>JAESFL010000339.1_pt1 | contig 37590 bp, 48 predicted proteins | sample 9269401 | NCBI WGS metagenome assembly JAESFL01 (sample SAMN14506025, study PRJNA617098) | algae metagenome | isolation source: Gloeocapsa sp. UFS-A4-WI-NPMV-4B04 and co-occurring heterotrophs from desert... | place: USA: Utah | collected 2006-10-01 | reverse complement strand
GCTATCCTCGTTCATGGTCCGCCCTCCTTTGCTTGGGGCTCGGCTCGGCACTCGAGCAACCCCCGACTGCTCACGCTGCAAAGGCTAAGGGCGGGCCGCCCCGGGGACCACGGTCATAACGTCTAGGGAGCTGCAATCTCTCGTCGTTCAGACACTCACCGCCTACGGCGGTGCACGACTGCCGGTCCAGTCGCGCACTGCCCCTCATCGGCTTCATTGTCCCTTCCATTGAGCAGTTCCTCCGCAACGGCCCCAACGAAGAACCACTGCCCATCCGGTGCCTCCCGGTAGACCGCGAAGCTAAAGTCGTCCCTGAGCCTCGACTTCTGGACCTCGCGATAGGCACACTCTGGACGCCACCACTGGTGGCTGTAGATCGACCCCACCTCTCTCGAGCGCACTTTGTCGACGAGGACTGTGACGGGAGGGGCCTCTCCGATGCCGAACTTAACGCTATCGACAAAGCAGACAGGAAGCGGGTCGTCAAAGATGTCCATGCCAGCAGAGGTTCTGTCTTCTGCAATCTTTGACATAATCAAGTAGCGGACCACGGTCTTCCCCTTCGATGATCATGATAGGTGGATTTGCAGCATCAGCACCGATCCCGGTGTTGCTCATTCCCGATGCTGATGCCCCAAGTGTTGCGGGTCTGGTAGAAGAGGGCATATTCCTGCTCCGCTATGCTGCGGCCGAGGCACAGGCTCAATCAGCTGCTGCCTCCAGGAAGATCAGAGGCAGCAGCGCGCTTGATGCCGGCGATCGACAATTGATCTAAGTGGGCCCCATGTTCGGCCGGACAGTCATTCCTCAAATAGAGACGCGTCAGAACGGAATATCGTCATCCTTGGGCGAGGGCGGCAGGATGTAGCGTGGCCGCGGACCGCCCGATGGGTCGTAATACTCCTGCGATTGACGTTCGTGCTCAAGCATGTCCAGCATGTGACCTAAGCAGAGATACACCTCGTAACCTAAATCTCGGTAAGATCCGTTCGTACCAATGCGTTCGAGGCCTCGCGTGAGTTCACGAGCGAGCCGCTCAACGGCATCGCTGAACGAGTCGCTGTGCTCCCATGTGCGACTGAAATCGACCAGTGTTCTGAGGACCCGCGCGGTGATCAGAAGATCACTCTCGCTGATCCGCTCCTCCAGCACACTCGCCTTCAACACCTCACTCACCCAATCGGTTCGAACGCGCCATTTGCCGTCATTGACGCGAGCCGCAACGTTCAATGCTGTGCGCTCATCCTCCGGCAGGGAATGGTACACCGCGACAATCTCTTGCCAGGTCGCATTATCAGTCTTGCTCATGGTGATCACCTCAAGGTTCAAGGACATCGAGAGAGGGATGCTGGAGCAGGCGTGTTGACGCCTATCTCCCGCAGTTGCTGCTGCGCACACTCTTCAGGCGCAGCCATCCAGGCCGGCCGCAGCCGGTCGTGGATCACGTCGTCCCTGCGCAAGCAGTGACGAATGAGAGATCTTCGTAGAGCGTGCGGTTGCTAGGCCGCGTCTGTGATGAGGGCCGAAGTCGCATCGAGCTGGCCGCTCGAGCCCGCTGGCGGCACACCGGATAGTTGCCAGGCCGGCACGCTCTCCCGAGACATGCGTCCCAGCGTGAAGCGCTGTTTCGCGCCTCGCTTGCAGCCAATCATGGCCTCTGTCGCTGTGATGGCGAGAAGGCAATCGCCCGGCCGGAGCAGGAAGGCGAGCCCCATGGCGTCATACCGCGCCGACGGGGCCCTCGGGTGGAGCCCGAAGAGCGCCTCGAGGCTCCAGCCGAGATCCGTTGCGAGCGATGCTGCACTGCCGGAAAGCCGCTGTGCCCAGTCAACACCATGGTTCCAACGGCGGTGGCTAAAGCCGCGGGGAGGGGGCATGTCGGCCAGCCGCTGAACCCCATCCTGCCAGTCGCGCAGCGGCATGCCCCCTGAGCGATTCAGGGGCGGGCCTGCCGGGGAAGATACATCGGCGGCAGGAACGGGGGTGTCCCGGTGCGTGTTTTGCGTCTTTTGCGTCCGTTTGTCCGGGCACAGGGCAGGTACGCCGGACGCAAAAGACGCAAGTGAAGCAAGTTTGCGCCCCCGTCCTTCGATCGTGTGTGTTTTTCGCAGCAGGTGGACAAGAGTATCGCGCTGGTCTCGGATGGCAGAGCGAAGCGCATCATCGAGAAGACCCGCAGGGGCCTCGATCTGAACCCGTCCGTCCCGGGTGAGCGTGACGACGGCACCGCTGGTGCGCAACTGGAGGAGCAGATCAGACGCGCGCATCAGAACACCTCCACCGTGGTCGGCTCGCCGTGCTCGATGAGCCACAGTCGGCCATCGTCCTTCTTGCGCTCCATCTTGACCCCAAACGGAGAGCGCGCGAGGTCCCTTGGGCAGGAGGAACTTCTCACCCTAATCGGCGAGCACACGCAGTTCCTTCAGCAACTGCGAGGCCGTTCCGCGGAACCTTCGATCCGCATCGAGGAGCCTCATCAGAGCGGAGGCGACCACGTCATCATCGACCAGCATTCGGTCGCCGAGCCCATGGTTCTCGACCAGGGCTCGCGAGACCTCATCGCTCTCCAAGCCGAGCGCGGGCGCTGCCGCCCGCACCCAACGCTCGAAATCAACAAGCCGCATTCCAGGCGAGGCGATCTCGGTCTTGTGGCCCATCAGAGCCGCAGACACGGCGGCGTAGATCGTGCCGAGAATGGCAGGCCAGTTCTCCTCGAACGCTGCCTCGAGTTCGACCTCAGGGCTGTAGCTTGCGCTTCGGCAGATCGATAAAGAGAGCCCGGTCGGCCAAATCCGGCATTCGCACAAGATCGGCAATGCCGTTGATGATCACGGGCCGGCGCACCTCCACGATGATCTCGTCAGCGTCCGAGTAGAGCCGACGCTTGGTGAAGCCTGCGCCTGTTGCCAAACGGCAGAGCGCATCGGAGAGATCGCTGTCGATGTTGCTCAGGTTATCGAAGGCGAGAATGGCGCCATTGGCGGAGGCGATGATCAAGTCATCCTCGGACCGGGGCCTTTGCCGGGCGGGGGCTTGGTTGGGATCAACAAGGGCTTGGATGCGCCGCGTGAGAGTGGTCTGCCCACTGCCCTGGCCCCCAGAGAGCGCCAGGATCGGGAAGCTGCCTCGAGGCAAAAAGACACTCAGGAGAAAGGATACAAGAAGGACCTTTGCGTCTTTTGCGTCCATTGCGTCCGGCAGGAGGTTATGCAGCGCCTTGAGCCCGTGGGGCGCTAGGACGGAGCGCGGCAGGGGCAAGAGGCCCGGAGGGCGGATGAAGCGCACCGGCGGGTCTCACACCACGCGCCAACCTCTCTCGTCGATCTCCACCGCCTCCCAGCTGTCGTCCCCCGGATCGATGTAGACGCGAGCGTCGGCATGGCCGATCCGGACGAAGACGGGGTGAACGGCCCCCTGCAGCGCGCGGGCCTCGACAGCCCCGATCGCATCCTGCAGAGCCTGACCACCAGGGATGGAGGTCAAGCCCTCCCCATCCGAGAAGTGGTCGATCCAGCACCGGATGAGCCAGCTCCGGAAGTCGAGCGACCAGACCCGGAAGGTCCTGCGCACACCAGACTCGACGACTGTCCCGAATGCTGTTCCGGCCGGGTCGCGCCATAGCTCGGCATCGGCTGCCGTGACGAGCTCCAGGAGCATATCGCGTTGTGCGGGATGGTGTTCGATCTCGGGCTCGCCCTTGATGCGCCGGACGAGGGCATCGAGGAGGCCGACCCTCACCTTCCACTGCTTCGCGGCTTCCTTGCGCTTGAGGGCGTAGTCACACCGGGCTTGAGCTGCGCGAGGTCCTGCAGTGCAGCCGCGAAGGCAGGATCAGACGTGACCTCGGACCCGTCTTGTGCGTCGAGCGAGGGATCACCAGGGGAGGGTGGGGCGGTCCACGCCGAGGCCAGCGACAAGGCACGGGCGCGCAGATCGGAGGGGTTCCAGCCCTCGTCGAGCGCGTCGACGACATCCTATCCCTTCTTCGGCTCTCGAGCGACGCCCTCGTGAGTGGTGCCCGCGAGAGCCACCACGTCCACGACCTAGATGCTCCGAGCGGTACCCTGCAGGATCTGAGCGACTCGGTCTGCGTAGCTCTGGCCCGCTTCATCGAGGTCGGGCCAGATCACCACATCGCGGTCAGCCAGGACGCTCCAGTCAGCTGACGCGACCGACCCGGCTCCTCCGGGAGACGTCACCACGATGTCCGAGGGGAACACCACTTGCGCGGCATCTGCGCACTTCTCGCCCTCAACCACTACTACAGCAAGACAGGGATCCGCTGAGAGAGCCTCTAGCCGATAGAGAGGCTGCAGGCCGGGAATGGCCTTGAACCGCCACTTCAGTGTTCCGTCAGGTCTTCGCCAGAGGCTGTAGGGCAGCACCTGCTTACGCTGGTCCGGGGGATCGAAGCGCACGCGGTAATGGTGGATCGCACCCGTAGCGTCGGTGTAGGGCCAGGCTTGGTTCGGACGGCCAAACCTCGGATGCTGGAAGCTCGGCTCAGGAGCATCGATGGCCACCGGCACAACCGCCACCATTGCGTCAGCATCATCCTTGCTGGGAATGGTGTTGCTTTGGTTGGTCTCGACCCCGTTCAGGTGCAGCGGGCGGAAGGGGTCGTCAGGGATGTGATCCAACATCAATCCCTCCCTTCCATCCCGAGCATACGTGCAAGCCGGCGCGCGGCTTCGCTTTGGCGTAGGTCGTAGAGGTAAGCAACCAAGCTGATGAGATCGCGACCACCTACACCGATCGCGAAATCGGCCCAGCGGCCATTCCGGAGATTGATCTTGAAGCTGCCTAGTTTAGCGTCGGCTCGCCGTGGGTTCTTGACGACGTACTCGTGACCCTGATGCCTGCCGCCGGGGAGCAACCGCTGGCAGACTTGCAGGGCATTGGCGCGGGCTGCAGTACTGACCTTTTGGAAGTCCAAGCGGGGAGGGACGGGGCCAGACCGCCGCTTGTGGGTATAGGATTGCGTGCCGCGCGGCGGTATGATATGGATATTCATTGCAAATACTCCTATGGCGCCTCGCAGTGCTGCCGGCATTGCGAGGCGTGCTCGTCCGTAGTTGGGCAGAAGGCGTGGGGGTGCTACTCGGTGCGAGACTCAACGCAGTCGATGAGAGTGCCAAGCTGCCAACCAAGTTTGCGGTCACACAACTTGATTGGCTTCGGGATCTTTCCACTGCGATAGCGGCGCCGAAGCGTGGGGATGCTAACGTTGAAGAATGCGGCCGTTTCAGGTGTGTCGAGGACGCGCTTCCGCGCGAGGTCTGTGGGCCAAAACTGAAACAAATCAGACATCTGCGTCTCCGGCTCGAGCCAGCGGCTATTGGTGCTCACTGGCGATCAGAGGCATACGAGAGCGTCGGGCAGCATGCACGAAGCAACAAGCGCATTGCGCTTGTTGTTGCTCTTATTGCGCTATTTGCGTCGCCCTGCTGCTCGCAGAATGCTGTCTCGCGACAACTTGTTGCCCTTGGGGCTTTTGTCGGTAATTGCTCTCTCCAGTTCCTTGTTGGATAGTTGCGTCTGCGAAGGAACTCCGTCTGGATAGAGCATGTCTAAGATCTCCCTCGCCAAGCCAGATCGTGGCTTCGTTCTCTCTCGCTGTGTTGGCGTGGCCGGCCCAGTGGTCGGCAGTGTCTGCGTGACTGTGAAAGAGACAGCCGCCTTGCCTTCCTCTAGAGCGAGCAAATTTCTCAGCTCATCTAGCCGGCTAAGGGTGCGACCTAAGACGATCCCCTCGGTTGAAGGGATCCAATGCGAAGTATCGACATCACCACTGTCCAAGTGGATATCTGCTTGCCGGCTGACCCAGTATCGCGGAAGAATTTCGACCAGGTTACCGTCATCGAGAACAACATAACTCTTTAACACACCACTTGCGAGGCGTTGTCGCAAATCGTAGAGCGCGCTATCGATTACGCTTGGCTCAAAGACCTCTATTGGAAAACCGTCTGGTCCTTCCAATGTGAACGAGGCGGGACTGCCACGGACCTCTTCTTCGGCCCACTGACCCGGGTACCAGACCTCGACTGCTACTGCGGCTGCAAGGAAGATGATAGTGTACCCTGTCAGAACGAAACCTGACATGCCGCAGCCATCCCTAGGAGTAGTCCGCGTCGCCTGCTTGAACAATTGTGCAAGGCTTGTCGCTTCTCTTGGCGGTATTGAGCGCGGATATAGACGCCTACGACGCCAGCCTTATGGCCTGACACACGGTCTAGTAGTGCCTCGATGACGTGAGCCTCGACCAAAATCCCCGGCGCGGTCCCAGGCGCCTGCGGACGGGCGAGATCGGCGTTGACAGCGGGGCGGTCCTCCTGCAGCAGCCCGGTCGCGGGATCGTGGCAATACCCCTTCTCGGTCACGGTCAACGAGACGATCCTGACGTCCGGCCGGCTCATCGCCCGCAGCAGCTCCTGCAGGTGCGTACCTGTGTCCAGGATCTGCCGCACCGATCCGATCACCCAATACCGCGTCTCCTCGCTCGAGCGTGTCGCAACGGTATAAAGACAGTGGGGCCGGAGAGCGCAGGCTCGCGCCGCAGATCGCCCAGTCCATTTCTCCGGCCGCAAGCCGGTCATCCAGGTAAACTGCCTGATGAGCTCGGTGAAAGGCACCGATGCCAAGGTGAACGATACCGATGCTGGTGTTCGCCCGGTCGTACCTGGGCTGGGTGAGGCCCAAGGGCAGGTCTGGCAGGGCTGCCTCGGATAAACGCTTCAAGGCCCGTCCCCTCCGCTAGCGGATTTGCTGACTGCTCTGCGGCTCGGCTGTCGAGGCTCGACTGATGAGCCCGGTATGCAGGCGGCACACGACCTCGCGGCTCGTGGCGCTCTTGAGCGCGTCGGCCAGCAGATCGGTCGCGATGCGGCCAGCCTCCGCGGAGGGCGACGAGATCGTCGTCAAGGGCGGATTTGTCCGGGCGCCGAGCACGTCGTCACAGCCGATCACGCTGAAGGCTCGCGGCACTTCGATCCCCCGGGTCGCCAGACCGACCAGAAGACCCTCGGCGACGAGATCGTCAAATGCGACCGCCGCAGTCACCCCCGCCGCGACGACGACGGCAACCGCCGCCATTCCGCCTTCGAATGTCGCGCTCTTGGCGGGGATCTCAACAATCGAAAGCCCGAGCGTATCGCCTGTACGCAGAACGGCTTCGCGCCTCTGCTGGTTCGACCAGGAGCTCACCGGCCCGCCGATGTAGGCGACGGAGCGGTGGCCGAGTTCAGCAAGGTGGTGAATGGCAAGTCGCGCCCCAGTGGCTGAGTCGATCAGGACGCGAGGGATGCCGGCTACGTCACGGTTCACAAGCACCAGCGGGCGTCGCTTGCTGTGTGCCAGGATGCGGTCCTTCGCGAGCCTTGGCGAGGCCAACACAAAGCCTTCGACCTGGCCAGCGAACTTGCCGATGAGCACGTCCTCTCGCTCCGCGTTCTCGTCCGAGTCGCCGAGGAAGACGCTCAGGCCAGCATCGTCAGCTCGGGTCTGCACAGCGCGGATCAAAGGTGGGAAGAATGGGTTTGCGATGTCGGGTACGACGAGAGCGATGTTTCCGTGTCGTCCGGTGCTGAGTGCGCGAGCGATCTGGTTCGGTACGTAGCCCAATCGCTTTGCGACCGACCGAACGCGGCGCACGGTTTCGTGGCTGAGCATTTCCGGGCGGGTGAAGGCACGGGAGACCGTGGCCCGCGACACGCCTGCCTCGACGGCAACGAGGTCAATCGTCGGGTGCGGCTTGGAGGAGGGGGATTCGGCCATGCCGAGTTTGCCGAAGCAAGAGGCTGCAGGAGCATCGTTCTTGACATGTAACCGGTTGCACAACAAGGTCACATTCATTCTCAAGCGGCCGTTTCATGAGGTCGATACTGCAATGAGTGTGCCCTATACCCGATCACGGAACGGGCTGACGGTGCACGTTCTGCCCTCGCGGAGCGCTATGGGCCAGGCTGCAGCGGCGGACATCGCGCGCGAAATGCGCCGTCGGTTATCCGAGAGGTCCCCCGTCCGAATGGTGTTCGCTGCCGCGCCGAGCCAGAGCGAAATGCTCGAGGCTCTTGTTGCGGAACCCGGCATTGACTGGCCCCGCGTGACCGCCTTCCACATGGACGAGTATATCGGCCTCGCGGCCGGTGCTCCGCAGCGGTTCGGCACCTGGCTCCGGGAGCGCCTGTTCGACCGGGTTCCATTCGGCGAGGTGAACCTGATCGACCCGGAGCCGAATGCGGACGCCTGCATCGCAAACTATGCGTCACGCCTCTCCGAGGCGCCGCTCGACATCGTGTGCCTCGGCATCGGCGTCAACGGACACCTCGCCTTCAATGACCCGCCGGTCGCGGACCTCTCCGATCCCCTTGACGTGAAGGTGGTGGAGCTCGACGGGATCTGCCGACAGCAGCAGGTGGACGATGGTTGCTTCCCGGATTTCGGCTCTGTCCCGACCCATGCGGTCACCTTGACGGTTCCGAGACTGCTTCGCGCCGACCGCCTCTTCTGCGTCGTCCCGGGCCCCGCCAAACGCAACGCTGTCCGAGCGACCCTGCACGATGCGATCGGCGAGCAGTGCCCGGCTACGGCCCTCCGCACCCACCCCGATTGCATCCTTTACCTCGACCCGGAGTCCGCGACCGATGCCTGAGATCGACGTCGATGCGCTCTGCCGCTCATATTTCGAGAGCGCACAGGCGATCATGCGCGACATTTTGGAGGGGGAGCGCGAGTCTCTCGATCGCGCCGCCGCGCGCGTGGCGGATCAGATCGCTGCCGACAGACTGGTCCATGTGTTCGGCCCGGGCGGACACTCGAATCTGGCGGCCCAGGAGATCTTCTTCCGGGCCGGCGGGCTCATGCATGTGGCGGCGATCCTCGACGAGGGTACGCTGCTCTCCAACGGGGCCCGCCGATCCATGGCGATCGAGCGGCTGCCGGGCTACGGTCGCGTCGTTATCGCTGACCGCGGCCTCGGGGAGGGCGATCTTCTCCTGCTCACGAACGCATACGGCATCAACGCGGCTCTCATCGACGCCGCCCTCGAGGCGAAGCGGCGCGGTGTCTTCGTGATCGGCTTCAGCTCCCGCCGGCACGCCGCCGACACGGCACCGGAACATCCCGCGCGGCATCCGACACGGCAGAACCTGCACGACGTCGTCGACATTGCGGTCGACACAAAGGTGCCGATTGGGGACGCGGCCATCACGATCCCGGACGTCGGGGAACGCCTCGCCGCCATATCGACCTTCGCCAATGCCTACGCCCTCAACTGCCTGGTGATTCGAACGGTCGCGAAGCTCGTGGAACGAGGCATCGAGCCCCCTATCTGGCGCAGCGGCAACGCTCCGGGTGGAGACGAGGCTAACGCCCGGTTCCTCCACCGTTTCGATGGAAGAGTGCGCGGCTTGTGAGCGAGAGGCGGATAACGGGACGCGACCCGGTCAGCGGGCGAATCCTCGAAATCGTCGTCGATAAGGGCCGTGTTGCAGCTGTCCGCCCCGGTACGGACCGGGAGCCCGCTTGGCTCTCCGCGGGGCTCGTGGACCTGCAGGTCAACGGCTTCGCGGGCCATGACCTGAACAGTGGCACTGTCACCCCCGAGACCGTCGCAGCTCTCGCCGATACCCTGAAGCGCAACGGGGTGACGACCTTTCTGCCGACGATCGTCACGGCCTCCGAGGCGCGCCTTTGCGCAGCGTTGGCGGCGGTCTCCGAGGCCCGGAAGGCCGACCCCGCCCTCGCGCATGCTATCCCCTTCGTGCATGTGGAGGGGCCGCACATCACGCCGGACGATGGTCCGCGGGGAGCACACCCGCGGGAGCATGTCAGGCCGCCCGATCTCGCCGAGTTCGACCGCTGGCAAGGCGCGAGCGGGGGGCTTGTCGGGATGGTGACACTCTCGCCGCACTGGCCGGGCGCTTCGGGCTACATCGCCACCCTCGCCGCCCGCGGCGTCCGGGTCGCGATCGGGCACACGAACGCGACGTCGGAGGAGATCACTGCGGCCGTCGATGCAGGCGCGGTACTCTCCACGCATCTCGGGAACGGGGCGCCCGCCATGCTCCCGCGGCATCCCAACCTCCTGTGGACCCAACTCGCTGAAGACCGGCTCACGGCCACCTTCATCGCCGACGGCCATCATCTGCCGGCGGACACGTTCAAGGCCATGGTGCGGGCCAAGAGTCTGGAGCGCTCGATCCTGGTCTCCGATGCGGTGGCACTCGCCGGGCTTCCGGCGGGGATCTACGACCAAGCCATCGGCGGACATGTGGAACTCACGCCGGAGGGTCGCCTCAGCATCGTGGGAACGCCGTTCCTCGCGGGGGCCGCACGGCCGCTCGCCGACGGGGTCGCCATCGCGGCCAGCACCGGCGGCCTGAGCCTGGCCGATGCCTTGCGCCTCGCGACCGCTAACCCGGGTCGCTTCGTCGGCGGACGGGGAACGCTCAAGGTCGGAGAGGCTGCCGACCTGGTTCGCTTCCACTGGGCACCTGGCAACCGGACGCTCGTGTTCGATCGGGTCCTGACGAGAGGAGTGGAGGTCCTGTGACGGGCCCAGTTCTCGCCGGTACCGCCAAGGTCGATGTGACGCCGCCCGTCGGGCTGCCCATGGCTGGCTTCGTGGCACGGACCGCGCCTTCCGCTGGGACCCACGATCCGCTCACCGTCCGGGCCGTGGCCGTGGGCGAGACCGTGATCGTGGCCGCCGATGTGATCGGCCTTCACGAGGAGAGCTGCCGCAAGATCCGCGAGCGCACAGGTCTGCCCGACGGATACCTCGTCGCGCATGCCGTCCATACCCATGGTGGGCCGCGCACCATGCCAGGGCGGCTTGGCGGCTGCGAGCAGGACTACGTCGCGCGGCTGGAAGACGCCTGTGTCGACGCGGTGCAGCGGGCCCTGTCCGCACGCCGCCCGGCTGCCCTTTTCTTCGGTCACGGGAGCGATCCGGGAATCGCCAAGAACCGCCGGCATCCCGACGGTGAGGTCGATCCTGCGCTTCCGGTCATCCGCATTCGCGGGCTCGACGGCCGCTGGATTGCGGTCGTCGTGGCCTATGCCTGCCATCCCGTCGTGCTCGGGCCCGACAATCTGCTCTGGACGGCCGATTACCCCAGTTTCGTCCGCGACGGCCTCGAACGCGAGCACGAGGGTGCGGTCGCGGTGTTCCTCACAGGCTGTACCGCCGATGCGAATACCGGTCATAGCGCCCACGCATCCTTGAGCACCGACGCGGATCCGAACCGCAGCTTCGCGGCCGCCGAGCGCTATGGCCAGCTCGTTACCGAGGCAGCGTGCCGGGCGGAGCTGCGGCCCCTGAGCGGCGAGATCCGCGCTGGGACCGCGAACATCGAGCTCGGGTTCGAGCGGCGCGAGGCCGAACCGGCCGAACAGCTCGCCGGGCGCTGGCGCGCGGACGCGGTGACGTTCGACCCCACGAGGGCCGCTCTCTTCACCGCCTGGGCCGATTGGGCGGATACGATCGCGCCCGGCCCGATCGCGCGATGGCCGGGCCGCGTCTCCTCGCTGTTCTGGGGCGGCGTGCGCTTGCTGTTCCTGCCCGGAGAGATCTTCGCGCGAACGGCGCTGGACATCCGCTTGGGCCTCGACGGACGGCCGGTCGGCGGAGACACGGCGGTGGTCGGCTTCACGGACGGATGTCCGGGATACATCCCGCCGAGAGGCGAGTTCGCGCATGGCGGCTATGAGGTCGACGAGGCTCATCGCTATTACGGTATGCCTGCGACCTTTGCGCCGGGCTCGGCGGAGGCTCTTGCCGATGCCGCGGTGCGGCTTGCCTCGTCCCTAAGCAGATGAGCGCCGAAAGGGCTCGGTCGGCCACGCCGTTGCCTTGACATGTAACCGGTTGCACAGCACGCTTACCGGAAGGTTCGCGAGGGGAGTGAGAAGATGAAGCGAGACGACTTCTTCATGACCGCCAAGAAGCGCCTTGCGGGCGCGTTCGTGGTGGGAGGCTTGGCCCTCGCGACGACCACCGTATCAGCCCAAGAGATCACGGTGTGGAGTGGCTATCCGGAACTGGCGCCGTTTTACGAGCATGTCGCACGAGGCATGACGAGCAAGTTCCCGAACCTTTCTGTAAAGGTGCAGGCGATTCCACTGCGCGAGCACGAGAAGCGAATGGCCCTCTCGTTGCCATCCGGCTCTGCGGCCGAAGTGCTCGAAATGCCCGGCTCCACGGCGCAGCGGTACTTGGAAGCAAATCTCCTCAAGGCCGCTCCCGCGGACGTGACCGCAGCGGTGAATAACGACGCTTTCTTCGAGAACTACGCTGAGGAGGCGGCCAGCTACAACCGGAAAGTCTACGGCATGCCGCTCTTCCGCGGGCAGGCCGCGCTCTTCTACAATACCGATATGTTCGCAAAAGCCGGGCTGAGTGGCCCGCCGAAGAACATGGAGGAGTACACTGAATACGCTAAGAAGCTCACGCAGCGCGATGCACAGGGCAACCCAACAGTGAGTGGCTGGAGCCTGCGGCTCACCGGTGGCGGGCAGGGCATTGCGGAGAAGTTCTGGATCAACCTGCACCAACATGGTGGAGCGCTTCTCAGGCAGACGAGCGATGGCAAGTGGATCGCGGCCTACGACTCGCCGGAAGGCCGAGCAACGCTGAAGCAGTACGTCGATAACGTGGTGACCCAAAAGACCGTCACGCCGCAGATGAAGGCTGATGCGGAGGCGTTCCAACTGGAGCAAACTGCGATGTTCATCCGCGAGTCTTGGGTGATCGGCGACATCAAGCAAAAGGCGCCAAACCTGAAATACGCGACTGCACCTCTCCCCAAGGGTTCAATTGCCCTCGTGACCAGCCTTTACGTCACTGCGGAGGGCGAAAAGGGCGAGGCTGCCTGGGAGTTCGCTAAGGCAACGACCGAGCCGGCGAACCAGGTGTGGCTGCTCGAGAACGTGGGTTGGCTGCCGAACCGCAAGGACGTGGACTATTCGAGCGTCACCTCGAAGACCCCGGCGTTCGCCGCATTCCTGCAATATCCTCAGGGCTATACCTTCTTCACTCTGCCCTCGATCGCTCCAATCGAGGAGGTGCTGACTCGCTTGGCGGCGCGGCTCACGCGTGGATACACCGACTCGGCGCTTGCCAAGGACGATGCAGTGACCGACGCGTTCCTAGCGGATGCCGCCCGAGAGACCAATGCAATCCTCAAGCGCGCCGATCTCCTTGGTAGCAAGTAGCCCCCAAGGGCCGGGCTGGCACTAGACCAGCCCGGCCGCGCATCAGCGGTACCACCGGGCGGCACCGCCTGTCCGCCCCGCCCTCCGGGATCATCACGTTGCTGCAGCGGACCAGTTGGACCTTCGCGATTACGGCGCTTCTGCCGCCACTTGCGATCTACATCTGGGTCCGGCTGATCCCTATAGCGGAGACGCTGCGGCTCAGCCTGTTCGAGTGGAACATCGTTTCGCCACGCAAGCCTTTCGTCGGTCTCGAAAACTTCCGAGAGCTCTTCGAGGACCCCCTATTCCTTGAGGCTCTCAGAAACACCACCGTCATCGCCTTCGGCGTTCTCCTTCTCACTATCCCGCTGGCCCTCCTTGTCGCAGCGCTGATCCACCACCGCGGGGGCTCCCGCCTTTCGGCCTTCTATGAGACCGCGATCTTCATCCCGCACGTGGTGTCGCTCGTTCCTGCGGCCATGGCTTGGAAATGGGTGTTCGATGCGCGGCTCGGACCACTGAACGCCTTGATCGGCCTTTTCGGGGTCTCGCCCCAGCCCTGGCTCTTCGATCCTGTCTTGTCGCTCGTCTGCGTGATCGTTCTCTGTTCGTGGCAGGCTCTGGGCTATGCAGTCCTGATCTTCCTCGTCGGCCTCAAGAACGTGCCGCAATCCCTGCGGGATGCTGCGAGCCTAGACGGGGCCTCGGCGATCCAGTCGTTCTGGCACGTGTCCCTCCCGATCCTCCGCCCGATCACACTCTATGTCTCTGTCGTCACGCTGATCGCCGCCTTCAACGTCTATGGGCAGGTGTACGTGCTGGCCTCCGACACCCAGGGCGCGCCGGGCCTGCTCGTGCGCGTCCTGGTGCTCGACATGATTGAGAACAGTTTCCGCAACTATCGGGTCGGCTATGCCGCCGCCGAAGCCGTCGTGCTCCTCGCGATCGTGCTCGTGCTAACGGCCATCCAGTTCGCCGCCTTCCGAGAGAAGGGGCGGTCGTGAGAGCCTCCGTCCAATTGTTCTGCCTGATGGGGAGTGGGCTTCCATGAGTGCCGACGTCGGCGTCACGTCTGCGAGCGTGGCTGAGAACAGGAGCCGCGCGGGCGCCGTGGTGTCCGGTCGCAACCGCCTCGTGGATCGCGTCGTCGATGCGGTGCTGATCCTCTTTTGCGCGGCGATGCTGCTGCCCCTCGTTTTCCTTGTCGCCAATGCTTTCAAGACCCAACAGGAACTGCTCCGCTGGCCGCCGCCGGTCATTCCGGTCACGCCGACGCTGGAGAACATGCGTTCAGTGCTCAGCGACACGCCGCTCATCAGGTGGATCCTGAACAGCCTCGTCTTCGCGGCACTCTCGACGGTCGCGATCGTCTCGACCTCGGCGCTCACCGGCTACATCCTAGGCAAGTTCCGCTTTCCTGGCGTCAACATCCTCTTTGCCGTGATCCTCGCGACCGCGATCGTGCCATTTGAGGTCTACATGATCCCCCTCTATCTCAACGTTCAGGGACTCGGCCTCCTGAACTCCCTTTGGGGGCTGCTGATCGGCTACCTCGTGATGAGCTTTGGGATCTTCCTGATCCGACAGTACGTGATCGCCTCCATCCCCGATGAACTCATTGAGGCGGCGAGGATAGACGGGGCCGGTGAAACCTGGATCTTCCTCAGGGTGATCGTTCCGCTCATGCGTGGGCCGCTCGGAGCCTTGAGCGTGCTTGCCTTTTTCCAGGCTTGGACAGCCTTCGTCTGGCCGCTCCTCATCGCGACCACGAAGGAGTCCTACACTCTCGAGGTCGGCCTTGCCCTGTTCCAGACTGGATTCACGGTTGATCTCGGCCGGCTCAGCGCCGCGGCAGCGCTGGCGCTCCTTCCGAGTGTTCTCTTCTTCGCCTTTATGCGCCGCCACTTTGTTCAGGGTATCGCAGCAAGCGGGCTGAAAGAGTAGCAAACGACGGCGCTCGATAGAGCGAGGCAAGATATGGACAGGGATTTTCTGCTCACCGCTCGCGAGACCTACCTGCGTGCGAACATGGGCACCCTGAACTGGATGCTAGACCGTCCACGGCTCCACAGAGCCTTCTTGAACACAAAGCTGAACAGCCTCACGCTTCGCGACTACGGGGAAAACGACGGCTGGCGCTCGCCAGCCGTCGTCTATGGCTGGATTCAGGGCCGCGGGCTTGAAGCGCTCGTCCTGCACGCGCGCTTTTTCGAGGCCCGCGCTCCTGAGCTTGCAGCGAAGCTGCGGTCGGCAGCGCACGACCTGTATCGGGCTCTGGCGGATCTCCATGCTCGGCACGGCCGCGCCTATTTCGCATACAACGCGGAGCTCTGCCCGGTCTATCCTGGTTCGATGGGCGAGATGCGGCCGCAAGCTTCGGGCGAGGGGTTATCGACCTATTCTGACATCTTCGTCGTAAAAGGGCTGATCGCCGCGTCGCAGATCTTCGACCAGAAGGCGATGCACGGTTACCTAGAGAATCTGCGGGCAATCGTTCTAGCGGTTGACGAGGATCGCTTCCTCATGAATGAGCGTCAGCGCCTGGATCAAAGCGCACTCGCAAGACAGCAGAACGAGTATGGTCCGCGCATGATTTTGCTTGGTGCCGCAGCCATGCTCCACGAGCTTGGCCACTCGGCGAATGCGGCCTTCGCTGAGCGTCTGATCGAGCACGTTCTGAGGGAGCACGTGGAGGACGGCTCAGGTCAACTTCGCGCCGGGGCAACCAGGGACACGCCTGATGAAGATCACTGCAATCCTGGCCATGCGATCGAGTTCGTTGGCTTCGCCTTGGAGTGCCTCACGGCAGACGCCGACCGTGCACGCGTCCAACTCTTGGAGCAGATGCTCCTAACCTCCTTCGCACTCGGCTTCGAGCCGCCAGGCATAGCCTTGAGCGTGTCGTTGTCGCAGGGGACGACTGTCAGCGAGTACCGTCCGTGGTGGTCGCTGCCGGAAACAATCCGCGCAGCGGCGCGAGCCTTCGAACGCACCAATAATCCTGCGTCTTTTGGGGTGTGGCGGTCGGCTCACCAAGCCTTCTTTCGTCACTACTGGAGATCTGACCCACCAATTGCATTTCAAACTCTGACGAAGGACGGCCCCATCGATTATGTTCCTGCAACGCCTGACCTGGATCCAGGGTACCATACCGGTCTTAGTTTTCTCGGCACGCTGCACGTGATTGAACGCTTGTTATCAACCGGGAGACACCGTGCTTGAGCCACACGATTGGTAACGCAGGTGTTTTGTGGCCCTCGAAATAAGGTCGAGATAAGCCTCCATCTGCCTCATGTTCAAATTGATGGCTGCATCAAAAACCCCATTGATCAAATCACCAACGAAACGAGGAAAGTCCACGGCAGCGAGCTCACGCGCTAAATCAGCTTGATCGGCATCGAGCGCCATATCGGCCCGTATTTGCCTCAACCCGCGAGCGAGAGCTTGCCGCTGGTCCGAGCCCAAGGAGCGGATCCGGGAGCGATCGAGCAGCTGTTCGAGGGCCGCGTGTTTGACGTACTTACTAATGTCCTTCCCGGGTTGATCCTGGGTGACCTCGACAACGTGAGAGACGAACTGGCGGAATACGGGATTGAGATCACTCTCGTGTCTTAAAGACAGAATTACGGATGTGGCATTCGCCTCAAGAGCGCGAACAATAACGCCGGCTTGTGTGGTTCGGTATCTGTCGTGCCCGTTATCAACATCGGTTCGCCTGCCGAAGAGCGAGTCGGCCTCGTCGAACATCAGCAGTCCACCTGTCCGATCAGCGGCTTGAAAGATTACGGTCAGATTATCCTCTGTGTCCTGAATGTACCGCGATACGACGGCTCCCAAGTCTACTTGGAAAAGGCCTAGCCCAAGATCGCGAGCGAGACGTTTGGCGATCCGCTGCTTTCTATACTCGTCCAAGCCAATGAAGAGGATTACAAAAGGCTTGGCTTGGCGGGTTGGTGGGGCACCCGCCGACCTTTGCCGAAGTTCGGTGATGAGGACATCATAGGCCGAACTGGCTTCGTACTCGAAGACGATGGTCTTTGGCGACGGTATCGGCATGAGTCACCTCCATTCGAAACTTTACCAGCAGCTTCTGCCCCATAAGCATAGTCTGCGAGACGACTGTCTGCTCCTTCGTGGGTGCGCCCTGCCTTGCTGCCGGCACGGATTTGCTCAAACCCTTACTGGCCCTGGTGGGCTGCCTCAAACCCTTGTTTCCTTTGATCAATGGCGGCGAGAACCCGGTGTCAATTGGCGGCCTATACGAACGGCTTGGGCTTGGCAATTTGCGCGGCGATGATACGGTTAATCGGCGCTTGGGAGTCTACGATCGGGCGGAACACTCCACGTCTAGGCTGCCATTCTGCGAGGGTCTCAAAGGAGATCTCGACTGCACTGCACTCATGGCGACATCCGCGGTTGGACTGTCAGTGCCGGATTGGGTGAGAGTAAGGTCTGCACCTGTCCGGCCCACGCCCGGTCCGCTGGCTGGTGCAGGTCTCCCGGTTCTTGTGATACTCCGTAGCTTCGTTTGGGTGCGCCGTCACAGGGCGTCCATCGCGTCGCACCTCGCCGCCTGAGCCAATCGGTGGAGGCAAAAGGATCCATCCGGCTCCAGACCAACTCCAAAGCTATTTGTCCGTGGTCTTGTGCCAGATTCATCGCCTGCCACACTCCGACAATCCGTGGCTCGCGCGTGAATCCAAGTGGTACAGCAAGGTGCGGGAGACAGCCTAAACCCTAGATGTTCGGTTGAACCGCCTTAGCGGCCTAGGTTCCGATAAATGCACTCCCTGCGATGGGGCACCATTTTCGGTTCACATGCCGCCTTCACTTAACGTCGTTTTCAGCTCAACACGTGTTCCGAACGAGGACATAGGCGAGTTGACCTAGGCCACCTATCAGATAAAAGCCCGCGATTGCCCGGCTCCGCTCGGGCCGTTGGTGGTGGGCAGCCGCAGTGATCGAGAAGCTTTGGCTTTTGGCCAAGAGGGTGGTGACCGGGCATCAAGCTCGCAAGCCGCAACCCGACCTGGAGCATCCTCTCCTGGCTCAGATCCGGGCGCTGCCCCCAGGACAGCATCGAGAGCTAGCTTGCGCTGTCTCGATGCTGTGGGACAGGTTTGTCGACGAGGTGGGCGGTGTGGCTGGTCTGCGAGCCCGAAGCGAGGCCCATCGGGCTAGTTATGTACAGCTGATGAAGCATGCTGCCCAGCGTGTCCGCGAGAATGCCTCGCCTGAGGCAGCCCATTACGCCCTCGGCCCTGATTTGATGGCCCTCTATGCTGAGACGCTCGGGCGTTCGGAGCACTCGAGGCTTGATGTGGAGATCGCTAGAGTTGCTTCAGTTCTAGCTACAAGTGGAGCCCTGGTCCGGAAGGCTGGCAGAAGGCTCAATGCAAGGGAGCGTGCGGCTGGGCTGACTGCAGCAGCCTAAGACTGCAGGTTGGCAGTACTGATGGATCGAGTGCTCGCGAAAGCGAACTGCTGGGTCGCTTCCAGTTAATCGGCACACACCACCATCGAAAGCCTTTTTTTACAGGTGCATCAGGGGAGCCGAACGCAAACCAGCTGCCCCGCCTGCTGGTCAACGCCGGACGCATACGGCTACAAGAAAGGGCCAAACGTGCCGAGTGGACTCGCTACGCTCCGCAAGCAGGGGCTCAAGTTCGGCATCCCCGTCGCTCGATCAAAGTGTCCGCCCATTCTGGGAAGCTGAGCTCGTAAGATAAGCAATCAATCGCGCTGGCGAACGGTGCGACTGATGCTGCGGACTTCTTTCAGATCCCGACCAGCCGTGTAGTCAAGGTGGTGTCCAAGTGACGGTGTAGACGTGATGTGCGCACGGCTAAATCGCACAATCGGCCGCTAGGAATCCCGCCAGGAAACATCCAGAGCGATGTCAAATGAGACCGAGCTTCCCGTTTGGCACGTCTACGACCTAACTAATGACGCACTGTTGTCCGAGCTTACCTCGATGGCTGACACGTTGGGGCTGGGCCAGCGCACACGTCCAGAGTACTACACGTCCTGCGCGTCAACCGCCTGGCAGCCCATTGCTGCAATGTGCTCAGCCCAAGCATTTAGGGCCTTTCGTTTCTCGTCACGGTAGGTGGCACGGTTGTACACGCCGGCGACACCGGCCTTGTGGCCCGAGACGTGGTTGAGGAGTGCCTCGATGACGTGGGGCAGGGTCCCCAGCTCAGCCAGGCGCGTAGCCAGGGTACGGCGCAGGTCGTGCAGGCGCCATGGCCCAACCTGGGCGTCGGGACGCCGCGATGCGCCCATCCATCCGCTCCTTGCTCTTGCTCCAGCCGCTGAAGCCCCCGGCACCCTCGCCGAACACGTACTCGCGCCCCTCCCGCCGCGGCACGCTTCTGAGGACGTCTACGGCGGCTGCCGAAAGCGGCACCTCGTGCAAGCGGCCGTTCTTGGTGCGACTGGCCGGGATTGTCCATAGTCCCTGCTCCAGGTTCAGCTCAGACCACTGCATGTCGGCAACCTCATCCCGGCGCTGCCCCGTCAGCATCAGCAGGCGCGCAATGCGGCCGTGATCGTCCTCGCGGCAGGCCAGCCAAATAGCGGACAGTTCCGCATCCGTGAGCACCCGGTCGCGCGAGGCCTCTTCGGCAGGCCTGAGGGTGCCCACCACCGGGTTCGCCAGCACCAGACCTGTAGCCATGGCCCAGCTGAACAGGGCGGAGAGGGCAGCCCGCGCCCGATTGGCGGCCGTCGGTCCGCTGCTTGTGACAAGCTCGTCCAACCGCGAGGAGATCAGGGCCCGGTCCACTCTGTCGACGGGCAGGTCGGCCAATGGGGCCCAGTGCTTGCGGAGATGCCGTTCCACCTCCTCATAGCTGCGCGCCTTCAGGCGCGCCTGAGCGTGCTTCAGGTAGCGCTCCACGACGGCCAAGAAGGTGACCTTCGCTCGGGCTCTGGCTTCTGCCTTCTGGGCCTGCGGGTCATGGCCGAGTTGCGCCTTGGCGAGGCTGGTCCTTGCATGCTCACGCGCCTGCTCGATGGAGAGGGTACCCACCCGCCCGATGGTCTCCCGACGCGACTTGCCTCCTGCGCGGTACTGAACCACCCACTGCTTGTTTGTGGGGTTCACCCGTACGCCGAAGCCCGTGAGGGTGTCGTCCCAGACGATCTGGTAGGGCTTGCCAGAGGGGAGGGCGAGGGCATCGACGGATTGGCGGGTGAGGCGCATCGGCTTGGTCCCGGTAAGCAGCTGGTAAGCATACAGGTGATCACCAGAAACCACTCAGGACAGCATCAGACTGGTGGTCACAGGGCACAAATGCTAGTGACCGACCCTTTGTGATGCTTACTAGCCCCTTATGATCACTCCTACTGCCAGATTGTGGATCTGGGGGTCCTCCGTTCGAGCCGGGGCGGCTGTACCATTCAAAGCAAGCACTTAGCCTATTTACGGCAGAGCGCACTGGCTAGTTGGCTACGAAGTAGCGACCAGCATGGCCGCAAAGCCTAGCTCCGAGCCGATTGTTGCCGGCCCTTCCACAGCGATGCCGGCATACAGGATGCCGGTTACCCCACAGATGCTGTGTGGCTTCGATATGCGGCAGGCATGACCGCCGCATAGATTTGGCCGTACCAGGACAGGCCGATCCTGGGACGGCCTTGCCTCACCTGATCGTGCGGGTACCAAAGTAGTACCCGTATAGCCCGGGCCCGTTATGTGCGAGGCGCGGATGCGAAGGCCTTTCGGCCAGTCCGTCCTGAAGCCCGGGCCCCGCTGCTCCTGGGCTTCATCGAACGGGCCCGATCCAGGGGAGGGGGCTTATCACTCCATCCTACCTGCAAACGTGCAAACCGCCACTTCGGAGGGTCTGGACGGCGTTCTCGCTACCGAGCACGATCATGGGATGACTCGCCCACCAACACCGGAAGCCCTGCTGCGGGAGAGCATCCGAGCGCCCTTGGAGGAGGCTCGCTCGTTCGTTGGCGGCTTCACCAGCCTCTACTCGGACGAGAACCTCATCCTGGAGGTGCTCTCCAGGTGTGATGCGGCTCTCGCGACGGTCTCCTTGAGCCCGGCTCTTGAGGAACTCAGTGCGACAGTTGAGCTGCGCTGCCGGCGCCTCCTTCACGTCAGCGACCGCTTCACGGATCGCGACCCCGTGCGGATTGCGGCCGCCCGGGTTCACGCCATTGCCGCGCTGGATCAGCTCCAAGATGCCCTCATGGTGCTCCACAAGGCAGCCTCGGCTGAGCAGCCGCTGGGCCTGCTGCGGTGCCCGAGCAGGTAGCGACGAATGGAGTGTTGTGTTCCACTAGCACCACTCTCCTGCCGTGAGTCTGTTAGCCGCCGTCGCGGTGAGTGGCGGCTCCCGATTGCATTACTCGTACCCTTGAGGGCAACGGTCTCGACGAGGTCGAGCGGAGTCAACCAGTCCATGACGCCGCTCCAGGCCGTATCGTTGCTCAGCCGCATGGAGCGTTCGAAATCAGGCCGTCTGAACCCTACAGCAAAGGATGCGATGTGTCCCGACGAAAATCGAACCTTTGAAGAGCCTGTAATGTTTTTCCATCCAGCTGTCGGGAGATGCAGGGTTTGCCTCTACATTTCCAGCAGAAAACGCAGAGCCTTTATTTATACAGAACTTGGGCTTGAAACTCAGAAACCAAAGTTTATATGATTGGAACGCTGAAATTATTTGGTAATTTTCAGTAATAACAAGAAATTTATTATGTCTAATCAGTCTCGCGACATCGTCGACACGGCAATCGCCTCGGGCTCGTTCAAGACCCTTGTCGCGGCTGTAACCGCGGCGGGCCTCACCGAGACCCTGAAGGGCATAGGCCCGTTCACCGTCTTCGCGCCCTCCGATGCTGCTTTTGCGAAGCTTCCTGCCGGAACGGTGGAGAACTTGGTGAAGCCCGAGAACAAGGCGAAGCTCGTCAACATTCTCAAGCTCCACGTGACGGCCGGCGCCATTATGGCGAAGGACGTCGCCGGCAAGAAGCTGACGCCGAAGTCGGTTCAGGGGGAGGATCTACGGGTCGATGGCACTGACGGCGTGATGGTGAGTGGGTCGAAGGTGACCTCGGCTGACATCGCCTGTAGCAACGGCGTCATTCACGTGATCGACACCGTTCTCATGCCCCGCGCCTGATCCCTGAGCGCCGTTCCACACGACCGACGGGAGCAAGCCCACGATCGGCAGCTCCCGTTGTTTCTACCCTCACGACAGTCTGATCAGCTTCAACGCGGACTCAGCAGTCATCACGTCAGCGAGCGCTCAACCCGCTGCTTTGCCGACGCCCCCAGGTGGGGATTCCCACCTACCAGAAGGACAACCCTCATGCATGCCAATTTTCGCCGCCACACGGCTGCGGCGCTCGGCGCAGCTCTGCTCGCCACCAGCTCGCTTGTTATCGTGACGGTACCCAGCCTTGCCCAAGAGACGTCCGTGACCGTGGGCGGCGCGCCGATGGTTCGGTCGAAGAACATCGTCGAGAACGCGGCCAACTCCAAAGACCACACCACCCTGGTCAACGCTTTGAAAGCTGCAGGCCTCGTCGACACTCTGTCGGGCAAGGGGCCGTTCACGGTCTTTGCTCCGACGAACGCCGCCTTCACCAAACTCCCGGCTGGTACAGTCGAGACCCTGGTTAAGCCGGAAAGCAAGGCTGCGCTGACGGGGATTCTCACCTACCACGTGGTGCCCGGGCAGTTCTCCGCCGCCGACTTGACGAAGCAGGTCAAGGACGGGGGTGGCAAGGCCATGCTCAAGACGGCGTCCGGGGGCCAGCTCACCGTCATGGACGCTGGCGGCGGCAAGCTGTCGGTCACGGACGCTAAGGGCAGCAAGTCCATGGTCACCATCGCAAACGTGAACCAGTCGAATGGCGTGATCCACGTCGTCGACACAGTGCTGATCCCGCAGGGCTAAGGATCGGGCTCGTCGCCATCGCGCCGCCCAGAGCCGATCCATGGCTCTGGGCGGCGCACCCGCATCCTGTTTTCGGGGAGCAACCGATGCCGAACCGTCTCGCCCTTGCCGCTCGGCGGCGCATTCCTCCTTTCGCCTCCGATCGTCCCGTTCCTTACGTCCTGATCCTAGGCCTCACCCTCGTCGCTGCGGCCTTCGCCGTCGTCTACTGGAGCATCGCCGGCTTTTCGTGAGCTAAGGCTCGGGAAAGCACGGTTCGGCCTGAGCGCAGCACACGGAACAGTCGGGCACGCCTTGGGAATTGCATTGCCCCTGACAGGGCGGCACGCGATCGAGTGACTGCCAACGGCCCTTGGTCGATGTCGTCTTCGCCGGTCCACAAGGCGGTCCGACGATCGAAGTGGCTGTGAGAGGCCGCTGTCCTCCCTGAACTCGCTTGAACGGCGCTTCACCCGGGGGAGAACACGACGGCGGGCCTTCGGTTGACGGGCTTGAGTCTCCACGTTTCGGCAAGGCGGGCAGTTCCCGGCCGCGCGCTGTCAGCACGGTGAGCCCATGGACCTAGAGGCCGCGGCCGCTGGACTCAAAGCCTCGCTGGCTGACAACCCGAAAGGGGCTTCGCTGTGGAGCAGCTGGACGATCGAAAGGCGGATTCTGCTCGCCATCCTGGATGAGCTCTGTGCGAAAAGAATCCGTAAAGTCCCTGGATGGTGCCTAGGCGGCATAGTACGCCGACTGCATCGGGATCGAGCGATAGATCTGGGCAGAGCCGACCTGAACATTAGTACCGTCGCCCTGCTTGCCTAGGTGCTCGAGCGTAGCCAGGGTGCCGTGAACCGACCGGAGCTAGGTAATCGATGTGACACGCTTGAACTCCGAAGGGGGACGTGTTCATGACGGGCGCATACATCATTGCCTTCGCGTTACGCACCCAGACGTCGAAGCCGCTCTAGGTAAAGGACACTGCAGTCGTCCCTCAATTTCCAGCTGAAGCTCCTGTCAGGACAGCGACTCGTCTATTCTTCGGGTCGGGCGGACGGCATGGAGGTCATTGTCATCTGCTGCCATTCTCAGGGATCCCAAGCCTGCGCAGGACCGCCTCCGTCATGCGGGTGCATCGGGCTCTGGCGAACGGAAAGGCGTCTACGAGTGTCGAAGCGAGCTTCTCGTGGAGAGATTGGCGCAGAAGACGCCGGGCGCGATGTAGTCGGGTCTTCACGGTCTCTGGGCGGAGGCCCAGGTGAGACGCCGTCTCCTCGACGCTCATCTCCTCGATGTCGCGCATCACGAACACTGAGCGGAACGGACTTGGGAGCTGGTCGACCGCCCGCTCCAATAAGCGTCGGACCTCTGCGCGGGCCGCGGAGGCTTCCGGGTTGCTGTCCTGGCGGGCGGACGGCAGGAAGATCACGCGGGCTTCTCCTTGCTCGTTCATCGCGTCGAGACACTTGAGATCCGTTGTCGGGTGCCGACCCCGGATCCGACCAAGCGCCTCGTTGAGTGCGATGCGGGTCAGCCACGTGGACAGGCGCGCCTCGCTGCGGAACCCATTGAGGTGCGTGAAGGCACGGACATAGGTTTCCTGCACGACGTCCTCGGCTTCCGCATCATTCCCGAGGACGCTGCGGGCGACGCGATAGAGGCGGCGGTTGTGGCGTTGCATGATGAGGCGGAAAGCGGCCTCGTCTCGCTGAGAGGCCAGGGCCACGAGGGCCCTGTCGTCGAGGGTGTCCAGGTGGCGCGCGACTTTTGCCGAGTGCATGCTCAAGCTCCCGTCTGTACCGATTAGATGGAGCGGTGTCGGAAAGGTTCCCGAATGCTGCCCTGGGGCCTCATCGTCGTGGATTGCTCCGGGATCGAGGGAGCGAACGAAGCTTTTCCGGGACCACGGCTGCCTCCGGCCCCATACGCCCAAGGCCGAAACGAACCCCCTTCAGCCGAGCTTGGAGCCCCCGCTGAACGAAGGGAAATGTGAGGCCGAGGGCCAGCTCCCATAGGAGCTGCGCCAACAGCAGCCCTGCGGCAGGATATCCCTGTAGGGTCGGTTCGTCGGGCAGCCATTGCAGCATTGGTACGGGGCCGAGCATCCAGAGTATGAACCCGAACGACAGACCAAAGAGCCAGCTGCCCCGTAGGTCGTTGGAGGCCCGCTTGAACAGCCATAGAGAAGCCCCCCAACCAATAGCGCACTGCTGAAAAAAAACGCAGCCATTATGGGCGATGTGCCTGTTGCGCGCGCCGGTGCATCGAGCGATCCAAAGAGGAGCATTATTCCGAGTGCGGGCAGAGCGGCGATCAGACCGGCGGCAGCGCCGGCCAGCGAGGGTCGTTGTGTCGGTCCAGCGTCAAGTCCATGCGCCTGCAGCATCCTCAACATGGCGGCCTCCCTTGTTGCTGAAAAATATCCTGAGCAGCATGCAGCACCGTCTCCAGCAGAGGGTCGCGCTCCATCTCGGCCTCGAACAGACGAATGAGGTGCTCGTAGGCCAGACCAACCGTTCGCGGGTCACGGTTGAGGTCGAACAATCCCACCGGATTGACGTTGCCGAGGGGCTCGCGGAGCGCGATGTCCCAGTCGACCTGGTCGGTAAGTGAATACCAAGTAAAGCCCACCACCGGCACGCCGGTGCGGCGCATGAACTGGACATTGTGCCACTGCTGCCACAGCCATCGTGGGCCCTCACGGGCGTCCATGCGATTGGTCTGGGTGTGCATCATCGGACGGCGGTAACGGTCATAGTACTGGCCCGCGACCGCATACCAGCCGAACAGTTCGCCTAGGGTCTGCGCGTGCCCCTGGCTGTCGATCAGCTTCTCGTTCCACTCATAGTAGTCCACTCCGAGGACTGCGTGTTCGCGCACGTTTTGCCTCATGAACCAGTCGTATTCCTCAGGCGGCATGCCGTGCTCGGCCAGGTAGGCTCTTGTGGTCTCGTGCACGGGGTGGCCGTAGAGAAGATCCAGAGGCAGAAAGCGCCGCTCGTTCTCGAAGGCTGCGACGCGCTGGACCTCGGGATCGGGGCAGCACGGCTGGTAGAACTCACCGCTCTCGCTGTTCACGAACACAGCGTCCGGCCGCTCCTCCGCGAGAGCTTGCATCATCAGCACATTGGCCTGCGCGAGATGGCGGACAGCCGTCACGAAGGAACGCTCGTCCCGGCACTGCTCGTTCCAGAGGCCCTCCAGCGCACTGAGCTTGGCGCAGACATACATCTCGTTGACAGGCGTGTAGAGACGCACCCAAGGATAGCGCCGGGCAAAGGCTCGCGCGTACTCGGCCAGCGCATGTGGGACCTCGGGGTTCTGGAAGTTCTGCAGCCAGTCCGGCAAGCCGAAGTGACACAGGTCCATGATCGGCACGATGCCGAGCCGCTGCATCGCGTCGGCAACGTCGTCAAGGAAGGCCCAGTCATACTGGCTCGGGCCCCGGTAGATCAGGTGCAGTGGAGGACCGTAGCGCAGGTAGCGCAGACCCATGTCCCGGACGAGCTCTAGGTCCGTTTGCCAGTCGCGGTAGTGCTCACAGGCTGCCATCTGGTCCATGCGCCATCGTCCCCCCTCAAGGGTCGGGTAGCTGCACTCGATCCCGGTGGCGAACATGAACCGATCGTCCGCGGGATTGACGACAGCGCGCGAGGCGGGGGTGGATGCGCCACGGCCGAAGCGCAGAGACGGCGGCCGGTTTGCTCGATAGCCGACAGGATGGGTATAGAGCAGCTCCAGCACGGCGCCCCAGAGGAGGTGGCTCAGAGTGATGGACAGGGGCTCATGCAAGCCGCCGCTCAGACCGAAGAGGCCCGAGGAGGGCATCTGACCTGCTTGCACGAGCGGGTTCATGAGGTCGAGCTGCGGGTGCATGACGAACACCGCGAGCGGCATCGGCACCAAGGAAAAGACTACGCCCTGGAGCGTCGGGCGCAACGGCAGAACCGACCAGAAGAAGTAAGCATAGAAGACCGCCCAGATCGCGCCGACAACAAGGTGCAACAGGAAACCCAAAGCCCAGGACGCCCAGGAAGGGCCGGAGGGGAGCACGACACTTCCGAGTGCGCCGACAATGTCAAAGAACGGCACACCAGCCCAGATCAAGGCTCGAGCCACCAGCTCCCATGCCACAGCCCCAGCCATGCCTGCCACAACTGCCTTGCGGAAGGCGACGGAGCGGATCATGTGTGACCCGCAGAAGGGATTCGCCGAACGCGACCATGCCAGATGATCTCGCCGACTGAGGGGAAGGCACTTAGGGCGACCTCTGGGATCGGTTCGACTCCCTCCTGTGACGCCACGGGCCTCTCGGGGCCGGCCCGGCCGACCACGATCCGTCCCACCATGCCCGCGTGCTCATGAGGGATGCAAAAGAAGTCGTAAACACCTTGAACCGTCAGAATAACCGAGAAGGTCTCGTTCGGCAGCAGGTAGTCCGAGTTCCAGGGCTCTGCCGCCGCCTCCGGTATGCGAAGAGGGCGGTTGATGTTCTTGGGGTGGTAGGCCGTTGCCGTATGAGAGTTCCCCGGGTCGAGATTGATCCACTTGATCATCTGGCCCGACTGGATGTGGATGCCGACGGGATCGAACCAGACGTGCGATCCGTCGGCATTGCCCTGCATCCGGATCGCAACGGGGCTGACCTCTGCAAGTGCCAGCCGAGGGATTGCAAGACCGGCGAGGACACCCCCGCCGATCTGCAGCATCTGCCTGCGCGAGGTCATCACTTTCCGGCGACCCGCGTCTCATCTGCCTTGGCAACATGCCACAGCACGACATGCGCATGGGGCTTCTCGACCCCAGGATGACCGGCGTTGAAGTAGACGTCGACGTGGTCGACCCTGCCGCCTGGTGCGGCCATGTCGTCGAAGCGCTTGTCCTTCTTGGTCAGGTCCTCGACCGGGAGCATGTAAACCGTGCTGACCAAGCGCCCTTCGCGGTCATAGGCCAGGAAGGGGCCAGCTGGCAGGGTCTTAGGATCAACGTAGAGCTGGCCCAGGCCCGGGAGAAAGTCAGGGAGCTTCACCAACTCGCTGACCTTCTTGTATGCGCCCGTGGGCGGGGCTTTCTCAACTTGGTCGGCGGCTCGCGCGGGCGCGATCAGAGTTCCGATTAGGAGGGCAGCAGCAACACGAACGATCATGGGATCCTCCTCTTATCGCTCCAGTGGAAAGCGATGACAGTCCATTGGATGGAGGATGGCAAAGAAGGTTCCCGACAAAGCACACGATACAGCGCCTGATCGTAGCTGGCGGTCACCTGACCCTCAGTGAGTTACTGAACATGATCTTTCCGATGTCGGCAGATAGCACAACCGCGACTTGGTCCATGACACCCGAGATGTCCGCTTTCCGTAATCGGCCTAATCGGTCTGTATTGCCGACCTGGGCGCGAAGAGTACCTTTGTAGAATGCCTTTCGGAGTTCTGCCGCTTATGCTGCGGGCGGCTCCCCACTAGGTTTGGCGAGGTAGCTTGATTGTGCGCTTCTGCGAGCCACACCCTGGCCTTCGCCTCTATGACCTGAGGCATGGGGCTGTGTCGCGCTTCTTTGGGCTCGGTCTAATTGTCCCTGCGGTGGAGCTTATTACTGGCCATCGCGATCCACGGATGCTGAGCCGGTACACGCACCTGAGGCCGGAGAACGTCGCGGAGAGGCTGGCGAGGGTGGCTGCTCCACGAGCTTGAAGTGAGCGAAATGGAAATGAGTTGGCGATCACGATGGAGGCGCAGCAGTCGCCTCGCCTGAGTGTGTTGGTTGCGGCTCTTTCTCTCCTAAAAGAGCCCGCAACTCTCGACTTAAACCTTCAACTGGGACCGCTTTATAATCTTGGACATTTACGCAACGGTTCTCGATGTTTGCGAACACTGCCGCAGAAGCGGACCCGCGATTCTCATCCGCCTGTAGACTGATCGGACTGCGCTTAGTGTTCTCCTTATCTGGATTGTCGTTGCTGAGAGCAATGACATACCAAACGTTTCCGCTCCGCGCAGCTTCGGAGAGCATACGGATCCGCTGCTTCGCATCGTTGAGCGATTTGCGGCGATCTTCGACCGACTCGCCCCGCGTGAACCCAAGATTTGGAGGCGTATCGCCACTCTCGCCGTAGGGATGGATGAAGTTCAGCGTCATCCTCAGGCCATCGGCTTTCACCTCCTTAACTACGAGCGCCGCAGCTTCTTTTCTCCCATGAACAAACTCGCGCACGGCCACATCGCAGGACCTGAACTCATCCTGCTCCTGTACACGCTCTCGCGGCGCGGGCTTCGGTTCAGCACGTCTAGGACGAGGTGCGCTTGTTGCCGCTGTGGTCAGAGCCAGCAAGCACATGATAGATAACGAAGTACGCAACATCGCTATGCCCTCCCATAATAATGGAAGACTCTAAGCAACATAGAGAGCCAAACCTGGAACATAATACCCCTGTTACTTGTCATGTCCATGTTTATTTCCAACTAGCCCTAGGAGCGCACGCAGATTGAAGTCAACAGGCATTAAGCCGAAGGACTTGTGGCTTACCAGCTAAGCTGATGGCAGCACCTCGGTGACTAGTGGATGAGGTCTAACGAAAGATACCCTTGCACGGCAGCTGTGCCAGGCTTGGACATGCGCAAGGGTGTTGTGGTCGACTTGACCGCCACCGACGGTGCCCGCCTCGACCGGGTAATAACGGATCGCAACAGCCCATAGAAGCAAGTCTGGCGGGCCAGGATCGTGCTAGCCACCGCCGAGGGCTGCGGCACCGCCGAGATCATGCGCCGGACCGGCAAGTCGAAGTCGTGCGTCTGGCGCTGGCAGGAGCGGTTCATGCAAGAGGGCGTGCCTGGGCTCCTGCACGACAAGAGCCGGCCCGGCGCATCCTGCCCCTGCCTCGGCCTGTGATTGAGCGCGTCATCGAGCTGACGACCCAGGACCCACCGCACGAGGCCACTCACTGGACCGCTGGCGCTATGGCCGAGGCGGTCGGGATTAGCGTCAGCGCGGTGCAGCGGATCTAGCGGGCCTACAAGCTGCAGCCGCACCGGGTCTGCTCCTTCGAAGGACCCGCAGTTCGCCGCCAAGCTGCGTGACGTGGTCGGGCTCTACATCGATGCGCCAGCGCATGCGGTCGTGCTCTCGGTCGACGAGAAACCCCAGATCCAAGCCCTCGATCGCACCCAGCTGGGGCTGCCCATGAAGCCGGGCCAGTGCGCGACGATGACCCACGACGATCAGCGCCACGGCACCACGACGCTCTTCGCCGCGCTCAACGGTACGGCGGTCGGCGGGTGCATGCAGCGCCACCGCCACCAGGAGTTCATCCGCTTCCTCAACGTGGTCGAGGCGGCAGTCTCGGCCGGCAGGCTGGTGCACGCCGTCCTCGACAACTACGGCACCCATAATCATCTGAAGGTGCTAGCCTGGCTGGCGCGCCACCCCCGCTGGACCTTCCACTTCACCGCGACCTCGTGCTCATGGCTCAACGCGGTCGAGACCTTCTTTGCTAAGCTGACCCGCCGGCGCCTCAAACGGGGCGTGTTCAGCTCGCTGGTCGAGCTGCAGGCGGCGATCAACCGCTACCTCGCCAAGACCAATGACCACCCTCAACCGTTCTCCTGGTCCGCTGACCCGGACCCCATTATCGAGAAGGTCGGGCGCGGGAGCCGAGCATTGGCCCCGGGCCGGTAGTGCTCGCCTCAACGCCATGTAAAGGTAGCGGGGGGGTCTTCGACGGTTCGTAGAGCCACAGGTCAGGAGTCGGTCAGAGCCCCCCGGGATCGTCGGCCGACCGCAGGCAACGGAAGGCATGCGGCATGCTGCCCACAACCCGGTACGCCAAGAGCGGCGACGTCCACATCGCCTACCAGGTCTTTGGCGAGGGGCCGATCGACTTGGTCTTCACTCCCGGCTTCGTGTCGCACCTCGAGAACCATTGGGACCAGCCAGACCTCGCGCGCTGGCTCCTCCGCCTCGCGCGCTTCGCGCGGGTCGTGATGTTCGACAAGCGCGGCACCGGGCTCTCGGACCGGGTCGGCGAGCTCCCGAGCTTCGACCAGCGCATGGACGACCTGCGGGCGGTTATGGACACGGTCGGGATCGATCGGGCTGCGTTGCTCGGCGTCTCGGAGGGCGGCCCTCTGACCACCCTCTTCGCCGCAACCTACCCAGACCGGTGCCGCGCGATGGTGCTCTACGGCACCTTCGCGCGCTTCGCCTCCTGGATACCGACCGCTGAGAGGCTCCAGGCTATGCTCGACTACATCGACCGGGACTGGGGCAGCGGGGGGATCGCGCGGCGGTTCGCGCCATCGCGGCAGGACGACCCAGCCTTCCGGCAGTGGATGGGGCGGTTCGAGCGGCTCGGCGCGAGCCCAGCCGCCGCGATGGCCCTGATGCGGATGAACAGTCAGATCGACGTCACCGAGGTCCTCCCGTCGATCCGTGTACCGGCCTTGATCCTTCATCGGACGGGCGATCAGGTCGTCAATGTAGAAGGCGGGCGCCTCTTAGCGGAGCGCATCACAGGCGCGCGCTACGTTGAGCTGCCTGGGATCGACCATTTCGCCTTCATCGGCGACAACTCCGCGCAAATCGGCGATTTGGCCGAGGAGTTCCTGACTGGCTCGAAGGCGGTGGTCGATGTGGACCGGGCGCTCGCGACCGTTCTGTTCACCGACATCGTGGGCTCCACCGCCCGCGCCGAACAGCTCGGTGACGAGCGCTGGCGCGGTCTCCTGGATGACCACCATGCCGCCGCGCGACGGGAGTTCGCGCGTTTCCGGGGCAAGGAGGTGAAGTCCCTCGGGGACGGCTTCCTCGCCACCTTCGACGAGCCGGCGCGGGCGATCCGCTGCGCGTCTGCAATCAGCGAGGCGGTGCGAGCGCTCGGCATCGAGGTTCGCGCGGGCTTGCATACTGGAGAGATCGAGCGGGGCGAAGATGATCTGAGCGGGATCGCGGTGCACATCGCTGCCCGGGTTGCGGCGCTCGCCGGCCCGAGCGAGGTACTGGTGTCCCGGACGGTGAGGGACTTGGTCGCCGGCTCGGGCATCGAGTTCCTTGAACGGGGCCTTCGTACCCTTCACGGCTTGCAGGAGCCGATGGAACTTTACGCGGCTGTGGCTTGAGTCCGAGCCAACGGGCCGGGTGGTCTCTCGCTATCGACCGTGGAGACAGCTGGGATCGTCAGCGGTACCAAACGTTGGATCCGAGCCACTAGGCCACATCGGGGATAGCGTGCTCTTGGTTCTGGATGCACAATGGGCTGGCCCATGTGGCTGGGTCGAATAAGCCGGAGGAGATCCCGACCTGCTTCGTGGGCTGGTAAGCGCAAACTGACCCATCGGACCGGAGATCTCGGTCATGGAGCGCCGGTTGGCCGCCATTTTCGCCGCAGATGTGGAAGCCTACTCCCGCCTCATGGGCGACGACGAAGCTGGAACCTTTGAGACCCTAACCTCCCATCGTGCCATCCTTGACAGCTTCATTGCCGAGCACCGGGGACGGATCGCCAACACGGCGGGCGACAGCGTCCTAGCGGAGTTTCCCAGTGCCGTCGATGCGGTGACGTGCGCGCTCTGAGCCCGAGGTGCTCTCGTCCGCCAATGACAAGCTGCCGGAGCCCCGGCGCCTGCAGTTCCGGATCGGGGTGCATGTAGGCGACGTGATGGTGAAGGGCGGCGAACTGTTCGGGGACGGCGTCAACATCGCCGCCCGGCTTCAGGCGCTCTCCAGGCCCGGCGGCGTCTGCCTGTCGGTAACGGCCCAAGAGTATGTGCGCAAGGCGCTGCCTGTCACCTTGAGGATCTCGGGCCGCAGCACGTCAAGATCATTGGCGAACCTGTCGTGCCTTCATGGTCAAAGCAACCCACGAGCAGGGAACTCTGGCCGGCGCTCCATCTGCCAAGGAAATCCTCAGCGCCGACCGGCCCGCGGTGGTGGTGCTGCCGTTCACGAACATGGGCGATCCGGACCAAGTTTATTTCAGCGACGGCATCGCCGAGGACATCATCACCGAGCTGGCCCGTTTCCGGGAGCTTCTCGTCATCGCCCGGAACTCCTCCTTCGCGTTCCGCGGCAAGGCTGTCGATATCCGTGAGGTCGGGCGGGCCCTCAATGCCGAATATGTCGTCGAGGGCAGCGTGCGCCGGGTCGGCGACCGGGTTCGGATCACCGCGCAGCTGATCAATGCCGCCACAGGGGCCCATCTCTGGGCCGAACGGTATGATCGCTCGTTCGAGGACGTGTTTGTCATCCAGGATGAGATCGCGGTTGGGGTGGTCGCGACCGTGGCCCGTCGCATTGAGGAGACCGAGGCGGTGGCGCGCCGCCGCCCACCCCAGGACATGCGCGCCTACGATCTCTTCCTGCAGGGGCACCGCCTGTCCGACGTGTTCACGGACGATGGGCAGGCCCGGGCGCGGCTGTTCTTCGAGCAGGCACGCGACCTCGACCCCACCTTTGCTCGGGCATACACGGGCCTTGCGTTCAACCATCTCAACCAAGCTGCCTTCGACGGCGTAGGGCTGCCGCGTGAGACCGATCCAAACCGGACGCGGCGCGCCGCCTCGCAGAGCAGGCTCTGACGCTCGATCCAACGGAACCACGGGTGCAATCGACGGCTGGCTACGTATTCCTGACCGGGTGCGAGTTCGACCGGGCCGAGCGTCACCTCGACCTCGCCCGGTCAATGAACCCGAATGACGCGACGATCCAGATCTTCTGGGCCTGGGCTCAGGCGTGCCTCGGGAGGGCAGAGAAAGGTCTGCCAGCCGCTGAGCTCGCATTGCGCCTGAACCTCCGGCATCCGCACTGGTACAGTTATTACCTGGCTAGGGTCCTGTTCTTCCTGCGGCGATACGAGAAGGTTGCGGCCCAGCTTCACTACCGCTTGGCGGGCGAGCCCACGCTTCACCGTCGTGACATGCTGCTGCTGAGTGCGGCGTTTGGCCTGCTGGGACGAAGAGAGCTGGCCCGGAGATGCGCTGCGTGGTTCGTCGAAGGGGTCAGACAAGCGTGGCATGGTGATCCGAATGCGGGACCGTCCGAGTACGTCGAGTGGTTCGTGAATACCTCGTAACTTCGGCGTTCGGAGGACGAGGAGTTGCTGCGAGAAGGGCTTCGACTGGCTGGGCTGCCGGCGTAGACGAATGGTCTCAAGCAAGATGGGCTATTCAAGCCGGGTCGGAGTCCGCGGAGTTTTTGGCAGCGTAGGCACATCGACGGACGGCGCCTCAAGTCTCGCTCCTGGCAGATTTCGTTGAAAAACTCTCGGGCCATACTTAATCAGACTATTTGTAGTGGCAGCGTGCCAGCTCGGGCCCACAATCTGCATGCTGATCAAGCGAAAAACGGCAGTTGTAAAATCCCTCGGGCTTGCCCGTGCCGGTTCGATCCGGGCCGTCCGCATCACGAGTTCCCTCGGAGCGGCTTAGGATCCAGCTAACCAGGCCTGGCGATATCGTGCCTGATGCCCATGCGTCCTGAGTACCGCTGGCTCTATCCCATCGACGGGAAGCAACTCTCAGCCGTGATCCGCTTCGAGCGCGCTAAGGGACAGTGCCAGGGCTGCAGCCGCCCGCACGGGCGCATCATCTGCCCCCTCGGCGACAGCCGCTGGTGGGATCCGCAACCGCCAGTCTGGGAGAGCAGGCAGGGGAGGCGGGTTGGTCGTGTGCTGGAGGTCGATGGCCCCCTAGCGCAAGTTCGGAGCACGCGCGTGGTGCTCGCGACGGCGCACCGGGAGCACGACCCCACGAACAACCACCCTCGCAACCTCGTGGCGCTGTGCCAGGGGTGCCATCTCCAGCACGACCGCGAGGAGCACCGTCGCCGGCGCTGGCTCACTCTGTTCAGACGCAAGGCTCTCGGAGACCTCTTTCTCGGCCGTACCGATGACGCAGGAGCGCGGATTGGAAACCACTGGTGTTCGCTTTGATGAGTTCCCGCAGCGCCCCTGTGGCCGAACTTATCTCGGGGACAGGTGCCGCCCCGCGTCCCGTCGTGCTCTAGACGGCAGGAGAGGCCAGTTGCTCAGCCGCTTTGGACGCGGCGGATAGACCGTGCGGTTGAGCAGAACCACAAGGTGCTCGGCGGTGTCCTGCTCCAGCTCGACGAGCGCAATGTCGTCCAGAACCGCTGGTCTGCCGGTCTCAGTGTCGTAGACGATCCAACCCACCCGATCCGGTCTGATGTCGTACATGCCGGAGCCCCTCAGATGCGCTTGAGGTGAGGCTTTATCTCGATGGTAACGGTGAGGCCGGTTCTGGGGTCCAAGATCATCATTGCGCTACGCCTTTACAGAGGGACTCGGGGAACGCATCAGTGCCGGGATGATCCCGGCTCTGCCGGATGTTGCTGCCGGCGTGGTTAGAGCTTCGTTACCTTACGTCACCTGTTCTTTCGAGTCGGGTCTTGTGCTTCTCGCGGCTTGCCTGCTTGGCCTGACGGATCGCCGCGTCTCGTTCCCGTTCGGCCGCTTCCAGAGCGGCGGCCGCTTCGCCGCAGATCGCGAACTCTGGCAGATGCGCACGCGCGCGGAGCCGGCGAATAAGGTCACTCATGAGCTCTCCCGTCCCACAACCCTGATCGCTTCGGCTTACCAAACGTCAGCGCGCTCTCGAATGAGGTTCGGGATCCCATTCACAGTTAACTGCCTGCCATCAGGGCACCTCTGCCAATGACGTACCTGCAAGCGAACGAGGCAGACAAGCAAAAGGCCCGGCGGGTTGACGGGGCGCCGAGCCTTGCGAGGACGACCTGATCCGAGCGGGCGTGTTCTGGTGCCGAAAAAGGGCCGCCCGTGAGAGCGGCCCGAAGTTCAGGGAGGAAACGCCCATGAAGGGCAGCAACGATCCTCCCCCGAGTTGGTTAACAGCCGGTTAAACTGACGCTCTGCCTGGCACGCCTTCTTGGCCTTGCTGGCAGCCTTTCTTGGCTTCCCCTTACTGTGGGGACACGTACGGCAACTCGCCTGGCCCAGCCCGTCCCTTGGCGTCGTCGAGAATGGCTTGCCTCTGCTGAGGCTCCAGCATCATGATCTGAGGGATCATGTTGTCCGCGATCTTGTACCGTTCGCACTTGGGGCAGACCACAATGGTGGAGTCGGTGACGTGCGGTGGCTCCTCAGCAGCAGGTCCTCCGCAAAAAGGACACGGCATCGTTTGGGTCTGCATAGGTGTCTCCGCATCGCGTTGGCTTGCACTTCAACGTTGCTCGCCAAGCGGGTCTAGTCCGACCGGCGAACACCGGGTGCGGGTTTGCTGTCCTGCGCACTTCGCTCCCGCCCCTCATCGTCATCTCTGATCCGGTCTGATGCCTGGGAAAGGTGGGCGAGACGCTCAATCCGACGCTGTACCCGCTGGACGGCTTCCTCGGCATGCAGCCGAGCCAGCCTCGCTTCCTCGATCAGAGGGTGATGCTGTGCTGCTGGGCTGATAACTGGCGGCTTACTCTCCGTCATGGATGTACTCCAGCTACCGAGGAGCGCCTCGATAGTTCTACTCAACCCTCATCCGGCGTGCCTCAGGTGGTCAGTTAAAGAACCAAAGAGGCTTTTGGTGAGCGTACCACACAACTTAAGGGGACAGGAAAGGTTCAAAAACTAAGGTATTAGTCGCACAGGCCTTTCGCCCGTGTGCCCGATCCGTTCTCCTGGCGGCGCGACCTGACCTTTGTTAACCATCCCATTCGTGATTTGCGGGAGGGACAAGGGTGCCGAAACCGCAAGATCCTGCACCCAACGTGCTCTCCGACGCCGAGCTTCTGGCTGCCATCACACGTGACTTGCGGGCGATCTACTCCGATGTGATCCGAGAGCCTCTTCCCGAGAAGCTGGCCGCTGCCCTCCATCGCCTGGAGCTTCAGTCCGGTGTCTCTGCGCCGCTGAACCTCGCCCGAGCATCTGCAGCTTTGAAGACCTGACGATCCAATCGGTCGCCGGTCGTCTTAGTTGGCCGCAGGGTGCCCTCTGTGTTGCGGTCGGCGCGGCCGGGCTCGAACCTGTAAACCTGGCTTCGAAGACCGATGCTCTATCCTCTGAGCTACACACAGCCATGCCCACCTGATCCCAAGACGCTAGGATGACGGTGTCAGGTTCAGATCAGGGCCAACCACTCGTTCGCCACTGATCGGGCAGATCTGGTGGGAAGGACCCGGATGAAACGCGATCGACTCGTCTGGTGGGCGCACATAGATGCGCCGTCCAACCAACATCGCGCAGTCCGGGAGCTCGGCTCCGTCTTCTCCCAACACCTTGTCGCGCGGCCATGGTCCCTGACCATTGCAGGCTCGGGTGTGGTCACGGTGGTGCTGCTCGTCCGACACCACGCGCCAGCCAGGATGAGCTGAGAGCCAGGTTGTCTGCGCCTCCGTCAGGGTGCCCATGGGGACCTAACTAGCTCGCCAGTCTCAGCGGCTCTGGGAAAGCGCGTTGTTCCAGCAGCTCTCGCGCCTCCTCGGTCTTGAGGTGCCACCATGCATCGACTTCCTGCTCGATCCGATCGCTCCGCTCCTTC
>JAESFL010000338.1_pt1 | contig 37725 bp, 39 predicted proteins | sample 9269401 | NCBI WGS metagenome assembly JAESFL01 (sample SAMN14506025, study PRJNA617098) | algae metagenome | isolation source: Gloeocapsa sp. UFS-A4-WI-NPMV-4B04 and co-occurring heterotrophs from desert... | place: USA: Utah | collected 2006-10-01 | reverse complement strand
ACAAGAAGGCATCCACATCCTACATCCAGCGCCGCCTCCAGATCGGCTACAACCGCGCCGCCTCGCTCATGGAGAGGATGGAGCAGGAGGGCATCGTCGGACCAGCAAACCACGCCGGTAAACGCGAAATCCTCATGACCCACCTGGATATGGACGACTGATCCGGAAAAGGATCGAACGCAAAGGAAAAAGGCGGCTCTCGCGAGCCGCCTTTCTGGTTTTCTGAGGACGTCGCTCGATCACTCGATGACCTGGACCACCGTCCGGGTCTGCGGATCGACCAGCACGGTCTGGTCGTTCACGACCGTGTAGCTGTAGTTGGTGCGCAGGCCGACCGTCGGCGGGACGGAATAGAGCCTGACGCGCGGCGGCAGGGGTTGGCCGACGACCACCTCATCCGAGACGCGGATCGAGGGCCGGCGCTCGGCGACCACATAGCTGCGGACGCGGGTCGATTCCTCCGCACTGAGAACACTTCCCGCCGCAGCACCGGCGACACCGCCGACTACCGCGCCGACCGGACCGCCGACGATGGCACCTGTGACGGCGCCGCCTGCGGCGCCCGCAGTCGTGCCGCTCTGGCAGGCAGCAAGGGGGAGAGCCAGAAGAGTCAAGAGAGCAGCCGAGTTTAGGACCTGATTGCGCATGACGGATTCCTTTCCGAGTAGCACCATGCGAACGCGGGAAAGCTTGGCTGGTTCCCTCAAGGCGCCCGGAGCCTTTCCGGGAGGATTCTGGCGGAAAGCTGTGCGTGGGCCAGGAGTATGTCCTTGCCGTTCCCGCCTTCGGATGCATCTCTCCTGTCAACGTAGCCGTAGATTGAGGAGAGCATCGTGGCGGAACGCTCCAGAATTGCGATCGTGACCGGAGCCGGAACCGGCGTGGGCAGGGCCATCTGCGAAGGGCTCTTGAAAGCCGGGTATATGGTGGTGATGGCAGGGCGCCGCCGGGCGGCACTTGAAGACGCGGCGCAGGAGATCGGGGGCGATGATCGCTCCGTCCTCATCGTGCCGACCGATGTGACGGACCCAGCCTCCGTGGCGGCGCTCTTTGCTGCCACGAAGCAGGCTTTCGGCAGGCTCGATCTACTGGTCAACAATGCAGGCATCGGTTCGCCTGCCGTGCCGCTGGAGGAGATCCCCTTCGAGCAGTGGCAGACAGTGGTGGCTACCAACCTTACCGGCACGTTCCTCTGCACGCAGGAGGCTTTCCGGATCATGAAGGACCAGAGCCCGCGAGGCGGGCGGATCATCAATAACGGCTCGGTTTCGGCCTATGCTCCTCGCCCGCTCTCGGCGCCTTATACGGCCACGAAGCATGCGGTCCTCGGACTGACGAAGTCGACCTCACTTGATGGGCGTGCCTATGACATCGCCTGCGGGCAGATCGACATCGGCAATGCGGCAACCGACATGACCGCGAGAATGACAGAAGGCGTCCTGCAGCCGAACGGCACGGTGGCGCCGGAGCCCAGGATCGACCCCAGGCACGTGGCCGATGCGGTGGTGTACATGGCCGGCCTGCCGCTCGATGCCAATGTTCTCACCATGACCGTCATGGCGACCAAGATGCCCTTCATCGGGCGCGGGTGAGACACATTGCCGTGACCGCAGGGGATCCGTCTAGGATGTAAGCTCGGCCGCCCCATTTCATCTTATGGTCGGTCCAAAAGAGCCGCGATGGTTGGCTTCCATTCATCTGGGCTCGGGCAGGGTTCGTCCGGGCAGCCGAGGCGCGGACCGCTTGTTCGGGCCGATGATCTTCTTATGGGGTGAATGATTCGATGATGGCGGCGGAATGAGCGCAATCCTCGTCAAGATTTTCGCAACGGCCCTGACCTTGAGCCAGGTTCTCGTCGATCCTGAGACGGTCAAGACGAGCTTCGATCCGGCTCGGGACCGGAATGAAGTGTCCGAGATCCTCAAGAGCGGCTGCACCCACATGCGCCGGGCCTTCGATATCGAGGACATCAATCTCGACGATCTCATCGCGACTGCCATGGACGATCCCCAGGCCGTAACCGGAGACCTGAAGGTCCTGCAGGGATTGAGCTTCAACGACCTCCATGCCAGCTACCGTCAGTTCTGCAAGGGCGAGACGGTCGAGCCCGCGCCGGTGGATCTCGGCGAGGTGATCTCCTACTATAATGCCGCCGTGGCCGGGCTGCCCGATGCCGGGAAGCTCAAGGGTCTGAAGCTACCGGGTGTCAGCGTGGTCCTGGACGCGAATGGCAAGCGCTTCGCCGAAGTCTTCGAGCCCGACCACCGCCGCATCTGGGTTTCCTTGGCGGATATTCCGCAAAGCGTGCGGCAGGCCTTCGTGTCGGCAGAGGACAAGCGGTTTCACCAGCATCGGGGCATCGACGAGCGTGGCGTGATCCGCGCCTTCATGGGGAACATGGCCAATCCCGGACGTCCTGCAGGTGGCTCGACCATCACCCAGCAGGTGGCGAAGAACCTGCTCGTGGGCGACGACGTCACCTACGACCGCAAGATGCGGGAGATGATCGTGGCTTCGCGCATCGAGCGGGTGCTGAGCAAGGCGGAGATCCTCGAGATCTACCTCAACTCGATCTATCTCGGACGCTCCTCCTGGGGTATCGAGATGGCGGCGCGCAGTTATTTCGGAAAGAGCGCCAAGGCGCTCTCGGTGTCCGAGGGTGCTCTTCTCGCGGGCCTTGCCAAGGGGCCGAACTACTACAATCCCGATACGAAGCCCGAACGCGCCCAGGAGCGGATGGCCTATGTGCTGAGCCGCATGCAGGAAGACAGCTTCCTGAAGCCCGAGCAGGTGCAGCAGGCGGTCGCCTCGCTGCCAAGCCGGACGTCTTATGAGCGCACCAGGCGCACCATGGGTTTTCACTTCGTGGACCACGTCAGCCGCGATGCACGCGCGCTTGCCGGTATCGAGAGCCTCACCGCCGGCGGCTATACGGTGCGCACCACCATCAATGCGGCCCTGCAGCGGGAGACGGAAGCCGCCCTGCAGGAAGGGCTCGCCCGCTATGAATTGAACATCGGGCGGCAGCGCTACCAGGGGCCTGAGGCCAACATCGCCGAGGCTGTAAAGACGCTCGAAGCCAGCAAGGATCCGACCGCCACGGCACCTGCTTGGAGACGTGCCCTGGAGGCGGTGCGCTTGCCGCTCTACGACGTCCGCTGGCCCGCAGCCGTGGTGCTCGAGAAGGGCAAGGATCGGAAAACCGGCGCGAATGTGCTGCGGGTAGGGCTCGCGGATGGGCGCATCCTGCCGTTGAACGCCTGGGAAGTGGCGCGCCGGGAGCTCAAGCTCTACGATGTGGTGCGCGTTCAACCCGTCGAGCAGAAGGGCAAGGGGATCGTTCGTGCCGACCTGAGGACACCGCCCTCCGTGCAGGGTGGCGCTGTCGTTCTGGAGAACAGGACCGGCCGCATCCTCGCCATGACGGGCGGCTTCTCCTATCCCCTGAGCCAGCTCAACCGGGCGACGCAGGCTCACCGTCAGCCGGGTTCTGCCTTCAAGCCGCTCACCTATCTCGCGGCACTGTCGAAGGGATTGCAGCCCAACACGCTCATCTGGGACGCTCCCGTGACGCTGCCGCCTGTGGCTGGTGAGGCGGGCGCGCGAGCGGGCGATTCTTGGAGACCAAAGAACTTCGACGGTGGACGCTCGGGCATCATGACCCTGCGCAGGGCGCTCGAGAACTCTAAGAACCTGGTCACGGCCCGTCTTCTCGACGGCGCCATCGAAACCCGACCTGAGGACAGCCTCAAGCGCGTCTGCGAACTCGCCGTGGAGGCGCAACTTTATCTGGAATGCACGCCGCATTATCCGTTCGTGCTCGGCGCGCAGCCTGTGCGGATGCTCGACCTCGCGGCCTTCTATGCGGCGATCGCCAACGAGGGCGCCATGCCGGTGCCCCATGCCATCGAAGCGGTGGAAGAGGGCGGACGCATCGTCTACGGCCGCAAAGCGCGCCAGCTGACGCGCCTGGGTTCCGCCGATGCTGCCGCATTCTACCAATTGAAGACGATGCTCCAAGGTGTGCTGGAGCGCGGCACCGCGCGTTCCCTGAAGGCACTTGCTCCCTATGCGGCGGGCAAGACCGGAACCTCCGACAACGAGAACGATGCGTGGTTCGTGGGCTTCACCAACGACGTCACCATTGCCGTGTGGGTCGGGCATGACAATGCCGACGGCAAGCGCCGCACGTTGGGACGCGGACAGACCGGAGGCAAGGTGGCGGCTCCGATCTTCCAGTCGATCCTCCAGGCGGCCTGGGAGCACCATGCGCCGAAGGCTGCCCTCAGTCCGCCGACGCCGCAGGCGGCCAAGCAGCTCATCGCCATGCCGATCGATCTCAACACCGGCGACCGGCTGACGGATGGGCGCAAGGGCTTCGTGGAGCATTTCCGCCTGAACTGGTTCGGGCGTTTTGCCGAGACGCAGTTCCGCCTCGTGCCACAATCCGAAGTCTATGCCTTCCGCAACCCGGATCCCTGGAGCGACGGGGAGGACAGGGGAGGTCCGGATTATTACGAGGACGGGCCTTACGCGCAGGGTCCCGGTTGGCTCGAATCCCCGCGCCAGTCTGCTCCTCCCGCACGCCGCCAGGTTCAGCCCGAGCGCGATTTCCGCTGGTGGTGGGAGGACGAGGAGCCGCGCAGACCCAGGCGCGTCGATCCGGACTATTTCTGGCGCAACGGACAGGTTTACTGATGGCATTGCTGGTTTTCGTCAAGCGCTCGCTGATCGGCGCTGCTGCTCTTTTTGCCTCCGTCGGAGGATCGGCGGCCCAGGAGTTCCGGATCGAGGAGGTGCCGTCCGTCACGGCCGTTGCTCCGGCCAAGCTGAAGCCCAGGACCATCGTGTTCAGCGATCAGCGGGACGACAAGCTGACCGATCCTGGCACCGGTCTGATCCGCTTCGAGGATTGGGGCCGCGAGCGGCCCGTGCAGAAGCACTTCCTGAGCCTCTTTCCGGGCTATGCCGAGCCGACCATCAAGGTCTCGGTGCATGGCATCCCGAAATCCTACACCGAGAAGCTGCACATGTATGTGGTGGAGGCGCGGTTCCCGATCGGCAAGGCACCGGGTTCCGTCGACCTCGCCCGCTTCGCGCAGCTCGACACCTTGGAAAAGATCGACCCATCGATCAAGCACCGGCGCATTTCGGCCGAGCAGGCAGCCCCGCAGGTGGATCCCTCGAGCGCCCATAACCGGCACCAGAGCCGACGCTGGTGCGAGGCTCCCGCGAGCCTCTGCATCGAGTCCCGCTATCCGCTCGAAGGCAGGCTGCCGGTCGGCATTCGGCTGGCCAACAAGCTGGAGGAGGGCGGAAAGAAGATCTCTGAGTTCATGGAGTTCCAGACCGAGATCCGCGTGCTGCCGCCGGAGGAGATCGACCGGGCAGGTTTCATGAAGCTGACAGCCCTAGAATCCCCCGTTGCCGGGGTGCTGGAGCAGACGATCTTCAGCGTGAACCAGGTGATGCAGTTCGGAAAGCTGCTCGCAATCCTTCAGGAGCACCCTGCCGATCCGAACAAAACGGTCGCAACCGTTTTCATGACGCTGGCAGTCGAAACCGATGTGCTGGAGCGCAAGAAGGAATTCGAGAACGTTCCCGTGCTGCGAAATCTCATCCCGGCCCAGGTGCTGATGGGGAAGAGTTCGTTCAATTCCGGCAATTCCATCAGCGCCGGGCTTCCCGACTACGTCCGCAACCGCATCCGCGCCATTGCCGAGTTGATCGAGCGATAGCCGGGGCTGTCGAGCTTCAGCACAGAAAAAGCCCCGTTCACATCAGGCTGAACGGGGCTGTAAGTCTGCGGAGGCGACAAGGGGTTGCGGGGAATGGTGCCTCCGTACAGAAACAAGTGTTCATCTTGTTCAACGTTCCTTCCGGTTCCTCATTTTCGAACCTTGGCCGGCATCAAATTTCCTTGATTGCGCCACGTTTGAGGCTCTGACTGACTTTGCTGTCTCCAAGGGAAGGTGTGGTGGAACGCCGCAGGCGCGTAACAACCCCGTCCCGTGGATGTTTGGGCCAGCAGTCAGCGTTTCTTCCTCCCGAACTTGCCTTCCCCGGCGCAATCCGGGGAAGGCTTTTTGCTGAGGTGTGAGAAGAGCGCTGCTGCTCTTTTTCGCCGTCCTACCAGCTGCTGTCTCACCTCCTGCAAGTCTCACCGGCTGGAACCCGACACTTACAAAATCGAGGTGCTTCGGCGCGACGGCCGCTGTAAGTAAGCTGAACGTCGATCTTCACCTGTTGCGTTTCGAGAGTTATTGCGTGCCTGTCCGCCCGATCATTCGATTTCCCGACCCCCACCTGCGTCGAAAGGCTGAGCCGATCCTCCACATCGACGAGGAGGTCCGAGGGCTGGCACAGGATCTGACCGAAACCATGCATGCCGCACCAGGCATCGGGATTACGGCTGCCCATGTCGGAGTGCTCCGGCGGCTCGTGGTGATCCAGCTCGAAGGTGCTGCCAAGCCTCACATCTCGATCAATCCGGAGATTGTCTGGGTCTCCCCGGAGAGGATTCGGCATATGGAGGGAAGCGTCTCCATGCCGGGCGTCAACGATGAGGTCGAGCGTCATGCCCGCGTCCGGGTGAGATACAGGGACTTGGACGACCGGGAGCACGAGGAGGAGGCGGAAGGCCTGATGGCGGTCTGCTTCCAACACGAAATCGATCAGCTCGATGGCATCTTCTGGATCGACCGTCTATCGAAGTTGAAGCGCGACCGCCTGATCAAGCGGTTCGACAAGCTGCAGCGCACCAAGGCTTGAGGGCGAAAGCGCTGACAATGGAGTTTTGCGAACGTGGTTGAAGTCTATCGCATCGAATCCGTCGCCTCCGAGGAGGCGGGCGGCGGCATCATCCGGCGAATCCTAGTTCGCACCGAATCCGTCGAAAAGGCGAAGGAGCGGGCGCTGAAGGTGTTCTCCCTGGCGCGGCGGCCCCAGTCCCGCGATCCCGAGATCGAATCCGTTCGCGTGCTCGATGGAGCCGGCTACGAGGTCTTCTCGATCAGCACCAGGGACTGACACTCCCGGCGCGGCGTCGTGCCTCCCTGGGGATAAGCCAAACACCATTTGACAGCGTGCCCAATCGCCGGTACGAGCGCGCCTCCATCGCGAGAAACGCCCGTCTCGGGTACGGGATGGATGGGAAATGCGCGGGCGTAGCTCAGTCGGTTAGAGTGCCGGCCTGTCACGCCGGAGGTCGCGGGTTCGAGCCCCGTCGCCCGCGCCACTCTCCCCCAAACTGCCGCAGGCAGCCTTCCTTGAAAATTCGCTCAGTCATTGCTGTCGCCTCAAGAGGGCCGGCACTGGCGGCGTCCTGGACGAACAAAGGAGCCGCTGGGGCTCCTTTGCCGTTGCTATGTCGGCATCGCCGGACGTCATCAAGCGATCTTGCCGCCGCCCTGCTTGGTGATGACCAGCACGGAGGGGCGGGTTGGCATGCCATCCTTGAAATCCGGCCAGCGGGTGATCGGATTCTCGAAGGTGGATGTGGCACCTTCTTCTGCTTCTCCAGGATGTTGCACGGCCAGGAACAGGGACTCGTCGTTGGCCGTGAAGAACGGGCCGCACAGTTCTCCGCCCACCGGCACGCGGAAGAAGTGCTTTGACGTTCCGCGCCGTTCGCCTTCGGTCTCGAGCGCCCACAGGCCGTCGGCCCGGCCTGTGGCCTTGGCGTTGTTGCCGTCGGTGGAGATCCAGAGGCGGCCCTGGCTGTCGATGGCGCAGTTGTCCGGCATGCCGAACCAGCCGTTCTTGGTGGTCTCCGACGAGAAGGTGGCCCCGACCGCGGCGACGGAAGGATCGCCGCACTTCACGAGAACCTCCCAGGTGAAGGCGGTCGCCGCATGGTTGCCGCCCTCCGGCATCATCTCGACGATGTGGCCGAACGCATTGTTGGCGCGCGGGTTGGCCGCGTCCACTTGGTCTTCCTTGCGCCGGGTGTTGTTCGTCAGCATGACGTAGACGCGGTTGGTCTGCGGGTTCGCCTCGATGTCCTCCGGGCGGTCCATCTTGGTGGCGCCGAGGAGGTCGGCCGCGCGGCGGGTCTCGATCAGCACGTCGGCCTGGCTTCTGAAGCCGTTGGCCTCCGTGAGCGGTCCCTGGCCGTGAACCATCGGCAGCCAGGTGCCGGTGCCGTCCGGGTTGTACTTGGCCACGTAGAGAACGCCCTCGTCGAGCAGGCCGAAATTGGCGGCGCGGTTCTGCGGGTCGACCTTGCCTGCGGTGACGAACTTGTAGACGTAGTCGAACCGCTCGTCATCGCCGAGATAGACAACATAGCGGCCGTCGCCGTTGGTGATGCCGGCAGCACCCTCATGCTTGGTGCGGCCGAGCGCCGTGCGCTTTTTCGGCACGAAGTTGGGGTCGAAGGGATCGATCTCGACCACCCAGCCGAAGCGGTTCGCCTCGTTGGGCTCCTTGGCAAGGTCGAAGCGGTCGTGGAACTTGCCCCAGGCATAAGCGGGCGTGCCGATGCCGTAGCGCTTGTAGTTCTTGGCCTCGGGATGATCGTCGGAGAGCTTGCCCCAGAAGTAGCCGTTGAAGTTCTCCTCGCAGCTCAGCCAGGTACCCCAGGGTGTCACGCCGCCGGCGCAGTTGTTGATCATGCCGCGCACGCTGCGGCCGCTCATATCGGCGGAGGTCTTCATGCGGTCATGCCCGGCAGCCGGCCCGGTGATCTCCATCGGCGTATCCGCGGTGATGCGGCGGTTGTACTTCGAGTCCTTCACCACCTGCCATTGGCCGCCGACGCGCCGGATCTCGACGACCGCGCCGCCATGGGCCGCGATTTCGATAGCCACGAGTTCCGGGGTCATCTTGGAGAAGTTGGCGTCCTTGGAGTCCTGCACGCCCACACCTGGGAACATGAGCTCCTCGTTGGTGTATTCGTGGTTCGCCACCAGAAGGCCGTGGTCGGCCGATCCGTTGATCGGGATGAAGCCGATGAAGTCGGTGTTGTAGCCGAATTGGCGCGCCTGGGCTTCAGCCGTCTGCTTCATCGGGTCGAACTCGGGAGCGTCGGCAAAGATCGGATCGCCCCAGCGCAGGAGCACCTGGGAATCGTAGCCTTCGGCGACATGGTGGGTCTGGTCGACGCCCGCTTCGATTTCCTTGAAGTCGAAGGAGATCGGGTTCGAGGCCTTCTTGGCCGGCTGCTCGTTGGCCGCCAGGGCCCGATGGCCGACTGTCGCGGAAATGGCCGCCACGGCGAGCGAGCCGCGCAGGAGGTCGCGCCGGTTGAAGCGGGTCGCGATGATCTCGCCCATCGTGAGGTTATGCGTCGGGTTCACTCCGACATCGCCTGAATCTTCCAGTTCGCTGGCGCGAAGGCGGCCCTTGTGCTCGTCCATATCGGTTTCTCCGTCTTATGTGACGATGACGCCTTAGAATGGTTCTATGTAAGCTGCGTGACAGTCCCGTAAGGTGAGGGCGGGGAACGCGACAACCGATGCAGGATCCTGTATGGTCCCGGCATGAGCAACGATATTTCCGAAATCCGCGAGCAGCTGTCCGACCAATGGCAGAAGGTCGCGATCGACCTGATCCGCAAGGGGCTTCCCGCCGACACGGTCTTCGAGACCCTCCTGACCGTGGGCTTGGCCGGTCAGGTCGAACTGCACGGCAAGCACTTCATGGCCGGCAAGCTCGTGGCAATTGCCGAGCAATTGTCCGAACAGGTGAGGCGCGAGAAGGAAGCCCTCCAGGAGGCCTCAAAGGCCACGAAGAACTAGTTTTTCTCATCTCTGGCGGCTTGCCGGGGCAGCTTCTTCAAAATTCCACCGGAGGCGTTTTTCCATTGCAACGTCTCAGCCAATTGCCGCGTTAGCTCGACGAACCTTCGAAGCGGCCCTGACCGCTTCTTCCGCCCAACAACCACGATGGGGTGGTGCCTCATGCAGCAGGCGCTCGACAGCAATACCCTGGACCGCTTGATCACCCTGGGACGCCAGCAGGGGCAACTGACGACTCTGGATCTCGAGACCAATCTGCCGATCCATTCCATGAGCGCGGAAGACATCGCGTCGATCGTGGTTCATCTCGAGGAGGCGGGTGTCCCAGTCGAGCTGGACGCCAGCCTGATGGCTCCAAATCCGACGCCGGCTGCGGCTCCGACGAAGAGCGCCGAGATCATTCCGTTCCCGGACCGCGCCGCTGCCGGCGGGATGAAGAAGCGGACTGCTCCCCTTCAGAAGGCAGCTGCCGTCCAGGCGGCCGAGCCTGCCCTTGTCCAGCAGGAGAAGCGAGCGGCCCATTGGGCAGTGGCCATGGGGGGCCTTCTCGTTCTGGCCCTGATGGTCGGGGCTCTTGTCCTCTTCGGCGTCTGATCAGCTTTTAGAGTTCAGCCTCGGCCTGTCCGACAACAGGCAGCGGCTTGACGGCCGGACCGGTGAATTGCGTGACGCTCAGCTCATGCTGGGCGCGCGAGGTGAAGCCTAGGTCCAGGAATGCCGTGCGGGAATCGAACAGAGCCTTCAAAGCCGCTTTTTCATCATAGCCCAGAATGGGTTCCGGTCCGGGAACATCTACCGGCCTCCGGAGGCTCACCGGAGCCGCATCCGACGCATGATCGGGCAGGGCGGCACTGGCGAGCCTGATCTCCTTCGGACGCGTCGGCGGAAGAGGCGCCGGCGAGACGGATACTGCGATGCTCTCAGGCTCGGCGGAGGCCAAGGCCACGGTCGGGCTCTCCTGTGAGGCGACCTGCTGCGGCGCCGGCTGAGGATCCTTCCGGCCGAACAGATTGGCAAGAACATTGCCGATGGACGGACCTGCCCCGGCCGAGGCCTGAGTTGCCATCGCGGCATTCCGGGCCGGGATCTCGGCCCTTGCCACCTCGTAGCCCGAGAGCGGCTTGCCGTTCGAGGGCAGGTGCAAGGTCTTCCCGTCGGGGAACAGCTGCACAAGCTGCTGCTGTGTCATGCGCGGCCAGGCACGCACACTGCCCGTATCCACATGGACGAAGGCAGAGGAGGAGTAATAACCCACGCCGCCGTATTGCATCTTCATGGCGATGGCGCGGAGGCGACCGGTTTCCACGTCTGGCAGGCGGATGTCCATGGCCTTGCCGAGCATGTGCTGGCTGTTCTCCGCCACGCCGCTGGAGCGGCGGCGCAGGGCACCGTTGGTTTCCGGCGAGCGGTAGGCGGAGATGATGTTGATGGGCTGCGAGGAGCCGGATTCCCGGTAGACCTCCCAGAGAATGTCGAACAGGCGCGCGTCCATCTGGGCCGGCTTATCCACGCGCCAGTCGCGCAGGAACCAGTTGAGCTGGCTCAACGCGCCCTCGTCGATGCGGCCGTTGCGGCGGAAGGTGACGGTCAGGCTCTCCTTCGTATGGGTATGGAAGAAGCTGAGCGTGCGGGTTTCGCCGAACGCGACTGCTTCCTGCATCGGAGCCGAGGCAAATGTCAGAAGGGCAGAGGCCGCGGCCGAGAGGCCGAGGATGGCACGAAGGGCTCTCCTGCCATCGGGCAAGCGGCCGTACTTCGGCACAGATGCCGTTTTCCTTCCGCCAGCCGACCGCCTGGATCGGGCGAAGATTCCCGCCATGGTTCGTAAGTTCCCGCGTCCCTGAGCGACGTGTGATCGTTAACCATGGCAAAAATAGGCACAATGAGTGCCTATTTGCTTAATCTCAGGAGCGGGCTGCGGTCTGATCGCGCTTTCCCCGTCCTGATGACGGGTTCAGGACGACCACTTTCGTCCCTGTAGGCGTGTGGTTGTAGAGGTCGATCACGTCCTGGTTGATCATGCGGATGCAGCCGGACGAAACGTTGGTGCCGATGGTCCATGGCTCGAAGGTGCCGTGGATGCGGTAGAGCGTATCCTTGTTGCCCTGCCAGAGGTAGAGCGCACGAGCACCGAGCGGGTTGCCCGGTCCGCCGGGCATGCCGGCACCTCCAGGCAGTTCGCCCATCTGCTCCATCAACTCAGGTTCGCGGGCGAACATCTCCTTCGGCGGGTACCAGTCCGGCCATTCCTGCTTGTTCTTGATGGTGGCAGCACCGGACCAGCCGAAACCCGACCGCCCGACGCCGACGCCGTAGCGCACCGCCATCCCGTCACGCATGACGAGGTAGAGATAACGGCTCTGGGGATCGACCACGATGGTGCCCGGGGCCTCAGCGGTGTCGTACTGCACCACCCGCCGGAGATAGGCCGGATTGATCCGCGAAAGCTCGATGGCGGGAATGGGGTAGAGATCGTCGTCGACGGGCCCGTACATGCGCTGATAGGCTGACATGTCGCGCAGCGACTGAGCGAAGACGCCGCTGGACGGCAGAGTGGCTCCTGCGGCAGCGGCTGACGCTCCGAGCAGGAAGGTTCGGCGGCTGAGGTCCATGGTGCTCTCCCCGGTGTTCTTTAACTCGACAATAAGAAGACGCAGGAATACGCCCGCCGGTTTCATGCTAGCTGCTATGCTTTGCCGGCAGGACGAACCTTAACCGTTCACGTTTGAGCGAGCGCAGGGCAGGGGCGGAGCGAAATGACGATTGAAGATCTCTCGTGGTCATGGCTGGCGGGCATCGCGGTGCTGGGTGTCGTGCTGGTGCTCGTTCTCTTCCTAGCCCGAAAGCCGCGCTACCGCCGCGCGACGATCATGACGGAGAACGAGCGAGAATTTTACGGGCGCCTTCTCGCCGCCTGCCCCGATTGCCAGATCTGGCCGCAGGTCCCGATCCTGGCTCTCGTTCGACCTGACGCCAAGGAGGGCAGCCGCGCCTTCTGGATGGCGTTCAAGCGGATCTCGAACACCCGCGTCGACTGGGCAATCGTCCTGGACATGGAGGTGATCGCGATCGTCGAACTGGACGACCGCTCGCACGATGCCCGTAAGGATGCGCAACGCGACAAAATCCTGAAATCCTGCGGCTATCGCGTCGTCCGGTTCAACTCCAGCCGCAGACCCGATCCGCGTCAGATCAACGAGGCGATCTTCGCCGACGCGTAGGGTCAGGCGGAGATCGCTCTCCGGTCTGCCGTTCCGAAACTTCGATAGAGCTCATCCCGCAGAACATCAGGTTCCGACAAATAGCGTGCCGAATGGTGGAACGGCGTGACGTGCCTGACGCCAGCCTCACGGGCGAGGGCGCCAGCCTCCCAGGCCGTGAGGTGGTGCGAAGCCACGGCAAAGGAGCGGTCGCATTCCAGAAACACCGCTTCGATGAAGAGTTGGTCGGCTTTATCGGCAAGCTGCAGGATCTTGGCACGGTTGTCGGTGTGAGGAGCGGCGTCGGTCACATAGGCGACCGTCTGGCCAGGAGCGACGCGCAAGGCACGATGCTTCAGTTCGCCCAGGAGGATCGTTCCACCATCCAGGTGTTGGACCACATGATCGTCGGGCAGTCCCAGACGCACCGCCCGTTTCGCCTCGTTCAGCCACGGACCGGGGCTGAGGCCCATCTCGGCGAGTAAGCCGCGCCAGACATTCACCTGCAGCACTTCCCGCAGAGCAAAGGCGAGGGACGGGATGCCGTGGTCGAGTGCTACGGATTCGATCCTGAACTCGTCTTCCATCCAGGCGATGCCATCCAGAAAGACAGGCGACGCGACATCGCGGCGAGCGAAGGCTTCACGGGCGTGGAACTCGGCGGCCGTTATCAGGCGGGAGCCATCGTACTCCATCGCGCGCAGGCAGAAATCGACCGAGTTCTCGTCGAGCAGGTTCCACGTGAAGCTTCGGATCCGATGCTCGACCTGCTCCGAGAAGCCCGGCGGACCAATGAGGGTCAGCGGCGAGGGGCGATGCAGGCAGAGGCGGAACAGCCTGTCGAAGCCTGCGATGTGATCCACATGCGTGTGCGAGACGAAGACGTGGCTCACCCGCAGCAATTCGCGGGACGAAAGAGGGCTCACATCGCCTAGGTCGAACAAGATGGCGCGGCGGCCATAGCGGAAGTCGAGGTAGAGGCCCGGATCGCTGTAGGGATCGTTCACGAGGCGGGGTTGAACAAGCCAACTCATGCCGGGCCAACGACCTGAATCCTGGACTGTTCCCGGTCCGTCAGGCTTCGCGGTCGCCGGTATAGCGTGCGTAGGTCCGCTGCCAGGACGGTCCGAAAAGAACCACCTCGTAGGTGTCGGGCTCCATGCCCTCGACCTCCATGCCGGGGGAACCGACAGGCATGCCGGGAACCGCCAGACCTTTGCCGGCAGGTTTCTCGGCCAGCAGGCGCTTGATCGCGGCGGGGGGAACATGCCCCTCGACCACATAGCCGCCAATCTCCGCCGTATGGCAGGAGGCCAGGGCCTCGGGCACGCCGAGACGGGTTTTCAGGCGGTTGATCTCGGAGGATTCGACCACCTCGACGTCGAATCCTGCGGCTTGGACATGCTTGACCCATCCAGTGCAGCAGCCGCAGTTCGGATCCTTGGTCACCACCATCTTCGGCAGGGTTTCGGCCGCGAGAGGAGTTCGCGTCGTCAGGACCAGAGTGGACGCAGCAAAGCCTGCGAGCAGCGTCCTGCGGTTGATTGGCAGGTTCGAACCCATGGAAGTCTCCTCCTGTGCGTCGGCCCGGAGCGGTCCGGGCCGACCATATCTCACTCTCTGACGGGTCGGCCGGGCTGCCGAGCCTTCAGACGATCAGCCCTCATCGTCCTCATCGGGATCAGTCACATCGACCAGGAACATGATGTAGGGGCCTTCCTCATCATCATCGTCCTCCTCGTCCTCGTCGAAATCGGCGCCTTCGAATTCGGCCTTTTCCTCTTCCGTCGCCGGTCTGACGTTCAGGCTGGCAATGCCGTCCCAGAGGGGTGCACCCTCGCTCTCAAGCACCTTGAGGTCGTCCTTGAACTCCTCGCTCATGAGGAGGTCGCGGGCTTCTTCCTCATTGGCATTGGTGATGGCAACAGGCTTGTCGCTGATCGTAAGCGTGAACATCGTTCTTCCTTTCCATTCGCCCGCAGGGGATATCCACTAACGCTTCACCCGCCTGTTCGTGGCAGCCCCCTGATACAGGGGTCAGGGAGAAAAGCCATCTCCGGTCAAGGTTGACCTGGGCGAAACTACTGAACGCCCTTGCTCTTGAGCCAAGCCTGCATCTCGGCAATCTCGCGCTCCTGCTCGCGGATGACGTCCTGGGCCCATTTGCGGACCTGCTCGTCCTTCGCGTGCTGAAGAGCGACCTTTGCCATATCGATGGCTCCCTCATGATGAGGGATCATGCTGCGCACGAAGTCGATGTCGGCATTGCCGTTGAAGGCGATGTCCATGTTTTTGTGCATCTTTTCATTCGCCTGCCGGTAACCCTGTGTCGAGGGTGTATCGGGCGTCCTTGCTGTTTGAGCAGGCGTGGAGTGCCCAGAATGGCCGCCATGGGCGCCCTGGGCGATTGCAAGGGTTGGCAGGACGGCCATGGCAGCGGCCAGCGCGATAATGCGATGCTTCATGATGGTTCTCCTGGAGGTTGGATCTACGATGTAGGATCAGTGTCCGTGAAAGGAATGCACGACGGCATGGCCCCGTCCGCGGGAAATCAGCCAGCGGTTGAGCGGGAAGGCGAAGGCGCCGGCGATGAGCAGGGCCACAGTGAGGCTTCCCCAGAAAAGGGGGCTGGCAAGCCCGGCGTCCATCGCGCCTGGAATGGCCAGCATGATCAGGTTGTCTACGACTTCCATGACCGTGATGGAGGCCGTGTCGGCTGCAAGGGCCAAGCTCAAGGCCGTGCGCAGGGGCAAACCGCTGCGCAGCAGGGGCAGCATGGTCAACCCGTAGCCGAACAGGAACGCAAGGGCGACAGCCAGGATGATGGTCTGTGCCATTCCCCAGCCGAGGGCGGTTCCGATCACCAGGCCGAGGACCTCGCCGATGGCGCACCCTGTCAGGCAGTGGATCGTTGCGCTTAGAGCCGTGCGGTTCAACATGCTCCGCTCTGATCGGGCATGACCATGATCGTGGTGGTGGACATGAAATTCTCTGGGCATTCTCACCTCCTCACGGGCTGGAATGGGCAAGAGGCTGTGCCGGATAGCCGCCATCGCTGAGAGCACCCAAGAGCGACGCCTCGCTTTCCGTAGATGCCACTCTGATGGTGCGGGCGTCCAGATCGGCCTCTACCTATGCCTGAGGGTCCAGAGCCAGAATTGAGCGGGTGCTGGCGCGAAGGCAGCCGCCGCAATTCATGCCGGGAACGTGGAAAACGTGCATGTTCGGGATCCTTTCATCTCAAGGTCCTAGGATCTCTAGGCCTTCCCACGATGGTAAGGTCAAGCGGCTTGGACAGGTGCGTTCGAGACTTATCCCGAATGAGCATAAAGGATTGGTCTGGAAGGGCTTATCTTGAGCGTATAGCTCTGCTATCGCGAATCTGATCTTGATGGATACGGAGTAGCCGACGCTGGTCGGAGGAGAGCGATGCGGATAGCCACCCATAGCGGCACGTTCCATGCCGACGACGTTTTCGCCTATTCCGTCCTGCGCGACGCCCTGGGTGCGTTCGAGTTCGCTAGAACCCGCGACATGGCGCTGATCGAGGCTGCCGACGTCGTCTTCGACGTGGGTGGGATCTATGATCCTGGCCGGGGCCGATACGACCACCACATGCGGGATCTTCCGCGGCGGGACGACGGAACGCCCTACAGCTCGGTCGGCCTGATCTGGCGCGATTATGGGCGCAAGGCCCTGCCGCGGCTCGTGCCGGGGATCGGCGGGGATGTGCTGGATTCGGTCTGGCAGGACATCGACGCGACCTTCATCCTGACCATCGATCAGGCCGACAACGGAGTCGCCTCGGCAAGCCAGAGCCATCTCGCGCTGCTGGTCGAAGCCTTCAACCCGACCTGGGACAGCGGGCAGTCGTATGACGACGCCTTCCTCGAAGCCGCCGGTTTCGCCAGGGGAATCCTGGTCAGGGCCTGCCGACAGGCCCATGCCGAGGCCAAGGCCCTCTCGCTGGTGATGGCGGCTGCCAAACAGGCGCGGGATCCCCGCGTGATCGTTCTCGACCGCAAGCTGCCCTGGGAAAAGGCGGTGTTCGAGAGCGGCCTCAACGATCTCCTCTTCGTGATCTACCCGAACGAGGATCTGACCGCCTGGTACTGCCGCACCATCCCACCAGAGCCGAACTCCTTCGGCCAGCGACTGTCGCTTCCCGAACCTTGGCGTGGCCTACAGGAGGCGGAGTTCTCGAAAGCCGCCGGCATTGAGGACGGTGTGTTCTGCCACCCGAGCGGCTTCATATGCGGGGCGCGCTCTCAGGAATCGGCGGTGCGGCTTGCTGAAAAGGCCATTGCCACCGGCGGCTAGCCGAAACCTCACCGACAGAGGCTTAAGCCATGAAGCAGGTCCCCATCGTCTCCCATACGGCATACGTGGCCTCGCTTCCCGACGATCATCGGTTCCCGATGCTGAAATACGGGCGTCTGGTGGAAGTGGTGGCGGAGAAGGGCTTGGCGCCCAACGGCTTCGTCGTGCCGGGCGAGGCCTCCGCCGATCTGATCGCCTTGGCCCATACGCGCGCTTACGTCGATCAGGTTTTCGCCTGCTCGGTGCCGCGCGAGATCGAGCGGCGCATCGGTCTGCCGGTCAGCGAAAGCGTCGTTCGCCGCGCCAGGGCATCCGCCGCCGGGACGCTGCTGGCCGCCCGGCTTGCGCTCCAGCACGGCCTTGCCGGCAGCACGGCCGGAGGCTCTCATCATGGGCAGAGGGAGACCGGCGCGGGCTTCTGCGTCTTCAACGATGTGGCCGTCGCGGCCAAAGCGCTGAGGGCGGACGGCACGATCCAGCGGGCGCTCGTCGTCGATCTCGATGTGCACCAGGGCGACGGCACGGCCGACTGCCTGCGCGACGAGCCGGATCTCTTCACCTTCTCCATGCATGCGGAGAAGAACTACCCCGTGCGCAAGATCCCGAGCGATCTCGATATCGGCCTGCCGGATCACATGGAGGACGATGCCTATCTGAACGTTCTGCGATCCCATGTCCCGCGCCTTCTCGATGCGCTTGAGCCGGAGCTTGTGTTTCTGAATGCCGGCGTCGACCCGCACCGCGACGACAAGCTGGGGCGGCTCGCTCTCACCGACGAGGGTCTGCGCCGCCGGGATTCTTACGTGATCGAGCAGGCACGCAGCCGCGGCGTTCCGATGGTCGCCGTGATCGGCGGCGGCTACTCCACGGACATCGATGCCCTGGCCCGGCGGCACGCCATCGTGTTCGAGGCGATGGCGGCCTGGAACGAGGCGAACGGGTAAGCGTCAACCTCCCGAACGGGCGAGCGCCGCAGCCAGCCGCGCGGCAAGGGCTGCGTTGTTCTTGACCAGCGCGATGTTGGTGGCGAGGCTTCGCCCGCCGGTCTGCTCGAAGAGGGTGGACAGCAGGAAGGGCGTCACGGCTTTTCCGGAAACGCCGCGGTTCTTTGCTTCCGTAATCGCGGCCTTGATGAAGGCGCTCATTTCCTCAGCAGGGATTTCGTCCGAGCCCGGTACGGGATTGGCCACGAGCACGCCGCCGCCGAGGCCGAGTGACTCCTTGGTGCTGATCAGGTCGGCGATGGCCTCAGGGCTATCGAGGCGCAGGGGAACGGGCAGCTCGCTCGTGCGGCTCCAAAAGGCCGGGAAACAGTCCGTCCCATAGCCCACCACGGGCACACCGCGGGTCTCCAGGTATTCGAGCGTCCGCGGCAGGTCGAGGATGGCTTTCGCCCCGGCGCAGACCACCGCCACGGGCGTACGTGCGAGCTCGTCGAGATCGGCCGAGATGTCCATGGTGGACTCGACGCCCTGATGAACCCCGCCGATGCCGCCCGTCGCAAAGACCCGGATGCCGGCGAGATGGGCACAGATCATGGTGGCGGCCACGGTCGTCGCGCCGTGGCGCCTGGAGGCGACCGCGTAGGGCAGGTCGGCCCGGCTCAGCTTCATCACGTCCTTGGCGGTTCCGAGCCAGTCGAGTTCCGCATCCGACAGCCCGATCTTGATGCGCCCCTCGATGATCGCGATCGTCGCCGACACGGCGCCGTTCCCGCGCACCACCGCTTCCACCTCGCGCGCCGTGGCGACGTTCTGAGGATGGGGCATGCCATGGGTGATGATCGTGGATTCGAGAGCCACGACAGCCTCGCCTGCTGCGAGAGCAGATTGCACCTGGGGAGCGATGTCGAGAAAACGGCCGGCGATGTCGCGGTTCATGAGGGCTCCCGTTCGAAGGCTGGACTGGCTCTAAGGGACAATGTGGCTTCCAGCAAGGCGAAGGACAGGTCCGGCCGGACGCTCGCCGTGCTCTCCACCGTCAGCGCAGCCGCCGCGGTGCCGAAACGGGTGGCTTCGGTGAGGGAGTGGCCCTTCAGGAGCGCCACGAGAGTAGCGGCGATCAGGGCATCGCCCGCACCCGTCGCATCGACGATCTTTGCACCCACGGCGCCGATCCTATGGATGCCCGAGCGATCGGCTGCAACGAGACCGGCTTCGCCAAGGGTCAGGACGACACGCTCGGCGCCACAGGCACGAAGGCGCGCGGCCGCATCGTCCGGAGACGCCTCAGGTTCGCCGAGAAAAGTGCCCGCCTCGTCGAGATTGAGGAACAGCAATCCGACACCGGTCAGATCCCGTGGCAAGCGCGCGACCTTCGGAGTCGAGACGGTATCGATAGCCAACGTGAGCGATTGCCGGCGAGCGATGTCGACGAGTGCATGCAGGGTCTCGGACGGCAGGTTGCAATCGGCAAAGAGCCAGCCTGTCTGAGAGTCGAGATTGATCTTGCCCAGCAGGGCAGGGGTCAGTTCGTCGAAGATTGCCATGGTGGCAAGACCAAGGGCTAATTCACCGTTCGGCTGCAGGACGGCTACTTACTCCGCCGTGGAATGCTGCTCCGAGACCGCCATCAATTGCGTGCCGACACCGAGGCGTTCGAGGTCGTCGAGCAATGTGCGCCCGTTTTCGTCCTCCCCAAGGATTGATGCCAGGGATACCGTCACGTCGAGCCGGGCGATATTCTCCGCCACGTTGCGGGCCACCCCGCCGAAGGAGCGCCCCGACGTGACGGGATTGGAGGTTCCCAGCCGGATCGCGTCCAGTGCCCGATATTTCCGGTCGACGGCCGCACCACCGATGCAGAGCACCCTGCCGATCCCCGTCTCCATGCCTCAACCCCGTGCGTTTCATACATCCCAGGCAGACGATATGCCGAATGGCGGAGATTGCTGCAATGGCGGGATCATTCGGCAGCAGCGGGTCCTAGGCTCACGCCGTCACCAGTGAAGGAGAGCGGCACCGTGAGCAGGGCACGGAACTTCTTGTAGCCCGCCTCTCCCGGAAAGAAGGCGTGGAGGAAGAGCCAGGGTGTCCCATCAGGCCCCGGGGCAACAGAAGGGTGGCCGGGTCCGAGCCATTCTGCGGAGGAGCGCAGGAGCGGCTGCTCCATCTTCCGGTAAGGCCCGAGGGGCGAGGCGGCCATGGCGACGCCGGTGCCATATTCCGGCGTCGAGAAATCGTTGCCGGAGTAGAACATGTAGAAGGAGCCTGCCTGTTCGAGTACCCAGATACCCTCGATCAGATGCGCCTCCCAGGCCTGATCGTTCTCAAGCACGACCACCCGCTCGCCCATGAGGCGACGCGTGCGAGGGTCGAACTCCTGGGCGAAGACCGGAGTGCGGAGCGCTGCGAGAATGTCGCGGACAGGCTGTGCGATCTCATCATGAGCATCACCCGTGACCAGAGCTTGAAGCCGCTGCCGGAAACCTGAAAATTCCTCCACCACCGCTTCGATCAGCACCTGCTGCACAAGAAACCGCTCCATCGGCTCCAGGGTCTGCACCCAGGGCCAGAGCGTGAGCGCGAGCGATGCGGTGCGCCGATCCTCTGCTGATGGGAATAGCGATGCGACGTGGCTTGGATGGTTGTGCAGGAAGGCGCTCAGCAGCGCCGGCCAGACGTCGTTCGAATCCTCTTTCCAGAACAGGAAGGTGCGGCCGTCGCGCGCCACGAAGAGATGAGGGTCTATCACGCCTCCGCCGATGAGAGGTGAAGCGTCACTCTCGAAAGGTCCCTCCGGCCGGGAGGACCATGCGAGACCGATGGCGAGCGATCCATTCTTTTCCCGCGCAGAGAAACACACGAGATACTGATCGCCGGCGATATGCATTTCCGGGGCCCAGTAGTCGCTGACGTTCAGCCCGTCCGCAGCCCAGGAAGGCTTCTGCCCCTTAGGGAAGACGAAGCCCACCGGCTCCCAGGATTCCAGGGTTCGGGAGCGCAGGATCGGAAAGGAGTTCGGCGCGTCGTTGGAGGTGGCAAACAGATAATACCAGTCGCCGTCCCCCGTACGCTGCGCGGGAACGAAGGTGACGGCCGGATCGCCGTAGCCGTACCAGATATCCGGCGAGATGTTCCTGTCCAAGAGAACCCGATAGGGCGCCTTGAATGTCGGCGCCGCGCTCTCGTGACGGTTGCGGGGCAGGCGGGTGCCGAAATCCTTGGCGATCTTCTCGAAAAGGTCGAGGTAGTCGCTCTGCTCCCGCCCGGAGAGCTCGTAGCGACGGGCAGTCTGCGCTTCCGCCGCGTGATCGTCCCTCGTTATTTCAAAAGCCTGCCCAGCTGCTCCTGTCGTAAGACGAACAGCGAACGGGTACTGCGCCGCCGGGGGTGATTTAAGGGTCATGCAGGTGCCGACGCTGTTCATGAGGTTCCTCCTGTTAGGAGCATGCCGAAGGCGCGGCCTAGTCTCACGGAGCCGCTCCCAGATCATGAAGGCATCACGCCCTCACTCTATGTCATGAAACAGCAGCGTCGTGTTGCCGCCGATTTCGCTCGAGCTTGTCGGACGCTTCTTCGTCAGCACGGCCTCGGCCGCGGGCGAGGGGTGGCGGCTTTGATGGATTTCGAGCCAGGCGATTCGAGATGACGGCACGGTGCCGTCTCCGGGGTATGCCTCCTGCTTGGCGCCGGTGGCCTTCTCGAAGAACGTAGGATCGTCAAGGGAGGCCAGCACCCTGTCCACCAGCCGCTGCAGGGCTCCATCATGCTCGGCATAGAGATCGATCCCCTGGCTGCGCGCCAGCTCGGCAGTGGTCACCAGAGGATCGGCGGCGAAGATGTGATAGTCGCGAGCGCGTTTGCCACGATTCATTTCGAGCGGCAGGGTGCCGTCGGGCGTGATCTGGGCAAGACCGATGCGGGCGCTGTCGATACCCCAGCGGGTGAGTTGCTTGTCGTCGGAAGCCACGCCGGCAGCAGCAGCGCCCAATCCGGCCCAGTAGCGGTGATTGTTCCGGCCGGAGGTCCCCTTGTTCTTATCCATGGGCTCGACGAGCTGCTGACCCAGAGTTTTCAGCCAGCCTTCGACCCTCCTCTTCTGATCATTCGCGAGGCCCGGCGCGTTGCGGATCTGCAGATAGGCCAGCGCAAAGCCGCTGAGAGATCGGCTCAGATTGAACTGCGCCTGCTTCGAGCGCATTTCGGTCATGGCATTGGCTGATGCCCAGGCATCGAGCCAGGTGAGGGCGCAGGCCGCGGCGGCGGTGTTCTTCGGGTTCGACTTCACATAGGCGTTCGCAATCTTGACGAGATTGCGTCCATAGACGCGCAGCGGCTCGACGGCTTCCGAGTAGGACTCTTCAGCATCCTCATCGATGGTCGCGCGCTGGGTGTCGTCCTGCTTGTACTTGCTCTGCGTGTCGAGGGTGATCACGGGAGCATCCGGCGTGTCACAGTCGTATTTGGGCTTGGACTGCACGTCATTCTTAGCAGGTGCAGGCACGAGGTAGCCTGGACCCTCAGCGTGGGCGACGCCCATGAATGCAGCAAGCAGGTAAGCTGCCATGATGGGTGGCCGCAGCGCAGATCGCGCAGCAGCCCGCCTCATCGTCGATTTCGCATCCCGCACCATGCCGCTCCTCCTGCGCCGCCTTCCGCTCAGGAACTAGGCGCACAGGGCCGCAAGGCCAGGGGCGAAGCGTCAGATCGCCTGGGCGTAGCGCCGGGGCTGGGTGGTTCGGTTGCCGGCCACCGGGGGCAGCAGGTCCTGGCCCCTGCCGGCAGTCACGATCAGGCGCTTCACTTCGCCCCTGAGATAGGCCTGGAGGAACTTGTCGTAATCCTTGAAGGAGACGCAGCCGTTCGAGTCTCCGCGCGGGCCGAGCAGGTAGGTATGGGCCAGGATGCCGTCGCGGCCATAGATGGCGGCGCTTCCGCCCACCGGGTTCATGCGGATGGCGCGCACCCCGTGGAAAAGCGCCTCGCGCTCGGTGAGGATATAGGTGCCCGGCGGCGTCGAACCCTTCATGCGGACATTCACGTAACGCGGGTTGTCCATCTTGTCGCCAAGGCCCGAATGCGCCTCCAGCTTCTCGCCGTTGGGCATATAGACCGTCTGGGCGACGATGTCGTAGACGGCGGTGCCTGGGCTCGTGAGATTGGTGCCGGGGCCGAACCGCGCCGTCGGCGCGATGCTGCCCGTGCCCCGATCCAGAGCCGCATAGCTGAGGGCGGCATCCGGTGGATTGGCCGGACGGACTCCGAAGAGCTTCTCGAAGAAATTGCGATTGTCGGCCGGTGTGGCGGCCGGCGCTGCCTGCATGGGAGGCGCCGTGGGGGCGCTCGCCACCTTGGAATTGACTGAGGGCTTCGGAACGCGCAGGTCTGCCGGTCTTGGAGCCGGCAGGGGCGCCATCGTGGGCACAGGATCTGCCTGGGCGATCTCCACAGGCGCAACTGGAGCAGGCATGGGCTCCGGAGAAGCGATGCGAGCCTCGGGCTGCACGGACGAGCGGAAGCCGGGCTGGATGGGGGCGTCCTGCTCGAAGGCGAGGGCGCCTGATTTCAGGCTGGGGATCGGGCTTATCAGCGCCGGATCCAGGGACAGAGCGGTCTTCAGGGGCTCAGGCGCTGGACTTGCCGCGATGCCGGCAACCGGCGCCTCGGTTGCGGTGCCGCCGGGCTGCTCGAATTCGACGAAGAGCGCCACCGGGCTGAGCGAGATCGCCACGAGAAGAGCCGTCGGAAGCAGGCTGCGGCTCCGGCGGAGCGGGGCGCGACGAAGGGACGAATAAGGCTTGTGCGCCATGGCAAACTCTACGCGACAACTCACGCTTCCCACGATGCACCGGAGATCAGCGATCAAACTCGCAGGTGCAGCGAGAAAGCAATACTCTCACTGGTGCTGATTGAACGACAGCTTGGTTAAGATCAGGATAATCGGCAGGCTGACTGGAGGCGCCATTGAAAACTTTATCCACCAATCCGCCTTTATTGGCGCGATGATCGCCAGAATGGCATGCTTCCCGATCTTGACGGCTGGGTTCCTGATCGTGCCAGCTAAGATGTCCTGAAGAGGAGTCTTGCCATGCCGGTCGAGCCAGCGCCCTCCCTGTCCGGGCATCCCGTCATCAAGGGGTTCTATGAGAAGCGCACCGGCAGCGTCCAGTACGTCGTCGCGGATCCGGAGACGAGACGCTGCGCCGTCATCGATCCGGTGCTCGATTTCGAACCGAAATCCGGCGCGACGGCAACGACCTCGGCGGACGAGCTCCTCGCCTATGTCGAGGAGCAGGGCTACAGCCTCGACTGGATTCTCGACACGCATCCGCACGCGGACCATTTCTCGGCCGCAGGCTACCTGAAGGACAGGACCGGCGCTTCCACCGCCATCGGGGAGAAGGTGGTGGAGGTCCAGAAGCTCTGGAAGGCCTTCTACAACTGGCCCGACAGCTTCCCGACGGACGGTTCGCAATGGGACCGCCTGTTCGCCGATGGGGAGCGGTTCAAAATCGGCAATCTCGACGTTGAGGTGATGTTCTGTCCCGGCCATACACTCTGCTCGATCACCTATCTCGTGGGCGACACCGCGTTCATTCACGACACACTCTTCATGCCCGACGGCGGAACTGCTCGCGCCGACTTTCCCGGCGGCTCCGCCAAGGCGCTGTGGCACAGCATCCAACGCATCATGGCCCTTCCCGACGATACGCGCCTCTTCACCGGCCATGACTACATGCCCGGTGGCCTTGCTCCGCAATGGGAGAGCACGGTGGCCCAGCAGCGTAGGGAGAACAAGCATCTCGTGAGCACGGCAACAGAGGAGGAGTTCGTGATCTTGCGTGAAGCGCGCGACCGCGAACTGCCCATGCCCAAGCTCATCCTGAATGCCCTGCAGGTGAACATCCGCGGCGGCCGCCTGCCGGAGCCGGAGAGCAACGGCAGGCGCTATATCAAGATCCCGCTCGATGCGCTGCCGGATGCGCCGTGGGGTGATTAAGCCATGATGGCGGAGATCGCGTTTCCGCCCCTTGCGCATCGCGATTCAATCCCCATATCAGGCTGACCCAGCGGACATTGTTGTGGACTTCGAGGCGGCGGGCGTCACCGCCTGCTTTCGATGAGGCCGTGTCAGGACGGATGTAATCCGGCATGACCTGTTCCTGCGCTCGCCTGACGATGCGAGTGCCCGTCTGGACCAGATTAGCCCAGGCCCGTAGCAGGCGAGGCGAGAGATGCGAAGGCATCGCGCCCGTTCGCCCCGGAGCCTGGGCTTTTTCATGTCTGTAGTTGCTCGCCCTCTACTGCGACTTGCGCGGATCGTCAGCCGGATTGACGTAGGCAATGCCCCAGGGCCCGCGCGTGCTCAGCTGCACTACCGTTTCCTGGTTGATCTGCACGTAATGCTGCGTCCCCGGCGCCATGGCGATGACGCCACCGGCATTGATGGCCTTCATCTGCGCGGAGTCGACACTCGCTCCCATGCCGATCTTGAACTCACCGCTGACCACGGTGACCACTTCATCGACCGGATGAGTGTGGGCCGGGATCTTGTAGTTCGCGGGGAATTTCAGCCGCATCACGAACATGCCGTCCTTTGTAGGATCTCCATAGAGGACCGACATCTGAGCCCCTTTGGGCAGGGATGGAGGCCCGTCCTTCCATGTGACGTCGCCAGGATTGGCCATGACATGTTGGTGCTGCGGCTGCGCGGCGGCAGGGGTGAGAATGAAGAACAGAGCGGAAGCGCAGGTGGCTGCTTGTAGGATGAAGTGTTGCATCGCGACCTCCCGGACAGGGTGATGTGGCGAACGCATACAGGGCGGCCAGAAACTGATATCCGCCGCTGAGGGAAGGCTCTGCCTGCTGAGCGCGGTTGTCAAGAAAATGCGTGCTGTCTCAGGATCCCAGAGCCAGCTCCGACGTCAGCCACTCGCGGAATGCACTCACGGCCCTTATCGATGGGGCGGAACGGGCGGTCACGAACCAGTAGGAGATGCCCGTCTCGTAGCGATCCGGGAAGGGCGCTACGAGACGACCCATGGCGATGGCGTCGCAGGCCAGCGTCTCCCAGCCGAGGAACACGCCCTGGCCCGCCACCGCCGCATCCAGGCATAGAGACGCGTCCGAGAAGACCGGCCCATCGCCTAGGATGGACTCGTCGAGCCCATTGGGGCCGAGCCACGCGCTCCAGCCGAACATCGGCGTCGGCTCGCGAACGATCGGCACGGTGGCCAAGTCACAGGGATGGCGCAGGCTCTCGCCCATGGCGGGACTGCACACGGGGAAGACGAGTTGGTCGAGCAGCTTCTCGGCCCTTACGTTCGGCCAGCCGCCGCGGCCGACCCGGATGCATACGTCCACATCCGATGAGCCCGGATCGACCAGCGCTACATCCGCATCGATGCGGATCCTGATGTCGGGGTGCTGCTCGCGAAACCGCTGCAGACGCCAGACCAGCCACTTGCTGGCGAAGACCGGCGCGACCGAGACCGTCAGCACGCCCTCGCGCCGCCGCTCGGCGAGCGCCACCCCGGTCGAGATCTCGGCGAAGCCGGCGCTCAGGTAGCGCAGCACGTCCTGCCCGAAGGCCGTGGCCTTCAGGCCCTTCGGATGCCGCTCGAAAAGGGGACGTCCGAACTGCTCCTCGGCCTTCAGGATCTGCTGGCTCACGGCCCCGATGGTGACGCCGAGCTCCTCGGCAGCGGCACGCAGGTTGCCGAGACGCCCAGCCGCCTCCAGGGCGCGCAGGCCGTTGAGATGAAAGCGGTTCAGATTGCGCATATAGCTTTTCTATAATCAGGCGCAGAAAAACGCCATTTCTTTCAATCCGCGACGGGCGCAGCATTCAGACATGCTGAACATAACCTCCATTCTTACACAATTGCTCCACCGCCTCGCAGGGGACGGCGAGGGGAGCCTGGGTGACACATGGGAGCACGACCCCCTGTCCCATCCAGACCTGCGGCGGATGAACCTTGAGCAACTCGCCGACCTGCCTTTCGACAGAGGCCCGGTTCACCTCGACGGCCCTTGCGGCTACAGACGGGAGAGCGATTCACACGAGGCGGCCGATCCGGAATGTCCACCTGGCGAGACGAGAAGAACCAGAAGGCTACAGCCAGACTCGAGAAGCGCCTCTCCGCGCTCTTTCCGCCTCAAGTCCTTGCCCATGCGCTGCGCCAGCCGCTGATCCCGCCGACCCAGCGCCGGGCGGTGGAATCCTACTGGCGCCACCGGCCGCTCCTGGCCGACCGGCTGGCGCGGGCGCTCGCCGCGAAAAGCGGGCAGCCCGCGGGCTGGCAATGGCGTCTCGGGTCCGACAAGGAGACGGGCCTGCCGCTCACCTTTCGCATGCCGCCGGCACCCTATCGGGAGGCAGCCTTTGCCCGCGGTCCGGGACATTGCTGCGTGTGCGGGCAGCCGGTCTATCGGCTCGGCTGGCATCGCGATCTCTGGGACGACGGCAAGCCGAACCGGAACGCCACCTGGCATGCGGCCTGCGTGGTGGCTTGGCAGCTCTGGACGGCACCGCCCGATCATCTGCGAGCGCTGAAGCTTCGCCAGAACCGCAAATGCCCCGCCACCGGCCGCCGCCTGCTCAAGACCGCCGAGGTTGACCATCGGGTGCCGCTCTTCGCCGTTTGGTCCGAGCATCGCGCGAAGCCTTGGCCGGAGCTGCTTGCCTTCTGGGGCGCGCCCAATCTTCAGGTGATTAACAAGGCGGCGCATCTGGAGAAATGCGCCGAGGAGGCGGCCGAGAGGGCGACCCGGCGATCCGTTGCCGGGCAGGAAGCCGGCGCGGAGGAGACGGCGCCCTGAGGCTCAGGCTCGGTCACGAAAAAGAGGCAGGGCTTTCGCCCCGCCTCGTTCACGTTAGAGCTCTTTAAGCCTAGTCGAGCGTCTGCACCCGGCGGCGCACGGTCGTCGTGGTCGTGGTGTCGTCGTCGTCCATCATCATGCGACCCGGAGCATAATCGCGGGCCGACTGGACCTTCACGCGCTTCTTCACCTGACCGGGAGCGTAGTAGGACGCGCCGCGGCGGGTGGTGACGGTGGCCGTGGTGGACGGCTCGCGCACGACGCGGCGCTCCACGGTGCCGGAACGGCGGATCACGCGGGTGGAGCTCACCTCGTCGTCATCGTGCATCATATGGCCCGGAGCCATGGTGCGGGAGCGAATCTCCACCGACTGGGCGGATGCCGCCGTACTGAGGCCGACAACCAGAGCTGCGGCCATTAGGCCGGTTTTCACGATACGCATTTGAACCTCCTCAGGGGAATACTGCGTTGGAGGACCAACGTGTGTTCCCTCAGGACGTTCCAGCGTAACAGTGAATTGTGTCCGCTCCATAGGATATGAATCAACGCCGATTTCAGCGGGCGAGGACGAGAGCGGCCTCCTTCGTGGTGCCGACGGCTTGGGACACGCGGCCCACGGCCGACGAGATCGCCCCGATGTTGTTGGAGATGCGCGCCACCGAGTGAGCCGCGCCCTGCATGTTGGAGGACATCTCCTGCGTCACGGCGCTCTGCTGCTCCACGGCTGTTGCCACGCTGATCACGTGGTCGCGCATGGTCTCGACCGATCCCTGAATCTTTGCCAGCGCCTCGACGACGTTGCCGGAGACGTTCTGAACAGCATCAATCTCCGTGGTGATCTGCTCGGTGGCGCGGGCCGCCTGAGCGGCCAGGTTCTTGACCTCGGTGGCCACGACCGCGAAGCCCCGCCCGGCCTCTCCCGCACGTGCCGCCTCGATGGTGGCGTTGAGCGCCAGCAGGTTGATCTGGCCGGCGATGTTCTGAATGAGACCCACGATGCCGCCCATGGCCGATGCGGCCGTCGACAGCTTGTCGGTGAACTCGCTTGCGCTCCTGGCCTCGTTGAAGGCCGTCTCGGTGGCGGTGCGGGAGTTCGTCATGCTCTGCGAGATCTCGGCTACGGAGGCCGCCAGCTCCTCGGCGGCGGAGGCCATCATCTGCACGTTGCTGGACGTGCTGGTGACAGCGGCCGTAGCGTCTCTCGCCTCCTGGTCGGAATGGCCGAGGGCCGTGTCGATCTCGCCGAAATTCCTGTCGATGATCTGGCGCAGATGCGTCAGCAGGTTCATCTGGCTGGTGATGTCGGTGGCGAATTTGACGACCTTGTACGGTCGCCCGCTCGCGTCGAGGATCGGGTTGTAGCTGGCTTCGATCCAGATCTCCTGGCCGCCCTTGCCGAAGCGCCGGTACTGGCCCGCCTGGTACTCGCCCGCCTTCAGCTTGCGCCAGAACGCCTGATAATCGGAACTGCTGCTCAGCGCCGGTTCCACGAACATGCTGTGATGTCGGCCTTGGATCTCATCCAGCGCGTAGCCCACGGCAGAGAGGAAGTTGGCATTGGCCTCGAGAATGTTGCCGTCGAGATCGAACGCGATCACAGCCTGGGACTTTCGGATCGCATCCACCTGACCTTTCAGCTCCGCCTGCTCCTGCATCTGGCGGGTAATGTCAGTGGCGAACTTGACGATCTTGAAGGGCTTCCCGTCCCGGCCGAGAAGCGGGTTGTAGCTGGCCTCGATCCAGATCTCGCGCCCGCCTTTGCCGAACCGCTTATAGCGCGCCGCCTGATACTCGCCCTGCTTCAGGCTCTTCCAGAACGCGGCGTATTCTGCGCTGTTGCGCAGGTCAGGATCCACGAACAGGCTGTGATGCTTGCCCTGGATCTCATCGAGCCCATAGCCCATCGTATCGAGGAAATTGCGGTTGGCCGTCAGGATGATGCCGTCGAGGTCGAACTCGATGATGGCCTGGGACCGGTCGAGCGCGGCGAGCTTGGCTCCGACATCGGCATTCGTCTGCAAGAAAAGAGACAACATGAAACCTAGCCTTGAAATTCGGAGCGTCTGAAACAGTTAAGCTTAATTGAGCTTTCAACAAAGTGTCGCCGGTTCCTAATGAAGATTTGGTAAATACTTGGCTCCTTTACGTCAGGGGTCTTTGTTATTGTTCAGCATTCGGCTGACTGCACTTGTCCCGGCAGAATGGCTAGCACCTCATGGCCCGCAGCGGGTGCTGCGAGCCTGAAGGTTGATCGAGGGTGGCGCGTCGAGCAGCCCGGCTCGATGATGTGTGGTGAAAGGGAAGAGCCGAACTGTCTCTTCGCGCACGGCTTGTTTAGGCGAACAGGCGAGGCCGGCCCGGTGACCGCCTCAGGCGGGGTCCGCCTGCTCGACGGGGGCCTGAGACCGATTCCGACCACCGGCCCACAGCCTGGGCCTCCTGTCGGTGCCGCTTGCGAGGCTGCACCACAGGACCGTGTCTGCTCCCACACTGCGACGCCTCGCGAGCGCGCGCCTCGACAGGAGCAGATCTATACAACGATATAGCCGAGCTTAAGGAAACTGTCAAGAACAAAGTGAGAACATTCGCTCGCCTCCACCCCATCGGGGCCGGGCTTGCGCCCGCCATCAGGCTGCGTCTCGAAGGAGGGTCCAGTGCACTCTGGATCCTCCTTCGAGACGCATTGCTCACGCAATCCTCCTCATGATGAGGTCTGCGATGCGGAGCGCGCCGGAAGACGTGGATCCCTTGAACAGATTCGAGGATGACGCGGTGGGTGTTATTCCCGACTGAAGGAAAAGCGGAGGGGATAAGCGAAAGGCGCTGCTTGCCTGGATGTTTTTCTCTTGGTTTAAATGGCACAACCTGAAGTAGGGGTGGGTCATGGCGGGCAAGAACATTCTCATCTTTTCCGACGGCGAGGGGCAGGCAGGCGGACTGCTCCCGGATGAGCGGCGCAGCAACATCTACAAGTTGTTTAGGGCGACGCGCTGCGGGCCTGACTCCTCCGTCGATCCTGCCGAGCAGCTGGCGTTCTACGATCCCGGCCTCGGAACGCAGGCCCTCGGATCCACGATGCCGGTCCGGCTGTGGCGATGGGTCTACAACACGGTGAGCCAGGCCATGGGCCTGGGGCTGACCGCCAACATCATCGACTGCTATGCGGCCATCCTGACCCTGTGGGAGCCGGGGGATCGCATCTATCTGTTCGGCTTCAGCCGCGGCGCTTATACGGTGCGGTGTCTTGGAGCCGTCCTCGGCCTCTGCGGCGTGCCGACCACCATGAAGGACGGCACGCCCCTGCGGCGCGATCCGCAGAGCACCCGGGCCATTGCTGACGAGGCGGTCAAGCAGGTCTACCAGCACGTGAGCTCTCCAAAAGACAAGGCTTATGTCGAGCAGAGAAAGGCTTTGGCCGCGCGCTTCAGGGCCCAGCACGGCTCCGATGCTGGCGGAAAGCCCAACGCGGTTCCCTATTTTATCGGCGTGTTCGACACAGTGGCGGCGCTGGGCAGCTACGGTCTGATGGCGCTCCTGGCCGGCGGCTCTCTCTTGGCAATCGCCGCCGCCAGCTGGCTTTTGTCGTGGCTGACGCCGGCCATCGGGTTCGGACTTTGGTTCTGGCTTCTTCTCGGAGCATCCGCGGGCCTCGTACTGATCGGTTTTCTAAAAACCTACGTGAAATACGCCGTCGGCCTCGATGGCTACACGTTCTGGGAGACCCTGCACGTCACCCATCTCAAGATGAAGTTTTACGACAATCAGCTCAACCCGGATGTGGCTTACGCCAAGCACGCCCTCTCCATCGACGAGAACAGGGCGGATTTCGCGCGCGTGCCCTGGACCAACGAAGGCATGGACAACGAGGGCGGACGCTTCGAGCAGGTCTGGTTTGCAGGCAACCACTCGGATGTGGGCGGCAGCTACCCGGAGAACGAATCCCGCCTCTCCGATGTCGCGCTGCAATGGATGGTGGAGGCTGCTCAGACGGTGCCCGACGGCATCAGGATCGACGGCGATGTGCTTCGCCTCTATCCATCCTCCGCCGGTCCCCAGCACGATGAATGCAAGACAGGCCGCTTCGGCCGTCTCTGGAAGAAAGGGCGGCGGATGGTGCCCGAGGACGCGGTGCTGCATCCCTCCGCCAAGGAGCGGTTCTTACATCCTCAGGTGCTTCACTACGGCGAGATGAAGCCGTACCGCCCGGAAAACCTGCGCCACCACCAGGATGTGAAGCACTACTACGATGACGGCCCAGCAATCGCGTGATCACCAAATCATGGCCGGGCCTGTCTTGGCCCTCCATGTCTTTGGACGACAGGAGGCCCCGTCCGCTTCTCGGTGCGATGTCTCAATGACTTCTGATCATCAGAACATAGACCGCCAGAACCACGGCGATCAGCATGACGGCGTAGAGGGATTGGGAGAGCATCAGAGGAACCCCAGGATCACGCCTGCACAGAACAGGAATGCCAGGCTGGCCACCGCAAGCGCTTCGCTCTCGTAGGAGATGTAGGACTTGATCCTCGCCATCATGGCACCCTCCTGGGTTCCCCTTACTATGCGCGTATGGGGGCCGGAAAGATACGTCTATCCGTTAGGGCGATCCTGCTGGAGGTTCAGGAGGAATCCCGATTTCCTTCAAGCCTGCGCCGGGCAGTGGTCATGCCGTGGTACTGCTTGCCCTATCGAGCGCAGGCTGCCGGAGAGGGCGAGGGGGCGCGGGGTTCCCCTGCGTGTCCCTTGTCAGGAAGTCGGTCCCATCGCCGCCAACAGTGCGGATGATAGTGCGGACGATGACCAGCATATTCCTATGATGGAAGGATCATAGAAAGTAATCATAAGATGCTCTTAAATTAAAGCCACGGTTTCGCATCGTAAAGAGGCGCAGCTGTGCTGTAAATATGAGAAATAACTTAATCATAAATCTATAAATATGTGCAAAATCCTTTTTGAGTGGCAACTTCATCTGCCGGATCGTTGTTGACCTCATGTTCGCCAGTCCATGCCAAGCAGTCATGTGGCGGATGACATAGAGGTGCAACATGTCACGCTTTCATCATTCAGCTTTGACGGGCTTGGGGCTGCTCCTGGCCTGTTCGACCTCGGCCTATGCGCAGAACCCCATGACCGGCGCGCAATGCGTGCCGATGGTGGCCAACCCATCGATGTACGGCGATTGCAGCCTCCGCGTCGTGCAGGGGCAGCAGGTCTGTACCTGCAGGATTCTCCCGCAAGCCCTGCGCAATCAGGGCGTTCCGGACAAGACTAGCGACAACCCCGGCACCGATATCGCCAGCACAGGATCCGGCGGCAGCACGGGCGGAACGGGATCGGGCGGCACCGGCGGCACGGGCTCGGGTGGAACCGGTGGTACTGACACTGGGGGGACCGGCGGCACAGGTACCGGCGGCACGGGCGGTACAGGTGGTACAGGCACCGGCGGCACAGGCACCGGCGGAACCGGAGGAGACGGTGGTAGCACCGGCGGAACGGGTGGCACGGGTACTGGCGGGACCGGCGGAACGGGTACAGGTGGCACTGGCGGGACCGGTGGAACAGGCGGAACGGGCGGCGGCGGGACTGGCGGAACCGGTGGCACGGGCTCCGGTGGCGGTACGGCGACCGGGGGTAATGCGACCAGCGGCAATGCGGTCGGTGGCAATGCCTCGGTCGGCGGCGGCGGCACGGCGGTCGGCGGCGACGCCACCAGCGGCAGCGCGACAGGGGGCAACGACTCGGTAAGCGGCACCGGCGGCGGTTCGGCCACAGGCGGCAATGCGACCAGCGGCAATGCCACGGGCGGGAACGCCACCGTGGGCGGTTCGGGCGGCGGCTCGGCGACGGGCGGCGATGCCACGAGCGGCAACGCCACCGGCGGCAATGCCAGCGTGGGCGGCGGATCGCAGTAACCGCGCCGCGCCGGCGAGACGGCGCAGCCTCGGCCCCTTGAACGACGTGCGGCCGGGGTCACCCCACGCCCCACCCCCATGCCTGCAGCTTCCTTGAGAACAGCAGGCTCGACGGCACCGATATCGGGCTGGGTCCTGCCCATCGGGCGCCCGCCGGTATGGCCGGCGGGGCCCACTTATGTCCGGAGGTGTCCTAGGCCGTTCAGGGCGGTGTCACGCCGCCTCGGTGTGCTGCGCCGTCAGTTTCTCGATCTGCTCGTCGGCCCGTTTCGCGGCGGGGCGATGGACGTGCGCCGCGATATAGGTTTCGAAGGCGCGGCGCTTCTCGATCATGCCCGACATCATGCCCCATTGCAGCTGGCTGGCGAGGAGGACATCGGCGGCCGTGAAGCGGTCGCCCGCCACATAGGTGCGGCCCTCGAGCCAGGCGGAGAGCGTGTCGAGCACCCGCGCATAGGAGCCGTAGCCGAAGCTCATCTCCTGATCGGGCGTCGGCTTCCAGCCATACGCGTGGTTGGAGACTGCGGGCTCAAGGCAGCCGGCGGTAAAGAGGATCCAGCGGTAATAATCGCCGCGATGTTCTGGCGCCGGCGCAAGGCCCGCCTCGGGAAAGGCGTCGGCCAGGTAGGCGCAGATGGCGGCGGCCTCCGTCACGACCGTCTTGCCATGCCGGATCGCCGGCACCTTGCCCATGGGATTGACGGCGAGATACTCCGGCGCCTTCATGGTGGTCCCGTATTCCAGCACCTTGAGGGTGTAGGGACGGCCGATCTCCTCCAGCATCCAGTGCACGATGTTCCCGCGCGATTGCGGGTTAGTGTAGAAGACGAGGTCTGCGCTCTTGGTGTCCTGGCTCATGGGTGTCTCCCTGGCTTGATGTCAACAGGGGACTGAATAGCGCGCGCCACTGTCAGATTCTGGCAGCAGGGTTTTCTGCCATTCCTTCATGAGCTGCCGGCGTGGCCGGGGCAGGCGCTCGGGCAGGATGTCGGCCGCCTCTATCCGGTCGGTGCGGAAATGCCGGAAGCCTCCCCGCAGCTCGCACCAGGCCACCAGCACGCGGGTCGATTCGAAGAAGCCGATCGACACGGGCCAGATGATCCGCTCGGAGCGTGCGCTCTTCTCGTCGGTATAGCTGATGGACAGTTTGCGGCCTTCGTTCAGCGCGCGCCGAAGCAGCGCGAGATCGACGGGCTGCGGCCGGTCCCAGCCGTGGCCGACCACGAGGGCGTCGTCCTCCATGCGCTCGCGCAAATCGGCCGGAAGCACGGCGGCGACTTTGGCCATCACGTTGCGGGCCGCCTGTGTCATGCCCTCGTCGGTGCGCCGCCCGACCCATTGCAGGCCGAGCGCCAGCGCCTCGATCTCCTGGGCCGAGAACATAAGGGGCGGGAGCAGGAAGCCCGGCTTCAGCACATAGCCGAGCCCCGGCTCGCCCTCGATCTGCGCGCCCATGGCCTGGAGCGTGGCGACGTCCCGGTAGAGCGTGCGCAGCGAAATCCCCGCCTCCCTGGCCAGCACCGCCCCGCTCACCGGGCGGCGGTGACGGCGGAGAATTTGTAGGAGATCGAAAAGGCGTTCGGCGCGGGACATGGACTCAAGCTTAGCACGGGTTGCTGTCGGATTGTGACAGCAGGCTGGAACGAAGGCATGTGCCTTCGGGCCTGAGGCTGTGAAGCCCCAAGCCTGAAGATCAATCGAGGGTGGCGTGTCGTGCAGCCCGGCTCGATGTGGTGTGGTGAATGGAAGAGCCGAACTGCTCGTCACGCGCGGTTCTTTTCAGGTGGACCTGACAGAGCCAGAATCGACCTCCCGCGACCACAGGCGTGCGAGACCTGCGGCGGGACCGCTCCTCGCCCCACATCTGCGACGCCTCGCGAGCGCGCCCCTCGTCGGGCGAGGATGCACAACGATATAGCCGAGCTTAGAACAAGAGTCAAGAACAAAGTGAGAACATCAATCCCGGCGTTCCGTGCCTTGCCCGCCGGCGGCAGGGCAGTATCGGCTCTCCAGGCCTTCACGGACCGCGCGGGTCCAGTCGTTTTCGTTCTTGCCCATCGGGTGGAGCGCGACGGCAAAGCGGCCGATGGTTTGGCCGTCGAGCACGAGGTCGCCGCTACCCCGGAGGTGTCCCGAGTCGAGCTTCCGGTCGAACGCGAAGCACGGTGCATTCGTGAAGGGACCTGCCCAGTCCGGGCCCGTGGCGAAGACGAGGCGCCTGGGCCGGAAGGTTGCGATCTCGTGCAGCAGCAGCTCCGGGCAACGCGCCTGCTGCAGGGCAGCAACCTTCGCGCTCGGGTTCCAGCCCTTTTCCGGCGCGAACTTGTAGAGGTTGGACCACACGAGCCGGGAGGGCCATGCCTGCTCCGCCGCGCCTTCATCGCCCACCGCGCGCAGGATACGCCGCGCCGTGCGCCAGAAGGCCGAGCGGGCCGGGTTATAATCGGCCTTTTTCCCGCTCCACGGGTTCGCGACCCAGCGCAGCGGGCAGGGGCCGTCCTTGTCCAAGCCGAGGGCTTTGTCGAAAATGATTTGGGCCAGAGCGTCGACGCGGGACTCGTCCTGCAACTCGGCGGGCGTGCAGCCCGGCTTCACCCAGCCGTTCACGGCCCGGCCGACCCACATCAGCTCGCCGCGATAGGTCTCGCCGCGCGCGGCGAGGAACCCTGTCAGCGGCTCAGCGGGCAGGGCGCTCGCGGCCCGGCCGATCTCCTGCGCCATGGCCCGGAGCAGGCTCTTGTCGCGTGTGCGGTCCATCATGGTGCCGCGCGGTTCGGGCGCTTGGCAGGTTTTGCCGCGTTCAGGGCGGCGGCGGCTTGGATGAGGGTTTTAAAGGCGTCCTTGTCGAGGGCCGCGCCCTCGTGGAGATCGATGGCGCGGCGGGTGTTGCCGTCGAGGCTGGCGTTGAAGAGGCGGGACGGGTCGTTCAGCGAAGCGCCCTTGGAGAACGTCAGCTTCACGGCGCTTTTGTAGGTCTCGCCCGTGCAGATAATCCCAGCCTTCTCCCACACCGGAACCCCGCGCCACTTCACCGCCTCGGTCACATCGGGCAATGCCTGCCGGATGAGCGCCCGGACCCGCGCCAGCGTCTCGCCGCGCCAGTCGTTCAGGTGCTGGATGTGTGCGTCGATTTGTTGGGAGGGGGAGGGTGGTTCTTGTTGTGAGGTGGTTGTGCTCGGGTGCATGGCGGTTGGCGCTTTCGGTACAGTCGAGTCTTCAAGCCTCGGGTTGCAGAAGTGTGCTGGCAACGTGACTGACCGGGAGAGTTTCAACCTCACTATCAACTTTCGGAACCAGTGTCTCAGAAATCTCGCCTGCAATTTCCTTTGCCAAGCTGGCCGGCAGTTTGATCGTAGTATTCGTCGGCTTGGTGAAAAAGCTTAAGATGTTGGCCGCCATTTTTCAAACCGCTCCAACTTGGCTCCCTTGCTGAGAATGGACTGCATCGCGGCTTCCATCAGCGTAGGATTTTTCTTTAGTCGATCATACTCCCAGCCAAATTGAATGGCTAAAGATTTGCATTCGTCTTCCCAGTCGGGCCAATCTGTTGAGATACTCTTCTGAATGTCCTCTGGCCAAACGATGCAGGTGTCTCTGTATAGTTCAGTTGAAGGCCAGCACTCATCATCACTTGGGTCACTTTGATTAGCGGCGCACATCTTTAGGATGAGGTGGCTCGGTTTGTCTGAACAGCGTTTTCGGCTGGCTAAGTGGAGCATCTGCCGGGGTTAGGCCGCCGCAAGCTGCGGCAGCGGAGTGAAGTAGGCCTGATCGGGTGTTCTCCGGTCAA
>JAESFL010000337.1_pt1 | contig 37782 bp, 39 predicted proteins | sample 9269401 | NCBI WGS metagenome assembly JAESFL01 (sample SAMN14506025, study PRJNA617098) | algae metagenome | isolation source: Gloeocapsa sp. UFS-A4-WI-NPMV-4B04 and co-occurring heterotrophs from desert... | place: USA: Utah | collected 2006-10-01 | reverse complement strand
GTGTTGTAGTTCCTCACGCTCATCGGCTTCTAACTTTAGAGGTTTTGGTGCAAGTCGGGGCAAGCCTTTCTCTCCATTCGTTCTGCTTGACTCAATGGTATATCAATTTACGCCTTAGCCTACTAGCCTTTCTACCAATGTTCAGACGTTTGATTAGGTTATGTATCTTAAATATCAGCAAGCTTGAGGTGTTCTAGAGCCAAACGAATTCTTGCTATTACATTTGCACTACACATTAGCAACACTGTCCAAAAAAAGCCTTGAAACTATATTATTCTCAAGGCTTTTTCGATATTTTTTTAAATCGGGATGACAGGATTTGAACCTGCGACATCCTGCTCCCAAAGCAGGCGCGCTACCAAGCTGCGCTACATCCCGACGCGGATCTGGATTCGCTTATTACTCTAACACGGAAGAGCGAAAAATGAGTAATATTTTTTCAAAGGGCGATCGCTCTTCTTTCTACCTTGCTGTCAGGAACTTTTTTAATTGGGATACCAAAACATTCCTTTTATCCCCTCTGGATCAGACATAAAACCCAAACCTCGGTAAAAATCCAATACATGAGGATCGGCAAATAAAGTAATGTTGCTAATGTCTTCACTTCGGAGTTTTTTGATCATGTACTTCATCAACGCCTTTCCTAGCTTTTTGCCCTGAAAATTTGGATGAACCACTACGTCCCAAATAGTGGCATTAAAGGCATGATCTGAGGTAGCACGGGCAAAACCAATTAGTCGCCGTTGAGTTCCTCGCACTTCCCACATTGAGGCGACAAGAAAACTATGCTCTAGGGCTTTTTTCACCTTACGCATAGGACGACGTGACCACCCAACTGCATCACAAAGTTCCTCTAATTCGTAGAGGTCAATGTCACGTTCCGTACTGAAAATTATGCGATCGCCGCTTTGGGTAGAACCGCCCACAGATTCAACAGGATACTCTTCAATTGGCGTTGTCTTGGTTCCAGCGGCAGCTTCAGAACCGCTAAACCAGCTTTTCCAAAAACCCATGCCAACTTAATTTGGGTAATAAAAATTATGATAATTCACTAGCTATTTTGACACTATTAATCTTTGTTGTACTGATTCACTTACCTAACGAGTTATTTGATTGCCCTGACATAATTCACGCTCTAAAGTTGCACTATAGACGCGGTTATGTTAAAGAGGTGCAAATAAAGTTGAGCAGTTCCTAGTGTCACAATTTAGCTATTTTCAACTGTAGCACTTAGTATTGAAACAAAAACAAGCTTTTTAATAATAGAGGTTATCAGCTAGGCAAGACATAATTTATCTTTCCTGGTTTGTTGCTCCCCTTGGTTCTTAGCCCTTAGTTTGATGGCTGCTGAGTGTGCGAAGTGTAAATAAATATCAAGTTGTTGGACTGGTGACATCCAAAGATACGATAGAAGCATGGCAACTATTGAAATCCTGGGAGTTCAGCACGCTTACGAGCTAACGAACCCCACGACAACTCCCCATGCTTTAGTTTTTATTCACGGTTGGCTTCTAAGTCGTGAATACTGGCAACCACTAATTGAGCGGTTGGCATCAGATTACCAATGCCTAACTTATGATTTACGCGGTTTTGGTCAGTCGCAGAGTAGTCTAGAAGCCGAAGTGGGTCAGCAAAATTTTTTAAGTCCGGCAGTGGGTACTACGAGCGCTAAACCGTTAACGGTCATGCCTCTGCTTGAATCTCCTCAAGACAAAAATCTTGGGCAATCGTCTAATTGCTATACTCCAGCTGCCTATGCCCAGGATTTGGCAATTCTGTTGCAAAAACTAAATATTACCAATGCTTGGTTGATTGGTCACTCCTTGGGAGGCAGTATTGCGCTTTGGGCAGCAGATCAATTGCCTGAATGTATTAAGGGAGTAATATGTATCAACGCGGGTGGTGGCGTTTATCTTAAGGAAGCTTTTGAGCAGTTTCGCTCCTCTGGTCAGCAACTATTGAAATTTCGCCCTTATTGGCTTTGCCAACTACCTTTAATTGATTTGTTGTTTACGCGAGCAAACGTAGCGCAGGCTCTAGCTCGTTCTTGGGGTCGTCAACGAGTAATTGATTTTGTCATGGCGCACCCAGAAGCTGCTGTAGGAACATTACTGAACTCTACAACAGAAGAAGAAATTAACCGTTTACCTCAGCTAGTTTCTCAATTGAGGCAGCCAGTTTATTTTCTTGCTGGAGCTAAAGACAAGATTATGGAACCAAAGTATGTCCGTCATTTGGCAAGCTTTCACCCGCTATTTCAAGCTTGTGGAGATAATGTTGTTGAAATTCCCGATTGTGGTCACTTAGCAATGTTAGAACAGCCGGATGTGGTTTCCAGCCTAATCCGCTCTATTCTTGACCAGCATAATTAAGGGGTTAGGGATCAGGGAGCAGGGGTTAGGGAAGAGAGGATAAGATTAGAGCTTCTTATGAGCGCGGCTTATTGCTTGCGCGCTGCGCGTCTGGCTTTCCATACTAAATCTTTTTATTCATCTGATCCCTGACCCCTGACCCCTGATGTTGATACAGCTGCATAACTTCGGTAACTGATAGCCGTGAGTGAACACCCAGAGTTAAAGGCGAAGTATGACCTCGATTAAGATGGTCGGCAGCTGCACAGCCAATCATTGCGGCATTATCAGTACAGAATTTGAGCGGGGGGAATAGCACTTTTAAGTTGTGCTGACTAGCGGCAGAAAAAAGGTGCGATCGCAATCCACTGTTAGCTGCTACACCTCCACCGACAGCAATTGTATTTAGTCCATAATCGAGGGCGCAGGCGATCGCACGTTTGGTAAGCGCTCGCGCCACTGTGTTTTGAAAACTAGCAGCCACGTCTTTGATCGGTAACGGCTGTGAATCTCGCTCTAATTGTTGTACTAGCCGTAGTACCGCCGTTTTTAATCCACTAAAACTCGAATCATAACGGTGATAACCTCCTTGTGGTAATGAAACCTTACCTTCTGGTAGATCAAAAGTTTGTGTGCCTTCTTGTGCTAGTTGATCAATTATTGGACCACCCGGATAGCCCAACTTTAATAACCGCGCCACTTTATCAAATGCTTCACCTGCTGCATCATCACGAGTTTCTCCTAGTGTTTCATAGACACCACAATCTTTGACATAAATCAAGCTTGTGTGGCCGCCAGAAACTAGCAAACTTAGGAAAGGCGGTTCTAAACTTGGTTCACTCAAACAGTTAGCGTAAATGTGACCTTCGAGGTGATGAACTCCCAAAAACGGCTTTTGATGTAATAATGCTAAAGTTTTTGCGGCAGTTATTCCTACCAACAGCGCCCCTACAAGTCCCGGCGCACAAGTTGCAGCAATACCATCAATTGCTGTCCAGTCAAGCTGGGCTTGTTTTAGTGCCTCTGCGATTCCTTGATTAATACTTTCTAAGTGCTGGCGCGATGCTACCTCCGGCACTACCCCACCATACTGACGATGGACTGGAATTTGAGAGTTAATAATACTACTACAAACTTGACGATTTTTAACAACCGCTACGGCAGTTTCGTCACAGCTAGTTTCAATCGCTAAAACGGTTGACATTGAAGACTTAATCTCAAAAATGAATGGACTTGGCTTTTGAAGTTTAAACTTTTATTTACTTCAACTTTCGGCGATCGCGCTTCAAGAGTATGATAACTTCCAAGTTCTGTAAAAAAGCCTGTACAAGTGCTGTTTTTCTGGGCAAATACTTTGTCTCTAAAAACAGTCCGCTTCGTGTCTTGGAAATTTTTGCGGGAATCTTAAGTTAACCGTAAACTTTCCGCTTGTACACCAAACTTTTTGTTTTGTAATAAAGGGAAACAATTCCATGCGACGATTGTTGGCTCTAATTCTTGTGATTGGGCTATGGATGAATTTTGCCCCACCAGCAAAAGCAATAGGGGCTGGTCTTGTACCTTGTGGTGAATCGCCTGAGTTTCTTCAACGGGCCCAAACTGCCCGTGCGTCTACCGATACAAGATCAGCAAAAGATCGATTTCAATACTATGTTGATAATAATGCTCTCTGCGGCCCAGAGGGTCTGCCTCGTCTAATTGTAGATGGTCGCCCTGGACACTTGGGTGATATCACCCTTCCGGGTCTTGCCTTTCTCTATATAGCTGGCTGGATTGGCTGGATGGGTCGCTCTTATATCCGAGCAGTTAAAAAGATGGATGGTGCAGCCCCTGAAAGCAAAGAACTTGTTATCGATGTTCCTTTAGCTGTCAAATGTGGGTTAGGCGGTGCTACTTGGCCTGTAGGAGCTATCAAAGAATTCCTGTCAGGTGAATTAGTTGCCAAAGATGATGAAATACCTATTTCTCCGCGTTAGTTTAGCTTAACTGATCAACTTATTTTGGAGATTGATTCATGGCGAATAAAAACGACTCAAAAACATATTTCCTTCAGTATCTTTCCCTCGCCCCAGTTCTAGCCGTTATTTCCGTAGTAGTCTCATTCGTTACCTGGGCTTTAATTAATTATTACTTCCCAGACATTCTCATGTTTCCAAATCCCTAATCCAAAAAACGGCTTAAAAACCTAAGTATGAGGGTTGTCTTTTACTTAAGCTTATTCAGCATTTTTGAGATATGAACTGTAGATGTAACAGCATAATCTAAAAACTGCCGTATTATTAAGCCGGAGAAATATTATTTTGAAACTCGCGATATTTTTATAAATCGCGAGTTTCAATCGTTATTTATAAATAAACAATTAACTGAGCAAATTCTCCTAAAATTTACTCCAAAGATTGAAATTCAGTCTTATTTATTTGGATAAAATAATTACCTATCTAGGAATTCTTCTAAAATTCACTCTAAAGACTGAAATTCACTCTTATTTATTCACATAAGATAATCACATAGTTTCTCTAAAGCTTGAAGATAAGACATGGTACAAGCAGTAGATGCCTCCAAGAATCGTCCGAGCGATCCTAGAAATCGAGAGGTTGTCTTTCCAGCTGGCGATCCCCAAGATGGGAATCTGTTAACACCGATCAACAATTCTGCCATTGTTAAGTGGTATCTTAGTATCTTGCCTGCTTACCGCAAAGGTATATCTTCCTTGAGACGAGGGGTAGAAGCTGGTATTGCTCATGGTTATTGGCTAATTAATCCATTTGCTAAACTAGGGCCACTGCGGGATACAGATATTGCTGATAGAGCGGGGTTACTGGCAACACTTGGTATGGTTTTAATTTCATCGGGAGCAATCTACGTTTACGCTAATAGCAGACCAAAAGAGCCTTTTGTAGCCGTGGGTACACCTGAACCTCCAGACGATTTGAAGACAGGAGCGGGCTGGAACGAATATGCCAAAGGCTTTCTGATTGGTGGTATTGGCGGTGCTGTATTAGGTTACTTAGTGCTTGCCAACGTTGAAGTAATCCAAGGTTTGTTTAGTAGATAGTTCGTCGTGATAACTATTGTGGTTAAAGAGTATTAAGAACAATTAAGACGCAATTAGTGATTGGCGCTAGTGTGTATTGATAAAGAGTAAAGTCTGAGGATAAAATTAGGCTTTATTCTTTATGTTTTGAGTCAAACAATAGCTATTTCCGAGGCATTTTAGATATAAGTTTATTTTTTATTAGCTATCAGTAATCACGTTAATTTTTTTAAACTTCGGTTCAATACTGGATAGTTAAGGTCAGCTATTCACATAAAATGATCCCACTACTTCATTTAGATCCCAAAAAAATATGGTGGAAGCGATAAGTAGATCAAAAGATCGCCCTAGTGACCCCAGAAATCGAGAGGTTGTCTTTCCAGCAGCGCGCGATCCGCAGCGCGGAAACCTGGAAACTCCAATTAATAATTCTAGTCTCGTCAAGTGGTACATTAATGCTTTGCCTGCCTATCGTAAGGGCATAACTCCCTTAAGACGAGGGTTGGAGGCTGGCATGGCTCATGGTTATTGGCTAATTGGCCCATTTGCAAAATTGGGGCCACTGCGTGACACAGATACTGCCAATATAGCTGGGTTACTCTCAACGCTTAGTTTGGTTACTATCTCAACCTTGGCCATATCCCTTTATGGCAATAGCAATCCACCTCAACCTCACGTCACAGTTACGACACCCAATCCTCCAGATGCTTTTAGATCATCGGAAGGCTGGAATAGTTATGCTAGTGGGTTCTTAATTGGTGGCATTGGTGGTGCGTTAGTTGCATACTTCTTGCTTAACAATATAGAGGTGATCCAGGGACTGATTCCTAATTTGGCCAAATAGTTGTGTTAAATACCCGTTGCCAAATAGCGGGTGTGAATAACTACAAAGACACAAAGAAAAATCAGGCGTAACCTTTGTTCACAGGTAAGAAAGGTAAAACTTGAACTCTTTGTGTCTTTTATTTGAGGTAGGGCGATGCCACAGGCATCATTCTGATTGCAGCATTATCAAAACAAAATTGCCTCTAGTTGGTTTAAAGCGGTTTCAATATGATCATTAGTAATTTGAAAATCGAATTCACTAGCGGCCTTTAATTCCTCTTCGGCGCGGCGCAGACGGCGGGCGATCGCTTCTGGAGAGTCTTGAGCGCGATCGCGTAAACGTTGCTCTAGTACCTCTAATGATGGCGGTAAAATAAATATTCGCAGTGCTGTAGGGAACGTTTGATAAATTTGTCTAGCTCCTTGTAGCTCTATTTCCATTAAAATGCACTTGCCCAGAGAAATTTGCTTTTCCACAGGTTCGCGCGGAGTGCCGTAGTAGTTACCAGCAAACTCGGCCCACTCCAGTAGTTCCCCCCTGGCAATCATTTGTTCAAACTGATTACGACTGACAAAGTAATAGTCTTTGCCATGTATCTCTTCTTGGCGGGGTGAGCGAGTAGTTACTGAAGTTGAACGGTACAATTCTGGATGACGCTCAAGTAGCCGAGCTAGTATTGTACCTTTGCCAACTCCACTAGGACCAGTTACAACAATAAGTTTGCCCTTTGGTTGACAATCGTTTTTAGAAGTAGAACTGTCAGTACGCACAACCTGAGTCATCTGAGTAACTTTTAAACAGCATAAATTATTGAATTTAACTCAGATCCTAACCAAATAAGGAAGCTCAATTATCTAGATTATGATCTCGGCTAATGACAAAGCGATTGGCTACCGTTTCCGGCTGAATCGCGGAGAGGATAACATGACTGGAATCGGTAATGATTACAGCCCTCGTACGGCGACCGTAAGTTGCATCAATCAACTGACCTCGATCTCGTGCATCAGTAATGATACGCTTAATAGGGGCAGACTCTGGACTGACGATCGCAACTACTCGGTTGGCAGACACAATGTTGCCAAAACCGATGTTGATTAGCTGAATGTCCATGAAAATCTAACGCAGAGCGTGGTGTGAGAAGCTTTTAGAAACTTACTTTTCATGTTATATACAAAAATTTGGACTTACAAGGCTAAAATTACCGAAAATAGTTGTTTTTAGGGTTTATATCTTTGTTTTTCACCCTGATCTACCCTTAGATATCACTCGAAAGGTAGAGCAGGAACCAAATACTTAACCTCACAACATAAAATGGCGCAGGGCAGTACCCCGTTATCTAGTAAATAAATTGCCTTCCCTAGCAGGCAAAGAGCGGGTTTTCCCAGCTAGCACAAACAAACTTGTCCTAACTTCTATAAAAGATGAATCGTTTTGCAAGCAGTTGATTTCACGACACTAACCGCCGCTTGTAGCGAAATACGCGATCGCTGGCTACCGGCGCGTACCGAACAAGTTTATCAGCGCGATCGTTACACAATTGCCTTACTGTTACGCACGCTCGATCAGCGAGGGTGGCTAGAAATTTCCTGGCATCCCCAAGCTGCTCATATTTGTATTGGCTCACCGCCACCCCGGATACCGGATACGTTTACTTTTAGTCAACAGTTGTTGCATCAGTTGAATGGTTTAGCATTAGTAAAAATTAATGCGATCGCACCTTGGGAGCGCGTTGTAGATCTCCAGTTTGCCCGTCGCCCAGGAGAACCCGCCCTGTGGCATCTTTACGTCGAAATTATGGGTAAATACAGCAATGTTATCCTCACCGACGAAGCTAATGCGATCGTTACTGCTGCTCATCAAGTCAGTCAGCAGCAATCCAGTGTACGCCCGATCCAAACTGGACAGCCTTATGAACCGCCACCGAGTCTTACTGGTGCTGTGCCAAGTTTGAGCGAATCTCAACAGCGCTGGCAAGAAAGAGTAAGCTTAGTACCATTCGCACTGCGGCGCGCTTTACTCAAAAGTTACCGAGGTTTAAGCCCAACATTGGTACAGTCAATGGTGCAAGTAGCAGGGCTAGATCCAGAAGCTACTACAGATACATTGCAACCAGACAATTGGGAAAAGTTGTTTCAGCGTTGGCAAGAATGGCTGCAAGCTTTAGATAAAACTCAGTTTCAGCCGATGTCGACTTTGCCAGGTTATACGGTACTTGGTTGGGGTGGAGTCGAGCCAGTTAGGGACATTCAAGACTTACTCAACCGCTACTACACATTACAGTTAAATCAACAGGAATTTACTCAGTTACGAAACGCCCTAAGTCAGAAAATTAATAATATTCTAGAAAAGTTGCGCCTGAAAGCTCGTACCTTTGAAGAACGCTTGCAGCAGTCTGATCGCGCCGACGAGTACCGAAAACAGGCTGACTTACTAATGGCTCATCTCCAGAACTGGCAACCAGGAATGAAGCTAATTAATTTGCCTGACTTTGATACTGGCAAACCAGTAATGATTAATTTAGAGCCAGAGAAAAATGCTGTTCAGAACGCCCAAGGACTTTACAAACGTCACCAAAAGCTTAAACGCGCTCGGAGTGCTGTTGAGCCACTACTTACAGAGGTAAAAGTAGAGCTTGAGTATTTAGAGCAAGTCGAAGCTGCGATCGCTCAAATAGACAAGTACCAAATATCAGAAGATTTAGAAGCGCTCAAAGAAATCCGCGAGGAGTTGATTCAGCAACGATATCTAGAAGATCCAGAATACCGCAACCGCAGTGCCGAAACTGCAAGCACAAATTTTCATCGTTACCGTACTCCTAGCGGCTACGAATTGTTAATTGGTCGCAACAACCGCCAAAACGATCAGCTAACCTTCCGGGTGGCTGGAGATTATGACCTCTGGTTTCATACTCAAGAAATACCAGGTAGCCATGTATTACTGCGTCTAGAACCTGGAACAATAGCTGATGAAGCAGATTTACAATTTGCTGCCGACTTTGCCGCTCACTATAGTCGCTCCCGCCAAAGTGACCAAGTGCCAGTTGTTTACACCGAACCCAAGCACGTTTACAAGCCAAAGGGAGCTAAACCGGGAATTGCAATTTACAAGCAAGAGCGTATTCTTTGGGGACAGCCACAGCGAGCAAACCTATATTTAACTAAATTAGAGGCTGGAGGCTAGGAGTTGGATGAGGAAGAATCCATCCCTCGCCCTTTGTAGTGTAATATCTTGGAATTATTAGGGTGGTTAAAACCTTGTCCTTCGTTCCCTAGCCCCTGATCCCTGACTTCTTTCCAGACTAATACATCTACCATTTGAGAGAGTTATGTCAAGAAACTGTGAAGTTTGATAAAAAAGTCTGTCTTTCCTGTTACAATGTTAGATATAAAGAGGGAACAAGAACAATTAGGTTTGTAACCCGCTGGAGCTTTGGGAACGCACAGTTTGGGTTTCCTCAATTGAGAAAACAACGTAATAAAATTTTTAAGACCAGCTTGGTGAGCTGGTCATTTTTTTAGCAATAAAAAGGATCAGAAATTCCTAAATGAATGTGGGCTTTCAATACTTTTGTTAGTTATTGGATAGAGTTCTTAATATCATCCTAAACAATCCAATAGACATATCCCAACCAAAACAAGCATTGGCATCAGCCGGATTCTTAGCAACCAAGACTCAAAAATAGTAGCGCTTGCTCATACTATGCGCGAGTGTTCTTCTCGTTTAAGAGGTAGGTGTAGCCAAGCTGTGTTTCCCAAAACAAAGAAGCGAGTCCAACTGCCAAAGCTGCACGGGATAAAGCGGAAGCTTCATTATAGTCTTCCGCTCTTATCAAGTTTTCTATGACAGAGTAATTTATACATACTCCTTGTTCAGTACCCTGTGTACACTCTTCATCCAATCATCCCAAGCAGCTGGATCTGCTGTTGTCCCGTCCTCTAAAATTATCATCTGACTAAGCAAAGCTCCGACATCATCAGACTGTGTGCGTTCGTAGAAGCCTTCCAAAAATAGCACCATTGCTTCAAATGCCTCTGTTTCGGTTAGTTTTTCTATCTTAAATCTCCTTTTCTTTATGGTTTGGTAAATTTTTAATAAAATCAAATTGCCCCTTAAATAACGGAGGGTATTTTCGAGTATAGACAGAACAAAATAGTTAATATTACCTAGCGCCTGCTTGCTTTAGCACCTCAAATATTTCGGTGTGTTCTCTATACTTGGCAATATCTAATGGCGAATTACCATGATTATCTTTTTTATTTACGTTAGCTCCCTGGTCAATTAAGTTTTTAACCTTGTCAATGTCACCTCTAGCTATAGCTAACAATAATTTGTCATCTATTTTTTCGCTTCCTAATATCTCTTGCTCCCATTCCATTTGAGCTTGTTCTAATTCCCTTTTTTTCTTCCATCTCTATTTCTTGTTCAAGCTCTTTAAGACTGGTAATAAGACAGTCTAATATTGTTTTTTGCTCTTTGCTGAGGAGATTCTTATCAAAAGATTCAAGTCTGCGATAAAGTAAGAATTCATTGCCGCTTTCCTGAAATACAGCCCTTGCTAGTCTGGGAAGAAAATAACATAAAGATTTATCCGAAATTAATGCTCCGTCAATGATCATCATTGAACACTGTTCATAAGTCATTTCATCTCTCAAAATGCTACCATAATCATGCTGAATCGCTGAATAGTCACCCTTGGTGATATCTGTATTTGCTGGGGCAGCATATATTATTAATGGTTTTGTAAAACTAGAAAAAGCTTTTTCAATATCATCTAATATAGAAGTATATTCCATCTTTCAAGTAACTCCTTTTATAGATTATTCATAATTGTCGTATCGCTAGAACCGCTCCAAAAATCATTAAAGTTAGCACTGCACGAAATTATCAAAACACGATCACAGTAATAGCAGAGCGTGTTTGTGGAGTTACGTTCAGATAGCGCTGTACTACTTCTCGCTTAACTATAGATTAGGATTCTTAAAGTGTTAGAAGGTTAATTCTTGTAGCTGCTCAATAAGAGTAATGTCAACTGCAAAGCTTAACCGAAAGGCATTATGTAGGTTTTGCTTTGTATTATGTCTCTTGGTGTAGTAAAGCCGTAGAGATCGCCTAAAAACCAGATGATTTTTCTGTAGAAGGGATCTTCACTCGCAAATTAAGTTCTTGGAGCTGATTGTTCAACTCTCTTTGGCGCTTAATCAAAGCTTCAAAGTCTGCCCTTGTCGCTAAGTCTGCCCTATTATTGGGGACAATTTGATTGATTTGGTCTAGACAGGCATTTAACCCCGCAGGGAATTCATTGCGAGTCAGTGATCGCTCACCCTGGTATGTGCCGTTGAGATACCCAGATAGACAGCCGCGTTGAGCAGTTGTATTACTGGAATTAGGGGATTCTTGTGCCAAGGTTGTTGATGGATAAAAGCCAATTCCCGCAAGCGCCAAGGTTGTTGCGAAAGTAGCTAAATTAAGTAAATTCATAATTGATAAAATCTTAGGCATCGCTCAAAGTTCTCTAAAACCGCTTCTTAAAGTTAACAAAGCCTCTTCGGGGTAGTGATAAGTGAGTAGTGAGCAGTGGGATTTTTTATACTTACTCCTTCTCTACTCACTTCTTCTCTACTCACTTCTTCTCTCTTTACTTAGTAACCTTTCTCCAAATTTGGCTAGCATTACATGAAGGACGTTTTATCTCTCCATTTTAAAATCCTTGTCATTACACCTTCAGTAACGCGAATCAATGCTTACCCGTATTAAAGACTTAGCAACAAAATTAGCACCTCGCCTAATTGAAATTCGCCGCCATATCCACAGTCACCCAGAGTTGAGTGGTGAGGAGTACCAAACAGCCGCTTTTGTCGCTGGTGTGCTGTCTGCTAACGGTGTTCATGTGCAAGAAGGAATAGGGAAAACTGGCGTTGTTGGTGAAGTGCAAGGAACTAACAGTGATTCGCGCTTGCTAGCAATTCGCACTGATATGGATGCCTTACCAATTCAAGAACGTACTAATTTAGAGTATGCTTCTCGAAAAGCGGGAATCATGCACGCCTGTGGTCACGATGTCCACACGACGGTAGGACTAGGAACGGCAATGATCTTGTCGCAGATAGCGGATGAATTGCCAGGAAATGTCCGCTTTTTGTTTCAGCCAGCTGAGGAGACTGCTGTAGGAGCGAGCTGGATGATTCAAGATCGAGTGATGGAAGAAGTTACGTCCGTTTTATCTTTGCACGTTTTTCCTTCAATTGAGGCTGGATCAGTTGGAATACGCTATGGAGCGTTGACGGCGGCGGCGGATGATTTAGAGATTATCATTGTTGGGGAATCCGGGCATGGTGCTAGACCTCATGAAGCGATTGATGCGATCTGGATTGCCGCACAAGTGATTACTACACTCCAGCAAGCAATTAGCCGGACACAAAACCCGTTACGTCCATTAGTATTGAGTATTGGGCAAATTAATGGTGGTAGAGCGCCAAATATAATTGCAGATCAAGTGAAATTGCGGGGAACTGTGCGATCTCTTCATCCCGAAACTCGCACAAATTTACCCGCCTGGATTACTCAAATTGTCTCTAATATCTGTGACTGCTACGGCGCTCGTTATCAAGTTAATTATCGTCCTGGTACACCAGGAGTCCAAAATGATTTAGCTTTATCTCAGTTGTTGCAAACAGCAGCTGAAGAAGCTTGGGGAAGCGATCGCGTACTCGTGTTACCCGAACCCTCTCTCGGTGCAGAAGATTTCTCTTTATATCTAGAACACGCTCCTGGTGCTATGTTTCGGCTAGGAGTTGGATACAAAGATCGAGCCGTTAATCACCCTCTACACCATCCTCAATTTGACGTGGATGAATCTGCTATTGTGACTGGTGTTGTGACTTTAGCGTATAGTGCTTACAAGTATTGGCAATAAAAGGAGCAGGGGAGCAGGGGAGATTTCTAGCCGCTAGCACGCATACCGTCTTCCACAAGAAGGATGCAGTGTGTATTAAGTGGTTGATATTCTAACAACCAATACTTTATTAAATGACAATTCAAGTAATTAACTTATGACATCACCAACACCACTGCAAGGCACTGACTTAGTTGACTGCGCTAGAGCCAATGCCAAGCAGGGCATTGAAACTGCTGCTCTTCAGTGTGGTTATGGTGAAGACCTTAATACTTTTGCACAACAACTGAAGCAAGCTTGTCAGCAAATGAATTTACAAGTTAAGGAACTTAGTGAGTTAATTACGGACCAAGAGATGCTCCTTCAACTGGGTACTGGTGAAATAGTTGCACCTGATACAGCATCTGAACTTTAAATGTAGCTATGGAATATGTAGAAGAAAAATTTTTTATCTATTAACTCTCTAACTCTTCTTTTATCTACAATCCCAAAATTAACCGCGCCAAGTTGAAATAAATTAAGACACCCAAGACATCAACAGCTGTGGTGATGAATGGCGCTGACATTAAGGCTGGATCTAAACGCATTAGCCGAAACAAAAACGGTAGCGTTGAACCTGAAACAGATGCCAAAACAGAAATTGCTAGTAGACTAACACCAACAGCGATCGCCACTGATAAATTTTTTTGAAGAAAGTAAGCCCACACAGTTGCTACTACGCCTAACATTGAGCCAAGTAAAGCTCCGGCGATTCCTTCGCGCACAATTACCTGGATTGGTTGCATTCCTCTGATTTCATCAGTATTCATACCTCTAATCACAACTGTCGATGACTGAGCGCCCACATTGCCACCAGTACCCACAAGTAAAGGAATAAACGCGGCTAAAGTAACGACTTTTTCTAAAATATCTTCTTGACTCTTAATAATCGTACCTGTAACTGTATTAGTTAAAAGTAATACAAACAGCCAAACAACACGCTTTCGGGCAACAGTAAATAAATCAGTTTGAAAATAATTGTCACCACCAGATTGCACACCACCACCTACTGCATAAATATCTTCTGTGGTTTCTTGCTCTAGGATGTCAATTACATCATCAACTGTGACAATACCGACAAGACGCTGTTCCCGATCAACTACTGGTACAGCCAAAAAGTCATAGCGCTGAATTACCCTTGCTACTTCTTCTTGATCTGTATCTGTGTAAACAAATACAGCTTCCGTCGTCATAATTTCCCCAATCGTTTCCTGGGGTTGAGCGGTGACTAATTCGCGTAGTGACAAAGTTCCAGTTAAGCGCCTTGCAGCATCAGTGACATAAAGGTAATAGATCGTTTCTGTAACATTAGCTAAACGGCGAATTCGCTCCAGTGCTTGAGTTACAGTAAAGCCTTCTTTGAGAGAAACTAACTCTGGTGTCATGATCCGCCCAGCAGTATCGGGTTGATAACCCAATAATTGGGCTGTTGCTTGGCGTTCATCTGGGCTAAGTTGTTCGAGCAGACGATTAACGATTTTTGCTGGTAGCTCATCAAATAATCGCACTCGGTCATCGGGTGACATTTGATCTACGATATCGAGGACATCCTGACGCTTGAATTCCTCAATTAATGCTTGCTGCACACTAGAATCAAGATGTTCATAAACCTCAATTGCCTCACTTTTTGATAGCAAGCGGAATGCAAGCGCTTGGATCGCTTCAGGTAAGCCTTCAATTGCTTCAGCGATATCCGCAGGCTGCACCGGAACCAAGATTGCTTTTGCTCCCTGTAAGTCTCCTTGTTCCAGCAGTGCTTGAAGCTGATTGCGGACTAAATCTCGTAGTTCTTTACGTGAGAAATCCTGGAGAGTTGAGGATAAATTGTTAGTTTCAGTCAAAGTCTACCCTCCTCTTACCAGTGGAATGAAGGTTGCTGCTTTTAGTCTAGGGGATTACAAGGTAGTTTTCAGATTAATTCCGGCTATTTTCCCGCGTAAATGAGCGCTGATCCCGAATTTTCTGGTTCTAGTGCTAGAAATGAGGTGAATAGAGGTAATAATCAGCGTAAGTTTTAACCCTGTAACCAGGCAACAATACCAAAGACGAGAAACAGAAAGCCTCCTACACCTGTAAGTGTACGCTCAGAAATACGCCCCGCTAGCATTCGTCCACCAATGACAGCGATCGCCGTACAAATCGCATGACCAAGAATAGCACCAGTTGTCACACCTATCGGATTATTACCTGCTGCTAGCGCAATCGTAGCAAATTGAGTGCGATCGCCCCACTCCGCCAAAAACGTCAAACTAAACGCTTCTAAACAAATTGCCGTTGCAGTCTGTTCTTCCGGTAATTTAAATTCAGCTTTCTCGACTACTTCTGTTGCTTCTAATACCACTTCTGCATCACACGAAGCAGCAGGCATTACGCTTGCTTGATACAGCAGCTTGAAACCAAAGCCAATAAACAAAACAATTTCGGCGTAATGAATATAAACTTGTGGGAATAAAGATGCTGCTTGTCCCACCGCTACAGAAAGTACCGTCATTGTAGCTAGAGCCGCTAACACACTTGCAAATATCAGCCGTCGCGAGTGGCGCATAGCCAAAATTACGGCGATAAAAAAGGTTTTATCCCCTAGCTCTGAAACCGCAATTAGCAATAAACCGGCAGTAAAAGCTGACAGCAACGTGAGCAAGCTCCTCAGAATTAAATAACTTTCCTCAGTGAGCTTGATAAGTGCCATAAGACCTCACCAAGCTCACAGTTTATGTGAACTCAGTGAAGGTCTCACTCCCAAGTTGACGGTTCAGCCCAGTTTATCTGATTACTGAATCGACCCGATACTTGTCATCTGAACCAGGCTATTGTTGCCAGTATGTTGATTCAGACGGACTGGCTTAATCATTAAACCAGCAGCTACTCCCCTTCATCGCTGAGTCATTATACATCTGTCATGAGGTAGAGTACAAGCGAACGAGTAAAAGGCAAGTGAAGATAAAATTCATCACTTCATCTCTTTATCTCAATATTTCCGCTCCTGTGGCTCAAACAAAGTAATATTCACTGGTCGATACTGTAGATCAATGCCAGCAGGTGAATAGTAAGCCATTGTGTGTTTGAGAAAATTAGTATCGTCTCGCTGGGCGTAATCCTCTCGAAAGTGAGAACCGCGACTTTCTAGACGATTGAGAGCTGATGTCAAAATTAGCTGTCCTACAATTATTAGGCTCCGTAGTTCTAAGGCTTCAATCAGTTCAGTATTCCAGCAACTACCCTGATCATCTAAATATATCTGCTGGTATTGCTGTTGTAGTTTTTGTAATTGTTCCAACCCTTCACGCATTAATTCAGGTGTACGAAAAACACCACAATGCTTGGTCATGCAATCTTGAAAAGCATCACGAACTTGGGCAATTCGGTACTGTCCCGGCTGCTCTAGCAGCGCTTGAATTTGTTGTTGGGCTTCGGTAAGATAGCGTTGCTCATCTACAACCGGATGCTTGCGGTTTTGAACGAATTGTGCTATGAAGGCTCCTGTTTTACGTCCATAAACTACACACTCTAATAAAGAGTTGCTGCCAAGCCGATTAGCTCCATGTACTGAGACACAGGCACATTCCCCAGCTGCAAAGAAGCCGTCAATCAGAGAATCTAGCCCACTCCGCACTTGACCATCAATATTTACGGGAATTCCCCCCATAGAATAGTGAACCGTAGGTCTTACTGGGATAGGCTGATGCACAGCGTCAATGCTGACTAGCCGATGAGCTTCTTCCCAACAGAAGGGAACTCGGCTCATAATTTTTTCTTTGCCCATGTGACGTAAATCGAGATGGACAAAGGAGCCACCAGCACTGCCATCAGGATGAATACCACGACCTGCTAAAATTTCCTGCGCGATCGCACGAGAGGTGATATCACGCGGCGCTAGTTCCATGCGACTAGGCGCATAGTTAGCCATAAAGCGATCGCCCTCACTATTAATCAGATACGCCCCTTCGCCGCGCACCGCTTCCGAAATTAGTACCCCAACCGGATATAAGCCAGTAGGATGAAATTGGACAAACTCCATATCTTCTAATGGCAATCCGGCGATTGCTGTCATCGCTAAACCATCCCCAGTCGAGGCATAGTCATTTGAAGTAGTATTGTAGACGCGACCATAGCCCCCAGTCGCAAACATCACCGCCTTCGCCCGTACCACTACTAGCTCTCCATCCAGAATGCGGTACATGACTACACCCTTCGCCCCACCATCTTCTAAAATCAGGCGCATCACATACCATTCGTCGTAAATCTGCACCCCATACCGCCGCAGATTGTTAACCAGTTCGTGTAAAATGGCATGACCAGTCTTGTCTGCCGCGTAGCAAGTGCGGTTGTGGGAATGTCCGCCAAAAGCACGTTGGGCAATTCGACCATCTGGCAAGCGGGAAAACAGCACTCCCATGTGTTCTAGGTCAATTACCACGTCTGGGGCTTCGCGGGCGAGGATTTCTACTGCATCTTGGTCTGCTAGGTAGTCTGAACCTTTAACAGTATCAAATGCGTGGGCTTCCCAACTATCAGCAGAATCTACATTTTTTAGTGTTGCTGCAATTCCGCCTTGGGCAGCGACTGAGTGAGAACGAATCGGGTGGGTTTTGGCAACTAAGGCAACATTTAGATTCGGGTCAGTTCGGGCAATTTCGACCGCCGCGCGACATCCCGCCAATCCACCCCCAACAATAATAATGTCGTGTTCTAACATGAGGAAAGCTGATATCTAAAATTTCTTTTGTTATATCTTGGTTCACTAAAAAACTTCCTCACCAAGAAGGCAAGGAAGTTTCTTTGTAAGGATGAAGACTAAATCATCCTTCATCTTACCTCTAGCGAAGAAGTAAATATCATATTCCATCCTTTTTGTCAAGCAGTTGCTTGTACAGGCTGTTGTTGGGATACATTGCCAGGCATATTTTCCATTTTTGTCTGTGCATCTACAGGAGAAACTTCTATGTGATTGAATAAGGTTGTCACGAAGGCAAACAGCAAGAAAGGTAGCGACAGCAATATGATCAGTCCAACAGTGGCTAAAGCATATACAGGTCTTCTTGCACCCATCATTGCCATCGCCGAAGCCAAACTTAAGGCAATGGTGATTAGCCAAATAATGATTTGACCATAGATATCGCCAAAGGTCAGGGTACAGACAAAGCGGTACTTTTGGATATCATTCATGACATTTCCTGCAAAATTCTTTCAAGATTTTGAATTAAAGCTCTGTCTGTGTTGTAAACGATTTCTAAATATTTTTGACAGATTTGCAACAGGACTTTACAGTCTAGGGCAGTTGGATCAGCATATAGTTGCGTTTATGGCTAAGGATAGATACATTAGATGAAGCACAAGGCTTATATAAGCTTCCCGGATAGTAGCGATCGCTAAAACTAAATTTCCACTTCAAAAACTTGCACCTTATAAGCTGAAAATGCGACACACTTACAATTTGGCGAGTGATTATTTTTAGAAGTATCTGGTTTTATAGTTTCATAGATAAAAGTTTTACAGGCAAATTCACTCATTTCAAAACTCACTTTTAGAGCAAGCTAACTAAGAGAGTATTAAAAATAACTACAAAGGTTCAAATAACCCTGAGTTTATCCGCTAAAAAGGTAATAAAACTTCACAGAAAAGCAGAATTTATCAGTTATTATCCCAAAAGTTATATTTATTAATAAGACAAGTGCAATAGTAAACTTGTAATTTCTCAATGAAAGAGATGCGGCTATCGATTGTTAAACTCAGGACAATAATATTTAGTAGCTAAAGTGCTGACCACAGAGGCATTAAATATATTTGCTTTTTCATAGTTTTCACTAACTTGATTTTGTTGAATTTCCTCTATAGAAAGCCCTTCTTTTAATTCATTACATACATCTTTTGCTTCACTAATGCCTTGTTCTGGGGTTTTTTCAACCCTTGCTAGCAAATTATCACGCACATCTGGAAAATTACTGACAGTGCGTCTGTAGTCTTCAAGAAATGCTTGGTCATTGTTGCCAGTCTCCGCCTGTGCTGTTGGTGCAGATTTCATAATCTTGCAAACTGACTCTGATAAGTCTATAACCTGACCTGATGCGGTAGTCATAAAACAAGCATAATCAGGTTCTTGAGCGATCGCCTTTAAGTACAAAACTGGTACAAAACAAATGATAGTAGCAGATACAGCACTTAAATGTAATAATTTCATCATGTCACCTAAAGTTGTTTGCCTTTTTAGGATTCCCAACTTTGGAGACTTACTAACAGATAGATCATAAAAAATATGGCTTACGCAGCTAGACTATATAACCGCTATGTGCATAAACATTTTAGAAGCGGGTGCAGCTAGAAAATACGTAAGCCTTGATCTCAATAATTTAGGCAGTGTAATCACGCTTTTCTGCCAAAATTATCTAAAGTTACTCTTATTTAAAAGCGAAGTATATTAATTACCAATAGCGATTATCCGGTGTAACGGAACCATTGGGCATGGTTGTTAGCCTGAATTTAGCACCTCTAAAGTTGGTAAACAACATTTTGGCTCCTTTTAAGTTTGCACCCTCTAAATTGGTAGCAATCATCCCAGCCCTCGTCAGGTTAGCATCTTGTAAATTTGCAGATTTAAAATTTACACCTGTCAAACTAGCGCCAGTCAGAATAGCACCACTTAAGTCTGCAATCTCTAGATTCGCACCGCTAAGGTCAGCACCTTCCAAATTGACCTGAGATACATTAGCTCGATTTAGGTTTGCATCTCGCAGGTTTGCACCAACTAAATTAACTTGATTATTAAGTTCATTTAAGGGAGCGCCACTTAAGTCACATCTAGGACAGTCGCCTGTTTGCTTCAACTGTTCTAAGTCTTGCGGTAGGTAAGCTTTGGCGGGAGCTATTAAGCATAATTGAGTTAATACGACAGTAGCGAGAATTCGGAGTTTCATTATTTTTAACTTTAGCGATCGCGCTGTAAATTTTTAGGATTAGCGTTTTCGTCTTAGGCTGCAACTAGCCTAAACCTAAAAACGAAAATATAAATACGGAAATATACTTAAATCTTCTGTATAAATTTTATTTATAATTTAAGCAAAAGTAAAATTTCTTAGATAGGTTTTCTCCTTAGTTATTTATACTTTTAATGACGGAGGAGTTAAGGGAATGTTCCACTCAACGCCAGCCTAGAAAGCGCAAGCAAGGCACAATTAAGTAGTAGCTCACACCTAGCCAGAAGCTAACAGCAATACTGACAAAATCAAAAAAAGCTATGTAATGCCACAAATCAAACCAGCCAGGTTGTTGAATAATTTGGAATACAGGGGTTGAAAACAAATTTAAATTAACCATACCTGCAAAAAGGATGCTTGTGCCAGCTGACGCAACAACAGCGTGAACTAAGTAGTGACTTGGTAGACCGATACCGAGTGTAAGAAGTGTTACCGCTACTCCAATTAACCCGATTCCAGGCTCTAAGCCATCACTATACAGCATTGCTAATCGCCAAACTAACCAACTCAATCCATAACCCAGTAGCCCCATTAGCGCTGCTACTAAATACCGCCGTCGCTGACCAAAACCTCCCGCAGCTGTTAGTCCCCATGCTGTCCCTAATCCAGCAGCTGTAAACATCATAATTTCTGAGCCGACGGTAATCTGAGTATTTGGAAATAGGTAAGGTAACTGTTGAGCAACAAAAGCAGCAACTGTAGTACCGAGTGGCGACCAATAGGCTAAGATAAAGCCAATTGAAGTAGTTACACAGGTTGCGATCGCACTTAGTACCATTGCCCAGATTGTATCTCGACAAGCTCGTGCAATTTGAACGATAACTGTAATTAAAAACTGAGTAATATCAGAAATACTTTTTGTAAAAGCTGAGATTACTAGCCGCACCCAATTCAAAAAAGTTTGACTCAGACTGCTAATTAGCTTAAACAAAGACACCTGAGCCACAGATTGAGACTGCGCTAGACGCTCTTGAATTACCCTAGCGGTTGCTGGTCGCTTGTTGACATCTTCTTGCACCAAATCATCTAATAAATCTGCAAAATCTGGACTAACTGATACGGCATTACGCCACCGTAGCTCCCCAGTATTTCGGTCTTCTAATTCGGGCGGATAAATACCTGTTAATAATTGAATCATTGTTCGACCTAGCGCATAAAAATCGGCAGCTGGTCCCACGCCACGCCCCGCAATTTGCTCTGGTGGACTGTAACCAGAAGAAAATAACTTAGTTGAGCTAGCCTGACGCGATGAGGCGGGGCTGATTTGTTTTGCTCCACCCAAATCAATTACTACTAGCTGCCTTGTTGAATCACGCAGCATTAAGTTAGAAGGTTTGATGTCACGGTGAATAACTTTGTGGCTGTGCAACTCTTGTAAAATATCTACCGCTTGTCTGAACCAACTAAATACCCACCCCTCTGGACATCCTTGCGGGTGCTGCTCCAAAATTTCCTCTAGTGTCTGACCGTTGATTTTTTCCATCACCAGACAAGGCAACGGGCGTTCTTGTGTTTTGTTCAATAGCACCTGGAAATAACCATCTGGATCGACTCTAGGCACGCCTGGATGGCGCAAACTGGCTAAAACGGCTGCTTCTTGCTCAAATAATTCCAGAGCTTTTGGTGATGGTTCTATCAATACTTTCAGCACTTGCTCTGTTTGTACTGCCAAATCCCAAACTGTATAAATCTTGGCAAATCCTCCTGAACCCAATTGCTGGAGGGGAACATAGCGATTTTTCAACTGTAGCGGTGCGCCACAGCTGTTGCAAAACTTGTTTCCCCAACTATGGGGATAAGGGTGGGGACACTTGGGGTTAATACAGTGAATTGCACTGCCAACAGGCTGAGGCACAACAGAATTAAGACATAAGTTCCTTAGATTCTACCCAAACCAAACTTATTTCACTTATTGCTACGGTTGTCGCACTTTTGCGTAAGTTTATCCATGTCCATTCCAGGTGATGGGTAAGCTGTGTTCAGAAGGCCAGGAGGCATGATTGACCTGTGTTCGGGTTTCTTCATCTAGAACTTTGACAACTTTGTTGTAGATTTCCTGCGCTTGTTGCGGAGAATCGCCGATACTTGTCAATCCCAGCTTGCCAAACTCCGAAAGACAACCCATTAGATGAAAAACTGTGCCAGTTCCAGTACCCGTATCAAAGTGCAATCGGTGATGGGCAATAATATCCATTAAGTCATTTGGCAATAGACCCCGATAACGATCTTTTTGCAGGTTGTCAGTGGCAATGTAATATTTTGGTCGTCCCTGTTGACTGTAAAATAGCCCACTAGAGAGGTCATAACGCCCATTGGTTAACAACTTGAGTGTCATAAATGGGTGAGTAGTACCACCTTTACGCAGGTTTATCTCGATCGCCTGGACATCCCACTGCTGTCCATCACCTTGGTCAACAGCGATAAAATCAACCCCAAATCGCTCTAAGGCTCCTTTTTCTGCCAGTTTTCTGCCAACTTTTAATCCCAAGTCCTGGATCTGCAAGCGATAAGCTTCATCAGCAGGAAAGCGGCAGCCAAGATATATTTGACCATCTGGCCCACCTAAGATTTGGTCGTGGGTAGAGAGTATTTCTACGTCGCCGCTAGGTGTAATTCGACCTTGGACACTAGGCGATCGCTTTATTTCTCCTTCGACGAATGCCTCGACAATTCCCCCTAGTTCTGGCAAGCGGCTAGAAAAATTAGCCCAGTTCTCAGATTGCGATTGAAACCTCAAATGTGGAAAGGAATCGCCGATCGCTGCTACTCGTTCTGCGTGTGAGGCTTCCCCTGGTGCGACACTCTGAATTGGTCTTAAATCTAGCAGTGCATTTGCCTCTCCCGAAATTCCTTCGTTTAGTTTGACTACCATCCGTTTTAACGTTGGTTGCCGTTCCCACAAATCAGCTGCTGCTATTGCCAAGTCTTGAGCATTCCAAATGCTGAAGCTACCGTCGGGATAAGGCACTCCGCTTTCAGCAAATATTTGTCTACTTCCACTCTTGGTTCCCCAAATTTGTAGTTCTGGAGCAGCAGCATATAGCGGTATACCGAGCTGCACAGATAATTTTCCTTCCCAAGTCGAAGAATTATAGCAGATCATGAATGATTTGTCTAGGCGTAGAGCTTGACGAATTCGCTCAAGTAAACGCGGCCGCTCGATAATTTTTTGAGTTAGCGGTTTGAGAGAGGAATCGTAGGTAGAGAGTAATAGCAAGCGATCGCGGGCATGAGAAAATGGAATCCCTGGTAATAGCTGAAGATAGTAATCGATCACGCTTGGATGTAGCGGCTGTGAAGTGATATAAATCAGCCGAGTTCGAGGATTCTGCAAGCGAATTAAGGAAAATAGCAGTCGCTCTTCGTAGTGATGACAGCCCTCTATTTTTTGTAGTTCTCGCTGGTCTACACTGAGGGAGGGAATGACTAAAATATCTGCATCACCGTTATCCAACTGTTCAATAGTGTTCCAGCGATCGCGCAACTGATTTTGTAAATATCGAAATTCCCCTGCGTGTTCAAATTGTTCAGAGGAAGAGTCACTTAAAGTTTGCATCGCCCTGGCCCACGTATCCCAACAACTGCAATCTTACTCTGGGCAGCATTTTGAGCAAAATATATCTTGAGGAACAATCCTCCATCTTATCAATTTGACAGTTCTAGCTTTATACAGAAATTGCTAGTCCTAAAAAAGTAAGGATGAGTTGTAATGATGAATAAAATACCAGATGACTCTAATGTGTTTGGCTAACTTCTGTATCTGCTTTTTTGCTCCGCCTGCAACCTTTTTAGTTTACAGTTAATTCCCCAAAGGTGGTTGAAATAGATTCACAATAACGTTATCACTCGCCGTCTTTGGGGACAAAAGACAAAAAGGGGGTTATTCTCTACATAGGTTTGAAATTTTTGGACTATCTTAAGCAATTTGTAAGTAAGTTATAGCAATCAACCCTTTCAAGGTAATGAAACTTAGAACAAAAATTGGGCATTTCAGCTTTTAGGCAATTGATGTTTCAATTAGAAAAAAATACTGTTCGTAAATTTGATTTTTGCTTGTAGCTGTGAAATCCATCAACTTCGTAAGTCACCTTGAAAAGTCTAATGGACGTATTTACACCTTTGCATCTTTAGGATTTATGCAACAATGCTACTTTGCATTGTATTTATAATTACAAATTAAGTTAATATCAATCCACTTCTTCGGTAAGACGTTTGTTAAAGCGCTCTTCAGATACTTTTAGTTATTAATAAGTAAATAAACTTGCTACAGAAGGTAAGCATAAATTGACTGAACATAGTTTTCAGTTAATACTCAAGGGAAAAAATTGGTCCGGGTTGAAATTATTGTATTTAATTTAACTCAATTACTTATCTAAGCAAGATTTTGTTTAAAGTGAGAATTCATGGCTAATTCACTCAAACCCCTCCAAGACCAAGTAATTGTGATCACGGGCGCTTCTAGCGGGATTGGCTTTAACCGCCAGAATGGCTGCACACAAAGGTGCGAAACTTGTCCTTGCAGCCCGTAATCAGGATGCCCTGAGTCAGCTTGTAGACGAGATCCGTAAGCTTGGCGGTCAGGCGATCTACGTAGTAGCCGATGTCGGGCGAGAAGAAGATGTTAATCGCATTGCTGATGCGGCGATCGCTGAGTTTGGAGGCTTCGACACCTGGGTCAACAATGCGGGTGTATCGATCTTCGGACGCTGTGAAGAAGTTTCGATACCAGACATGAAACGGATGTTCGACACCAACTTCTGGGGAGTTGTATATGGCTCTCGTGTCGCTGTTAAACACTTTAGGTAACGCGGTAGCAGAGGTGCGCTGATCAACGTCGGCAGCTTTTTAGGCGATCGGGCAGTGCCAGTCCAGTCTACTTATTCGGCTTCCAAGCACGCGCTGCACGGCTGGACGGATGCCCTGCGGATGGAGCTAGAGGAAGAAAAAGCTCCTGTCTCCGTGACGTTGATTCACCCTGGACGGATTGACACTCCGTACAACGAACACGCCCGCAGCTATATGCCTAAGCAACCAGCCCATCGCGGCATGATCTACCCACCGCAGGCGGTAGCTGAGGCGATCTTATATGCGGCAGAACATCCAAAACGGGATATGTTCGTTGGTTCCCAGGCTAAGTTCCTCGCCATACTAGGTGCTATATCTCCTCGGCTGACGGACAAGTTAATGGAGATTTGGGCTTTTCCCTCGCAGCAGTCTGATCGCCCCTCGCGCGATCGGGAGGACAACGCGCTCTATCAAGCTGGCTACGGTATGCACGAGCGGGGAACCCACCAGGGATGGATTCGCTCAGGCAGCCTTTATGTGAAAGCCGAGAAGCATCCGGTTCTCACAACCATAGCTGTAGCTGGTTTCGGCATGACAATCTGGCTGCTTACGACATCCGTTGTCCAAATCCACTAAATCTGCGTCTAGCTCCCAAAGCTAGTTAATTGCTACCAGATCGCGCTGCCGCCTAAATTCTGGAAATACTCAGCTAGTTTGCACTATTCAAATTACAAAACTCTTGGAGGTGTAATTTATAAAACTGATAATTTACTTCCCAATTTCAGCAAGCTATGGAACTTTGATACTGACAAAAAATTACGCAGTTATAAAGTTATCTAAACTACATTGAAGTGCTTGCTTTCAATAGAGTGATCCTTCTGAACTTTCAGTGACTAAAATAACCCTAAAGAGTAATTTATTTTATATCCAAAGATTGGTATAAAGTGAGTAGCTTTCCACCTTTAGAATGATAAAGTCAAGTAATTTAAGGATTAAATTAATGTTTAGATAAAAACTGTAAAGTCAACTTTTTTCTTGCTTTCATGAAAGTTGCACAACAATCAACACTCTGCAAAGAAGCTCTTTACAGTTATCACCGACAGTTTGTAACAAATGGAAAGGTAAACCTTGGGTCTAATGGTTGATCCAGGGTTTGGTTTTATTAAAGTCTTTTACCCAGCTTAAGGTAATACAAGGAGATAATTCAATGCCAGAAGAACAGCCACTACAACCACCACAGCATCAGGATGAACAACCCGGCCGGGAATCGGAAATGACACCACAACCCAAAGCAGACGATCCGCAATATCGGGGAAGTGGTAAATTGCAAGGCAAAGTAGCATTAATTACGGGTGGCGATAGTGGTATTGGGCGTGCAGTAGCGATCGCTTTTGCCAAGGAAGGCGCTGATGTAGCGATCATGTACTTGAATGAACACGACGACGCTAAACAAACGAAACAAATGGTAGAAGAACTAGGTCAGCGTGCAGTTGCGATCGCTGGTGATATTGGCGATGAAAGTTTTTGCCAGCAAGCTGTACAACAAGCAGTGGATGAATTTGGTAAACTCGATATTCTGATTAACAACGCTGCTGAACAGCATCCTCAAGAAAGCATTGAAGACATCAGCGCTGAACAACTAGAGCGTACTTTCCGCACTAATATTTTCTCAATGTTTTACTTAACAAAAGCGGCCCTTAAGCACCTCAAAGAAGGTAGTGCTATTGTTAATACCACTTCAGTAACAGCTTACAAAGGTAATCAGCAACTGATTGATTATTCGTCCACCAAGGGAGCGATCGTAGCCTTTACCCGCTCTTTGTCGCAGAGTTTGATCGAAAAGGGAATCCGCGTCAATGGCGTAGCACCTGGCCCTATTTGGACACCACTAATTCCCTCCACTTTTCCAGAAGATAAAGTTGCCAGTTTTGGTAAACAAGTACCAATGAAACGAGCCGGACAACCGGAAGAAGTCGCACCTAGCTACGTATTTTTAGCGTCTGATGATGCTTCTTATATATCCGGTCAGATTATACATCCTAACGGTGGTGAAGTAGTCAACGGTTAAAGTATTCTTGGGCTTAGGGTTTGTTCCCAACTAAATGAAAACCCCATCTAAGTTAAGCTTGGATGGGGTCAATATTTATACATAAATTTTGATATTTCTTGCTCCGCGTTGTGCTGCTGGGCGTGATAGATCAAATTTTAGTCTTGCTGTTAACTAGGTACGCGATCGCACTGTTTACTACTGAGTATGCTATCTAAGTAGATAGGACATCCAAAACAATAATTAACATCCGCTTACGCCTTCCTGCTCAAAAACAAGAATTAGGAGGCTTTTGAGCTAATTTTGTACCTACTTGACTTAACTTGGAACTGAAATTTCGCTTTGCAGCTTGCTTTTAACAGTTGCAAATTTACTACCAATTTGGAAACGTTCTTCCTCATTCATACAAGCACGTACTTTAGAAAATACTTCATTTTCTTCTTCTTGTACATGATGCTGAATTACTTGTTTGAGGGTAGCAATTTTTTGTTTGAATTCATCTTTAGTAGGACTAAGAGAACCAAGCTCTTCTAATATCTGCCTAGCTTCTTCATGTTCTTTTTGAGCATCATCTACCAATTCGTTAGTACCCTGGCAATTACGGATTGCTGGGTAAAAAACTTGCTCTTCTACTTCTGCGTGTACGTTTAGCGCTTCATAGAGTTGATTGAAGCACTCGTATAGTTTGTAGTTGTCATTAGTCTGCTCAATTTGTGAGAAAAGACTTTCAATCAGGCGATGATCCGCTCTTATGATCTCCAAAACGTCCATGTGTTTTTACCTCATTTTAGCTTTATCCTTTTGATCTTGGCTGACTAATAAGACTAATGCTCGTTAGCAGAATTAAGTTTTGGGTAAGATTTATGAAGAAAAAATCCTACCACTGATGTGGTAGGAGCAACAAAATTTAATTCAAGGTTTTTCTAGCTGCAAGTCAGCTATAGTTAATTTGCAATTTTTTAGCTCTGAGAAGCCATTTTATCTTGAAGCTTGCTCTTAGCTTCTTTGAACTTGGTAGCCAGTTGTTCGCTCTGGTCACTGTTCATGTTGTCGCGAATTGCAGCAAACATGGTGCTTTCTTCTTGACGAATGTGATCGCCAACAACGTCCATAATTTCTTTGATCTTACTCTTGAACTGATCAGTTGAAGAAGGATTGATAGCTTTAGCCGCATCCAACATCTGCTTCAATTGAGCTTGCTCATCATACAGTTCTTTGGTGTCATTTTCACCGTAGAAGGGGCGAACTGCTGGATATACAACTTCTTCTTCAGCGATTGAATGTACCATTAGGTCTTTGTACATTTGACCGAAATACTCTTGAAGTTTCTGAGGATCGTCAGTAGCTCCAATTTGGGTGAAAATAGTATTTACTTTGCTATGATCCGCGCGAATCACATCTTGGACGTTCATGTCGTCTTTGTCAGATGTCTTGGAGATCACACTACCAATTACACCTGTAGCTGCTGCTGCTGCGTCTTGAAGACGTGCAAAGAATCCTTGGTCAGCATCTTTGCCAGTCATTTCGCGAACACCTATCTGTTCAAGAACACCTTTTAGCTGCTCTTGATGACCGCGATTCTCAAAGTTAACTGTATTTAGAGGAGTAATTGCAACTTCAACATCGGCACCAACAACTTGGGCAGCTTTATGAACTACAATCCCAGTCATTGCTTGTCCATGCTTGAGCAGTTCGTGTTGAACCATCTTGTCATACAAAGAAAGTTCAGAACCTTGCATCATCTGTTGTGTCTGCTCGACTATCTGCTGGACGCTTTGCTTTGGCTTACCCTTAACACCATACGAGATAATCACTGTCTCTAAGATACCAAGATTCTGTTTGTCCGACTGAAGCATATCCTGTATAACTTTACGGATATCTTCATCATTAACTTCAGATTGGAGCTTTTCCTCGTTGGAAATGAGTAATTCTTGGATCGCTTTCATGTCTGCCAATTTATTGGCGATCCCTTGGCGCTTGGTGTCATCCAGCGTTGATACCATTATTGTTCTCCTCTTTATAAACCTGTGTTCTTATCTCCGAATATATCTACAGCGAACCGTAGGTTTCCTCCTTCTTCTGACTGATTAACAGGTATGACTAATAGCAGAACAATTACAAAGTTAGCTATATGCAAATAAGCGTTAAAAAATTAATAAAAATCTATCTATAGGTAAATGTAACTTCTAAAATAATTGTACTATTTGACTTTAACTTGCTTGCTAAAACTGAAATTATCAATTCTCATAATTGCTCCCGACTTTGCTCAATAGATAGACAAATATGACACCGTTCCTTCCACCATGCGGTAGATTCAAGGCTTGATACAAATCGTTAGATTAGCAAAATAACAGGATATGCAGACAAAGGAATATTAGTGGCTATGTCAGATCAGGCGGGATTAGGAGAGCAGGCACTAAATAAAGTGGCAGAAATGGGAATATCTAGCCAACTAGATGAAGTCGAAAATTTAGACGTAGATATCAAAACTGACCCTTTTAAACTAATGCAGGGTCAAGTGGATGAAGTCACAGTTGAAGGCGAAGGTCTAGTGATGCAGGGTGATCTCCGCATCGAAGAATTAGATATGCACATGAGTGGTGTCGCCATCAATTCCCTTAGCGCTGCCTTCGGTAAAATTGAACTTACAAAACCAACTGATGCTAGTACTCATGTTGTTTTACTAGAATCTGATCTCAACCGTGCCTTCAACTCTGAATTTATCCGCGATAAACTGCAAAATCAGCAGATACAGATCAATGGGCAACCGATGACGATTGATCCTCAGCAGGTAGATTTCCGTTTACCAGGGGAAGGTAAAGTAGCACTGAATGCAACTATACTGTTACGCGAAACAGGCGAGACTAAGCAGGTTGCTTTTACGGCAGTACCTCAAGTCAGTACAAGTGGACAAACAGTTACTCTGGAAGATGTCCAGTATGGAGAGGGCGAAGAGTTATCACCTGAACTGACAAAAGCTTTGGTAGATCAGACGAGTGAACTTTTAAATCTTACTAATTTTGACTTAGAAGGGATGACGCTGAAGATTAACGCTCTAAAAGTGGAAGCAGGTAAGCTAACCCTGGAAGCCCAAGCGCACGTAGAGCAAATTCCTACAGCTTAAAATCACGATAACCTGATAACAACAACCTTTAAGCGAAATTGAGCGGGAGAATGCATGGAAACACAACAGACAAGTGGGACACCGTTTCCCAATATTCCACCAATTATTGAAAGTGATGATAGAGAGTATCGTGATACAGGTGTACCAAGTACAGTTGCGATCGCTGGACATCCCTTACATCCGCTTAGTGTCATTTTCCCAATTGCCTTTTTAGCCGCAGCGTTAGGAAGCGATTTTGGCTACTTCTTAACTCGTCGTCCTTTTTGGGCAGAAGCATCAATGTGGCTAATCGGGGCTGGATTGGCTGGAGGTGCGATCGCAGCTATCATCGGTATGAGCGACTTTTTAAGAATCGAACGAGTCCGCAAGCGTACTGCTGGTTGGGCGCACATGATTCTTAATATTAGTATCCTAGTCCTAACGACTATCAACTTTATCCTACGTTGGAACAATTTTGAAGGAGCAATATTACCTTGGGGACTGGTTATTTCAACCGTTGTCGGTACGCTAACTAGCCTCTCTGGTTGGTACGGTGCTGAACTGTCCTATCGCCATAAAATCGGCGTGGTAGGTGCGGGTAGCCGAAGTAACCCATAACTGAACAAGGCAAAAGATAATTGTGGCAGATATCTTTGTCTTTACTTTTGCCTTGTCATGCTGTTAAACACAACCCAACACCTACAAATAATTCTTTCACTGCTCATCGTTGTAGCGATGGGCTTTCTTTTTAAGTTCTATCCTGGCACTGGTCATGAGTGGTTCAATAATTATGCAGCCGCTTTGTTTTACGAAATCTTCTGGTGCTTGTTCGTTTTATTGCTGGTAAGGAGTTCAAAAGCAGTAATTCAAATTCCGGCGTTGCTGAAAGAGTAATGAACTAAGCTGACAGAGGAACTGCTCGATACTTCAAGTAGTGGAGTAGCAAGCGGAGTGAACACTTCAACATCTCAACTGACGCGCGAGTAGCACAAGGTCTTGCAGTGTAGCCGCGCTAGATAATAGACCTGCCTTGAAAATAAAACGGTGAATAAATAGTGCGACGTTAAATCCTCTGTTTGTCGTAATTTCAAACAGAAACATAAAAATGTCACCACAGAACAACGAAAAGTAGTTTTTGTGTTAATGAGGCGCTGTTTAGGTTTGTGCTTCGAGAGTAACCTTGTAACCAAGCTGTGCCAATCGAGAACGCATTTGTTTGAGCAGATACTGTTTTTGAGGTTGATTAAGATGATTAATTCCCAAATCTGTATAGGGTTGACCTGTGGACAACATATGAAAGACAGCAGTCAAAATTCGATGAGCCACAGCGACAATAGCTCTTTTCCTACCACGTCGTGCTTTCAGACGTTGATACACAACTGCAAAGTAAGAGTTTTTACATCTGCTGGCGGCGTTAGCAGCTTGGTGGTGCTACAAAAAGCTGTGGGATAGGATAAGAGAAGCAGTAGTGTTTCCGAAAAATCTGATGCATTGCTTATTATGCGGTCATGACCAAGTCCACAAGCACGGGAAAACCGAAAAAGGACAACAAAGATCTAAGTGTCCTTGCTGTGGCAAAACCTTTCCCGAGCATTTGGACAGCCTCTACTATGGTCGTCACCTCAACCAAGATGGAGTGCACACTATCCTGCAAGCTCACGCAGCAGGAAGCAATCTGCGGGGAATTAGCCGCATCAGTGGCAGAGCTTACGGGACAGTCGTCTGTCTGGTGAGAGATGCGAGTCAAAAAGCACAAATGGATTTGGGTTCATAGTCGGCTAGGAACGACGGCGGCGCAAAGGGCAGGATTGACCGAGAATAAGTGGACTTGGGACAATTTAGTCACCTACCCCACAGTTATTTGATGCACTATCCGTGGACAATACCTTGAGCGCAACCGCATTGAACGCTTAATCAATCGGCTAAAGCAGTTTCACCGCGTAGCTACTCGTTATGAAAAACGAGCCGAGAACTACCTAGCAATGCTGATGATTGCGGCAATTCTTATCTGGTTAAAATAGCTGATTACACTATATCCAGACTTTGCAGATACGCCCTAGATTTAGCTGGTGTTTTTGGAGCTAACACAGGTTGTAATTCTGTAGTAAATGGCTTTGAAGTTGAAATCAAAGATAGCACTTTCGGTAAACTAATACAAATCAAAGCATTAAACAGCGTTAACAGTAGACAATCAACAAAACTCATATCCCTAATTGCCTTTATTTGAGGTTGCGATCGCATAAATTATTTGTATATTTATTGTGATGCAAAATCACCGAACCTGAGCCTATTCGTAGTTTTGAATTTGTTTTAAATTCCATAAATTATACTTAGTATAATGTATAATTCTTATCTCCATCCAGATAAAATCAGCTAATGGATATCGTTTACCGATTACAAGGCTTTGAGTTTGAATGGGATGAAAACAAGGCAAGAAACAATTTTGAAAAGCATGGAGTTACTTTTGAAGAAGCCGCAGAAGTTTTCCTCGATCCCTTTTATCAGAGCGGGGACACTTCTATTGAGGATGAGCAACGCGAATTTATCATCGGTTATTCAGTCTCACAACGGCTTTTATTAGTGGTTTATACAGAGCGTGGTAAACGAACACGCATAATCTCTGCGCGTACTACAACTCGCGCTGAAAGGAACTTATATGAACAAGCCTGAAGAATTAAAACTAAATTTGCATCCGCGAACAAAGGAAGTAGTAACGATTGAAATCCCAAAAGATACAGTCGAATCACTCAAAAAAGTTGCAGCCAGTCGAGATATGTCTGTTGAAGCTCTGCTTAAGTTGTATATTGGGCAGGAATTACGGCAAGACTTAGCTAAAATATTCGTGTGATCGCGTACTTGAAACAACTGCTCAAGTTTTAGCTCAATATATTCAATCGCAAGCAGAAATTTCGACAATTATTCAAGAAATTCAAGTGGAAGCGGTAAGCTTTTATGCTAATTAACAGACAAAAACAATTCTGTCCATGCTGGGTCTTTATATCGCTCTAATAGCAGAGTAATGTATAAACACAACTAATTGACTTTTTCAAAGATTGAGTTATGTTGAACCGCCCTACATCCAATTCCTTTACCCTGAGTGAGCAAGAGCGCCTTAATAGTGAGTGTATGGCGGATTACTCCTCAGAGTCACTACCAGAAGTATGGTCTTTAGCGGCAAAAAGATTTGCTCAAATTCCGGCACTTAGAGATCCTCACGCCAAGCCAGAGGTAGTTATTACCTACGCTCAGATGTATGAGCAAATTCAGCAGTTTGCAGCTGGGTTGCAGGCGTTGGGAGTTCAACCAGGTGAAAGAGTAGCTTTGATTGCTGATAATAGCCCTCGGTGGATGATTGCAGATCAAGGAATTATGGCATCTGGCGCAGTTGATGTAGTGCGGAGCGCCCAAGCAGAGCGAGAGGAATTAGTATTTATTCTTGCAGATAGCGGTAGTACAGCATTAGTCGTAGAAGATATTAAGACGCTGAAAAAACTGCGCGAATCCTTATCAATTAATCTGGTAATTTTACTGTCAGATGAAGAACCACCAGCAGAAACATTAAAGGTGCTGAACTTCTCGGCATTAATGGCACTGGGTTCAAAACATCCTTTACAGCCAGTAAATCAAAATCGAGAAACACTGGCTACTTTAATTTACACTTCGGGAACCTCTGGCAAACCCAAAGGTGTGATGTTGACGCATGGAAACTTGCTGCATCAAGTTACAACTTTTGGGACAATTTTACCGCCAAAACCAGGCGATCGCGTCCTGAGCGTCCTTCCTAGTTGGCACGTCTACGAACGCACTTGCGAGTATTTCATCCTCTCCCAAGGTTGCACGCAGATTTACACGAATATCCGCTATTTCAAACAAGACTTGAAGGAATTTAAACCCCAGCTAATGATTGGAGTACCTCGGCTGTGGGAATCAATTTACGAAGGAGTACAAAGGCAGTTCCGCGAACAACCAGCTAGTAAGCAAAAGCTAGTTAACTTTCTTTTAAGTTGCAGTCACCGCTATATCAAAGCGCGGCGGACTTACCAGGGGTTGAACCTAGAAAATCTACATCCGTCAATTACCCAAAAGTTAATTAGTGGCATCCAAACAGTAATTTTCTTGCCTTTCCACGCTTTAGGCGAAAAGCTAGTTTACAAAAAAGTGCGTGAGGCGACAGGCGGTGAATTGAAGCGGGTAATTAGTGGCGGTGGTTCCCTAGCGAAGCACTTAGATAACTTCTTCGAGATTGTGGGGATTGAGGTATTAGTAGGCTATGGCTTAACTGAAACTTCTCCTGTGACAAACGTTCGCCGTCCTTGGCATAACTTACGCGGCTCATCAGGACAGCCAATTCCTGGTACAGAAATTCGCATTGTTGATCTTGAAACCCGTCAACCCTTGCCGATAGAACAACGTGGCTTAGTTATGGCGAGGGGACCACAAATTATGCGGGGTTACTGGCAAAATCCCGAAGCAACTGCCAAGGCGATTGATCCCCAAGGCTGGTTTGATACAGGCGATATTGGTTGGGTTACGCCGCAAAGTGATTTAGTGATAACGGGACGAGCGAAGGATACAATTGTTCTCACAAATGGGGAAAATATTGAACCTACTCCGATTGAGGATGCTTGTCTCAGGTCGCCATACATTGATCAAATTATGTTGGTGGGGCAAGATCAGCGATCGCTTGGAGCTTTAATAGTTCCGAATTTAGAAGCCCTACAACAATGGGCAGCTGCTCAGAATCTCCAATTAGCTCTACCAGAAGAGGGGAGCGGAGGAGCAGGGGAAAGTAATTCTTCTTTCACTGCCTCATCCATCCAAGAAATTAACCTAGAGAGTAAGGTGATTCAAGACTTATTTCGGCAAGAATTGAATCGGGAAGTGCGAAATCGTCCAGGCTACCGCGCTGATGACCGCATTGGACCGTTTAAATTAATTTTGGAGCCGTTTTCGATTGAGAATGGCTTGATGACCCAAACATTGAAGATTCGGCGTAACGTTGTGATGGAACGCTATCACGATATTATTAACGGGATGTTTGCCTGATTTAACCCTTATCAAAGTGCAACAATTTATGGATTCCTCTAAATCCCAACTGGTACTGAAGCGAGCTATTAATATTAAGGCGGTTGTCACGCCCCGATGGAAGGATGAAGTTCAACAGCAACTTCAGACTCAAATCAATCAAATTGACGGTCAATTGCAACAACTAGATAGTCAAGGACAAAGAGCGATCGCCGAAATTCAAAAGCAGAGTCTTCAGCCCCCAGGCCCCCAAACCATGCAGCAAATTGAAAGTATCCAGCTACAGGTCAATGAAAAGAAAAGTGAACTGCTGGACCAGAAAAATCAGAGCCTGCAAAATCTCCAGCAAGTACAGCTACTAGAATTTGACCAAGAAGTTAATCAATTCCAAGTTGAAGGCTTTTTCAGCGTTGGATTAGGCGATAACCTAGTTAACAAAATGCAAGTCGAAATTTTATTGCGTGATGGTGTAGTAGAAGAAATTCGCGGCGATATTTAGCTAGAGGTCAAAGGCGCTTAGGCTAGGGGCTAGAGGAACCAGAGGAGCCAGTGCGTTGCGTATTTTCCCGAGAGAGTTTTGGGGGGAATTATTCCTCCCAAAATCTCTCATCCCGTTGTAGCAACTGGCGTGCTAGAGGCTAGGGACAAGATAATAAATATAACCTCCTGATGCCTTCGCTATTGATGAAGTTCTGCCTGCGCCCCATCTCTTCATTACCTTCTCTTATCTAGAGCCGTGCCTCAAGATACAATTCGATCAGCTTAATTTTTGTTGTTATAGATTATTGATTCAGGACTCCACCCAATGATTCACGAAGTTTTCATGCCTGCTCTTAGTTCCACCATGACCGAAGGCAAAATAGTCTCTTGGGTCAAATCGCCTGGTGAAAAAGTGGAAAAAGGCGAAACAGTGGTGGTTGTCGAATCTGATAAAGCAGATATGGATGTGGAGTCATTTTACGAGGGCTATATTGCCACTATCCTTGTCCCAGCTGGTGACTCCGCTTCTGTAGGATCTGCGATCGCCTTAGTAGCAGAAACAGAAGCGGAAATAGAAACCGCCCAACAACAAGCAAATAGTGGCGCTGCCCAAAGCGGTACAGAAGATGCTACCACCTCGCCAGGACAAATTGCGGATATTGCAACTACAGTTGCAACTGCTGATCCAACTACTCCTGTAACTTCGCAAAACGGCGCGGACAGCAATGACCGAATTATGGTTTCACCCCGCGCCCGCAAGTTGGCCAAAGAACTGAAAGTTGAATTAACTACCTTGAAAGGTAGCGGTCCACACGGTCGTATTGTGGCAGAAGATGTGGAAGCAGCAGCTAAAGGAGGTACTAGCAGCACGACACCAGTCACAACAACTCCCGCCGTACCCCCTGCACCGATTGTAAAGAGCGCTCCCGCACCTGTTCCAGCCCCTGTTGCCGTCACTCCTGGTCAAGTAGTGCCGATGAACACGCTGCAAAATGCAGTAGTGCGAAATATGGTAGCTAGCCTCCAAGTGCCAATTTTCCATGTGGGTTACACAATTACTACTGACGAACTGGACAAGCTTTACAAGCAGATTAAGTCGAAGGGCGTGACGATGACGGCGCTATTGGCAAAAGCTGTAGCAATGGCGTTGCAGAAACATCCCCTGGTGAATGCTAGTTATTCAGAGCAAGGAATTGTTTATCGTACTGGAATTAATATTGCCGTGGCGGTAGCGATGGAGGATGGAGGACTGATTACGCCTGTATTGCAGAATGCAGACCAACTAGATATTTATTCTCTATCACGTAACTGGAAGGCTTTGGTAGAGCGCGCTAGAGCTAAACAGTTACAGCCAGAGGAATACAATAGTGGCACGTTTACGCTATCAAATTTAGGGATGTTTGGCGTAAATACATTTGATGCTATTTTGCCGCCCGGACAAGGATCTATCCTAGCGATCGGTGCTTCCCGACCTCAAGTAGTAGCAACATCCGATGGGTTGCTCGGTGTGCGCCAACAAATGCAGGTTAATATTACTTGCGATCACCGAATTATCTATGGTGCTACTGCTGCTGCTTTCTTGCAAGATTTGGCGAAGTTAATTGAAACTAACTCTCAATCTTTGACGTTATAACTATTACCGATTAATAAGTAAGTTGATTTAAGATTTGGAGCCTTGAAACTCCAAATCTTTTTTATTTTAACGTGAGTTCGGGTTAAGGAGAAGGCAGTAAGTTGTGCTCCAGGGCATCGAAGGCTTCTGAGGCTGGTGGCAATAAGCAATTAGTCCACAAACAATGTTGACCAAGCAATTGACCGGGCTGCGATGGCGGGAATGCGACTGGCTGCGAAATGTTCTTCAACGGGTCAAAGACACTTTCAATGATGGCGCGCTTTTGCAGCAACAGGCGATCGCCCAAAGGTATCAGCCGATTCTTCATGTTTCGCCGTAGACGGGTAATGATCTGTACCCCACTGCTTTTTAACAAATCTTTTGCCAGCAAAGACCTTGCCGAATAGCTGTTGCAAGAGTTTGGGAACGGGGGTGCGGTCGTCCTGGTTCCCTGGGGTCAACACAAAATTGAGCAACTCCCCTGGGTCATTGATACTAAATCCGTTTAGGAAGAACTGGAAATAAATTAGGCATTAGGAAGCCAATGATAAGCAGTTAAATGATGAATTTGCTTAGTCATTTCGGTAAGGATACAACAACGTTTGGCAAGAACATTT
>JAESFL010000336.1_pt1 | contig 37914 bp, 30 predicted proteins | sample 9269401 | NCBI WGS metagenome assembly JAESFL01 (sample SAMN14506025, study PRJNA617098) | algae metagenome | isolation source: Gloeocapsa sp. UFS-A4-WI-NPMV-4B04 and co-occurring heterotrophs from desert... | place: USA: Utah | collected 2006-10-01 | reverse complement strand
CACCCGTGCGGGCCGGTCTCCCGAATTGCCCGACGCGGTGGCGCAGCCCGCAGTCGACAATCCAAGAGGTCACCGTCGATGTTCTTCGACACTTGGCACGGCTTGCTCCGGGTCCTGGTCGTCGGGCCACTGGCCTATCTGGCCCTCATCCTGTTCCTCAGGATCTCCGGCAAGCGCACCCTGACCAAGCTCAACGCCTTCGACCTCGTCGTGACCGTGGCGCTCGGCTCGACGCTGTCCTCCATCGTGCTGACCAAGTCGGTGGCGCTCCTGGAAGGCGTGCTCGCCCTGGCGACGTTGATCGGGCTTCAGTTCCTGATCACGTGGTCGAGCGTGCGCTCGCCCACGGTCAAGGCGCTGATCAAGTCGGAGCCGACCCTGCTCGCCCATGACGGACGTTTGGTCGAGGGCGCGATGCGCCGCCAGCGGATGACCCGGGACGACGTCCTCGCGGCGTTGCGCTCCGAGGGTCTCGACGACCTTTCGCAGGCCGCCGCGGTGGTGCTTGAGACCGACGGGTCAATCAGCGTGCTGAAGGCCCTGTCCGGGCGCGGGGACGGGCTGAACGGCGTCGCGCGGCCGGGGACGGACCGGTCCCGCTCGTGACGGCGCTCGCGCACGTCACGGTGACCGTGGAGGCCGCGCCCCTCGCGACCGCGAGCCGCATCTCGCTTGTCCCGGCCGAGAGGCAGGTGGTGCGGCTGCTTCCACGGAGGCGGTTTCGCGGTGGTCTCGGTAGAATGTCTCGGCGCCTTTGGCTCGGACCACTTCCCTTATCTCCTGCGTCTCCGCGGCCGGTCCGGCGCAGGCCCGGCGGCGGAGGCGCCGCGGGAGGCCAGGAACGTCGGCGCGACCGAACGACTGCAGGCACATTGAGCCTGCTTTCTGCGAAGCCCCAAGCACCCGCCTGCGGCCTAAGGGGGGAACGCTCGTGATCTCCATCTTCGACCTCGCCGCTCTGCTGCTGACCCTGTCGGCCCTGTTCGGCTGGCTGAATCACCGCTACCTGCGGCTGCCGCACACCATCGGCCTTTTGGTGATGGGGCTGCTCGCCTCGCTCGCCCTCGTCGGCCTCGACTTGGCCTTCCCATCTCAGCACCTCTACGAGGATCTGACGCAGGTCCTTCGCCAAGTCGACTTCACCGACGTGGTGATGAACGGCATGCTGGCCTTCCTACTGTTCGCCGGCGCCATGAGCCTGGACCTGCGCGCCCTGCGCAACCGGGCCTGGGCGGTGGCGACGCTCGCCCTCGTCGGCACGCTGATCTCCACCGCCATCGTCGGAGGCGCCTTCTGGTTCGCGGCCGACGCCCTCGGCCAGCCCGTCCCCCTCGCTTGGGCCCTCGTGTTCGGCGCGCTGATCAGCCCGACCGACCCGGTCGCGGTACTGGCCACCCTCAAGAACGTGAGGGTGCCGGAGGCGCTTGAGGTCGAGATGCAGGGCGAGGCCCTGTTCAACGACGGCATCGGCATCGTGCTGTTCACGGTCCTCGTCGCGTTCGCCGCCGGCTCGGCCGGGGAGGCGACCAGCGCCGGCGGCGTCGCCCGCCTGCTCCTGCAAGAGGCCGGCGGCGGGCTCGTCCTCGGCGTGGTCACTGGCTACGTCGCCTACCGGGCCATGCGGGCCATCGACGACTTCCCCGTGGAAGTGCTGATCACCCTTGCGCTCGTCGCCGGCACCTACGCGCTCGCGCAGAAGCTCCACTTCAGCGGCCCGCTCGCGGTGGTCGCGGCGGGGCTGCTCGTCGGCGACCGGGCGCCGCGCGACGCGATGAGCGAGGAGACGCAAGGGTACGTGTCCTCGCTCTGGACCCTGATCGACGAGGTGCTGAATTCTGTGCTGTTCCTGCTTATCGGCTTGGAGGTCTTGGTCCTGCGCTTCCAGGCCGGCGGGCTCGTCCTCGCCGCGTGCGCCGTCCCCATCGTGCTGGCCGCGCGGCTCGCGGCAGTCTCGGCGCCGCTCCTCGCCTTCCGGTGGGGCGGCAACCTCTCGGCGCGCAACGTGCCGTTCCTGACCTGGGCCGGCGTGCGCGGAGGCATCTCCGTTGCGCTGGCCCTTTCCGTGCCGGAGGGCGAGCACAAGCCAGCGCTGCTCGCCGCGACCTATGCCGTCGTGCTGTTCTCCATCATCGTCCAGGGCTCGACCCTCGGCCTCGTCGCCCGCCGCATGGTCGATGGGGCCGGTGGCAGCCGCAGGTCACCGGCGCCGTGATGACCGTCATGCGTATTGCCCTCGCATCAGCATCCGCTCTGGCGTCAGAAGCGGACCTTTGATCGTTTAAGGCTTAAGGTCTCCTACTGGCGCATAGCCGAACCGGCGGCATGCGAACACCTGACCCCTTACAGACCTTCGAGCCTCCCGGCCCAGATGTCCGCTCCGTAGGAAAAAGCGGACCTGTAGGCGGCGGCCACGACATCAGCATGTCATGGCCCATTTAGCGGCTGTCGATGCGGGCCAGGCTTGCGCCGTGTGCGGCGTCGGCGGCGACGTTGCCGGCGCTCTCGCCGTGCCGCACGATCCACAACCGGCTTGGCCAGCGCTGCTGCATGGGGTGGTTGTCCTCCTGCGGTGTCCGGCAACGTCCGTCGGGCATGGCGGTTCACGCGAGACAGCGTCGGCACTCACTCACGGTCACCGAGCCGCCCCATGCCTGACGGACGTTGGCGTCACGCCTCGATCATGTCCCGGATGCGTGAGGCCAGGGCTTCCATCACGAACGGCTTCGTGAGCACCTGCATGCCCGGTTCCAGGTAGCCGTTGCCCACCACCGCGTTCTCGGCGTAGCCGGTTATGAAGAGGACCTTCAGCCCAGGCCGGGTCACCCGGGCCGCGTCAGCGACCTGCCGCCCGTTCATGCCGCCGGGCAGGCCCACGTCGGTGATCAGGAGGTCGACCCGCGTGTCCGACTGCAGCACCCTCAGCCCGGAGGGACCGTCCGCCGCCTCGATGGCTGCGTAGCCCAGGTCCTCCAGCACCTCGGCCACCAGCATGCGCACGGAGGGCTCGTCGTCCACGACCAGCACCGTCTCCCCGGGTTCAGCCCGGGGCGCGTCGGCAAGGTCCGTCAACGCCCCGCTTGCAGGGACGTCGCCGTGGTGGCGCGGCAGGTACAGGCACACGGTCGTGCCCTGCCTGACCTCCGAGTAGATGCGCACTTGTCCGCCCGACTGCTTCGCGAAACCGTAGATCATAGACAGGCCCAGCCCGGTACCCTGGCCGATGGGCTTCGTCGTGAAGAACGGGTCGAACGCCTTCGCGATCACGTCCGCGCTCATGCCGGCGCCGGTGTCCGAGACGCACAGCGACAGGTACTGCCCGGGCGGCAACTCCCTCTCCCGGGCCGCGCGATGGTCGAGCCACCTGTTGGCGGTCTCGACCGTGATGCGGCCTCCGTCCGGCATGGCGTCACGGGCGTTGATGCAAAGGTTCAGGAGCGCGTTCTCAAGCTGGCCCGGGTCCACGAGGGCCGGCCACAGACCGCCGGCCCCGACGACCTCGATGTGGACGGACGGTCCCACGGTCCGGCGGATCAGCTCCTCCATGCCGTGGATCAGGGCGTTCACGTCCGTCGGCTTCGGGTCAAGCGTCTGCCGGCGTGAGAAGGCGAGCAGGCGGTGCGTCAGCGCGGCCGCGCGCTTAGCCGCCCCCTGCGCGGCCGTCATGTACCGGTCGATGTCGGTCAGGCGGCCCTGGCTCATGCGGGTCTGCAGCAGCTCCAGGCTGCCGGAGATGCCGGTGAGTAGGTTGTTGAAGTCATGGGCGATGCCGCCCGTGAGCTGGCCCACAGCCTCCATCTTCTGCGACTGCCGCAGCGCCTCCTCGGTCTCCGCGAGCGCCTGCGCCGCCTCCTTCTCCGCCGTGACGTCCCGCCCGACCGCGTGGATGAGGTCCTCGGCCGGAACGGCAGTCCACGAGAGCCAACGGTAGCTGCCGTCCTTGGCGCGGTAGCGGTTCTCGAAGCGCAGGGTGGTCAGCCCTTCCGACAGCTTGCCGACCTCGGCCAGCGTCGGCGCGACGTCGTCCGGATGGACGAGGTCCATGAAGGCGCCTCCGACGAGGTCGCGCTCGCCCCAGCCGAGCAGCGTCGTCCAGGCCGGGTTCACCGCCTCGATGACGGCGTCGTAGCGGGCGACCAGCATGATGTCCGTGGAGAGCCGCCACATGCGGTCCCGGTCGGCGGTGCGCTCGGCCACCAAGCCTTCGAGTTCCTCGCGCGAGCGCGCCAGCACGTCCCGCGCCTCGACGATGTCCTGGATGTCAGTGCACGTCCCAAACCAGCGCGTGATGCGTCCGGCCGCGTCGCGCATGGGCAGGGCGCGGCCGAGCGTCCAGCGGTACTGCCCGGACTTGTGCCGCAGCCGGTATTCAATCCGATAGGGCTCGCCGCTCGCCAGGCACTCACCCCAGACCTTCAGGGTCCGCTCTCTGTCGTCCGGATGGACGATGCCCTCCCACTCCGCGCCGTCCGTCGTTCCCGCCGGCACGCCGGTAAAATCGTACCAGCGCTGGTTATAGTAGTCGTGGTAGCCGTCCGCTCGGGTCGACCAAACCATCTGGTCGATGGAGTTGGCGATGGTCTGGAACCGCGCCTCGGCCTCGCGCAGCGCGTCCTCGCGCTCGCGCCGCTCGGTCACGTCCCGGTAGAACAGCGCAAGCCCTTCGGGATGCGGGTAGGCGCGTACTTCCAGCCAAGCCGCGTGCCCGTCCGGCCAGATGTAGCGATGCTCCAGCGTGAGAGAGACGCGCTCGCGCATGGCCCGCAGGTACATCTGCCCGATGGGCATCGCCTCAGAGCCCGGGTAGACTTCCCAGTGCGAATGCCCGACGACCTGATCCGGCGGTCTTTCCTCCAGGCGGAAACCCTCGGTGTTCATCTGCAGGATGCGAAACTCGTGGTCGAGGAGCATGAAGCCCTCGCCCATGCCTTCCAGCACGCCGGACGCCCCTGCCTCGCTGGCGCGCAGCGCCTCCTCGGCCCTGACCCTGGCGGTGGTCTCGGTGCAGGAGCAGAACATGCCGCCCACGACGCCGGCATCGTCGCGGATCGGCGAGTAGGAGAAGGTGAACCAGGTTTGCTCGTCGTAGCCGTGCCGGTTCATCGTGAACGGCAGGTTCTCGGCCCAGGTCGCTTCGCCGGCCATGGCGCTCTCGACGTAGGGCGTGATGGCCTCCCAGATCTCGGGCCAGATCTCGTGGAAGCGGCGCCCGAGGGCGGCCGGGTGCTTGTCGCCCAGGATCTCCGCGTAGGCGTCGTTGTAGACGAAGGCGAGGTCCGTCCCCCAGGCCGCGAACATCGGGAACCGGGAGCCGAGCATCAGGCTCGCGACCGAGCGCAGCGCCTGCGGCCAGGTTTCCGGCCAACCGAGCGAGGAGGACGACCAATCGTGGACGCGCATGCGCGCCCCCATCTGGCCACCTCCCGACAGGAAGGCAACGGTCGGGGGCGCGGCGGTCTTGGACATGCTCTGCGGTGGGGCCTGGATGGGAAACGCGGCGGCCAGGGTGGTCTCCTTGCCGGCCGGGGATGCAGGGCCGGCCATGATACGCGGTGATGGCGAGTTTGCGGCCACTCCCGCCACGAACCCTAGGCAGGCTCTGGCGGAGAGCTGAGGCCAAACTGAAACCGCTTCGGGACACGAGCGGTTGCAGCACCCCTCCTCGCATCGACCCGACTGCCCCCGCATGCCCCCGAAGCCTTCCGGCCGCCGACCGTCGCCCCTGGCCGTCGAGGACGAGGCCTGAGCGGCCGTCCGGCGGCGGACTCAGCCCCGCCGCAGGGGGAGGCGCTGGAGGATGCGCGAGATCTGCTCGGCCGAGTAGGGCTTGTGCAGGAGCTCGAAGCCGTGGCCGTCTTCCTGGGCGAGCACGTGGCTGTAGCCGGACGTCAGCACCACCGGCAGGCCCGGCTTCCGCCGCCGGATCTCGCGGGCGAGGTCAACGCCGTTCATGCCCGGCCTGACGACGTCCGAGAACACGGCATCGAAGTCCGCACCGTCCGGGCCGAGCAGCGCCAATGCCTCCCCCACGTTCGCCGCCCAGGTCGTCTTGTACCCGAGATCCTCCAGGATCTGCGTGGCGAAGCGGCCGACCTCGACGTTATCCTTGACAACCAGCACCCGCTGGCCCGACCCACCCGTCCCCGCCTCCAAGCGGTCTGCCGCCTCCTCCCCGCCCCCGGCCCCCTCGACCTGCGGCAGGTACAGGGTGAAGGTTGTGCCGTGGCCGAGCGCGCTTGCCACGTCCACGTCGCCGCCCGACTGCTTGGCGAAGCCGAACACCTGGGACAGGCCGAGCCCAGTTCCCTTACCCACCTCCTTGGTGGTGAAGAACGGCTCGAAGATTCGCCCGACCACCTCCGGCTGGATGCCTGAGCCCGTGTCGGCCAGCGACACGGCGGTGAAGGGGCCGGGGGCGGGGGCATGCCCCCGGATGGCCGGCTTCGGCGTCCCGCAGGCCAGCCGCAGGGTGAGCGTGCCCTCACCGTCCATCGCGTCGCGGGCGTTGACCGCCATGTTCACCAGGGCCGTCTCGAATTGGCTGCGGTCGGCGCGCACTGCATGCCATCGCGCAGGACGAGACGCTGAAGAACCTCTACGCGGGCTAAGCTTATCAGTACGACCAGGCCGCCGCCTACCGCTCGCTCGCAGTCATCGCCGAGCGGGCCGGCCAGTCGGACAAGGTCACGGGCTTCCGCGCGGCCGTCGAGGAAGAGACGCAGGCCGCCGAGGAGATCGCCGCCCTCATCGAGCGGGTCACCAAGACCTACCTCGACCTGACGCTGAGCGGCTCCAAGGCCGATAGCTGACCTCAATCCCGGGCGGCGCCCAGCGGGGTCGCCCATCACCCGACCGGAGACGAACGATGGCGGCGAACGAGGACCACGAGGAGAGCTACAAGGAGTTCAAGGTGGTCGTGAATATGACGGCCTCGGCCCTGGAGAAGCACCTCAAGAGCGAGGAGAGCCAGTCGGTCGGTCAGAAGAAGGACGGCGGCGAGTCCACGGGCCACGTCGAGCGCCGGCGCATCGTCGAGATGCAGCACAAGAAGAAGTCCGAGCTCACGGATGAGGACTATGGGCACATGCGCAAGGTCGTCGGCTACGTGCGCCGGCACCTCAAGCAGGGCGGACCGAAGGACAAGGACGCGGTGAAGGACTCGCCCTGGCGGCTGTCGCTGATGAACTGGGTTTACGACCCGCGGAAGGACGCCTGAGGCATGGACGATCCCACGCCGGTCAACGTCACCGTCGAGGCCTGCGGCGAGAACCACGGCCAGTACCGTTGGCACCTGACCGACGCCGACGGCGTCTCCGTCAGGGTCTCGCCGGAGGCGTACGGCGCCGCGGCGGACGCGGGCGCCGCCGGGCAGGCGGCCCTCAAAGCGTTCGGGGCCGTCGCCCAGGCTTGAACGGGAGCACGGAGTTGCGACCGGGCGCCGCAGCAAAGCTTCAGGACGCAGCCTGTGGATCCATATGCCGATTGCACGCCATTAAATCGATCTACACGGACGTGGCCCAACATGGTGATTCGAACGTCCCCAGGGCTGCCCTATGCTCACCGTCGTTGGATGCCTCGTCGAAGCTCATGACTTCCGGCTTGTCGCCTTGGCGGCTGGCATCTGCGCCCTCTCGGCCCTGACGACGATCTGCCTCGTCAGCCACGCGCGCAGGGCGGGCGGGTGGGTCCAGGCCGGATGGCTCGCCGTCGCGGCGACGGCGGGCGGGTCCGGCATCTGGGCGACCCACTTCATCGCCATGCTCGCCTTCGCGCCGGGCGTGCCGAGCGGCTACGACGTGGCGCTCACCGGCCTGTCCCTCGCCATCGCCGTCGCCCTGGTCGGCTTTGGCCTGTCTCTCGCTGTCCTCGTCGGGGGCCGGATCGCAGCCTGGGCCGGCGGCGCGATCCTCGGGCTCGGCATCGCGGCGATGCACTACACCGGCATGGCCGCCTACGACGTGGCCGGCGACAAGACGTGGGATCCCGCAACCGTCGGCGTCTCGCTCGCGCTGGGCGGCATCCTCGGCGCTGCCGCCCTGGCGGCCCAGCTCGGCGCCCGCGGCCTCGTTCGCCAGGTGCCGGCGGCGCTCCTGCTGCTGCTTGCCATCTGCAGCCACCACTTCACCGCCATGGGCGCCGTCACCGTCACGCCCGACCCAACACGCGCCGTGTCGGAGGCCGCGATCCCGAACGCCTGGCTCGCGGTGGCCGTGGCCCTCGCGAGCTTCGCCATCCTGCTGCTGGCCGGGGCCGCACTCGCGCTCGACGTGCGCGACCGCCGCCACGCCAAGGTGGAGGCCGACCGCCTGCACAGCCTCGCCAACGCCGCGGTCGAGGGGCTCGTGGTCTGCACCGGCGACGCGATCGTCAGCGCCAACCGCAGCTTCGCCAAGCTGGTTGGCTTGCCGCCCGGTGCGCTCGCGGGCACGGCCCTATCGGCGTACCTGCTGGGCGACGCGGCCCGGCTCGCGCTCGCCGGCCAGCCCGAGCGCCGGGTCGAGGCCGAGCTGCGCCGGGCCGACGGGACGCTCGTGCCGGTCGAGATCATCATGCAGCCGGTCGATCATGCCGGTCGGCCGCACTACGCCGTCGCCGTGCGCGACCTGCGGGCGCGGCGCCAAGCCGAGCGCCAGATCCAGTTCCTCGCCCACCACGACGCCCTCACCGGGCTGGCCAACCGGGCCAGCTTCGCCAAGCGCCTCGACCAAGAGCTGCGCGCCGCCGACGCGGGCGGGCGCAAGCTCGCGGTGCTCTGCCTCGACCTCGACCGCTTCAAGGAGGTAAACGACCTATTCGGCCACGCCGCCGGCGACGCCATGCTGGAGAGCGTCGCCCGCATCGTCGCGGGCGAGCTCGACGACACGCAGATGATAGCGCGGCTGGGCGGCGACGAGTTCGCCGTGCTGATGCCGTGCGAAGGCCCCTCCGAAGCCGGCCGCCTCGCCGAGCGCATCCTGGAGGCGCTGCGCGCCGGCAGGGCGGACGCAGGCGGCCCGCAGATCGCGACCAGCATCGGCGTAGCCCTGTATCCGGACGACGCGCAGGAGCGGGCCTCGCTCCTAAGCTACGCCGACACCGCGCTCTACCGCGCGAAGTCGGAGGGGCGCGGCACCTACCGCTTCTTCGAGGCCAAGATGGGCGTGGAGGTGCGCGAGCGCCGCCTGCTGGAGCACGACCTGCGCCACGCCGTGGCCCGTGGCGAGATGCAGCTCGTGTACCAGCCTCAGACCGACGTCGGCTCGGGCGAGGTAATCGGCTTCGAAGCGCTGCTGCGCTGGAAGCACCCGGAGCGCGGCTACGTCTCGCCCGCCCTGTTCATCCCCATCGCCGAGGAAAGCGACGCCATCCTGCAGATCGGCGAGTGGGTGCTGCGCGAGGCCTGCCGGGAGGCAGCGACCTGGCCGAATCCGCTGTCCATCGCCGTCAACGTCTCGGCGGTGCAGATCCACAGCCCGTACTTCGTCGGGCTGGTGCATGAGGTGCTGCTCAAGACCGGGCTGGCGCCCGGCCGCCTTGAGGTCGAGGTGACCGAGACGGCCCTGATCAGCGACCCGAACCGGGCGCTCCTCACGCTGCGCCAGTTGAAGGCGATCGGCCTGCGCATCGCCATGGACGACTTCGGCACAGGCTACTCGTCGCTCTCGAACCTGCGCTCGTTCCCGTTCGACAAGATCAAGATCGACGGCTCGTTCGTGCGCTCCGTCGACAGCAACGAGCAGACCGCGGCCATCGTGCGCTCGGTGCTTGGCCTGGGGCGCGGCCTCGGCCTGCCGGTGCTGGCGGAAGGCGTCGAGACCGACGCCGAACTCGGCTTCCTCGCCGCCGAACAGTGCCACGCTGCCCAGGGCTACCTGATGGGCCGCCCGTCGCCCATCGGACAGTTCGCCCAGCACACGCACGGCACGGTTCTCGTCGTCGCCGACGACCGGAAACGCGCCTGAGCCTGTGGGCGGGGGCGAGCGTCGATCTCGCCCGCATAAGGGTGTCGGGTCGGCTTGGACGGGGGCGGGCATGAAGGGGCGCATGACACGAGACACGTCCACGACGCTCCCGCCGCTCCGGGTCGCCGCTTTGACATGCGCCCTGGTCGCCGGCTGCGGCCTCGCCCCGGTCGCCCTCGCCCTCGCGCCACGCCCCGGCGAGCCCGTCGCGGTCCTCACCCTCTTCCCCGACGCCCCAATCCCCAAGGCCGTCGCCGCCTCGGGCGCCTCCATCCTGTGGCTCTCCACCGGCGGGCACGTCGCGGTGCTCGATGCCTCCGGGCGCGACGCCGCCGCCGACCTGCGCCGGGCCGGCGCCTTCCTCGTCCTCGCCGCCGGGCCCCTGGGCGCCTGCTTCCCGGGCTACCGGTCTCCCCCAATCCTCACCGGATCATCCCCATCATGACCGACAGCAGCAGCCTCGACCGCCTTCGCCTCGCCTTCCTGCCGGTGATGCTCGGCGCGCTCGGCGTGCTCGCCGCCATCGTCACGGCATTCGCCTGGTGGCGGGACGTTATGCCCGTGCTCGTGACGGTCCTCGCGGTCCTCCTGCCCGGCGCGACCCTCGCCGCCGCCCGCCGGCACGGGGCGGCGGCCATCACGCGCCACCTCTCGTCGGCCGCCATGATGATGCTGGTCGGCCTGCTGGTGCTGGCCGCCTCGGGCACGCACCTGCAGATCGACCTGCACATGGTCTTCTTCGCCGCCCTCGCGGTCGCCGCCGGCTGGTGCTGCTGGTCGTCCGTCCTCGTGGCGGCCGGCGTCGTGGCCGTCCACCACCTCGCGTTGAACGTACTCTACCCGGCCGCCGTGTTCCCGAACGGGGCCGAGTACCTGCGCGTCGTGCTGCATGCCGTCGTCCTCGTCACCGAGGCCGCCGCCCTGGTGCTGGCTGCCCGCCAGCTCGCTAAGGCGCTAGCCTCCGCCGAGGCGGCCACCCGGCAGGCCGCCGACAGCGTGTTGGCGCAGCGCCGCGCCGAGGCGGAGGCCGGCCAGAACCGTAACCTGGAGGCCCACCGCCAGCGCCGCCTCGGCGAGGTCGTCGCCAAGTTCCGCGACGCCCTCGTCGAGATCGAGCGCACGGTCGAACGCGAGACCGGCGGCATGCGCGAGACTGCGCTCGCCCTCAGCGGCGTCGCCGAGCATTCGAGCCGTCAGGCGGCCGCTTCCGAGGCCACGGCGTCGGCGACGGCGCAGAACGTGCTCTCGGTCTCGGCGGGGGCCGAGGAACTCAGCGCCTCCATCTCCGACATCGCCGGCCAGACGGAGCGGGCGAGCCAGCTCATCGCGCGCATGACCGAGATCGCGCGGACCACGAACGAGGAGGTCGAGCAGCTCGCCGTCGTAGCCGACCGCATCGGCACCGTCATGGGCCTGATCAAGTCGGTGGCCGATCAGACCAACCTCCTGGCGCTCAACGCCACCATCGAGGCGGCACGCGCCGGCGCCGCCGGCCGCGGCTTCGCGGTTGTGGCCTCGGAGGTGAAGGCGCTGTCGGGCCAGACCATGCGGGCGGCCGACGAGATCGTGTCCCAGGTGGAGGCCATCCAGGCCTCGACGCGGCGCACCGTCGGCTCCGTCCACGCGATGGCCTCGGCCACGCAGGAGGTGAACGCTTTGACCACGTCGATTGCCGTGTCGGTCGATCAGCAGCGGGCGGCGACGCAGGAGATCTCCCGCACCGTGGCGCAGGTCGCCCAGGGCAGTTCCGAGGCGCACGCCGGAGCCGTCTCGGTCTCGCAGGCCACCTTGGAGACGCAGCGGCACGCCGACAGCGCCCTGTCCGCGTCCGAGTCCCTCAAGGCGGTCGCGGCCGACCTCGCGCGTTCGGTGACCCAGTTCGTGCAGCGGGTCACGACCGACCTGGAGGAGCGCCGCGGCACGGTTCGGGGCACCGTCGACGAGGCGGCCTTCCTGCACGTGCGGGGGCGGCGGCATTCGGTGCGCCTCGCGGAGGTCTCCTCCCACGGCGCCCGCATCGCGGGCGCCCCGCAACTTGCGCCCGGCGAGGCGGTCGAGTTTGAGACGGCCGATGGGGGGCGCACGCCGGCGGCGGTCGCGTGGAGCGAGGGCGGCACGGCGGGGCTCGACGTCCGCGCCGGCCTGCGCCACCCGGCCCTCGAAGGGAGACTCGGCGTGGCGGCCTGACGGTAGCCCACGCCTGGCCGGCTCGCCGACCGCCATGACGTCGACTACCTCCGACACCGCCGACGTTACGCCACCGCGGAAGCGGCCTGAAGCTCCGGGGCCTTCCAGGAACCGAGGCTGTTGGGAAGGGTGAGATACTCAAAGCGGCCGCTCGCACGCCTGCCCGGCCTCAAAAACCCCAAGCTACGCACCGCGTCCCTTCCGCCCGTGGCCCGGCGAGCGTGTGTCGGGCGGGCGAACGCAGCGGCGGGCGTGACGGCGCCTCGGAGCGGACCGGCGAGCGCGGCGGTCGCGGCGAGACCGGGGTCCGAGGCGAACATGGCGGGGCTGGTGCCAGCCGCGGCGAAGCTCGCGGAGCGGTGAGCCGGCTCGACACGACCAAGCGCACCGAGTTCCGCCAGTCGATCACGCGCTCCGGCGTCAGCCGTGTCGACAACGTGAACTTCAGCCTTAGTGTCTGAACCGCGATCCCACGCTCCGTGACCCTGCACCCACTCCCGGCGGCGGTGATCAGCTTGGTGCCGGCCTACCAAAGCTACCGCTTCATCCTGGTGTGCGACGATATCGTCAACATCGACCCCGATACCTACGAGATCGTGGACGTCATCCCGGCCTGAGCCAACTCGACGGTAGCCGCAGCCGGGGTCCGGGCTCGCCCGCGGGAGCCCGGACCCCGATGATCTGGTAGAACAATCGTGTCCGCGGCGATTGCGTAGCCGGCCGGCACGGCCTACGCCGGCCGGCCATCCCGAGCGAGAAGGCCTTTCTTCGAGTTGGACCGCAGAGCACCACCCGTTCCGGACACGTCCCCCGTCATGTCCGATACTCGATCCGACCGGCCAGCGGTCCCGACGGTACACGCACGCCGCCGACGCGTCCAAGCCGCAGGCGCCGACCGTGTGTGAGGCGACGAAGCTGCGCCAGCTCGACGAAGCCACTCCCCGATACGAGGCTCACTGCCAAGCCATCTTCGACAGTACCGTCGACTTCGCCGTCATCGCTACCGACCCCACGGGACGGATCACCGCCTGGAACCCAGGCGCCGAGCGCATCCTGGGTTGGCCGGCCGAGGAGGTGCTCGGGCAGCCCTCCGCGATCTTCTTCACCCCGGAGGACCGCGCCGCGGGCCAGCCGGCGGCGGAGATGCGCCACACCATCGAGACCGGACGTGCGGCCGACGAGCGTTGGTACCTGCGCAGGGACGGCTCCCGCTTTTGGGCCAGCGGCGAACTCATGCTGTTGCGTGGCCGCGACGGTGCCAACCTGGGCTTTCTCAAGATCCTGCGCGACCGTACCGAGGCTAGGGCGCGGGAAGGCGAGGCCCGCCGCGTCCGGAACGAGTTGCAAGTCGTCACTGACGCGCTGCCGGTGCTGATCTCCTTCATCGACGAGGACCACGTCTACCGGTTCGCGAACCGGCACTACGAGACTTGGTTCGGACGGCCCGCGAGCGAGATCCTCGGCCGGAAGGTCCGGGATATCCTTGGGGAGGAGGTCTACGCGGAACGGCTCTCCTACATGGCGCGGGCGCTGGCCGGCGAAGAAGTCACCTTCGACGCGCCCATGCCGTACCGGGACGGCACGTTCCGGCAATCGGAAATCCGCTTCCTCCCATGCCGGACCGAGGACGGGACCGTGGACGGCTTCTTCGTCATGGGCACCGACATCGCCGAGCGCCAGCAGGCGCAGGCCGACCTGCAAGAGGCCGAGGACCGCCTCAGGCTGGCGCTCGAAGGATCCGGTACGGGCATATACGACTATGACCTCGTGACCGGCGCGCTGACCTGGGACGCGCGCACCCGCGCCCTGTTCGGGCTGTCGGCGGACGACCCTGTCTCGTACGAGGACGCCTTCCTGCCCGGCGTGCACCTGGACGACCGCGAGCGGGCCCATCAAGCCGTCCAGGCGGCCATCGGCTCGCCCGAGGGCTTCGACATCGAATACCGTGTCATCGGGCGCAGCGACGGGGTCGAGCGCACGGTCGCCGCCAAGGGCAACACCGTCTACCGTGACGGCAAGCCCGTGCGCTTCGTGGGCACAGTCCGCGACATCACCGAGCCCCGCGATGCCGAGGCGCAGCTGCGTCGGCTGGCCGCCCTCGTCGAGCAGTCGAGCGACTTCATCGGCATCGCGGGCCTTGACGGCAAGGCCGAGTTCCTGAACGAAGCCGGCCGTAGGCTCGTCGGGCTTGCCAACTTGGAGGAAGCCCGCCGCTACGAGGTGGCTGACTTCTTTGAGCCGAGCGACCGCCCGACGGTGCTCGGGCAGGTGCTCCCGGCGGTTCGCGAGACCGGTTTCTGGGAGGGTGACCTCGCCTTCCGCAACTTCGTGACCGGCGTTCCGGTCCCCGTCCACTACACCCTCTTCCCTGTCCGCGACGCGGGGGGGGCGGTCACTGGCTACGGCACCGTCACCCGCGATCTTACCGAACGCCGACGGCAGGAGTCGTTCCGGGATGCGCTGATCGCGTTCGGGGACAGGCTGCAGGCCTGCGCCGACACCGCCGAGATGGCGGCGGTCGGTGCAGAGATCATGGCGCGAACCCTCGGCCTGGATCGGGCCGGGTACGGCACGGTCGACGAAGCGCTGGAGCACATCGAGATTGAGCGGGACTGGACGGCGCCCGGTGTTGCTAGTGTAGCAGGCCGTCACCGCTTCGACGACTACGGCGAGGTCCATGCTGGCCTGGAACAAGGCCGCGAGATCATCATCCCGGACGTGACCACCGACCTGCGGACCGCCGGAAATCCGGGGCCGCTCCTCAGCATCGGCGTCCGGGCCCTGATCAACGTGCCGGTGATGGAGCACGGTCGCGTCGTGGCGGTGTTCTTCCTGCATGACCGCAACGTGCGGGATTGGCGGCCGGACAAGCTCGTCTTCATCCGCGACATCGCCGAGCGTACCCGAGCGGCCATCGAGCGTTACCGCGCCGAGGCGAGCCGGCGCGAGAGCGAGGAGCAGTTCCGGGTCTTCGCGCAGGCCATCCCGAACCAAGTATGGGCCGCATACCCCGACGGCGCGCTGTACTGGTTCAACGACCAGTTCTACGCCTATTGCGGCGAGCCGACAGGAAGCCTGCTCGGTCCGGATGCTTGGGCCAGCATTGTCCACCAGGACGACGTCGGACCGACGTCGGCCGCCTGGGGCGGGGCCCGCGCGACCGAAACCATCTACGAGACCGAGTATCGGCTGCGCCGCGCCGACGGCGCCTACCGCTGGTTCCTGGCGCGGGGCGAGCCCGTACGCGACGCTGCCGGGCGTATCACGCGCTGGGTCGGCACCAACACCGACATCGACGACCAGAAGCGCGTCGTCGCCGAGTTGGCGCGGCTGGCCGGCAACTTGGAACAGCAGGTCGAGGAGCGCACGCGCGATCGCGACCGCATGTGGCGCCTGTCCTCAGACGTGATGCTGGTGGCGCGCTTCGACGCGACCATCGTGGCGGTCAACCCGGCCTGGACCGCGCAGTTCGGCTGGAGCGAGGACGAACTGATCGGGCGCTCCTTCATGGAGTTCGTCCATCCCGACGACGCGACCTCCACCGCAGCGGCCGCGGGCGACCTCTCGGCCGGGACGGTCATCCCGCGCTTCGAGAACCGCTACCAGCACAAGGACGGCAGCTACCGCTGGCTGTCGTGGACGGCGGTGCCGGACGAGGACTACATCCACGCGGTCGGGCGCGACGTCCAAGTCGAGAAGGAAGCCGCCGAAGCGCTCGCCAATGCCGAGGAGGCCCTGCGGCAGTCGCAGAAGATGGAGGCGGTCGGCCAGCTCACCGGCGGCATCGCCCATGACTTCAACAACCTGCTCGCTGGCATATCTGGTTCGCTGGAGCTGATGCAGACCCGACTCGCCCAGGGACGGCTGACGGATCTAGACCGCTACATGACTGCCGCCCAGGGTGCCTCGAAGAGGGCTGCGGCCCTGACCCATCGGTTGCTGGCCTTTTCGCGGCGCCAGACACTCGATCCGAAGCCGACCGACGTGAACGCGCTTACCCACGGCATGGAGGAGCTGATCCGGCGCACGGTCGGCCCGGCGATCCACATCGAGGTGGTCGGGGCCGCGGGCCTGTGGCCGGCGTTGGTCGACCCGCCGCAGTTGGAGAACGCGCTTCTGAACCTGTGCATCAACGCCCGCGACGCGATGCCGAACGGTGGGCGCATCACCATCGAGACCGCCAACAAGTGGCTCGACGAACGCGCTGCCCGGGAGCGGGACCTGCCCCCAGGGCAGTACCTGTCGCTCTGCGTATCCGACACGGGCACCGGCATGACGCCCGAGGTCATCGCGCGCGCCTTCGACCCGTTCTTCACGACAAAGCCGACCGGCCAGGGCACCGGACTCGGCCTTTCCATGATCTACGGCTTCGCCCGGCAGTCGGGTGGGCAGGTGCGCATCTACTCAGAGGTAGGCCAGGGCACCACGATGTGCATCTACCTGCCTCGTCATGACGGGGTCGCAGAGGGCGCCGAGAGCATACCGGACCTCGCCGCCGCGCCGCGCGCTGGGCAGGGCGAGACGGTGCTGATCGTCGATGATGAGCCGACCGTGCGCATGCTGGTGACCGAAGTGCTGGAGGACTTGGGCTACACCGCCATCGAGGCGGCTGATAGCGTCGCCGGCATGAAGGTGCTGCAATCGGACGTGCGGATCGACCTGCTAGTGACCGACGTGGGCCTGCCCGGCGGCATGAATGGACGGCAAATGGCGGACGCCGCACGGGTCGGCCGTCCGGACCTGAAGGTTCTGTTCATCACCGGCTACGCCGAGAACGCTGCGGTCGGCAACGGCCATCTGGAGCCCGGCATGGCCGTGCTGACCAAGCCGTTCGTCATGGAGGCACTCGCCTCGCGCATCAAGGAACTCATCGCGGCGTCCTGACCCTCGGCACCGCGCCGCCCGAACGGCTCGGACCGATGGGGCTCCTCCTGAATGGCTCCATCCGGAAGCCGCATCGGTAACCTTGGCGGGCGGGTAAGCTGCACCAAACAGCCGTTATGCGCTATGCAAGCGTGATTCGTTCGCGGTCGGCCGGCTTCCGGCGTCCGGCATGGCGCACGGGTGTCCACCCCGCGCTCCGCCGCGCTCGGCAAGCCTGCCGAAGCCCCTTACCGCCAACCCGCCGATGACCGTGCTCGAAGCTTCCCCTGCCGACGTCCATGATCCGGCCCGGCTCGCCATCTTGGATGCCTACGACATCCTCGACACGGCTCCGGAAAAGGGGTTCGACGACGTCGTCTTGCTTGCCCGCAACATCTGCGAGACATCCGCCGCCCTGGTGAGCTTCGTCGCCGGCGATCGGCAATGGTTCAAGGCGAAGATCGGCTTTCCCGAGTGCGGGACCGACCTCAACGCGTCCGTTTGCGTCCACGCAATGGCCGAGCCGGGTCTCCTCGTCATCCCCGACCTGACGCTGGATCCGCGGACGCGGGACAATCCCTTGGTGACAGGCGGCCCAAGCATCCGCTTCTATGCCGGCGCGCCCCTCCGGACACCGGATGGCAAGGCTCTGGGTAGCCTCTGCGTCATCGACATGGAGCCCCGACCCGGGGGCCTGACCGAGCGCCAGGCCGAGTCTCTGCGGGCGCTTGCTGGCCAGGTCATGGCGCAGTTGGAACTGCGCCGCATGCTCGGCGGCGAGCGGCGCCTACTCGCGCAGGGCGAGGAACTCATTCGAACCCAAGCTGCCATGTTGGGCGCCAGGGGCGATCTCGCGGTCATGCTCGACGCCCTGGTTGCGGGCGCGATGGAGGCTGTCCCCCACGCCGAAGGTGCCGTCATCGAGATGCGCGAGGACGAGGAACTGGTCTATCGCGCCACCAGGGGTGCGCTCGTCCCTCACACCGGCTTGCGGGTGCCGCTGCGCGCCAGCCTCGCGGGCGCCTGCCTGCTATCCGGCGAGCCGATCCTCGTGCCTGACGTGCTGAAGGACCCTCGGGTCAAGCACGACCTCGTCGCCACCCTTCGCCTGCGCTCCTGCGTCCTGGTGCCGGTCAGACGTGCCGGCGAGGCGGTTGGGGTGCTGAAGCTGCAGTCGAGCCGGCGCGGCGCCTTCACAACCATGGACCTCAAGCTCGCCCAGGTTCTCGCCGGCACCGTGTCGGCCGGGCTGGCCGAGGTGGGCGAGGCCGCCGCGCGGCGCGAGGCCGAGACCCGGTTGCGGCGGGCGCAGGAGGCCGGCGGCGTCGGCGTGTTCTCCATAGGCCTCGACGGAATTTTGCACGCCACGCCCGAGTTCTGCCGCCTCTACGGACTGCCGCCGCGCGACAGCTACCCCTCCACGGCCTTCGAGCAACTCATCATCCCCGAAGATGTGCACCTCATCTCGACCGCGGAAACGCGGCGAAGCGGAAAGGCTCCGCGCGACGTGGAGTATCGCATCCACCGGCCGGACACGGGCGAGCTACGCTGGATCGCCCGCAAGGGCGAGCTTGAATACGACGAAGTTGGCCAACCGATCCGCTTCGTCGGCGTGGCGCGCGACGTCACCGAACAGCGAACCGAGCGAGTCGCCCTTGCCGAGAGCGAGCGGTACAAGACGGTGCTGCTGGAACTGGGCGATCGGCTACGCGATCTCACCGATGTTCCCGGGGTGACGCAGCTGGCGGCCGAGGTCGCCGGCACGGCTCTCGGCGCCAGTCGAGCCGGCTTCGGTCGGCTCGACGCGACGGGCGAGCATGTGAGCGTCGAGCCGGACTGGACGGCACCCGGACAGACGAGCATCGCCGGTGACCACCGCTTCGCTGACTACGGCGACTTTCATCACGGTTTCAAGCTGGGCAAACCGCTGGTGGTCTACGACGTGACCACCGACCCTCGCACGGCCTCTCATGCGCCAGCGCTTCAAGCCATCGGCGTGGCAGCCTTCGTCGATATTCCCCTGCGCGAACGCGGCAGCAACGTCGCCCTCTTCTTCGTGCACGACAACGTGCCGCGGACCTGGACGGAGCAGGAGCTGGCCTTCATGCGCGCCGTGGCGGACCGGGTTGAGGTCGGTGTCGCGCGCCTGCGAGCCGAGGAGCGGCAACGCCTGCTCAACCACGAGCTCTCGCACCGAATGAAGAACCTGTTCTCGATGGTGCAAGCCATCGTGACACAGACCCTGCGGGGCGCCACCGACATCGAGACCTCGCGCGAGGTGCTGGTGAAGCGACTGATCGCCCTGGGCAAGGCGCACGACATCTTGCTCGGCGGGGCGGCCGAGCGCGCCCCGCTTGCCGCGGTGGTTCGTGAGGGCATCGGCGTCCTGGAGGCTGCATCGGAACGGGTGGAGATCACTGGACCCGAGGTCGAAATTAGCGGAAAGGCAGCGCTCTCGCTGGCGCTGATGCTCCACGAGATGACAACGAACGCCGTCAAGTACGGCGCCCTCTCCCTCCCGAGCGGTCGGGTCACTTTGTCTTGGTCGGTGTACCCGGCCGAGAAGGGGCAAATGCTGAGGCTCTCCTGGCGCGAACGCGGGGGACCTTGGGTCGCGCCGCCATCCCGCAAGGGCTTCGGGACGCGCTTGATCGAACGGGGGCTGACCGGACAGATCGGGGGCACCCTATCGATGGAGTATCCGCCGGAGGGTGTGACCTGCACGGTAGAGGCGCCGCTGCAGGACTTCCAGGCGGAGTGAGAGGCCTAAGCTCGGCTGAGGGGCGCGACCGCGTCGCACAGCAACCCGTATAGCCATCGTAGGTTAAACCCGGTGGACGGATGCGAGCTCGTGTCGGCCTCTCTGGCCGGTGGACGGAGGCCGATCCTGGAGGGTGTGGGTTGTCTAGGGGAGATATGTCGGGGGCAGGCGCGGTCGACCTCAGGCTCCTGCGCGCCGCGGTCCAGGCCTTCGGCGAGGCCATCCTGATCACCTCGGCCGATCTCGACGAGCCGGGACCCCGTATCGAGTACGCCAACCCAGCTTTCCTGCGCCTGACTGGATACGAGGCGTACGAGGTGGTCGGACATACGCCGCGCATCCTCCAGGGGCCGGACACGGACCGCGCCGAGCTGGACCGCTTGCGGTCCAGGCTCGAAGCCGGCGAGGCCGCCCAGGGCGAGGCGGTCAACTATCGGAAGGACGGTTCGACCTACGTAGTCGAGTGGGTGATCACGCCTGTGCGAGAGGCCGGCGGGCGCATCACGCACTGGGTCGCGACGCAACGAGACGTGACCGAGCGACGTGCTTACGAGGACCGCCAAGACTTGATGGTGCGCGAGCTTCACCACCGCGTGAAGAACACGCTGGCGACCGTCCAGGCCGTGCTGAACGCGACCGTGCGCAGCTCCCTCAGCATCCCGGAATTCACCCGCGCCTTTTCGGGTCGGATCGCGTCGCTGGCGCGGACGCACGCGCTGATCACCGAGGACGTCGCCCAGGCCGCCTCGTTCGAAGGACTGCTTCGGGCCGAGCTAGACCCCTATAACGAGGGCGGGCGCGTATCCTTAGACGGACCCAGGGTCGTGCTGCCGTCCGATCACGCGGTGCCGGTCGGCATGGCCCTGCACGAGTTGACCACCAATGCCTTGAAGCACGGCTCTCTGGCTGACCCGAATGGGCGGCTCCAGGTGACGTGGTGGATCGAAGATGGACATGCCGGGCACGCCCTGCGCTGGGACTGGGCCGAGCACGACGGCCCACCGGTCGGACATCCCACCCGCGAGGGCTTCGGCCATCGCCTCCTCAACAAGGTCCTGGCAACACAAACCGGCGCCGAGGTGGCGGTCGACTTCGCCCCGGACGGGTTGCGGGTCTCCGTCCGCATGCCTCTTCCAACGGGCAAGGACTGAGAGGGCGAGGTCGCGTCAGTCCTTCTCGCGCCCGGTCCTCCACCATATCGCCCGACGAATTCGGATGTCCGAGGGCGGAACCGCTGGGTTGGCAGGCGAGCGCTCCGTCCAAGCGCTGCGTTGCGTCGCCGTTTGCCTGAAACGGTCAAGCCGAGGAGCATGCCACTCGCATCCGCTTCGCGTGGACGGCCTCCCTCGTCACCGCCGATCGAGCGGATCGGGCCGCTCCGTCAGGCCCACCTCATCCCACCCTCGAACGGCCTGAGTGTGGCCGCCTGGACCAGCCATTCCATGCCAACGGCAGCCCTCGGAAGCCAAGCGGCCACTCCAGCGGCTTTGCTTGAAAGGCTGCTTATGGCGCACAGCAGCGGTACAGCCTCCGCCTGCTCAAATGCCATTTCTCAACCCGAGCCGCCCTCTCGTTGTGCGATCAGACATCCGAGAAATATGACCGTTTTTCAGCCGCTTAGATGTGCGCAGAAATCGAGCAGAAGAAATCAGATTCCAAGGAGCGAGACCGTTAGGTGTTTATAAGGGATCTGCTGCGCGTCGGTCAGAGCTCGGGAGCGGCGTCTGCTGACCACGAGCCTTGACCTTGATGCGGGTAACGGCGAGCCATATCAACGAGTTGCCGAACCTCTTCCAGCAGATGCTGCAGCATCACTCCAGCGTGTCGGCCGCGCCCACCGAGTTGCTCCAAGGCCAACCACAGGCCAGCGAGTTCGCGCTCCAGATCGTCGTGCAGGTTCAGAAGCGCATCGCTGTTGGCTTGGATGTGCGGCACCCGTGAGCCGAGATCGACCCCTGCTGCATGCGCCTCGGCCAGCTCGCTGACGATGCGGCTGACCTGCAGTGTCGCGAGGCCCGTGGTCGGCAGGACGTGGATCTCGGCTCCCCTCATCAGGCGGCCCGCACCGTGTTGAGGAAGCGCGCCACCTCCGCACCGAGATGCTCGGACTGGCGCGAGAGCTCGGACGCCGCGGACAGCACCTGGCTAGCGGCCGCCCCTGTCTCCTCGGAGGCCTGTGCCACGCCTGCGATGTTGCTCGTCACCTGGCCCGTGCCGGTGGCAGCCTGCGAGACGTTGCGCACGATCTCCTGCGTGGCTGCCCCCTGCTCCTCCACCGCGGCGGCGATCGTCGCCGTCACCGCGTTGATCTCCCGAATCCGGCTCGTAATCGTCCCGATTGCTGTCACCGCCTGACCCGTCGCACCCTGGATCTGTGCGATCTGCCCCGAGATCTCGTCGGTGGCCCGCGCCGTCTGTGCCGCCAGTTCCTTGACCTCGCTCGCCACCACCGCGAAGCCGCGGCCCGCCTCGCCGGCGCGCGCCGCCTCGATGGTGGCGTTCAGCGCCAGCAGGTTCGTCTGCCCGGCGATGTTCGAGATCAGGCTCACAACATCGCCGATCCGGGTTGCGGCTTGGCTCAGTGCGCCAACGAGGTGGGCCGTCTGGTCCGCTTCGCCCGCGGCGGTTTGCGCGAGGTTGGCAGAACCGCTGACCTGGCGTCCGATCTCCTGGACGGAGGCGCCGAGCTCCTCAGCGGCGGCGGCGACGGTGCTGACGTTGGAGGCGGCCTCTTCTGCAGCCGCCGCAACGGTGGTGGACTGGCTCGCGGTTTGGGTTGCTGTGGCGGTCATCGTGCTGGCGGTCGCCTGCAACTCGGTGGCAGATGACGAGACCATGCCGACGATCCCGCCCACGCTACGCTCGAAGCCGTCAGCCAGCTCCAGCATCGTGCGCTTGCGCTCGATGGCGGCTGCTTCATCGGCGATGCGCCTGACCTCGGCCTGCTCGACCGCCTTCTGCGCAACCATGGCCTTGATGCCCTCGACAGCCTTGCCGATAGCGCCGATCTCGTCGCCGCGGCGGGCCTCCGCGATCTCGGCGTCGATGTCCCCCTTGGCCATGCGCTGGAGCACGTCGACGAGCCGGCCCATCGGCCGGACGGCGCCCCAGATAGCGATAGCGCCGAGCAGGCCGAACGCTGTCAGCAGGCCCGCCACGGCGAGGCTGGTGAGGGTGACGGAGGCCGCCCCGGCGATCTCCGCTGCCTGCGCCTTCGCTGCTTCAAGGTCGCGCAGATTGGCTTCAACGCGCTGGACGACGGATTCGACAACCTTTCGGCGAGCCGGACGAACCTCGGTGTTGGACACCTTGGAAGCCTCGACGCTGCTGTTCTTAAGGCCCAGCGCGATCGACCGCTCCGCCGCGGCGAAGAACGCGTTCAGGTCGTTTTTAATGCCCAGATTAATTGTGCGGCGAACGTCTGTGTCAGCCAGCGCGATCAGGCGATCGATGGCGGCGAGTGCCTGCTGCTTGTACTTCTTGTAGTTCTCGACCTGAGCCGCCATCGCCGCATCTTCGGTCTCGATAATCGTGTTCTTCTCGCTGATGGACGCCTCGTCGAGGGCGACGTTCATCTGCAGGGACAGGACGGCGCGCGCTGCATTGACGTCGACGATGTGCTGCGTGTTCTCCGCTAGTGTCGCCAGCTTGTCTCGCGCCAACAAGATTATGCCGGCGGAAACGATGAGCATCACCGCCGCTGGAATGGCCAGTTTGCCGAGCAGCCGGAGATTAGTAAGCCAGGACATGGACGACTTCTGAGGGGGCAAATGAACTGCATCCGCGAGCTGCCCGTGTGCCTACGGATGAGGCACCATCACGTTTTGTTGGCTAATAACCCATTAACATCAAGAAGACTGGCTTGCTGCCATAACATAAGTAGAGCCAGCTCCATCAACGCGTGATATTCGTCCGTTTTGCGCGATCACGGTTGTATGTCGGAATAATGCTAGCAGAGTGCTTTTCCCACTTTGTTCCTTAGCCCGGTGTCACACTCATTGATAACATACAGCCTCGTGGTCTGAAGGCCAGTTTAAGGTTTATAATCCAGGCAGGATTGATGAGGGCGTTGGCGGCCATGAGACTGGCGTCGCAGGCGAGCCTTCCGGTTTCGACGTCGCCCTGGAGGGTGCGCTCACGGTGCAGGCCGCCTCAAAGGCTGAGTGGGTACCGGCTTGGAGAAAGGAGTCTGGCGCGTACTCACCGCTTCGCTATGCGCACGTCCAGCGGCACGGCATCGAAATCGTGTCTGGGATCAATGACGTGAATCTCAGTCTGCGCACGGTCTTCATCAAGGGGCCAGACGGCACCATAATCGAGCTGCTGCAGCGGTTGCCCCATCCCTGAGGAAGGCCGCAGCTGTCCGATCCAGGATTGCTCGTCACCGCACCCTGGAATCGGATGGTTCGATCAGCCAGCACTGTACAACCCCGATCTTAACCGCACTCCCCGGGAGTCTCGAAGCCTGCATCGGTCTATTGGGCCCTCACCAGACGAAGCTCGCGTGGCACGCTCTCGGGGTGACCCGTCAGGCCAGAGGCGCACCGGGTTTGGTTGCGCCCGCCCGCCTTCGCCTCGTAGAGGGCCACGTCCGCCGCCCGGTACAGCGCCTCCGCCGGCTCCCTGGGCGAGCCGGAGCCGGTCGCGAGGCCGATGCTCACCGTGACCGCGCCGGCTCCGATGCCGGCTGAGGGCAAGGTGAGCGCCGCAACCGCCTCGTGGACCTTGCCGGCGATGCGCGAGGCACCTTCCTCGTCCGTGTCCGGCAGCAGCAGGACGAACTCCTCGCCGCCCACCCGGGCCACGAGGTCGTCGGGCCGGCTGACGCTCGCGGAAAGGCAGCGGGCCAGCGCCTTCAGCACCTCGTCGCCGACGGCGTGGCCGTAGCGGTCGTTGTAGCGCTTGAAGTGGTCGGCATCGACGATGAGCAGCGACAGCGGCTTGCCCTCATGCCACGCTCTCTTCCAGGCACGCTCCGACACCTCGTCGAAGCGGCGCCGGTTCGGCAAATCGGTCAGGGCATCGGTCCGCGACAGCCGGGCGAGTTCCGCCTGCAGCACATCGCGGCGGCGAAGATCCCGTCCGTACAGCAGAGACAGGAACACGGTCAGGCCGCACAGAACCAGGACCTCGCTGCTGATGACGAGGGCCTTGAGGCGCCAGCCGGCCTCGATGTCGCGAGTGGCGAGCGCCACGTTGAGGACAAGTGGCAGGTCGCCGACCCGGGTGAAGGTGTAGTGGCGCTCGACCCCGTCGCGCACCGAGGTGCCCACGAAGCTCCCGGAGCGCTCGGCCACGAACCGCCGGAAGGTCGAAGCACCGGCGATGTTCACGCCGATGTCCGCCTCCTCGTAGGGCTGGCGCATGAGGCGCGTGCCATCGCGCAGGTAGAGATTGATCGCGCCGTCCCGACCGAGGCCGATCTGGTCGAAAAGGCGACTGAAGTAGTCGAGCTTGAGGCCCGCCAGGACCACCCCGCCGAAGGAGCCATCGGGCTTATCGATGCGGCGGCTCAGCACCACGATGCGCGAACCTGTCAGTCGGGAGAACAGCGGCTTGCTGACGTCCAGGCCCAGGTTCGGATCGGCCTTGTGGGCCTGGAAGTAGTCGCGGTCGGCGTTGTTCAGACGGCGCGCTGGGACCGCCCCGGCGTCCAGGACGCTTTCGCCGTGCTCGTCGAGGACGAGCATCACGCCGAGGTCGCGCGCGGTCCCGGCACGGTCGAACAGGACGAGCTGGCGCATCTCAGGGCTCAACGTGTCGAGGCCAGGGACCCGGAGATTGTCGACGACCGCCTGCAGGGAGAGGTCGATGATCTCGACGTTGCGGGCGATGTCGCGCTCGATGACGTGGAGCAGGTTCTTCGAGGTCTGCTCAGCCTTGTCCCAAGCGTCCTGCCGCAGGTCGAGCAGCATCAGCCCGAAGACGACGAGCATGCCGACAGGGGCCAGCACGCCCAGCGCGATCCAGGTGCGGACGGAGCGCAGCCGTCGCGCGAGGCGGGGCGGCAGGACCATCGGCGGGTTCTCCCAAGCTTCTTCGTTGCTTAGTATCTGGAGCCTGCCGCCTAACCGGCAGTTTCTTCGGACGCCGCTCCTGGCCCTTCAACGTTGTCGTGACTAACGCCGCGTTGAGGAGGCCGAGAGGATCCTCATCGTCCGCGGGGCTCGGTTGCGCGGTGTTCGAGGCGGTCACCGGCGAGGCCGTCGACCCGCGGTCGCTGCCCGCTTCTACCCGGGTGTCGTGGCCGAGACAGGCACGCTGGTATGGACGACCCAGCGCAGGCCAACGCACGACGAGTTGATCCGGGCTTGGCCCGCGCGGGAGGAAGCGGGCCTAGCCGAAATTGCACGCGGCTGGTGGCAGCCGGCCATCGATATATTGCGCGAGGAGCGCCGCAGGACGGCACCCCTGGAACGAGCTCGCGCATCGCGTCGGTCCGGAGCGATGCGATTATGCTTATTGGACCGCGAACCGCTTAGCTTCACTGGCAGCGAACCTCATGATGATGTCGGCGAACCCACGTCTGAGAAGGGCCCTGGTGGCTCGCCAGCCGAATGTCGCCTGCGCGGAGGCGGAAGCGGGAGGATTCAGGCGACTTGCTCCGAGTTGAAGGCTTTGCTGCCGGGCCAGCAGCCCTCCCCAAGCCTAAGCTCTCTGAAGCCACGCCTCCACATCCGAGTCTGCTCACGCATCCACAGCGGACCTGCCGCCGCATGAGGGCGCATGTCTGCAAGTGGCGCTCAGCCGAACAAGGGCGAGCGAACTCCTGACCCCTTGCGGACATTCGGGGCGCTGCCGCTGAAGGTCTGGATGGGGTGGAAAGCTGACGTTCAACATTACCCGCTGAACGACCGCTTCCTGCTCGCAGCGGACCATCGCTTGCCTCGGCTGGGCCGGCCACGTCTTGGGCCTGCTCGTCGCCGTGGAGGCAAGGGGCCGGGGCTCCGGGCCAGTGCAGTGGATCTACGTGCTGTCGGGCGCCGCCGCCGGTCTCGTCCTTCTGCTGCCCTATCGCCCTTGCCTCGTCGCTCCCGCCGGTATCGCCTCGCGCTGTCGGGGCGCGATCCTGCACTTCGCTTGACCGTGGGTCTCGCAGCGGCGTCCCGCCTCCCTATACGTGACAGTTGTTCTTCACTGAGGGCAGCGCATTAGCCCATCACGAGATGCGCCGCGACGAGGGCGGATCACATCCCAACCCGGTCGAAATCCAGCGCCGAGGCGCAGAGCGCCACCTGGGTCCGGTTGCGCACGCCGAGCTTGCGCATGATCTCGGAGACGTGGGCTTTCACCATCGAAACGCCGATGCCGAGCTCGAACGCGATCTGCTTGTTGAGCTTGCCCCGTTTGATCATCGATAGCACGTTCATCTGCGCGGGCGTCAGCGCGGCGATGCGCGTGGAGGCGTCCGCCGTCTCGCTCGCGTCGGCATCGGGGGCCTGGGCCAGTTCGGGCACGAAGATCGAGCCCCGCATCACGCTCTCCAGCGCCTCCATGTAGGTCGCCCGCGTCGCCGATTTCGGCACGAAGCCCGCCGCGCCGAGCCGCAGGGCCTCGCGCACGATCCGGCTCTCCTCCAGGCCCGAGCAGACCAGGATCGGGATGCGCGGGAAGCGAATGCGCAGGGACATCATCCCGTCGAAGCCGGTGACGCCCTTCATCGACAGGTCGAGCACGATCACGTCGATGCCGGGCCGCTCGGCCAGCACGGTCTTGGCCGCCTCGATCGAGTCCGCCTCCTCGATCCGGGCATGCGACAGCCCGAGGCGGATCGTGCTGCGCAAAGCCTCGCGGAACAGCGGATGGTCGTCCACCAGGATGATGTGCATCGCGTCCACTCGTTCGGGCGCAACCCGCGGCGCCTGGACTGTAAAAGTGATGCTCGCGCGGCCGGACGAGCGTCAAGGGCGCAGTTTCAAACAAATTCATTATGGTCATCGAGCCGGATCGCAATTCTGATATGGCAAATCAGGCCGGGATGAACTTGCAATTTTAAGACTTCCCTATGAGGCATGGACAAAAGTTAGCGTGCGGCGGGCAATCTTTCCCGCCATACCTCCATTCGAGCCCGGCCTCGGGACGCCAAGCTCTCACGAAGTATTCGGGTCGCCCGCTCGTCGCGGCGGATCGTCGGATGCTTGTCGTGAGGCTCCCGCGGACCGGCTCCCCATCAGAATCGAAAGACGCGGCGCGGCCCACGCGACCGCCAGGGAGAGACGCATGGCCAGGAAGACAGCGGGGCACGGCCCCCGCACGCTGATGCTCGCCGCCGCTTCGTCGCTGATCCTGTCCGGCCTGCTCATGGCGGCGCCCGCCTCGGCCCAGAAAACCGAGACCAAGGATGCCCCCAAGGCCGAAAAGGCCTCGACCGGCGCCGCGGTGACCTGGGAGGACATCCTCAACGACCAGAACACCGACAAGGACGTGCTCATGTACGGCATGGGCATCAAGGCCCAGCGCTATTCGGGCCTCGACAAGATCAACACCAAGAACGTCAGCCTGCTGAAGCCGCGCTGGTCGTTCTCCTTCGGTGACGAGAAGCAGCGCGGCCAGGAGGGCCAAGCGCTGGTGCATGACGGCGTGATCTACATCACCGCCTCCTACTCGCGCATCTTCGCGCTCGACGCCAAGACCGGCAAGAAGCTGTGGTCGTTCTCGGCCCGCCTGCCCGACGATATCCGCCCGTGCTGCGACGTGGTGAGCCGCGGTGCCGCGATCTACAACGGCAAGATCTATTTCGGCGCGCTCGACGCCTCGATGTACGCGCTCGACGCCAAAACCGGTAAGGTCGTCTGGAGCAAGAAGTTCGACGACCACGCCGCCGGCTACGCCTATACGGGCGCGCCGAACATAATCAAGGACAAGAAGACCGGCAAGGTCGTCCTCATCCACGGCAATTCGGGCGACGAGTTCGGCGCGCAGGGCAAGCTCTACGGCCGCGATCCCGAGACCGGCGAGGAGATCTGGATGCGGCCGCTGGTCGAGGGCCATATGGGCCGCCTCAATGGCAAGGACTCGACCACGACGGGCGACGCCAAGGCGCCGTCCTGGCCCAACGACAAGGACGGCAAGAAGGTCGAGGCGTGGAACCACGGCGGCGGCGCCCCCTGGCAGACCGGCGTCTACGACGAGAAGACCAACACCTTCGTCATCGGCACCGGCAACCCGGCCCCGTGGAACCACCATTACCGCTCCGGCCCCGGCGGCGACTGGAAGCCCTACGACAGTCTCTACACCTCTGGCCAGATCTACATCGACCCGTCGAACGGCGAGCCGGTGGGCTTCTTCCAGCACACCCCGAACGACGCGTGGGATTACTCTGGCAACAACGAGATCATCCTGTTCGACATGGAGAAAGACGGTAAGACCGTGCGTCTCGGCGCCCATGCCGACCGCAACGGGTTCTTCTTCCTTACCGACACCGACAAGCTCACGGCGCGCGACGGCCAGATCAGCAAGCAGACCGCGCTGGTCGCCGCCTATCCCTTCGTGCGTGACATCACCTGGGCGACGGGCTGGGACCTGAAGACCGGCCGTCCGATCGAGGTCGAGGGCCAGCGTCCGCCGGCCCCGGAGGAGGGCCAGGCCAAGGGTAAGTCGATCAAGGTGACGCCGAACTTCCTCGGCGGCAAGAACTGGAATCCGATGTCCTACTCGCAGCAGACGGGGCTGTTTTACATCCCGTCGAACGACTGGACCGAGGATTACTGGACCGAGAACGTCACCTACAAGGCGGGTTCGGCCTATCTCGGCCAGGGCTTCCGCATCCAGCGCAAGTTCGACACCCATGTCGGCGCGCTGCGCGCGCTCGATCCGAAGACCGGCAAGATCGTCTGGGAGCACCTGGAGGCGATGCCGCTCTGGGCCGGCACCATGACGACCAAGGGCGGGCTCGTCTTCACCGGCACCTCGGACGGCTACGTGAAGGCGTTCGACGCCAAGACCGGCAAGCAGCTCTGGGCGTTCCAGACCGGCTCGGGCGTGGTCTCGGTGCCGAGCACCTGGGAGATGGACGGCAAGCAGTACATCGGCATCTCCTCGGGCTACGGCGGCGCGGTGCCGCTGTGGGGCGGCGACATGGCCGACCAGACCAAGCTCGTCTCGCAGGGCGGCTCGTTCTGGGTGTTCGAGCTGCCGACCGACACCGCCTCGGCGCAGTGACCCGACGCGCGGGAGGTTTTTTTTAGAGCCCTCCCGCCGCCACGGCCGGGCCGGCGCCACCGCGCCGGCCCGATGCGACACCCCCAAAAAAATCCGCAAAAAGGAGCTGACCCGATGTCGGCCCGGACCCGCGGCGCCCGGCGCGCCCTCCTGATCGCCGGCCTTCTCGCGCACGCGCTCCCGGCGGCGGCCCAGACGGTGGTCCTCAACCGGGAAGAGCGGCCGAGCCCCTGGGAGGTCGGCGGCTGCACCATCGCCCCCGGCGCGAAATGCGCGGGCGCGGACCTGCGCCACGCCGACCTGAAGAACGCCGACCTCGGCGGCGCCGACCTCACCGGCGCCAACCTCGCCCGCGCGGATCTCCGCGGAGCGAACCTGCGCGGCGCCATCTTGGAAAAGGCCAATCTCAGCGGGGCCCAGCTCCAGATCGCCTTCATGCAGGGCGTGAAGGCCAAGGACGCCCGCTTCGTCGGGGCCAACCTCGACCACGCCCGCATCGTCGGCGGCGATTTCAGCGGCGGCGACTTCACGGTGGCCGATCTGGAGATGGTCCAGGCCAAGCGCGCCCAGTTCGTCGGCGCCCGCTTCATCGACACCGACCTGCAGGAAGCGAAGTTCTACGAGGTGAATCTCACCGGCGCGGTGATGGACGGCGCCAAGATCCGCTTCGCGATCTTCCAGGACGCCTGGATGCAGGATTGCAAGGGCTGCCCGGTCCACTGGCAGACCGACAAGCCCGTCTGGGAGGCCTACCCGGCCGCGACCGCCCCGAAGCACGAGGACGAACCGCAGGCGGGCAAGTGACGGCGTGGCCGATGGCGCTCGCGATGCTCGGCACGATCCTCTCGCTGCCGGCGCTGGCCGCGGGCGAGGCGGAGGCCGGGATGCGCGCCGCCTTCGCCAAATGCCGCGCTATGGCCGAGGGCACCGAGCGGCTGGCCTGCTACGACCGGCTCGCCGCCCACCTCGCCCCGCCCCGCTTCCAGGGCCGCCTGACCGCGCAGACCGAACCCTTCGAGATCACCGCGCCCACAATGCTGCGCTACGAGAGCGATGGCCCGATCTTCGTCCTGTACCTGAAGGACGCGGCCGGCGGCATCGTCCAGAACCTGCACATCGGCGGCGGCGGCAGCGCCACCCACCGCATCGACACGCCCGGAACCTACTCGCTACAGGTCAGCGGCTCGGAGACGTGGCGCATCTGGCTGGACCCGGCCCCGTGAGCCGCCCGGCCGAAAATCTCCCCATCGAGAAAGGCATCCGCCGATGAACCGCACGCTCCGGGCCGCCGCCCTCGCCCTGCCGCTGGCGATCCCGCTCGCCCTTGCCACGACCGCCCTCGTCCACGCCCACGGCGACGGCGCCCCCTCGGCCATCGACACGACCGGCCTGGAGCCGCTCGGCGAGAACGACCGCGACAAGAACCCCTATGTCGGCAACGCCAAGGCGGTCGAGATCGGGGCGTCCGGCTACAACAAGAACTGCGCCCGCTGCCACGGCATCGACGCCAAGTCCGGCGGCATGGCGCCCGACCTGCGCGAACTCGACAAGACGGAAGCCTCCGACGTCTACTTCCTGACCCGCGTGCGCGGCGGCGCCCAGCGCGACGGCCGCTACCGCATGCCCCCCTTCGCCGACATCCTGAGCCAGGAGGCGATCTGGGCGATCCGCACCTACATCGAGAGCGAGGCCGACAAGGACCCGGCCATCGCGGCCAAGATCAATTGATTCCGCGGATGCTCGCGCATTCGGCCTCGGCGCTCGCGCTGGCGGGAGGGCTGCTCCTGCCCGTCCCCGCGCGCGCCGAGGTCAAGGAATACCAGATCCGGCGCATGCTGATGCTGAAGACGGAGTGCACGGTGACCGGGCTCGACATCGCCCGGATCGCCGACGACCCGCGCCTGCGCGAGCGCTTCCGCGCGACCTGCGAGAACCTCAGCCACTATCCCGACGGGGTCGAGATCGTCTGCCCCGACACCGAGGACGAGCGCGACTGCACCCTGCTCACCGCCAAGCGCGAGTTCCCCCATCTGAGGCTGCTGGCGCGATGACCGCCCCCGCGCCCTGGCCCGGCCGCCTCTCGCTCGGCCTGCACTGGGGCGTCGGCGCGGGCGTGCTCGGGCTGCTCGCCTTCGGCTTCTGGCTCCAGACGGTGAAGGGCGGCCCGGACAAGACCGCGCTCGTGCAGATCCACAAGTCGGTCGGCGTGCTCGTCCTCATTGCCGCGCTCGCCCGCGTGGTCTGGCGGATGCGCGAGGGCTTTCCCGCGCCCGCCGGGCCGCACGCCGCCTGGGAGCGGCGCGGCGCGATTCTCCTCCACGTCTTCCTCATCGCGGCGACCCTGCTGATGCCACTCTCCGGCATCCTGCGCTCGCTGGCCTACGCCCGCCCTGTCTCGGTGTTCGGGCTGCCGCTGGTCCCGAAACTGTTCGAGGCCAAGCACGAGACGCTCTACGCGGTGGCCTCCAACCTCCACGATGGGCTGGCGCTCGCCTTGAGCGCGGCGCTCGCGCTCCACGTCGCGGCGGCCCTCAAGCATCACTGGATCGACCGCGACGCCACGCTCACCCGCATCCTCGGCCTCACCCGGAGGGCCGGGCGATGAGGCGCGCCGCTCTTACCGCAGCGCTCGGTCTCGCCGTCCTCGCGGGTGCCGCCCGGGCCGATTTCGACAGCGACGAGACCACCGGCTACCGGGTGCAGAACTACCGCGCCCCGGTGACCCGCCCGGTCGAGGCCGGGGAGCGGATCGACATCGCCGCCCTCGACCGCCTGCGCGACGAGGGCGCGGTGCTGATCGACACCATGCCCCAGCGCGGCGGCTATGACCCCGCCACCGGCGCGTGGCGCATCGTGGACCGCCGCGAGACGATCCCCGGCGCGACGTGGCTGCCCGAGACCGGCCGCGGCCGGCTCGAACCGCGGCTCGCCGCCTACTTCGCCCGCCATCTCGCCCGCCTGACCGGCGGCGACCGGGGGCGCCCCATTGTATTCTTCTGCCTCGCCGATTGCTGGATGTCGTGGAACGCGGTCAAGCGCGCCGCCGCGCTGGGCTACACCCGCCTCTACTGGTTCGCCGATGGCACCGACGGCTGGACGGACACCGAGCGTCCCCTGGTCGAGGCCGTCCCGCCCCCGGTTCCACCCCTCGAAGACCGCTGAGCCGAGGCCCCGCGATGCCCTTCCTCTCCCCCTTCAGGCCCTTCATCGACCGGCCGCTCGCCCGCGCGGCGGCCCCATCCAGCGGCAGCCGCGATCCGCTCGATTCGCCGCTCTGGCCGGCCATGGCCGAGCGCTATCTCGGCGGGCGCCGCACCGTGTTCGACGACGCGGTGCAGGTGATGCTACCCCCCGTCACCGAGGACCAGACCCAGGTGCCGGTGACCGTCGATGCCCGCGCCCTGGGAAGTGCCGACGAGGTGCTCGTCATCGCCGACCTCAACCCGTTTCCGCTGACCCTGCGGCTGGAGCCACTGGCGGCCAAGCCTTTTGTCGCCTTCCGCATGAAGATCGAGCAGGGCACGCCGATCCGCGCCGCGGTCCGCAAGGGCGAGACCTGGCATGTCGGCGGGCGCTATCTGGATGCGGCGGGCGGAGGCTGCTCGGTGCCGCCGGTGGTGGAGAAGAAGGTCGATTGGAAGAGCCTCGGCGAGACCCGCGCCCGGGTCTGGAGCGAGGCCGACGGCCTTCGCCTGCGCCTTCGCATGACCCACCCGATGGACACCGGCATGCTCGCCAACATCCCGCTCTTCCTGATCGAGGAGCTGAGCGTGGCCGATTCCGCCGGCGCGGTGCTGGCCCGCCTCACCCTGCAGGAGCCGGTGGCCGACAATCCGACCCTGACGCTGCTGCCGGACCGCCCGGCGACCGGCGAGGCGCTGACGCTCAAGGCCCGCAACACCAACGGCACGACTTTCACGGTGCGGGTGCCGATACCGCCGAATGCGGCGTCCGCGGCCGCTCCGGCCGCCGGGCAGGAGGGACGGCTGTGAGCAAGGAAACCACGATCACCCGCCGCGCCGGCCTCGCCCTTGGGCTTTCCGCCGCCGCCCTGCCCTGGCTCCGGGCCGAGGCCGCGCCGCTTCAATATCCGCTTCATCCGGTCGAGATCGTCCCGCGGGTCTGGACGATCTACGGCGCGCCCGAACCCATCACCCGCGCCAATGGCGGGGCGATCGCCAACATCACCGTGCTGGACACCAGTGACGGTGCCGTCCTGATCGATGCCGGCCCCTCGCACCGCTACGGCACGGCGCTGAAGGCTCTGGCCGAGCGCCTGACGGGCAAGCCGGTGGTGCGGGTCTACCTCACCCACATCCACGCCGACCACGTGCTCGGCGCGACCGCCTTCGAGCCCGGCACGGTCAGCGGCGGCCCGGCGCTCCGCGGCGACCTGAAGCGGGCCGGCACCGACCTCACCAACGGTATGTACCGGGTCGCGGGCGACTGGATGCGCGGCACCGGCGTGCCCGAGCCCGGTCGTGTCGCGGAAGCGGGCGTCGAGACCATCGGCGAGCGCCGCTTCCGTATCCTCCCGCTCGCCGGCCACACCCGCGAGGACCTGTGCCTGTTCGAGGAATCGTCCGGCCTGCTCTTCCCCGGTGACCTCGTCTTCCTCGACCGCGCCGCCACCACACCGGACGCCGATCCCGAGCGCTGGCGCGGCGCGCTGGCGACGCTCAGTGAGATCGACCACCACCTGCTGATCCCCGGCCACGGCCCGGTCGAGGCCGGACGCCGCGGCATCGACCAGACCCGGCGCTGGCTCGACACGGTCGAGGCGCGGATCGACGAGGGGTTTTCCCGTGGGCTCGACGTGACCGAGCTGATGGCCGAGCCCCTGCCGGACTGGACCGCCGGGCTCGCGGTGGCGCGCTACGAGTTCGCCCGCTCGGTAATGCATCTCCTGCCGGCCCTGGAGCGCCGCGACCTACCGCGATGCACTCAAGCTTGATCCGAGACCAAATAGCAGTTCAAAGCCAGCATTTCCAAGATTGGCCCTTGGCACGAATCCGTCGTCCGGCGAGCGGATGCTGAATAGCAGCTTCATGAGCCCAACCAGACCTTGGACCGCAGAGCCTCGAATGTCCGCAAGGGGCTGGAAGCGGCGGTTAGGCGCGGGCAGTCCGAAGGGCGGCTCATGGCGCTATGCGGACCTGCCGCCCATCCTTGCCGGTTGTAGAATGCTTCGGACGCAGCGTTGACCAGGGTCCAATCTGATGGTCCAATCCCCAGGTCCGATACCGCTCAAGACGGGTGATCGAGGGCCTAACCCTTTGATGTCGTACCCCTTCGGTTTTGGCTGAGAATCCTGGCTACTCACCTACATTATGCCGGGACCCTCACAGCGCTTCTTGTCTGAACAGGAACACCTGAGCGGCCTGACAGCGCCCTGGATTGATCGGGCAGCGCCGCGTCATCGGCTTCGAGTTTGAGAACACCGCTTGCGTTCACCCAAGTTATCAGGAATCTTAGCCGTACATGGCGGTTCGCGCTTGAGCGAACGCGTCGTGTCGCGCCGGGGAAGGTGAAGAAACTGCCCCACGCTGGCCGGCGGCCAGCCTCGGATGCGTAGGCTGCCGGTCGGCGTGGGACCTCACGTGCTTCGTGGTGTATCAACCCTCCGCTCCGCCGGCGGCGTGCACCCCAGGTGCGTCGAAGCCGGCACGGATGACATCGGGCGCGGTAGCCGGCGCCAAGACATCGCTGAAGTCCCTGGCCGCCGGAGCGCCTGTCAAAGGTCGGGGAGCCCACTTCGGCATCGACGTGCCCGCGCCGCTGTCTCCGCAGCGCAAACGCGGACGCGTGTCCCGACGCGAGCCTGATCCGCCTCAGGTTGTGAACGATCTCCCGCGTCCACTGCCGGTCTCCCGGGCCGAACTCGACGTACTCGAGACCTTCCTCGGGGCCGAGATCGACGCGCTTTTTCGCGACCTGCTGCCATGACGCGCCCGTTCGTCTCGACGGTGCCTGTCAAAGCCCCATTCGAACACGGCGCGGCGAGAGGTCTGTGGATCGCGTCCCATCCCGGCTTTGCCTCTCCCCTCGACCGACTCACCTTGCCGCCAGCTGCGTCGGAGGCTTGACCGATGAAACTGATCAACCGCTCGAACCGCCTCCTACCCGCTCGGGACGGTCAACTACGCGCCTGTCTATACCTACGTGTCTCAACGGGCCGGCAAGCCGAGAGCGACCTCTCCATCCCCGACCAGCGCAAGTCGGTGCGCGCCTACTGCACCGCCCACGGCTGGCCTGTCATCGCCGAGCATGTCGAACCCGGAGCCTCCGCCCTTGACGACAACCGCCCCGCATTCCAGGCTATGATCAACCGGGCCGAGGACAGCGATCACCCCTACGACGTCATCGTCGTGCATTCACTGTCACGCTTCTTCCGCGACGCGCTCGGCCTGGAGATGTATGTCCGCCGCCTCTTGAAGGTCGGGGTGCGGCTCGTCTCGATCACCCAAGAGTTCGGTGACGATTCTGCCGCCAAGATGATGCGCCAGATGATCGCGCTGTTCGACGAGTACAACAGCCTCGAGAACAGCAAGCACGTCCAGCGCGCGATGAATGAGAACGCGCGCCAGGGCTTTTACAACGGGGCGACGCTACCGCTCGGCTACACGCTCGAAGAGATCGAGCGACGCGGCAGCCGGGTCAAGAAGCGTCCGATCATCGATCCGGTCGAGGCGGAAACAGTTCGGCTGATTTTCAAACTCTACCGGCACGGTGACGGCCGCTCCGGCCCCCTCGGCGTGAAGGCGCTCACCTGCCACCTGAATGAACGCGGCTATCGCACACGCGCCGGGGCCAGCTTCGGCGTGGCTACGATCCACGGCATACTGACGAACCGGATCTATGTCGGGGAGTGGGGCTTCAACAAGCGCTGCTCGAAGACGCGACAAGCCAAGCCGAAGGCGGAGCACATCGCCATTGCAGTGCCGCCTATCATCGCCACGGATGAGTTCGAGGCGGTGCAGGCTACGTTGAAGGCCCACAACCCACGCGTCACGCCGGCGCGGGTCGTGACAGGCCCGATCCTGCTCACCGGGCTTGCGACCTGCAGCACCTGCGGCGGTGCGATGACGCTGCGCACCGGCACCTCGGGATCGGGGCAGGTGCACCGCTACTACAGTTGCTCGACGAAGGGACGGCAGGGTCCGACGGGCTGCTCGGGCCGGACGATCCGGATGGACACGCTCGACACTCTGGTCACCGAGCGTCTCGTGGCCGACCTTCTGCAGCCTGACCGATTGCGGATGACGCTGGCCTCGCTGTGGGCGCTGCGCGCCGAGCGAGCAACGCAGGTCGATGGCCGTGTGGCTGCGCTGCGCAGCGAGCTCACGACCGCGGAGGAGAAGCTGAGGCGGCTTTACCGGTTGGTGGAGAACGGCGACGATGAGCCGGACGACCTGCTGAAGGAACGGCTGTCGAGTTTGCGAGCCGAGCGAGATCTGGCGAAAGCTACCCTCGGCCGGATCCGTATGGTCAGCCCAAATCCAACTGAGATCGGGCCCGAACTGATCGAGCGCTTCGGGCGTCTGCTGCGCGAGAATGTGACCTCGGGTGAGATCCCGTTCCGGAAAGCGTGGCTTCAGACAATTGTCGATCGCGTCGAGGTGGGAGCAGACGTGATCCGCATCGTCGGTGACAAGGAGAGCCTGAAGAATGCCCTGACGGGTTCGGGCGGCGAAGCCGTGACCGGCGTTCGCAGTTCTGTACGGAAATGGCGCACCCGACACGATTCGAACGTGTGACCTTTGCCTTCGGAGGGCAACGCTCTATCCAGCTGAGCTACGGGTGCTGACCGTGGCTCGTGAGTAGCTCAACTCAAGGCGCCGCGCAACGGCGCTGTGCGGGGTGATGAAATGCCCTGATCGCTCAAAGGGATGGTAGCGTAGCCTTCCTCAGGCAAAGGTCACATGTTCGAATCGTGTCAAGTGCGCAAGGGAGGAGGGAGGGGGAGGGGCTGCTCGAGCGCCGGCGGTGTGTCCGCGGGTGCGG
>JAESFL010000335.1_pt1 | contig 38001 bp, 33 predicted proteins | sample 9269401 | NCBI WGS metagenome assembly JAESFL01 (sample SAMN14506025, study PRJNA617098) | algae metagenome | isolation source: Gloeocapsa sp. UFS-A4-WI-NPMV-4B04 and co-occurring heterotrophs from desert... | place: USA: Utah | collected 2006-10-01 | reverse complement strand
AACTCGCACGAAGGACGCCCTCTGGAGCACCATCGGCACCCTGCTCGCCGGGTTCACACCCGTCGAGTGCGCCAACTACCTCGCAAATGCTGGATATGAGCCCGTCTAACTCGTAACCGCTCTAAGAAGCCACTTCGCCTGATGGGGCTCTTGGACTGGCGTGAGTGGAAGTACTGCAGGGTCGGAACAGCGGCCTCATTGAACCTGGACCGGGATCAGAGCGACCAAGGGATACGGCGCCCATCACGGGGAACCGCAACCCAAGGGGACTACGATGACCATCTTCTCTCGAAAGCTTATCGCTGTGACACTCGGTGCTGCATCTCTCGCTGCCTTGGGCAGCTTGTCGATGTCGGCCCCTGCGGCTGCCAGACCCCCCAGCGCCGGGGTGACGGAAATGAAGGGCTCGGGCCCTGAGCACGGAGACTGCAAGGCAACGGCCGAGAACGCGGTGGCGAACTCCCATGCCGGTGCGCAGCAGCTCTGGGCTGCCAATGTCTCGGGCAAGTACGGGAAAAAGTGGGCCTTGTGGGTTGGAGCGAAGGACAAAGCGGTCGTGCCACTCGGTGGCAACTCGTATCAGGCATCGGCAAAGCCCTGTTTCTATCAGCCGGTTCTCTAGTGGCGCACTCCAATGAGCGCTGGTAGTGCAGCGTGTCTCCGGACACGTCGCACTATCGGCCGCATCAGCCGTCGGCATTTCCTATCACCGCTAGGGTGTTGATCTCGGTGTGCCCAGACCGACCTCGCTCAGTTCAACGCTCCAACGCAGGCGCAGGCTCGAACGATCCTGTCGGCTATTCGTGGAGAAGACGGCGCAAGTTGAGCCACCTACGCTTTCGGCGTCAGGCGCCCCAAACGACTGAGCAAGGCCGCGCCCGTTCGAATGCCGTTGACGAAGCAATCAAGCTTGAGGTTCTCGTTGGGGGCGTGGTTCGCTTCGTCGGCATTGGCATAGGGCACGACAAAGGCATGGGTGCCGAGGATCTTGGTGAACACGTAGTCGGGCAGGCTTCCACCGGCCGAAGGGTAGAGCAGCGGCTCCACGCCCTGCGCATCGCCGATCGCCTGCCGGATCGGCTCCGCAAAGGGTGAGTCCATCGGGGTCTTCGACGGCAGCATGCCGTTCAGCGGAATGAACTCCACCTCGGGGGCATGGCGCTCCACATGGGCGGCAACCTTTTCGAAGACCTCGGCAGGCGTCATCCGCTCGACGAGGCGAATGTCGCACTTCACGAAAGCGCTGTGTGGCAGAACCGTCTTCGATCCCGGTCCGCCGTACCCGCCATGGAAGCCATTGATGGTGAGCGTCGGATGGAACATGAGGCGGTCGGCCACGGGGCGATCGCCAGGCTCATCGAAACGGGCGAGCGCCAGCTCGTCGCGCACATGCTGCGGGTCAAGGGACAGGCGCGCCGCAGCGGCTCGCTCCAGGTCCGTCGGCGGCACGATGTTGTCGTGGAGCCCGTCGATGATGATCTCTCCCCGGGCGTTCTTCATGGTGCCGAGAAGGTGGACGAGGGTCCAGATCGGGTTCGGTGCGACGCCGCCGAAATTGCCGGAGTGAAGATCGCGTTTTGCTCCCACGGCCCGAAGCTCGAACGACGCGACCCCACGCACCCCAAAGGTGACGGTGGGTCTGCCCGATTCATGAAGCGGCCCGTCGGCTGTCACCACCAAATCCGCCTTCAGTCGCTCGCGATGGGTTTCGACGAACGAGGCAATGTGGGGGCTGCCAATCTCCTCCTCCCCCTCGAGGAGAACGATGACGTTGCAGGGGAGTTCGCCATGTATCGCGAGATGGGACTCGATAGCGAGAATTTGCGCGAAATGCTGGCCCTTGTTGTCACCGATGCCGCGCGCCCAGATGCGACCGTCGCGGATCGTCGGTTCGAAGGGCGGGCTCACCCATTCCTCGAGCGGATCGGGCGGCTGCACGTCGTAGTGACCATAGAGAAGGACCGTGGGCGCCCCGGGTTTCTTCTCCCAGCGCGCGAGGACCATCGGGTGCTTGGCGGTGGGAACGGCCTCCGCCTCCAGCCCAAGATCCCTCAGCATGGTCACGAGCAGGCTGGCCACCTCCTGGATGCCGATGTCATGCGCGCTGATGCTCGGGTGACGAACATAATCCATCACCCGTTGGATGAACTCATCCTGTCGGGCCGCGATATGGGCGAAGACCCGCTCCAGACCCTCGGCTGTTGCTCCGTTCGCGTTTTTCATGCTGTCCCCCTTGGGTCCTGCGCAGCGAGGGTGAGAAGCATCGCTCCCGAGGGGTGGACTTCACCCTGCCAGCCAGGCGCAACGAATGCCGTGGCATCGAGCTGCAGCACGATGGCTGGTCCGATAAAGCGGTCACCGGCAGCGAGGTGGGCGCGGTCGTAGATCGGCACGTCCCGTGATCCGCCAACGAACGCGACTGTCCGGCGACCAACCGGCTTCGCACCGGAGCCGCGCGGCAGGAGGATCCGTTCGGGCGACGGCATCTGGCCTGCCGCCTCGATCCGCAACGTTACGACCTCGATGGGGGTGGAGAGGATGAAGCCGTACAATGCGGCATGAGCGGCGTTGAAGGCCTCCTCCGCCCCGCCCCGCGAGCCGGCCCAGCGGACAGCGACCTCGCCACCTTGCCCCTTGTAGCGCATCATCGTGACCAGCGCCTTCGAGCGTGCCGACGGGGGAACCTGCTCCTTCTCGAACCACGTATCGGCCTGAGCATGAAGTTCGGCGAATACGGCCTCGACAACCGCGGCGTCCACCGGGCCGGCCTTGGGCAGCGTCCGGCTGAACTCGGCCTTCAGGTCGGCCGCAAGGAGCCCATCGGCGCAGAGCACTCCCGGGGCCGGCGGGATCATGACACGGGGGATTGCCAGCAATTCCGCCAACGAACACCCATGCAGCGGGCCTGCTCCGCCGAACGGCACGAGCGTGAAGTCGCGCGGATCATGCCCCCGCTCGACAGACACCACCCGAAGCGCCCCGACCATGTGGTTGTCGACGATCGCCAGAATTCCTCGGGCAGCGTCCTCGACGGACAGACGAAGCGGACCGGCGACACGGTCCTGAATGGCCGCGCGAGCCTTCTCGCGATCGAGCGCCATGGCCCCGCCGAGAAGCTGCTCAGGAAGATTGCCGAGCACGACATGGGCGTCCGTCACCGTGGGTTCGAGACCACCTTGCCCGTAGCAGGCGGGGCCCGGTCGGGCCCCTGCGCTCATGGGGCCGACCATCAAGGCGCCATCGACAATCCGCGCAATGGAGCCTCCACCCGCCCCGATGGTCACCATATCGACCATGGGCAACGGCAGGGGCCATTCACCGACATGGCCTCGCTCGGTCAGCCCGACCTGCCCGTCCTTGATCAGGCAGATGTCTGCACTCGTCCCCCCAATGTCCACGGTGATGAGATCCGAGATTCCGCAAGCGGCCGCGATCTCTCGGGCGCCCACCACGCCCGCAGCCGGGCCCGACAGCGCCGTGAGCGCAGGAGCATGGCGGATCGTTCCGGCGCCCGCGACCCCACCATTGGACTGCATGAGCAGGAGTGGAGCGTCCACTCCCGCATCCGTGAGCCGCTCCTGAAGCCGCGTCACGTAGGTCGACACACCCGGCATGACCGAAGCATTCAGAACAGTGGCGAGCGAGCGCTCATATTCCCGCACGACCGGCAGAATATCGGCCGAGCAGGTGACTGCGACTCCGGGAAGAGCCTCCCGCAAAAGCTGCGCAACCCGAAGCTCATGGTCGGGGTTCGCGAAGGAGTGAAGGAGGCAGACCGCAACGGCCGAGACCTTCAAGCGGCGCAATTCGGCGATTGCCGCCTCGACGCTCCTCTCCTCGAGCGGTTCGAGAACGATGCCCCCCGGCCCGATCCGCTCCGTCACCTCGAGGACGCGTGATGCCGGGACCGGACGGTCCGGTTTGATCCAGCTGTACAGATTGGCTTTGCGAGGGATGTCCTGACGGCCGATCGTCAGAACATGGCGGAATCCGCGGGTCGTCACGAGGGCGGTGAGCGCTCCCTTCCGCTCCAGGATCATGTTGGTTGCAACGGTCGTGCCGTGCAACACACGTCCGATCGCTTGGGCCTCGGCGTCCGCCTGCTCGAGGGCAAGCTCAACGCCTCTCATGAATGCCCGCGAGGGATCGTCGGGGACGCTCGGGGTCTTGGCCCGCCAGACCTTGCCGCTCGTCGTTTCGAGGAGCGCCACGTCCGTGAATGTGCCCCCGATATCGACGGCGACAACGAAATCGGCGGGTTCAGGTGAGCGCATCGACGTACTCGTTGCGGTGGAATGCACGGGTCGGGGTGCGGGTGGATCGAAATGCGGCGGTCCGAGCCTCGTCGACGGCGAAGTCCTCGATGGCCACTCCGTAAAGGCGCTCGGCAGCCTCGCGGCTGACAAAGCCTCCCAGCACGTCGCTCAGCACCGACTCGGCGGGGCGGTCGTGCGGGTGACCGTAACCGCCGCCGCCGCCGGTCTCGATACGCAGGATATCGCCACGCTTGAGGACGTTTCCGTCGGAGAGGGGAGCCAGCACCCGCTCCTGCGGCGTGCCCGGATTGACGATCGCTCGTCCGGCACCGCCCGACATGCCTCCGGCGATGCCCCATGGCGGGTTCTTCACGCAATCGATGCGGATCGCCATCACGGCCTCTTCCGCCAGGATCTCGTATTCGCGCAGGATGCCGCATCCGCCGCGGTAGCGTCCTGCGCCGCCGCTGTCTTCCACGACTCCGTAGGCGCGGAGGAGGACGGGATAGCCGACTTCCAGGAACTCCACAGGGTAGTTCTCCTGGGCGACGAAATACACGGTATCGATGCCGTCAGCATACGGCCTCGCGCCATAGCCGACACCGAGTCCGTCGGCGAGGAGGAAGCGCTCGCGCTCGCCCTTGTCGTTCAGATAGGTACCGCGCATGATCGAGATGACGTAAGCGGAATGGGAGGCTGGAGCTCCGCCTCCTGCCGCATTCACGAGGCCATTCAGGGTCGCGAGCACCCGCATCATCGTGAGGCCGCGCATGCCGAGCGATGCGGGAAAACGCGGCCACAGCAACGAGCCTTCGCGCAACCGGACTTCGTCGATGGCTTGCGGTCCGCCGGCATTGCACACCTGAGCGGGGTCACCTCCCAGGAAGTAGAGGCCCAGCGCCATCCCCGGCACCCCGGGATTCATCAGGAAGTTCACGGGACCGACAGCCTGGTCGTCCGTGGCGGTCCCGTCGAGGATGAACCGATCCGTCCCCTGAGATGTGCGCTCGCGGGTCAGCGACAGGCGGAGCTTCAAAGGACCGCTTCCGTGGCCGTCGGTATCGATCGCGTCCGTGAAGCTATGGGTCCCGACCGGGAAGGTCTCGGCCAGCTTCGAGCGCACCAAGCGACGGGTTCGGTCGAGCAGGATGGCCAGGGCCTCCGCGATCACATCCGGACCAAACCGCGCCACGATCTCGCCCAAACGCTTCACGCCGAGCTCGACGCTGCTCATCAGCGCCTGGAGATCGCCCCGGCTCTGATCAGGGAAGCGCGAGTTGCGATGGAAGATGGCCAATGCGGCCTCGTTGACGGTGCCGGCGTCGATGAGCTTCGTCGGTGGAACGATGATCCCCTCTTGGAAGATGTCCGTTGCGTCTGGGCTGATCGAGCCAGGGCGCAGGCCACCGATATCGGCAAAGTGCGCCCAGCTCATCACGAATGCACACAGCCTTGCATCGTGAAAGACCGGTGCGATGAGCACCTGATCGTTCGAATGGGAGACGGCGCCCCGAGACCCATAGCAGTCGTTGTACCAATAAAGGTCGCCTGGCCGCATGGTCTCTCGAGGAAAGTGCGCGAAGACAGGGCTCGTCATGTCTCCGAACACCGGCACATTGGAGCCCACCGCCATGACACCATCGGCATCGAACAGGGCCGTATAGAAGTCCTTCTTCTCACGGATGAAGGCGCTGATCGCCGTTCGCTCGATCAAGGCCTCCATCTCGGCCTGAGCGGCGCGAATGGCACCGCGTACGATCTCGACCGTGATCGGATCGCACTGGGTCGCCCGGGTCAGGTTCTGAACCGCGTTGTCTGAGGCGCGGGCAACAGGCCGGGACATCGATGGCGTCCTTTCGGTGGAGACGAGAGGATTTACAGGCGGCCGCTGCGGCTCATGCGGGATGGGCCGATCGGACCAAGCGTCCGGCCGCCCGGAGCGCCGCCACGAAGCGGTTCGTACCGCGGGTGAGCTGCACGCGGGCAAATCCCTGGAGCTCGGGATCCATCGCTGCAATCTCATCGGCGATTGCGAGTGTCGGCAGGGGTGGTACGGGCGTCGCGGGATCATGCCGGAAGCGGGGTGCGACCGTGAAGTTGATCGGGACGAGAATGCGTGCGAGGCCCATGATGGCGGCGTTTGCCTTCATGGGGTCGATCGCGCCGGCGCTCGCCTGGCCGTAGAAGCTCTCGAGCGCCTGCCTGAAATCATCGAGCGCGGACTTCGCTTCGGAGAAGTCGTAGGCGTCGCCGGCGGCGCCGATGTAGCGATCGAGGGTGCTGGCGAACTCCTCGGCCGTAGCGCGCCAGTCGAAGGGTAGGATCTCCGAATTGGCCACCCCGAGGATCGAGCCGAGATAGACCTTGATATCGCGCAGCAGAATATCCTTGTCCGCGATTTCGATCGTGTCGTTTTCGGTGTGCCACGCGATGTTGCCACCGCAGCCGCCGACCGCGTAATAACCCTTCGAGGCACGCAGGTCGTCGGGCATCGTCGAGCTGAGCATGAAGAAGCTCGAGATCCCGATATTGTTGAAGGAGTAGTCACCGGCCCGGTGCGGACGCTCGCCATGACTGTCGAGCCCGCAGACATCCCTGATGACCCCCTGGATATACCCTTCTGTCTCGGACATCCAGGAGACGTCCTTGAACTCGGTCGCCCACCGGCAACCGGGGCTGTCGCAATTCACCTGCGCGACGCAGTTCTCGTCGAGATCCATCGCGAAGCGGTCGGCATACCACGTGGAGCCCGCGTAGCGGCCGGTGGAGTGACCGGGCCACCAGGCAATGCGCACTGTGCGACGAAGAGCGCTGCGGTTCTTCCAAAGGACGCGTGCGATCTCGACCATCGTGGCATCGCCCGTAGCATTGTCGCCCACGCCCACGTCCCAGCTGTCATAATGGCCGTGGAGCAGAACGAACTTGTCGGGTTCGACATTGCCCTTGATCTCGACGACCGGCAGCTTCTGTTTGAACCAGCCTTCCTGCATTTCCGTTTCGATGGTCACCGAACCACCCTGTTCGGCCAGCTCGATCAGCGCCTTCCCATCGGGATTGTTGACGGCCACCACGGGGATCCGTGGCTTGCGCGGAAGATCATCGAGATCCGGCGTTCCCCAGATCGAGGTGCAGATGCCCCAGTGAATGTCGATGCCGGGATTCATCGCGATGACGCCGATCGCGCCCTTTTCCTCGAACTCGCGGACCTTTTGGGGAAATGCGAACCCCTCCGAGATCACGATCCTGCCGCGGATGCGATCCTCGGAGGACAGCGACGGGTCCTGGTTCTTGGCAAAGAGCGTACCGATCGAACGCGAGTAGGTTGCGGGAACATGGATCAGCGGTGCCGTGACGCCACCGCGGCAGTCGATCGCGTAGGCTGGCGGCTTGGCGCGGATCGTGCGTCCCTCTGCCTTTACGCGGGCATCGAACGGAACCGACAAATAGATCTCCGCATCGTGCACCGTCACGGGCACACCGGCCTGCTCCAGAGCGGCGACAATCATGTCAGCGCTGGCATTCACGTCATCCGGCTTCCAACGCGGTGTCTTGGCAAACGCCTCGACGAGAGCCCAAGGCACGTCCAGCGACACGTCGTCGAGAAGTTCGGTCTGGGTCATCGCACAACCGCTCCTGTTTCGCTGTGTGAAATCGCGTTTTATGCCGTGACGATAACAGCCCTGGCCATGCTGACAAGCGGGAGCATGTGCTGTCGTGCATGAAAGGACGGCAGGCGTAACCTACGGCTGTTTCCGCCGACGTGAAATCAGCTCGCGTCCTGTGGTGGTCGCGTCGTCTTCAGGTGAGCCGGATTCACCACACTCGAGAATGCTCTAGACTGCGGCCGGCCAGCTTTGACGCCAGCCGATCGCCTCCGAGATGCGGCGTGCAGCCTGTGCGACGACACCGCGGACCTTCTCCTTGTCGCCAGATTTCAGGGTATCGATCATGCCGGCCACCGACACGGCAGCGATGACATCGCCGCCGCTGTCGAACACGGCCGATGCGAATGAGAAGGCATTCGGGTCGAGGTCGCCAAAGCTCTCGTTCGCGCCTGTCGCGCGAATGGCTTTCAAACGCTTCTCAAGGGCTCGACGGTTCGTCACCGTCTGCGGCGTGAATGCCCTGAGCGAGCCGGAGAGAACCTCTTCTCGAACCTCGTCCGGTGCGAAGGCGAGCAGGATCTTCGTGCCGCCGCCGGCATGCAGGGGCCCGCGGCGGCCTACCTGAGCGTAAAGTTGGCCCGATATCCGAGCGGCCCGGATCGCGATGCAGAGCGATTGGGTTCCGTCACGGACAAGCAGGTTCACCTGATGCCCGGATGCGCGAGCCAGATCGTCCAGGAATGGCCCGGCAGCCTTGATCAGCGCGACATTGTCCTGGGCGCTCGAGGCGAGAACAAGGGGCCGATAGCCAAGCGTGTAGGTCCGCGATACCGGATCCCGGATCACGTAACCCCGCTGCTCCAGCGTATAGATCAGGCGAAAGACGAGGCTCTTGGTGTTGCCGGAGACCTTGGCCAACTCGGTGACACTGAGGCCGGGATGCTCGGCCAGTGCCTCGAGCAACGACAAGGCGCGGTCAACGGCTGAAATCGTATAGGGCATGAGAAATCGCCATTGATGCTGGATGCAGAATGCTCGGGAACGCTCTAGTCTGGAATAATCGCCGCGCAACCAAAAGATGTATTTCACGGCGTGAGACAAGCGGGTCCGGCGCGAGGACCCATGAATTCGGACGAAGCCTTTGTTGATGCTGCATTGTCACGGTATGCCGCCTACCATGAGGTGGGCCCCGCGCGGGCCGTGATTGAGCTTTTGCGTCGCCCGGTTCCGCATCCCGGCCCGGGGCAGGTCCTGGTGGAGGTGCACCGATCCGGGATCAATCCATCCGACACGAAACGCCGCAGCGGCTGGGCGAGCTACAAGCCCCACACGCCGCCCGTCGTCCTTCATACCGACGGGGCGGGAATCATCGTTCAAGTGGGCGAGGGCGTGTCTGCCTCCCGCATCGGAGAGCGCGTTTGGCTGTGGAACGCCGAAACCGATGGACAGGGAACGGCATCGGACCACTGCCTCGTCCAGGCCGACCATGCCGTGCCCCTCCCGGAGAATGCCAGCTTCGATGCCGGTGCTTGCCTTGGCGTTCCAGCCTGCACGGCTCACCGTGCGGTGTTTGCCGACGGCTCGGTCGACCGACAGACCGTTCTCGTTCAAGGGGGCGCCGGTGCGGTCGGATCCTACGCCATCCAGTTTGCCCGGCCGGGTGGAGCAAGGGTCATCGCAACCGGCTCCACGCCCGAGAAACGGCAGGTGGCCACCGATCTCGGTGCCCATCGCGTCGTCGACTACCGCGATCCGGATGCGGCACGGCTGATCCTGGACGCGAATGACGGACGCGGGGTCGATCGGATCATCGAGGTCGACCTTGGCGACAACTTGCCCCTCGATCTGGCGGTGGCGGGCACGAATGCGACCATCGCCTCGTACTCCTCTACACGCGTGCGGGAGTTCACCTTTCCCTATTATCAGATCGCCCCGAAGGGGCTGAACTTCCTGATCGTACAGGGATACTGCCTTGCTCAGGGTGCCAGGGAGGAGGGCATCGTTGCCATCACCCAAGCGTTCGCCGAGGGCTGGCTCCGGCACCGGATCGGAGCTGTGTTTCCCTTCGAGCAGATCGTCGAGGCGCATGAGGCAGCCGAGCGTGGCGAGACGGACGGCAAGGTTCTCGTCGCGTTGAGGTAGGACGGCTGGTCTCTTCACAGTGTCGGCACTCGCGGCCCGCTAGCTCGCCTTGCGCCTCGCATCGGCCGCGGCAAGGGACGCCTCGAACGCATCGACCGCGTCCTTGGCCATTTTGACTTGCAGTAGCACGTGATTGAGCCGGCGCTTGAGGCCGGCGACCGCGAAGCGATAAGCATCGGATGCTGGATCCATCTGCCCGACGGACAGAGCCGCCTTGAGGCTCGGGAGCGCACGGGAGCCGAGCGCCGGGTCATGGAGGTGTCCGGGTGCGTCTTGATACAGAACGGGGTTGAGCATTCGCGTCAGACGCAGGAACAACCGGTTCGCTTCCCGAGTCACGGCCTCGTGCGTGACGCCGCGCAACTTCTGTTCAAGCCGCTCGGCGCTCTCGCGATAGGCCTGAACGGCTTTCTCGGCCCCGGAGAAATCGAGGGCGGCGCCCGCCGCCTCGCGGTACTCCCGCAAGGCGTCAAGGTAGTCCCGGGCGATATCGCTTGGCCGGAAAGGCAAGACATCCGCGACGGCCATGCGGAGCAGAATCGACGCATAGAGCTTCGTGTCTTGCGCAAGGATGGCAGGGTCGATCTTGTCGAGGGTCTCGTGCTCGGAATGCCACCACCAGGCGCCTCCCGATCCACCGACGTTGGGATCGCGGTCAGGGTGATCGGGCGTCAACATCGAGTAGACCGACATCGAGCTCAACCCGATGCCCCAGAACGACTGGTCCGCGGCGCGGGACGGCCGGGTGGCACTCACGTATTTGTCCCCACGCTTGCCGATCGCGAGCTGCGCATTGCTGCTCGTCATCGTCGACCAGCCGGTAATCTCCTGCGTCATGGCCTCGTTGAATTCCGCGACCTCTGCCATCTGGTGCCGCGGAACATACACGGTCGCTCCCCGTACCCCGGGCGAGTCGATGTTGAAATAAACGATGGCGTGCTCGTGCAGATCCTCGAAATAGGTATCGGCGAACCACGTCGATCCGGAATAGCGACCGTGCGAATGCCCCGGCCACCAGGCGAGGCGCAGCCCGTACCGAAGTTGACCTTCGAACGATTTGAGCACGCGGGCGAGCTCCAGCACGCAGGCATCGCCGGTGACATTGTCGGTCGAACCGTCGAACCAGGAGCAGTAATGCGCGCCGACGAGGAGGAACTCGGGATCGCGGCCACGGATCTCAGCCACCGGCAGACGCACCTCGCGCCAGCCCGTCGACACCTCGGTCCGCAACGTCGCCGTGATGCCTCCCTCGCCCATGAGCGCGCGCAGGCGCTTCCCGTCGTCACCGCTGATCGAGACGACCGCAAGCTGAGGAATGCTCGCAGATTGGTCAAATTCGGGTGTCCCCCAGACCGGGGTGATGATCATCTTGTGGCGCTGCTTGCCGGCGGACATGCAGATCATGCCGACGGCACCATGCCTTGCCGCCATCAGCGCGTTGTGGGGCGACGGCAGCTTGCCCACGAGAGCAATCTTGCCCTTCACGTCCTTGCCGGAATAGCCCTCTTCACCCCCGTCGCCAACATCCACCACCGGTGCCACGAGGCCCTCGGGCGGAGTGGAGAGACCAAAGGCGACGCCCACGGCTTCGAGAGAGACAGGGCCGCGTGGCGTCTCGATCGACAAGGCTGCCGATACGGGGTGCGAGACATAGGATTGAAACCGGTGGACGGTGTAGTCGATCCCGTATTGCTCGAGGGCCGCCGTGATGATGGCGCAAGCGCGCTCCTCTTCGGCGGAACCCGCCACCTTCTCGCCCAGCGCGCAGAGCTGCGAGCAGATCGACATGAGGTGGTCCTCGGAAACGAGGCTGCGAGCTTCGGCGTCAAGATGGGGCATGGTCGAAGGTAACTCCATGATCTCAGGAAGGAGTGCGGAGTGAGGGGACCTGCGCACTCCCGATGGTGTCGGCCGAGACGAGGTGGCACGCGACACGGCGGCCGGGCGCGACCGTCACCAGAGGGGGGGCCTGCGTGGTGCATACCGGCATGGCCAAGGGGCAGCGACTTACAAACGCGCAGCCCGTGCCGACCTTGCGCGCGTCCGGGGTGCCGGGCTTGAGCGGCAGCGGATCGCGTGATTGCGAGACCCGGGGCAGGGGCACTGCGGCGATGAGTGCACGCGTATAGGGGTGAAGGGGCGCATGGATGACGTCCTCGGTCGGTCCATCCTCCACGATGGAGCCGAGATACATCACCATGGTGCGTCGCGCGACGTAGCGCACGAGCGCGAGGTCGTGCGAAATGTAGATCGCCGTCAGCCCCATGCTGTCCTGAAGCTCGCGCATCAGATTCAGGATCCCGGCCCGGACGCTCACGTCCAACATCGAGACGGGTTCGTCCGCGACGATGAAGCGGGGCTCGAGGATGAGCGCCCGGGCAAGAACAATGCGCTGCAACTGTCCCCCGGACAGCTCGTGCGGATAACGCTCGAGCAGATCTGTACCCCGAACTCGCACTCGTTCCAGGACGAGCCTGATCCGGTCGGTATGCTCTGCCTTTGGAATTTTCGCGTTGATGAGCGGCTCCGCGAGCGAGCGCCCGATGTCAATCCGCGGGTTCAGAGCATCGAAAGGATTCTGAAAGACGAGCTGGGCCTCCCGCCGGAACTCCCGCATGGTCAATCCCGCAAGGCCGGACAGGCTCTTGCTGCCCACGCGGATCGCGCCTGAGCTGGGCTCGACGAGCTTCAGCAGCAAGCGCCCTGTCGTGGTCTTGCCGCAGCCCGATTCACCCAGGAGACCGACGGTCTCGCCTTCTGCGATATCGAAGTCGACGGCCCGAACGGCGTGGACGACCGGGTGCTCTCCGCGCAGGACCTGACCCAGGTTGCGGCGGACCGGAAACGCCTTGCTCAGGCCGCGGACGTTAACGTACGCGTCCATGTTTGGGGGTCCTTGGCGATCTCAGCGAGAACGGGAGCCTCGTCGGCGCGCCAGCAGGCACTGGCATGCCCGGCGTCGTCGAACGTCAGCGGTGGGGTGGCTGCGGTGCAGCGATGCTGGGCAAAAGGGCACCTCGGCGCGAAGCGGCAGCCGACTGGAGGCGATCGCAGGTCCGGTGGCGCGCCCGAAATCGGCGCGAGCGTTCCCCCGGCCCGAGCGAGATCCGGAAAGGCGTTGGTGAGCCCCATCGTGTAAGGGTGGCGGGGCTTCTCCAGCACCTCGCTCACGGTTCCCGCCTCGACGACCTCGCCGGCATACATGACGACGACCCTGTCGCAGACGTAAGCCACCACGCTGATGTCATGGGTCACGAGAAGCACCGAGACGCCCAGCCGTGATTGCAGGTCACGCAAGGTGTCGAGCACCTGCCGTTGTACGATCACATCGAGGGCTGTCACGGGTTCGTCGGCGATGACGAGGGCGGGTTCGAGGGCGAGCGCCATCGCTATGGCGGCCCGCTGACGCATGCCCCCGGAGAACTGGTGTGGGTACTCGGCCCGGCGGGTGGGATCCAGGCCAACCATGCCGAAAAGCTCATCGGAGCGGGTCGTCGCGGCCCTGCGCGTCAGCCCGCCGCGGAGCCGCAGCACCTCGATCAACTGCTCGCCGACCCGGTAGACGGGATCGAGCGCGTTCATCGAGCTCTGCGGCACGAAACTGATCTTGCGCCACAGGAGACTCCTCCACTCCGCCGTCGGCCGCTCGAGCAGGCTGCGCCCCTCGAAGACGATCTCACCGCCACGGAAGCGGGCGTTGCGCGGGACGATTCCCGTGAGGGCCCGGGCGAGTGTGGTCTTGCCGCATCCCGATTCGCCGACCAGACCCACGACCTCGCCGCTTCCGACCTCGAACGTGCCGCGGCTGACGGCGTGCAGGGTTCCACCGCGGGTGGCATAGTCCACAGCGAGCTCGCGGACGGAGAGGAGTGACACGGTCTAGTCTTTCAGCTTGGGAAAGAGGACTTCCTCGTAGCCGCGGCTGATGAAGAAGCCGGCGACCACCACGAGGACGATGCAAAGGCCCGGCGGAACGAACCAGTTGTAGCTGCCCCGCGAGAGGGCCTGGGATGCATAGGCATCTTGGAGCATGGCGCCCCATGACACCGACCCCGACGGACCGAAGCCGAGGAAGCTGATGCTTGCCTCGGTCAGAATGGCCCACCCGATGGCGATCGACCCGTAGAGAAGAGACAGCGGCAGGATATTCGGCGCGATGTGCACGCGAATGATCCGCCAATCGCTCGCGCCGGACACGCGGGCCGCCTCGACGAAGCCGCGTTCGCGCAACGTGAGAACCTGCGAGCGGATGACCCGGGCGGTGTTGGGCCAGAGCAGCACCGCGATCGCGAGCACGACGTTCTCGGTCTGCGCCCCGAGGAAGGCGGCAAGGACGATCACGAAAGGCAGGAACGGTATCCCGAGTGCAATATCGGCAAGGCGCATCAGGACCTGGTCGGTGAGCCCGCCGAAATATCCCGACAGCAATCCCACGAGGGTTCCGAGAGCCACCACTGCGACGGCCGCGGTCAGGCCGACGATCAGCGCGCTGCGGGTGCCTACGATGAGCTGCGAGTAGATGTCGCGCCCGAGATTCGTGGTCCCGAGCGGAAATGCAGCGGCGGGCCCGAGATTGGCCGCGAGGTTTCCGTCATCGAGGAAGTAGATCTCGAGTGGATCCTTGGCGAGAAGGTCGGCGAACAGGGCGACGGCCACGAAGATCGCGTAAATCGTCACGCCGATGATCGCGAGAGGATCACCGCTCGGCAGCCGCAGAACCCGCATGAGACTCGGGAAACGACGCCTCGATGCCTTTGGCGGAGAGGTCAGAGCGATCTCAGCCATGTGACACCCGCGGATCGAGGACTGAATAGAGCAGGTCAGCCACGAAGTTCATGATGATGAGGATGAACGCGATGAACATGAAGGCGCCCTGCGCCAGGGGGTAGTCGGAGGCCGCCACCGCATCCACGAGCACTCGGCCCAACCCTGGCCAGCTGAACACGGTCTCGACAACGACATTCCCACCGACGGACGCACCGAGCCCCAGCGCGAACGCCGTCACGACCGGCAGAAGCGCGTTGCGGGCGGCATGCAGCAGCAGGATGCGCCATTCCGGCAGCCCCTTCATGCGGGCCATCATCACATAGTCCTCGTGCAGGACGTCGAGCATGTTGGAGCGCATGAGCAGGAGCGGCAATCCTTGGAGATAGAGCGCGAGCGTCGCCGCAGGCAGCACCAGATGGTGGAGGAAGTCCGCGGAGGTGAGTCGAGCGAGGGTGGAGCCGAACGTCATGCCGGCCGAGTTGGCGCCGCCGGAGGGGAACCAGCCCAGTCCAAAGGCGAACACCGCGAGCAGCACCATGCCGAGCCAGAACTCGGGGGCTGCCCGGAGGGTGAGAACAATCGGAATGCCGACGGCCTCGGCCAACGAGCCGCGCTTCCAGGCGAGCCAGGCGCCGACCAGAATCCCGAAGAGGTAAGCGATGGTGATCGACACCACCGTCAGGGCGAGCGTGTTCGGCAGAACGTCGAAAATGACCTCGAACACCGGCCTCTTGACGCGAAACGAGGTGCCGAACTCCCCCTGCAGAAGGTTTCCGAAGTAGATGAAGTACTGCTCCATGAGCGAGCGATCGAGGCCGAACTGCCGCTTCAGAGCCTCTTGCTGCTCTGCCGTGAAGGTCGTGTCGATATAGGCCAGCGTCGGATCGCCGGGCATCAAGCGAAACATGAAGAACAACAAGGTCGCCACGGCCCAGAGCACGAGCAGCATCTGGGCAAAGCGGATCGCGACCGATCGCATGGATCACTCCAGGAGTGCGTCAGGCCCAGCCGTCATGGCGGGACGGCATCGCAGTCGAGTGGCGGGCGAACAGACCGTTCGCCCGCCGTCTGGATTCACTCCGGCTGGAGCGTCTCTTTCTTCCCGGTCGGGTAGTGGAGCTTGTTGCCGACAAGCTCGTATCCTGCCTTCTTGAGCATGGCCTTTGCCTCGTCGAGGTTCGCCCTCGGCGGAGTTCCCTGATGCCAGAAGGGAAGCGCCGGCGAGATCATCGAGGAGGCGGGCACGGCAAAGCCGTTCCAGGCGGCAGCCGCGATCAGATTGCGGTTGACCACAGCGGAGAGCGCCTGCCGGAACGCTGGATCGTCGAACGGCGCACGGCGCAGGTTATGCCCGACATAACGCAGACCGAGATCCACGGTGGACGCGACCTGGATGTCCTTCTGCTGGTTCGACAGGTCGGTCAGCAGCTTCGGGTCGCCGCGGTAGTCCGACAGGAAGTTGAGCTCGCCACGCCGCAGCATGCCAAGGCCGGCCTCGTTGTTCGGGATGATGCGCAGGATGAAGCGCTCCATCTTGGGCGCCTGCCAGTGCTCCCCGTTGCGCTCCAGCACGATCTCCTCGTTGAGCTTGAAGCGGGCGACCTTGAAGGGTCCGGATCCAAGGGGTTGTGGTTCCTGATAGGACTCGGCGTTCTCGGGCTTTCCCGTCAGGCCTTGGAGAACCGGCTCCCAGACGTGCTTCGGAATGAGATTGATCTTCGCGACCGTCGAGATCAGGAAGGAGGCGTTCGGCTCCTTCAACTTGAAGCGGATCGTATCAGGGCCGGTCTTCTCCATCGACGCGATGTTGCTGGAGAACGGCTTGTACATGGGCGACTCGTCGCCCATCGTGGCCTGATACGAGAAGATCACGTCGTCGGCCGTCATGGGCTTGCCGTCGTGCCATTTCATGCCCTCGCGCAGGGTGACGTCGAGGGTCGTCGCGTCAGCCCAGTTCACGGACTTGGCCGCGTAGGGCTTTGCAAGCCCGTCTGGCCCGATCCGCATCAGCCGGTCCCACACGAGCTCCGTGATCCAGCTGTCGGGAGCACCCGAGATATAGAGCGGATTGATCGAGTTCAGCGCCTCGGTGGAATTGGCGATGATGTCCTTGACGTTGGCGGCTGGCTCGGCCCCGACGAACGTCCAATAGTTCCGAATGCCGATGCCGCCCTGGTCGACCACGGAGGCCGGTTTGATGACGGACGCCAGATACCCGACGGTGTTCTTCGGGTGGACGAGGAACAAATAAGGGGCGTCCTGCGCCACCATGTTCTGAGCCTTGGCGACGATCGCCTTGCGCTTTTCGGGGTCTGTCTCGCGGCGCTGCTGTTCAGCGATCGCGTCATACTCCTTGTTGACATAGCCAACGAAATTGAAGCCCTTCTCGGCCGTCGACGAGTGGAAGAGGTTGTAGACGAGCTCGTCGGGATCGCTGCGCTCCGGCCGACCGACCATGCGCCACATCGTGGTGTCCCACTTCTGGCGATTGTACCAGACGAGATCCGACAGTTGCGGACGCGGAAAGCCTCGAACCTCGACGTCGAGGCCGAGCTTGCGCCATTCCTGCGCGATCAGTTGCGCGGCTTGGAATTCCTGTGGGTCCGCCGCCTGTGCCGCAGTGGCCAACACGATCTTCCGAATTGGATCGCCTGCTGCCTGGGCAGTTCCGGTCGCGAGGAGCGGTGCAGCGGACAACAGGGCGGTGACAGAGAGCAGAACAGCGCGACGGTGGAGTTTCATTCCTCGCTCCCCTTAAGGGCAGATTGATGCCTCTGATTGCCAGATTAGCCGCAAGCCAGCCTGTCCAGCGAACCGCAGTCTGGCGTACCTGTTGCGCGGCGTAAACTCCTTTTTCATCTGGTGAAACAACGCGCGGCCGGTGGTGATTTTGCGAGTAGCCGAAGCGCCGGCGGCTCAGCGGCAGCACAGCCCTGTCACGTAAGGGCCGATGGCCTTCCAGCATGGGGCAGCGATGAGGGACAAGGTGCCGGGACTTGACCTGACGCTCATGCCCGGGGGCCACATGCTAGCGGTCACCGCGCCTAGCGAGACAGCGGACTGGATCAAGGCGGTGGCCGCTAAGGGCGCGGCCAGTGGTCCCGCACATGGATCTCGAGAGCCACGCCCTGGTTAGCGGGCCTGGATAGCAGCGGCCGCTCGGGCGAGCGCGTTAGTTGAGTCATCCGCGATGGACGGCAGGGCCGCTCGCTCTAGCTTACCCCGTAAGCGTTACCAGAGACGCTCCACTCCAGCCCCGGAAAACCTGCGATGACGCTCGACCGCCGTGCCCTCCTGCTCTCAGCCTTCGCCTCAGCTGCGGCTCTACCCCTCTCTCGGGGGCCTGCCTTCGCCAAAGCGACTCCGGCCGGAGTCCAGGCACCGGGGCTCTACCGCTTCCGGGTGGGATCCTTCGAAGTTACGGCCCTGAACGACGGCATGCTGGGTCTTGAGCTTGGGCTTTATGCCTCGGCGGACAGGAGCGAGGCGGAACGTCTTTTGGACCAGGCCTTCCTGCCCAAGAAGGAGATCCCTACAGCCGTCAACACCTACATCGTGAACACGGGTGAGCGGCTCGTGCTGATCGATGCTGGAGCGCCGGCCGGCTTTGCGCCGACCCTGGGCAAACTGCCGGCGAACCTGAGGGCCGCTGGAATCGAGCCCTCCATGATCGATGTTGTGCTCCTGACCCACTTGCATGCGGACCACGTGGGCGCGCTCACCAGCAGCGGTGGCATGGCCTTCCTGAATGCCGAACTCGTGGTGGCCGAACCCGAGTATGCCTTCTGGATGGATGAGGGCGCTCTGTCGCGGGCTCCTGCCGAGATGAAGCCGTTCTTCGAGACCGCGCAGGCTGCCGTAAAGCCTTATGCCTCGGCCAACCGGGTCCGGCGCATCGGCGCCGGCACTGCGGTTGTTCCCGGCATCCGGGCTGAGGCCGCGCCTGGGCACACGCCGGGCCATACCATGTTCCGCATCACCTCGGGCTCTGAAACGCTCCTCGTCTGGGGCGATATCGTGCACACGCCGGCGCTTCAGTTTGCCCGGCCCGAATGGACGATCGGCTTCGATACGGATCAGACCAAAGCAATCGAGACCAGGCGGCGGGTGTTCGACCAGGCAGCGGCGGATCGCACGCTGGTGGCGGGCATGCACATCCCCTTCCCGGGTCTCGGCTACGTCGCTCGCGAGGGCCAGGGCTATGGCTTTGTCCCCAGCTTCTGGTCACCCCAGCTCTGAGGCGGCCATTCCCCGAACCAGGGGCATACCCGAGAGATCCACCATCGCTCGCTGTCGCCGTTATCGTTGTCGCCCCGCGGTCCTTCAGGAGTGAATCGGCCAGGGCGTCGATCCGATCGAGATGGATCCGGTTCACCCGCCAATGCGACCACTCAGAAACACGAGCTGGCTCCACGTCGGAGGAATTAGCTCTGAAGGCCACGGCGCAAACACGACCATGCAGGCGGCAGCAGTGGACCGGAGCGCAGAGAAAAGGAGCGTTATTTGAACCTCTCCAGAACATTCGCCCACATCGTCGCCGCGGTGGGAGGCACGATGGTCGTGCTCCGGCGTCTGCAGAGCGGCAATCCATCACCGGCCTTCGGCTTGGCGCCTGCGATACCGGCCGGAAAACCTCAGGGCAAGACGCCCACGTTGAAGATGCCGACGGCACGGGGCTGGACCGCCGGCCGCATGCCGGCCGTTGCGCCCGGCCTGAAAGTCAACGCGTTTGCCAGGGACCTCGATCACCCGCGTTGGATCGAAGTGTTGCCCAACGACGATGTGCTCGTCGCCGAGGCGAGGAGCGAGCCCAGCACCCTGCGCGGTCTGTTCGACTATGCGATGCAGGTCACAATGGAGCGTGCCGGATCGTTGGGTGTCAGCGCAAACCGGATCACACGTCTGCGTGATGCCGACGGTGACGGTGTGGCCGACATGTCCGAGGTCTTCCTCGAGAACATCCGGCAGCCCTTCGGAATGGCCCTCATCGGCGATACCTTCTACGTCGGCGCCACGGATGGTGTGCTCGCCTTCGACTTCGACCGAGCCTCCTGGCGCGCTGTCGGGAAGGGGAAAAGGCTTGTCGAGTTCAAGCCGGGCGGCCATTGGACACGCAGCCTGCTGGCTAGCCCCGATGGCTCCAGGCTCTATGCCGGCGTTGGTTCCCTCAGCAACATAGGCGACCGGGGGATGGACGCGGAGCACGGACGCGCGGCAGTGTACGAACTGGATCTCGCCAGCGGTCGCAGTCGCATCTTCGCATCGGGGCTGCGGAACCCTGTCGGCCTTGCCTGGGAGCCGTCGACAGGCACCCTCTGGACGGTGGTGAACGAAAGAGACGGCCTCGGCGATGAAACTCCCCCTGATTATCTGACCTCGGTCCGCGATGGAGGCTTCTACGGCTGGCCCTATTGCTACTGGGGCAATACGGTCGACGATCGGGTGCCGCAAGATCCCGCACTGGTCGCGCAGGCCATCACGCCGGACTACGCGCTTGGCGGGCATACGGCATCGTTGGGGCTATGCTGGCTTCCCGACGGGTTCCTGCCGGGGTACCCGGAAGGGATGGTGATCGGGCAGCACGGCTCTTGGAACCGCAGCAGGCTCAGCGGCTACAAGGTCATCTTCATCCCCTTCACGGGTGGCCGGCCGTCAGGTCCCCCACGTGACATCCTCTGGGACTTCCTGTCGCCGGACGAGCGCGAATCCTACGGCCGCCCGGTCGGGGTAACGATCGGGCCCAACCGCTCGCTGCTGGTTGCGGACGATGTCGGCAACGTGATCTGGCGCGTAACGGGTGCCTGATGGGCGTGTCTTCGTCCTGCCGGGACGCTCGGCGAGCCTTCCATGTCCCCGGAAACGAGCGGAACGGTCGAGGAATGTCGATGGACTTTCGGGGCTGGGGGTGGGCCTCACTCCCTCCGAGCCCGCCATACTTCAGAAACTGCCAGAATCCCCCGGAGGGGGAGGGTGGCCCCTGCGTGAGCAGGGGTCGGGAGAGGGGGAAGGCGGGCCACCGCCTCCAGCACCGCTCCGGTGGCTTGATGATTCAGGATGAGCCCGGCCCCGGCAGCGCTGTAGATCGTGGCATGACCGCCCCCTCTCCCTGCGTTGCTGCGCAACGCTGTCCCTCTCTCTCCAGGGGAGAGGGAGGAGTGGGCCCTTGACATATGTTCCTATGATGTGCATGTATGTAGGTGTCCGCTGCTCCTGGGGCGCGCTCATGAAGCGTCGGGGTGCGAGCAGCGGAGACAAGGCTCGGGCCTGGGCAGGACACGCATCCCGCACCGGCCCGGCGATCTGCCCGGACCCCTCCGACTGAGAGGGGGACGTCGCGGGGCTCGCTCCTCTGCAGAGGGGAGCCGTGCCGGGGAGCACCGTAAGGGGCAACCTCGTGAACCCTCGGGTTCGCTGATGGAAACCTCGGAGCGCCCCGCCGGATCGTCGCAGAGCCGTGTCGAGCGGGAGGCGGGGGGCTGCCCATCGGGCCGGCTTCTCTTCTACCTCACTTGCGCCGACCCGGCGCGCAGCGTCACGCCTCCCGCTCTCCCCAGGAGATCAGGAGACCTCAAGGCCCAAGCCTCGCACCGTAAGGTGGCGAGGGCATAGGCGCATCCGCTTCTTGCCGCGAGCGGGTTAGAGCCTCGGACAAGACGTTGGCTCCGCTGAGTTCGGCACCTCGGCAACCCTGAAGCCCGCGATGGTGCGTCCACTGAATGGTCCTATGTTCCAGCGGGGGCTAGGGGCGACGGTTAAGTGATGCCTTTAGGTGCGGCCCTTGCTGAAGCGCTTGGTCTGCGCTGCGTGAATGGGCCGAATCAAGGTCTATAGCGTCGGACGCGAAGTCGAACGCGGTGAGTTCTGCGCGTCAGCACGAGGGAGGCCATCTCCGAGACGGCCGGGGTGGGTCCACATAAAACTCCGGCGCTGGAGCAGAGCGGGCGGCCCACTCGAGGAGAGCCGTCGTGCGAGGAACCCTGCAGCGCCGCGACCGCGGCAAACTCTGCGACGGAGATCCAGTATCAATCCGGGCTCTCCGTGCACGGCCAGTCCCGAGGTGGGTTGAGGCCGGCCGGGAGCTTGGTCTCGCTGGTTCCGCAGGCGAGATCCAACTGTTCCTGCCTGAGCCCCGAAGACTGCGAAAGGTCGGCTCCACCCACAAGCGAGAGATACAAATAGCTGCCGGTGAAATTCGCTCCGTCCAGGCGCAAACCTCGCATGTCGGCACGCCCGAGGTTCGAGTAGCTGAAGTTGACGCCGGTCACTTTGGCATTCTTGAGCGATATGCGGGCCAGCTCGGCCTTGGAAAAATCCGCGCCCGTGAGATCGGCTCCCTCGAATGTGGAGCGGTTGACTTCAGCCTTCGCGAGGCTCGCTCCCGCGAGCAGCGCTTGAGCAAAACTCGACCGGCTGAACTCCGCACTGTCGAGCCGGGCTTTGTGGAGGACCGCACGAGAAAAGTTCGTGCGCCCCCCCGCAGCCTTGGAGAGGTCGGCCCCCGTCAGATCCGCGCCGTCGAAGCGCGCGAAGCTGACCTCCGCCGCCCCAAGTTTCGCACCGCTCAGCCTCGAGCCGGACAGGTCCGTGGAGGTCAGGCGGGCCCGGTTGAGGACCGCATTCGACAGATCTTCTCGGGTCAGCATGAGGTTGTCCTTTGGACAGCCCGACCAGTCGACGCCCGGCTTTGCCGCATCACCGCATCTTGCCATGGCGAGAGACGGGAGGAGCAGGAAAGCCGCGCCAGCGAGGGCCGTCCGCACAATCCAAGGCTGTTTCGCCCCAGTGCTCCTGAACGACAGGGCGTAATGGAAGCTCTTCACCGCGCAGCACCCCTGATCTGGTCCAGCTCATGTCGGTCAGCGCGAAAGGGTAGCACGTCGATGTCAAAGAGAAAGGCTTGTCGCAACACTAATCCGGTAGATCGGCTCCGCACCACTGAACCTTGGCCGACCTCGCGCTGTTCGCTAGCCGAGCCTCTCTGGGCGGCCAAACCGGATGGGAGAGCTCCGTCAGGTCGTGCCGCCTTGCTCTCTTGCGTGAGAGCAGACTTAACGGTCTGATCGTTCCTGGAACGACCAGACCGCCAGAAGGCGGATCCGCCCAGAATGAGGAGCGCCCATGCCGACCAGACCCTCCAGCGCGGGCCCGCTGGCCCGACACGCTATGGCCTATATCCTGGCGGGAGGCCGAGGCAGCCGCCTCATGGAATTGACGGACAAGCGTGCGAAGCCCGCCGTCTTCTTCGGCGGCAAGTCGCGCATCATCGACTTCGCGCTCTCCAATGCGTTGAACTCCGGAATCCGGCGTATCGGCGTCGCGACACAGTACAAGGCGCACAGCCTGATCCGGCATCTCCAGCGGGGTTGGAACTTCCTGCGTCCCGAGCGAAACGAGAGCTTCGACGTCCTGCCCGCCAGTCAGCGCATCTCGGAGGGCATGTGGTACGCGGGGACCGCAGACGCGGTCTACCAGAACATCGAGATCATCGAGAGCTACAACCCCGAATATCTCGTCATCTTGGCCGGCGATCACATCTACAAGATGGATTATGAACTCATGCTCCAGCAGCATGTCGACCAAGGTGCGGATGTCACCGTCGGCTGCCTGGAGGTGCCGCGGGTCGAGGCCTCGGGCTTCGGGGTCATGGCTGTCGATGAAGCGGACCGCATCGTCTCGTTTCTCGAGAAGCCCGCCGATCCGCCCGGGATTCCAGGCAGCCCGGACATGGCCTTGGCCAGCATGGGGATCTACGTTTTCAACACCCGCCTCCTTTTCGACCAGCTCGAGCGCGATGCGTCCGATCCGGCATCGAGTCGGGACTTCGGCAAAGACATCATTCCGTATCTCGTGAAGAACGGGAAGGCGGTGGCCCACCGTTTCAACCGCTCCTGCGTCCGGTCGTCGTCCGAGGCCGCAATATACTGGCGCGACGTCGGCACGATCGACGCGTACTGGGATGCCAATATCGATCTCACCGACGTCATTCCGGCTCTCGACCTCTACGATCAGGAATGGCCCATTTGGACCTATGCCGAGGTGACGCCGCCAGCCAAGTTCATTCACAATGAGACCGGGCGCAGAGGCGAAGCCGTCAATTCCCTGGTCTCCGGCGGATGCATCGTGTCCGGTGCCACCCTCTGCCGGTCGCTCCTCTTCACAGGGGTGCACGTTCACTCCTACGCCACCATCGATGGTGCCGTCATCCTGCCGTCGGTCCAGGTCGGCCGCTCGGCGAAGCTGACGAATGTGATCATCGATCGAGGCGTCCGCATCCCGGAAGGCCTCGTTGTCGGCGAGGACCCGGAACTCGATGCCCAACGGTTCCGACGCACCGATGCGGGCATCTGCCTCATCACCCAGTCGATGATCGAGAAGCTGCCGACGTGATGGGAATGCGGGTTCTTTCGGTTGCGTCCGAAGTCTTTCCGCTGATCAAGACCGGTGGGCTTGCCGATGTCGTCGGCGCGCTCCCCGGAGCTCTGGCCCGTGAGAACATCGAGGTTCGGACGCTCGTTCCCGGCTACCCCGCTGTTCTCGGAAGCCTACAGACCAACGAGATCGCTCTCTCCATCGGGGATCTTCTCGGCGGTCCGGCGAAGGTGGTGGCCGGGCAGGCCCGCGGGTTGAATCTGTTCGTCCTCGATGCTCCTCATCTCTTCGACCGGTCTGGCTCGCCATACCTTGGTCCGAACGGGCAGGACTGGCCCGACAATGCGCAACGCTTTGCGGCACTTTCGCAGGTCGCAGCTCGGCTCGGTCGTGGAGCGGTCGAGGGTTGGATTCCGGATATCGTTCATGCTCATGACTGGCAGGCCGGATTGAGCCCGGCCTACCTGCATTTTGACGGAGCAACGCGACCGCGCACGATCATGACCGTCCACAACATGGCGTTCCAGGGCGTATTTCCAGCGAGCCTCCTCCAAGACCTTGGCCTGCCTCCGCAGGCGCTTGGGATCGATGGCGTCGAGTATTACGGCGGGATCGGCTATCTCAAGGCGGGCTTGCGGCTCGCGGACCGGATCACGACCGTCTCGCCGACCTATGCGCTGGAGGTTCAGACGAGCGAAGGCGGCATGGGCCTCGACGGGCTTCTCAGGGCGCGATCGAACGATCTTGTCGGCATTCTGAATGGGATCGACGAGGCCGTATGGGATCCCGCACGGGACTCGTTGCTTGCAGCTGCGTTCGACATGACTTCGGTGGAGAGGCGAGCCCTCAACAAGGACTCGCTGCAGGGCCGTTTCGGCTTGGCCCGGGACAGTGGCTCACTTCTCTATGGCGTGGTGAGCCGCCTTTCATCCCAGAAGGGCTTGGACCTCCTTCTCGGTGCTCTGCCGATTCTGATCGCTCGGGGCGGACAGCTCGTCCTCCTCGGTTCGGGAGAGCAAGATCTGGAGGATGGGTTTCGTCGGGCGGCCTCGGCCCATCCAGCCTCCATTGCGGCTGTTTTCGGGTTCGATGAAGCCTTGGCCCACCTCATTCAGGGCGGATGCGACGCGATTATGGTCCCGTCACGTTTCGAGCCGTGCGGTTTGACCCAGCTTTATGCGCTGCGCTACGGCGCTGTGCCGATTGTCTCCCGTGTCGGCGGCCTCGCCGATACGGTCATAGACGCCAACGCAATGGCTCTTGGTGCAGGTGTCGGGACCGGAATCCAGTTTGCGCCGGTAACGGGTCTGGCCCTCGAGGCGGCGCTCGGGCGAGCCGCAACTCTGTGGAAGGACAGGGAGGCGTGGATCCGGATGCAGCGGAACGGCATGGCAACGGACGTAGGCTGGAGCGGGCCCGCCAAGCGCTATGCGGCAGTCTACCGAGGAGAGTAACGTCGAGCCGCGTCATGCGAGGTAAGCTGTTGGCGATGCGCTGATCGGGTCGTTTTGTCAGGGTGCGGCGTCGGTCGAAAGACATAAGGCACGCGTACCGAGACGTTGTGATCGGCGCGGTCGATCAGCGCTTCTCAGGTTTGGGAGTGACTGTATCGCGCCGGCTACATGGCAGGAGACGCCACCCCATCACGAGTGCCCCATACAGATCATGAGCGAGAGCGGGAACCCGCCATCACCACATCCATCACACGCTTCTTGGTGTGTCGTCCAATCGAAGCCAAGGAGGATCGGAGATGCTGGTAGGAATGTGCCAAGAGCCGCTGCATGCGCTTGGAATCCCTTGTCACCGCCGGGGGAGTGGCTTGCCCGCGCCACGTCGAGCGGTTGAGGGGAGGAGCGGCCATTTGCTCAAGCGCTTCTGACGTGAGCCGTAGACGGACCGGTTGAGCAGACTGGTGAGCTCATCAGCCGTCTCATGCGTGAGCTCGGTGAGCACCAGCCCCTCGAACAAAGCAGGCTTACCGGTCTCCACATCGTATACGGTCCAGCCCACCCGATCCGCTCTCACATCGTACATCCTGCGTCTCTCCTGAGCTGAGTTGTGCTTGGGATGCTGGAGGAACGTGGCAGCCGCGGGACCGTGCCGGTCTTTTCCGAATTGATTGCGATCATGGTTGCGGCTTCGTTACCTCTCCGCGAAGCCGGATCGCTCGCTGGCGTCATTGACCTGCACACGCAGACACACCGGACACAGTCCCGATGAGTTCATGGACCGAGAAGCAGGAGGGCTCGGCTCCGGCACTGTTTGTACAAGACTGGCGTGAGGTCGATCCGAGTTCGACGGCCTCTCTTGGATCTGCCGGATCAATGGCCTACCTTCGATTGCGGTCCCAAGCAAAACCTACACGCCTTGGCAGCAACGGCCTCCCTTCTTCTGTCCTGATTCCATCGTGCTCCCAGGAGACCCACTTCGATGGTGTTTAGGATGGCATACAGCACCCGGCTCTTCGCCGCATTCCTGAAAATACAAGTCGACGGCCCACACAACGTCGAAGGCTAAGCTCAACGCCCCCGCAGCACCCGATCTTTCAACTGTTTCTGATTAACAGTAGCCTCCACTCCGAAAAGCGCCTGCGGGGAACCATGACCAAATCGGACGCGCGACTGGGGCGAGAGCAAAGCGCCGTAGGGCCATTTCTGATTGCGGCGGTTGTGGCCGGGCTCCTGGGTTTGCCCTTGGCCGTTTGGCTTGATCTTCGCCTTCTCTCTGAGCGCATGTTGCTTACGCAAGCGAGTGAGATCAGCCGGATCATCGACGACATGCGGGCCTTCTACGGCACCGACGTTGTTGCTCGAGCGCTTCAGGCCGGCGGCCAAACAACCGCAACCCACAATTACCGCGATGTCGCGGGCGCAATCCCGATCCCTGCAACCCTCTCGATCGAGCTTGGCAAGCGGATCAGTGCGCATGATGGCTCTGTCAAATACCGCTTCATCTCCGACCTGCCATTCAGAGGACGGGAACCACATGATTTGGACGGTTTCGAAACGGATGCTCTGGCGGCGCTGCGGGTCGACCCGAAGCAACAGATCGTCGAGGTCTCCGGCTCGCTCCTTGATCGCCACGTGCGGGCTGTCGCTCCGGTACTGATGGGGCAGGTTTGCGTGAACTGCCACAACACCCACCCGGACAGTCCAAGGCGAGATTGGAAAGTGGGCGATGTCCGCGGGATCCAGGAGATCTCGATCGTGCAGCCGATCGCAGCGAACGTCTTCAGCTTCAAGTTCCTGCTGGCCTATTTTGCGCTTGCAGCTTTCGCTGGCATCACTTTCATCGTCCTCCAGCGACGTCAGGCGACCCTGATTCAGGGAATGAACCGAGAGCTGGGCGAGGCCAATGAGTTCCTGGCGGCGATCTCGATGAAGATCGCCAAGTACCTGTCACCCCAGATCTACAAGAGCATTTTCAGCGGGCAGAAGGACGTTGCAATTGCCACCGAGCGCAAGAAGCTCACGATCTTCTTCTCGGACATCAAGGACTTCACCGCCATCTCGGAGCGTCTCCAGCCCGAGGACCTCACGGCACTCCTGAACGAGTACTTCACAGAGATGTCAGCCATTGCCCTCAAGCATGGCGCGACCCTCGACAAGTTCATCGGAGATGCAATTTTGGCCTTCTTCGGCGACCCCGAGACCAAGGGTGTGGAAGAGGATGCTCTCGCCTGCCTCAGGATGGCAGTCGAGATGCAGAGGCGTTTGGGGCAATTGAACGTGGAATGGCGCAATCGCGGTATCGAGCAGCCGTTCCGGGCCCGAATGGGCATCAACACCGGCTACTGCAACGTCGGTAACTTCGGCAGCGATGACCGGATGGACTACACCATCATCGGCGCGGAGGCGAACCTTGCAGCCCGGCTGCAGTCGATTGCCGAGCCGGGTGGAATTTGCTTGAGCTATGAGACCTATGCTCTGGTGCGCGATCTTGTCCGCGCAGCTCCTCTGGCGCCGATTTCGATGAAGGGGATCAGCCGGGATGTGGTGCCCTACTCCGTCGAAGGGCTGCTTGGGGAGCTGGCGCAACGATCTCAGGTCATCAGCGAGCACGTCACAGGGCTCGATCTCTTCCTGGATCTCGAAGCCATGGACGAGAAGGCCCTCGATCGCGCGCAGAAGCGATTGGCCGAGGCTCTCATAGCGGTGTCGGTCCGGGTTCGGCCTGCCGGGCAGGTTCAAGCAGCCCCCTGATCGATTTTGTGGCGACCGCCATCCAGTCGCTGCGCCGGCGGGGTGGACGGCGCTAGTCTCTTTGTGCCGGGCGACAACCAATCCCGGCTGTTTGGTGCCCGGCAGAAACATCCCCAAGCTCCGCGCCGTATCTCACTCGCCTCAGACGGACGAGGAGGCAGGGCCCGGCCAGGCCGATCAGGATGAGTCATCACGCAAATACAGAGGCGGCCGATGTCTTGATGTCAGCTCGGTAGGCAAGATGATCATGTGATGCCGTATCGTTCGCACTCGACGTGAAACAGCATGCATGGATCGGCTCCTACGAAGACCCTCCTACAACCGTCCATCCCGGCCGAGTGTATCGCCTGACAGGTGTGCGAACTCGGGACGCCTGCTCAGCAGCAGCTGCCAACGACTAGGGCTTTCCGCCATCAGGAGCCGCGCTCGGCGGAGCGCCCTCGCGCATTGGCCTGCCTCCATGTGGTCTTCGACGTTCTCCACCAAGCAATCGAGGAAGATGCCGGTCAACTGCTGAAGGCCATGATGGTACGCTGCCTCGGCGACGGGATCGCCCTCGACGACTGGCCGCTGTCGCGCGTAGACCGTGCGGATGCTGTGCAGCATCCGCTCGCCGTCCCTCGACGAACTGGTGCTGTACCGACGATAGCGCGTGACGGCGGGCTCCTGATAGCAGGCAGCCGGGTAGCGGTGAGCCACACGTAGGTAGAAGTCGAGATCGTCGGCGCCCCAGGGGGCACGAAAGCCTCCGACGGCTTCGACAACGTCGCGTCGAAACATCGCCGATGACGGAGGTATGATGTACCAGTCGAAGCGCAGGAGCGGCAGGTAGATCCAGGTTTGAAGGGGTGGGGGAGCGACATTCCAGCTGACCGGCTTCCCTTCAAACGTCATCTCCTCACGCGGACCGATGGCAAAGCAAGCATCCGGCTGCGATGCAAGCGCCTCTAGCCCTGCAGTGAGGGCAGGGGGCAGGAGAAGATCGTCCGCGTCGAGGAACACCAGGTAGAGACCACTGCTTTGCGCGATACCGAAGTTGCGCGCGATGGCTGGTCCGCTGTTGCTCTGATGCACCGTTCGGGTTCGCGGATACGCCGCCCCGATGGGCGCCACGGGTATCGGAGAGCCGTCGTCGATCAGGATCACCTCGAAATCCTGGCAGTTCTGCGCTGCCACCGAGCGCAAGGTTTCATCAAGCAGTTCGGCGTGGATGGGCTTGCCGAGGTAGCAAGGTATGATGATGGAAACGAGAGGCTTTTTCTGCCGAGCTGATGACGGAAGCACGAGGCGCTCCTCGATATGGGTCATGCTCCAAGGTGATCTAGAGCGTCGGACCGTTAAGCGGACGCACAATTAGCGGCGTCGAGATGGCTTCAGGATGGACGAGGTGCAGAACTTGGCAGATCCGACTTCCCGTCCGGTAATCTAGTGGACACCGACGTTCCGGGTAGCGATTGCCGATGTGTCGCCTTACGGTTTGAGCCGCCAATCTTTCCGGTCCTGTCAGGGCGGCGATGTGTTCACCGTCGATCTTAGATCTACGGGCGCTGGTGCTCGCTTCGGCTCTCACCCACCTCTCGTGTGCGTCTCAGTAGGTACGATAGCCGTTCACACAGGGAGCAGGCCAAGTGAAATCCGGGCACGCTGATGCAGGCCTAACGTCGAGGTCTCGCCGCAATCTCCACGACCCGGGGCATCTCCTTTGTCATCCAGGCGACCATCTCCTCGGAGGTCGTGAGGTGGTCGGGTACGGGGACAAGAACGTCCCGGTGAGGTCGAATGAAAGGGTCGCTGGGGCGGTAGACGGCCACGCGGTCTCGTGCGCCAAGGATCGGGTCGACGCCCGAGGGCTCATGGTCCGGCCGCAGGAGGCAACGGACGGTCCAGAGAAGGCTCAGCAACAGAATGACTGAACATCCGAGCAGCAGGAAAACAAGAAGATTCATTCTAGGATTCCCACGAAGCGAAGGCTGTATAGGTAGATGGCAGGGCTGATCACCACCTGTCGGCGAGCCTTGATCGGGTTGTGGGCGCTTTCGTAATTCCCATCCGTAACGGCAGAGAAGCCGACCGCGTCAGGCGCAAGGATTGCTGCAAGGTGCCGCTGAACCCTGGAGGTACCGCTTTTCATCCGCCGGATGGTGCAATCATCCGCCCAACTCGTCCAGGGCAGATTGGGCGCAGCCGAACTTGCGGTAAACGCGAAGTATCAACAACAAGAATAACCCTGAGCTGTATTGTCTCTGCCGATGAATGCTGAGGCCCACCGAATGCACGGGGCGTTCGCAGTTGTCGCAGCCTTGACAACCGGCCGGCTGACCCCCTCGATCGCGCCACTAGCGCCCTTCCGTACGATCAGGCGATGACACTTGGCATGACGTGTGCCCACCACCGGAGGGCCTCCGGGATCACAATGCGAAGTCTCATGGTGGTATTACCGGCTTGAGGTTGTGGCACCGGCCCCGGGCCGTGATTCCATTCGGTAACGGCATCGGCAGCTCGGCCTAGGCTGTCTGCATCCTGTGATCCGCCCGCAAGTTGGCTACGTAACTGTCCGGACAAATCAGTGGTGCGGACGATGAGAACCGTTCAGCATTATCGTCGAAAAGCAGAGGAGTGCCGTGCTGTCTCCAAGCACATCTCTCTGCGAGAGGCTCGGGAGAAGCTTCTTGCCATGGCACGGGAGTGGGATGCGCACGCTGAGGAGCGCGAGATTGCGCTCCGGTTGGCATCTGCCAGAGAGGGCTCACGGACTATCTGATCGACCCGGCTCCGGATGGGGAGTAGGGTATCGGGCGACCGGGATCACGCCGGCCCTCACCGAACATCGGTCCCTCCCGTTTTCAATGGCGACGGGTCGAACGAATGCGCCAACGTCGATTCGGGCCTGAACTCCGGCGGTCCCAATCATCGCCGCGATGACGTTGAGGTACGGCCTATAGCTCGACGAAGGAAAGCTTGACCATTATGTTTGCTCAGGCGGCGCAGGATCACGGGCTACGAGGATCGACGATGCCGGTCGTGCTGGTCGTCGAAGATGAGCCGCTGGTGCGCATGAGCGCCGCCGTGGAACTCGAGGACGAGGACTCCGAGGTGATCGAGGCCGCCACGGCCCGTGCGGCTCTGGCCATCCTGGAGAAGTGCAACGGGCTCATTGATGCGCGGTTCACCGATGTGGACATGCCCGGCGACATGAACGGCCTGGAACTGGCCGGCATCGTCCATCATCGCTGGCCCCACATCGCTTTGGTGATCACGTCAGGGGTTGTGCGGGAGCCAAGCAAATTGCCGGGGTGGGGTATCTTCCTGGAGAAGCCTTATCGCTTAGGCGCTCCAGTGCCGATCATTCGCGGGCTCATCCAGCAGGCAACTCGGTAGTTCGCCAGGTGGTCGCTGACCTGGGATCAAGGGGCCGAGATGGCCCAGCACGCGCACCTGACGATCGACGCAGACGTGCAGGTCTACTTCTGCGATCCTCACAGCCCATGGCAGCGCGGCACCAACGAGAACACCAATGGGTTGCTGCGCCAGTACTTGCCGAAAGGGACGGACCTCAGCCTCCATAGCGCTGAGGAGATTGCGGCAGTGGCAGCGGCTCTCAACGCGAGACCGCGCAAGACTCTGGATTGGAAAACTCCTGCGGAGGGGCTTCACCGCTTCCCCCGTTCAGCACAGACAAGCCCTGTTGCGACGACCACTTGAATCCGCCGAGTATACCTGAGCCAAAAATGCCCTAGATGCTCTTTAATGGGATCGGCCTCGGTGGATTCAGGACCGCAAACTCGCGACGAGACCTTGCAGGTTTTGGCTCAGTTGTGTAGCGCCCTCGGATTGTGAGACACCGGATTGTTTCTACGCGGCCAGTGCCGCGGGTAAAAGTTGGTTCTGCCGGACAGCGGCGGGAGGTTGGAACCCGTGCCGCTCAATGAGCCAGGTTGTGTTGTAGCTCTCCCGGAAGGCGAGCAGAGCCTGACGGAGCTCTTCGAGGGTGTCGAAAGTCCGCACCCACAGCAGGTTCTCACCCTCTCGGGGATGATGGTGCCGTCATGTGTGCGTGGCCCTCGCGGCGTCCCCACCCGTGTTGGCGCAAGCAGGTTGTTCTCCCGCATGAGCCGCAGCACCCGGCGTTTGAACGTGCGAAGGCCCCTCATGCGCAGCCTGGCCCAGACCTTCCGGTGCCCCTCGCCGTGAAAGGGGCTGACGGCCAGGACAGCCCGGATCGCCTCGACCAGCGCCGCATCCGGAATCGGCCCGACGGGACCCGGACGGCGAGGCGGCTCGGCCTGGGGTACGGCGAGGCGGCTCGGCCTGGGGTGGAGCAAGATGCCGGTAGACAGTGGCACGCGAGGCTCCCCAGACCCGGCACACGCGGGCCAGACCATAGGGCCTGCCGCTCGAGGGCGAGACGGTCCGGCTCATGGCCGCAACCTCCGGCGGGCCAAAGGGCGGCCGGTCTCCAGGGCAGCGATCTTGGCTTCCAACAACTCGCGTTCGAGCAGCATCTCACCCGGCTTCGCCTTCAGGCGCTCGCTCTCGAGCCCCTCACCGGAGGTGGGCCGGGTGGCGAGACTGGCCTCACCGGCGGCCAGGAAAGCCTCCTGCCATGCGCTCAGGGCCGCGGCCGTGACGCCCAGGGCGCGTGAGAGCGTCTCGAGATCCTCGCCCCGCAGGAGCCGCAGCACTGCATCCCGCTTGCGCTGCCGCGACATGCGTCCACCCCGGCCAGGACCAACGCTGGTCCGTTCTGTTGTCTCCATCGTCATCGTCACCCTCCTGCGGATCACCTCCGCTTACAGGGTGTCTCAGCAAACCGGGGAGCGCAGGAGTTGCAGCATGCGATGTATGCGTTCTGATAAGTCGTTGCTGCGCTGGTCAGGAGGGCAAAGAAGTTCGGCTTCAAAGGAATGCATCTGGGATCCTGTTCGCCGGGCGCGGCCGATCAAAAGGAAACGCCAACCCCAGCCAAGGTCTGGCGAGAGAGACATCACCTCTGCAACTAAGCTGGTGTTGATGAGCATCGGACCGTAGCAGAAATCTGTGGCCAGACCGATTTCGGATCCGCATAGGCGGTTGAGCAATGTTTCAACCCGCCGCTGGGTCGTCGGGTACGTGAAAAAAAGCTGCCGACACTCCTCGCAGGGAGGCTTAGAGATTGTTTGGTTGATCGGGGATGAGTGTTCCGCCGCAGGAGATTTCCGCCCATGGCGACGAGGATCATGGCTTGTGAGACATCGATGCGGCGCTCGTAGTCCCGGACGAGCCGTCGCCAGCGGGTCTTCCAACCAAACGTTCTCTCACGCCCAGCGGCGCCGTTTGAGCTCGAAGGCCCTCTGCTGGTCCGACCGCCGGATGATCTCGACCACGAAGTCGAGGTAAGCTGCCTTGTCCATGAGCTTCAGCCGGTCATAGGCGGCATCGGCGAAGAGGTGCTTGACCCAAGGCCAGCGCTTGCGGATCGCATCGAGGATCGCCTGGGCACCGGCTGAGTCGGAGAGGTTGGCCGGGGTGAGGTTCACCATCAGGAGGCGCCCATCCGTATCAACGGCGATGTGTCGCTAGCGCCCGACTCCCTTCTTGGCGGCGTCAAAGCCCCTCGCTCTGGCGTGCGGCGCCTTGAGGGACTGGCTATCGATCACCGCTGCCGAGGGGCTCGCCTCACGGCCGGACCGCTCCCGGTCGAGCATCATCTCGACATCGTGGATGGTCTGGAACAGGAAGCGGCGGGCCAGTTCTCGAAACCAGCCATAGAGGGTGCGCCAAGGCCCAAAGTGGACCGGCAGCCTGCGCCAGCCACAGGCTGAGTGCACGAGATAGCGCACCGCAATGATGACCTCGCGGAACTCCACCTCGCGTGGACGGCCTCGCCGCCCCGGCTTGGGCATCAAGGGTGCAATCCGCTCCCACTCCTCGTCCGTCAGGCCAGAGGGGTAGCGTTTGGTCTTGCGGGCGAGCTCGGCCATCCGGCCACGGCTCGGTCCACATCCCAAGCTTGAATTACAGCCGAGGCCGCCGGAAAACTCCACCCCAGCGCCATTCCCAAACAGGCTCTTAGCTCGACTTTGGCCAATTTGGGGAGGTGATGAGGTGAGGTCTATGAGGGAGTAGAGGTTCCGGTCGTCGGTTTTCGTCATCTCATGGTGTATCGCGATCTGCTGATAAGTCTGGCTGCGTCCTGGTGGGACTGCAACCAAGAGGCTGCGTGATGACGGCCTACTCAGCCGCCCATACCACAAGTGCTTGATAGGCCGGTCTGATCCGAACCCGCTACGTGAGTGATGCCATCGAGGCAGCCCCGCTGATCAGGAGCCACACCCCTCACCTTGGCCCGAATTGGCCAAAGTCGAGCTTAGAGCCCGTTTCGGAACGGGTGCGTTGGGCTGATGCTCGGGTGAGTAGCGGAGATCGCAAGCGTTCTCGGGAGTGTCTGACGCTCCTTGAGGCCGCCTCATGTGGATCCCCGCTGCCCGCGCGAAGCTTGCGCGCGATGCCCGCGCCTATGCAACGGGCCTGACCGACGCCGAGTGGGCCATCATCGCCCCGTTCGTGCCCGCTCCCGCCCGAACCGGACGACCGCGGCGCTGGTCCATGCGAGCGATCCTTGACGCAATCCTCTACGTGCTTCGCACCGGGGCAGCCTGGCGTCATCTACCCCGCGAGTTCCCGCCCTGGCCCACCGTCCACCGCTGGTCCCTGTTCCTTTCGCGCACCGGCCTCTTCGAGCGGCTCGCCCATGCCTTGGCCATGACCGGCCGTGAGCGGGCGGGGCGAGACACGAGCCCCACGGCAGGGGTGATCGACGCGCAATCCGCGCGTTCCGGTGGGGTCGGCGTCGCAGGCGAGCGCGGCTTCGACCCGGCCCGCCGCGTGGTTGAGCGCAAGCGACACATCCTTACAGCTCGGACGGGCGGGTGCTGCTGGCCGCTGTCTCTCGCGCCGACCTCCACGACAGCCATGGCGGCGTGGCCCTTCTGCGGGTCTCGCGTCGCCTCTGGCCCTTTCTCGCGCGCTGCTTCGCCGACCGCGCATACACGGGAGCACGCATTGGCGGCGCGACGCCGATCAGGGTCCAGATTGTGGGCGCGCATCCAGGTCAGAGGAGCTTTACGGTCCAGCCCCGGCGCTGGGTGATCGAGAGGACCTTCGGCTGGCTTGGTCGCTGCTGCAGGCTGGCTCGCGATCACGAGGCCACGCCCGCCTCAGCCCTCGCCTTCGTCCTGCACGCCGCCGCCATGATCCTCGTCAGGAGACTGGCGCGCCACTTATGAAACGGGCTCTCACAGGCATCTGGCTCAAGCTGAGATTTCCCTGACACCGTCCGTCATGTTCCTGTTGCCCTGCCTTCCCTAAGGTAAACAGGCAATCCAAGGTGAAGGGCAACGGTACTCAACGTGCCGGATGCCAGCCCCTCAGGAGCGTGTCCTGTCACACAGCAAGCGGCGGTCTTTGCTCTTATAGAGATCAGGAAGGGGGTATTCTCATGAATCGCATGAACTGGTTCCGTGTGAAGCCACCTTTGTTCCTGCGCTCACAATCAGTAGAGCTCCTCGACCCTGGGAAGGAGAATGGGTTGAGGAGACTATTTGCCTCTCCACCGGTGGCGGCTGGGGTTGTGGCGGTCGGTCTGCTGGTGTCACTCGCCTGGGCCGTGTGGCTCGGCTACGAGTTTGCGCTGCTGGCAAGTTGGCTTGTTGGCGGGTGGTTACCCTGAAACACAGGGTGGACTTTTTGTTCAACTGAACGTTACTAAGGGGAACGCTGCTTCAGAATACTAGAGGTACTCGACAGAATACAGGGGTTCTCGACCCTACCTGAGGGTCCAGCATGCCCGAGGCTTGACAGTATGGGTCGCTGATGAAGGCACTCGTTCTCAATCTGCTCCTCGGCATCTGCATGGGCCGCTTCTTGTCGGCCTGGTCTATGCTGCTGTTTGTTCCCATCGTCGCCGCAGAGGTCGCGTACGGCGTCTACATGTTTGACCTGGGGCTAACATTCGGCATCGGTCGCGCGGTGGCGCTACTAATCACCCTCGAACTTGCCTTCGTCCTGGGAGTGCTGCTGAGACCCAGATCAGGAGCCGCATGGGATTAGCTATCGGCGCGTAGCGCGCGATCCAGCCACGCTCCCTGAGCCATCCCATCAGGCCAAGCCGGGGTTTGTTCATAAGTTCCACCAGCGCGCATTCGCGTGAGCACACTAGGCCGCAACTGTTCCCGATCCTGCCGAGTGTAATGACTACTTCCCGGACGAGCTGTCCACCCCCGAGATTGGCCCCTCTCAAGTGCTCGAAGTGCGGCACCTAGCGGGTCACGGTGACGACCAACATGCACGACTTCTATGTCCTCTGTCGGGCGGCGGGGTATCGGAGTGGCGTGACAAGGCCCGTCAGAGACGGCTGTGCTATGCGGAGCAGCTTCTTGGAAGTCCTGCTTGGGCCTCAGCGCAGCGACCTTTGCCCTCCATGCAGGAGCAGGAGGGTAGCCCATGAACTGATCAGACGCTCAGGTGGGCTCCTCGGCCCTCCTGTTGCCGTGCCCTAATCCAGCGAGCACGGCTTCGATGCGGGAGGAGACCCGGAGTGCCTTGAAGATGCTCATCACATGCACCCTCACGGTATTCTCTGACAAGCCCAGCTCCTGCGCGATGTCACGGTTGGACTTGCCTTGCGTCATCAGCTTCAGCACCTCCTGCTGGCGCGGCGTCAACTTCCTACGGCCCAAGGCCTCTTCTGGGGTGGCTTCCGACACGACTGCCGATGCAGTAAGCTTGAGCGGCGCCTGGGTGCCTTCGTGCATGGCTGCGTGCACGAGCTGATGCAGCGTTCCCTCATGGATTGGCTTCGCCAGGAAGTAGGTTCCCGGAGGCAGCTTGCCCTCATCAGGAGCCAACTGCCCTGACACGACGACAATCCCGATTCCCCACTGCTCCCGCACGTGACGCGCAAGGGCATACCCGTCCAGGCCCTCGGGCGAGAGCCCCACATCGGTGACAAGTGCCCTAAAGCCGGGGACCGCCTCCAGCACCTCCAGGGCCTCCTCGGCCGAGGCTGCCGCCATAGGCTGGTAGCCGCCTTCCTCCAGCATGGCAGCAAGCTCCAGGCGGACGAGCACCTCGTCCTCGACCACCAGAACCAGAGGACGACCATCGCTAACCCGCTGTGCTGCTGCGCGCATCGTGCGCTCCTAGATGAGGCGCACCTCGACCCTGCTTCAGGACACTTGTGGGTCCGGCATAGCGACACCTGCTGCAAGAATAATACCTGCGTCGCCGGCTTTCCACTTTTACCTTTGTGATGGCGGCCGCTAGAAAGGGTTGCTTGAGTAAGCTCGACGGACTGCCTTGAGGCCCCCCTCTCGCTGATGACGGGCTGGTCCGCACCGCGTGGCGTCAATCTTGTCTGCTGTCCTGACTGTTGGAGTACCCCAACCATGCTGCCGGCCTGAAGCCAGGGGGAGCTGCGATGACCGTCTACTTCTTTCACCTGCGCAGCCACGACATGTTGCTGGAGGATGGCGAGGGGACCGACCTTCCCAGCCTTCATGCCGCTCTCCTGCAGGTTCTGCAGACCAGGAACGAGCTTGCCGCCGAACCGGAGGGCAGCGTGGACGACCTCGCCTTCGAGGTCACCGACAGCAGCATGCGTCTGCTCCTCAAGGTGCCCGT
>JAESFL010000334.1_pt1 | contig 38032 bp, 31 predicted proteins | sample 9269401 | NCBI WGS metagenome assembly JAESFL01 (sample SAMN14506025, study PRJNA617098) | algae metagenome | isolation source: Gloeocapsa sp. UFS-A4-WI-NPMV-4B04 and co-occurring heterotrophs from desert... | place: USA: Utah | collected 2006-10-01 | reverse complement strand
CTGATCCTGTCGCTCTATGAGGCGACGCCTGACATCTCGCTCCAGGAGCTTCGGGCTACACTGGCCGAGCACGGCGTGATGGTCGGCTATGGCGGCCTGTGGCGCTTCTTCCGTCGCCGCAGCATCAGTCAGATCGCCCGCGACCATGTGGCGGTCGCCCATCTGCGGATGACACTCGCTGGGGCGGTTAGCCTGCGGGACGCGCTCAATGGGCTCATTAACATCATGGCCGGACCGGCGCCCGGCGAGAAGACGAACTAGCCGCGCGATCATTCCGCGTTCTTTGAGTTCAGCGCGACTGCCACCCCACTGTCCGAATTACGCTGTATGGACGTTATGGAACTGATGTAGGTGAAGCAGAGGGCTGGCGGGGTCGCGTGCGTGATGACCCTAAGCCGGATGGACAGGTACCGCGGTCCAGGAGCCTCCGGTACGCGCAAAAGCGAAGGGCCCCGCGTGGGGTTGCAGGGCCCTTCCCCCTCTCTGACCAAAGGAAGGGGGCGGCGTGCGGACACCGCGAGGTCGAACGTGCACCGCTCCCCGACTGGTGTCCAGCTAACCTTTCTGATTGACCGACGCGCAAAGCCCCATGTGGCCCGAGCACCGGCTGGTGGGAGAGGTGGTCTAAGCGGGCCTCACACGCGCCCCCTGCCTTCGACCCAAGCTGATATTTCCCTGACACTGCCCATCAGGTTCCTATTGGCCTGTCTTCTCTAAAGTAACTGTTCAAGTGCTCGCCCGCACATCCAAGGATCGCGGGCCAGCTATGATCTTCTCCTTGAGCGGCTCGCGACCCGCCGCTCGACAGGCCCGGCCGCCTCCGCAGCGGTTCGGTCCCGGAAGGCCCGGTGCTCCTGCTCCGGGCCTTTTGTTTCAGGCCCGTTCCGTAAGGGGCCTTATCGGGATTATGACCGAAGGTTCGTCACCCCCTCGGCTGGGGAACGCTGGTGCGGGCGATCTGGTCTTCGCGCACCACGCGCTCATGGACAGGATCGCCGCCTCTGATCCGGTACTGGTGGTGACCGCCTCGCTCGATCAGGATAGCAACGACTTGGAAGATGCTGGCGGGGATGACTTGGCCCACATCCTCAAAGAAGGTCTCCGCCCGGTGAGACGCGCTCCCCATGGTGGGCTGTGTCGGCGTCGCCACACCGGTCGGTGTTACGCTCACGACTGCCATGGCGGAGGATGTTGAGCCTTGTGGAGAGCACTCTCTTCAAGAGGCTCTTCTCAGGCGAGGAACTCGCGCGGCTGATCAGCATATCTTCTATGAAGTACTCTTGCAGGAGAGCAGTATGTCATCGACATCGCCTCGCCGATCTGGAATGACCCTCATTTCGCTCTGCCTGCTTTGGTCAGCCGCAAGCAGAGCACAGGCAAATTCGGTCTGGGACGATCCGCCTAAGCCGCTAGAGGACGTTGTAGTCGCCGAGGCTGCAGCACCGCTCCGCTCTTCCCAAGCACCTGCGTCTGCCCAATGGGCGAGCTTGCACCAGCTGACGAGAGCGCAAGTCGCTCAGGACTTCGCAGCCCGCTACCTCGACCTCTGGTCCGCACCCAACCGAGTGGCACTCGCGTCGGTGTCATCGTTCTACGGTCCCACCGTGACGTTCCATGGCCGCTTGCGAAGCCGGGGCTCCGTCCTGGCCGAGAAACGTCGGTTTGTGCAGCGCTGGCCAGATCGCACTTACCGCTACCGCCCAGGGACAACTCAGGTCACATGCGACGGCAGCGGCACTCGTTGCACGGTGCGGTCGATCTTCGACTATACGGCTGTGAACGCGGCCTTGGGGCGACGCTCGCGTGGGACTGGTGACCACGAGCTTGTAGTGAGCTTTGCCGGTGGGAGACCTGTAATTGCAGCGGAGAACAGCCGGGTTGTTCGTCGTGGGCCAGCACGACTGTGAGGTGCAGCCAGCCACAGCCCAGCGCAGGGCAGCGTGCGGACACCGCAAGGTGGAGCCTGCACCCGCCCCCAACCTCTGTCCAGCCAAGCCGCTGATCGGCCGCTGCATAGCCCCGTGCGGCTACCTGCTGGCGTGAAAGGCTGGTGCACAGGCTGATTATAACGGACAGAGGCTATAATCGCCTAAGATGCGTATGGATGCGCCTCGATCACCAGCTCGTCGTCAGCTCCAGACGCGAAAAGCCCCGCGCGGGCTAGGTCCGACCGGCAGGGCTAGTTGTGAGATCGGGCCTGATATGCAACGCGGCCCGTGAGGTGACCCTAAGGCAGGGCGGTTAAGGGAGTGTTTCAGGGTGGTTTCGTAAAAGCGCCTTCTGCAAATTTCGGCGGCGCTTCTTGCGCGCAAGCAGCCGGTGGTAGACCCGCTGCGAGTGATGCCAAAGCCACGGCACTGCTGGCCTGATGAGGCGCGCAAGGCGTAAGGCAACATCAAGGATTTCGAGGATATCGCTGTCGAACATGATTGGGGCTCACGAATTAGCGGTGAGCCCGCGGCATCCATGCTCTAACAGCGCGTCATCTGCGGGTGACAGGATTTATAGCACTTCTGACCCGATTCGGAATCTATTTGACGCCATCGCTCTTGACCCTCAGCTTGACCGCAAGACGACCGAGGGGCACATTCTATCTCCCACTACAACACTGGAGGGAGTAATGGTCGACATATGGACTTATCGCGCAGCTGATAGGTTGCTTCGCTATAGTGTGTATCGGTGGATCGGTATTACATGGGCAGCTGTGGCCGCCTATATTGTTATATCTAACTTGTTTTTCGCTTCGTTCAGCTTAACTGCTACATTTGTGCTCGTCACTCTTGCACTTATTTACACTGGTAGCGTTTTCTTCCTTCAGCCCTGGCAACTTCTTAAGGCTATAGTCCTCAGTATAGCAGTGTATTCCACAGGTAAAATGTTCGGTGTAGACATTTTAGCTTTAACGTTTGTTGCGGCTTCAGCTTATTGCCTCCATCTAGGTGACAGATTCACTAAAGAGCAAGCAGCCTTCAATTTGCAGGAGTTAAGCACACATCCAGCAGCCAATTAGCTGACTTGTGCAGCACGAAAAGCCCCTTTGGTGCTCACGTTCGTCGCGGGCGAATGTGGTATCTCACTGTCCTCCGCTGCTGCGGATGGACGATGGGAACGCGCGGCAACCGCTGGGTTGCGCACCCCGCCGCGTGAAGGGCTCCTCGAACAATGCTCTGCAGATCCCTCGTGGCTTCATCGAGGTGTATGATCTTGAGTTTGCTGAAAGTACCCGTTTTGAGATAGCGGGTGTCTATTGGGCGGTCCCTTGCCTCCTCGGCTTCATGGAAGATCCGCACAAGGTCGATGCACTTTGTGACTGGCATGCAGCGGGCCTCGGCCTCGTCAATCAACCTTTTGAGATCGTGTCCGTAGGAGCGCTTGCTCAGCTCGTCCTCGGTCAGGCCGGTGATCCGCAAGTACACTTTGAGGAACAGCTCGATGGCGTGGAAGTACAGGAGCCGGACAGGGGCCTCATAGTGCCAATTCCTTGGCCGTCGCGCCGCCATGTAGAGCATGGCGGCGTCGAACAGATATGCGTGCGCTGAGTTGAACACGCCGAGCGGGGTTCCGCTCTTCGTTTGCTTCTGCATGTCACCATAGCCTCCACTATCTGGCGAAGAGTGGTCCTGCCAGTCTCTCGTGATCCGGTGGAGCACCTACCGATCTGCCTTGCTCGCCTCGCCGAGCAAAAGCAGCGATGAAGGGCGCAGTCGGGGCCGAAAGCACTTAAGCGCCAACGGTCGCAGATCCCGTGAGGCACATATCACCTCTGGGTCACATGCCTCAGCCTCACCTGTAGCTCCAGGAAGCCCTGGTCAGGGTTTTGCGTTGATGACCAGGAGCAGCCGCAGGATCTGAGCCGACCCGACCAAAAGCAGACCGAGCCCCATCACGCCAGCCATGACGGCGTACTCCACCGTGAGGGGCTTTTCCTCTTTGCGCCTGAGCCAAAGCTCCCAGGCCCCATAGGCCCCATAGGCTGCGATCACCACGCCTACGACCGAGAACAAGGCAATCAGAGAAGTCGTCGCCATCGGTCCGGCCCCTCTCAGAATCTTGTTTCACGCCATCGGTCCCGACCCTCGGCGTGCCGAAAACCCTTTCACCGAGCCGTTGTAGGGCGAGCTCTAGGGCTTCGAGGCAGAAGGTTCTGCAGGAAGGGCGCCTCCATACTGAGGCTTATGCGAATTCAGCCTCGTCCCCGCGGGTGGGGATCCCCCCTTCGCAGAGTATGACATGTCATGACAACTCATTTGAACAGGACGAGCCGATATTGTTAAGTTCGCTCCTAGGGCGGCTAGGGGTGTGTCATGGATGAGCAGATCGTGAGGGGCTTCAAGCGGATCGGTGTTGTCGTCGGGGTGATCGCAGCGCTTTGGTTCTTTTTGTATGCTGCTTGGGATCAGCTTGAGCTCGGAAGTGACATAGCTACGAGGCACAGAATAGACTTATGCATGCTAGAGAAGCACAAGAGAGGCACTCTAATAAAAGAACAATATAGTACCTCTTTTGATACAAAGAAAAATGGCTGCCCTCCACATGTTTGGTACAATCTAGTTAGCGTAGAAAACATGAAAGAGGCCGAAATAGAAGAGTTTCGCGCACCAATCAGCTATGTTTTAAGGGATATACATTGGAATGTTCTTACAGCAGCCTTTATTGGAGCTTTTTGCTTCTATACGGCTTGGATAATCGGCTGGTTAATCACTCTCGTCAGGCGCTGTCTTGGCTGGATTGCAGGTGGTTTTACTAATAGCGCTTGATAGCCGCCTCGCGATAGCTGTCATGGCCTTGCTGATGTGCAGGTGTCTATATGTAAGGCCATAATCGCGGGATCATGTGAACCTTGCTTCCAGGTTTCAGCGACGTGGGTGTAGATCACCCACCGGCACCGAGACACGCGGCAGCCAGCCTTGCAGTTTAGACGCGATCACGCGCACGGAACCGCCCGCCACCGCTCACCAGGATGGACGCGACGCCAGCAGTCATTGATACGAAACAAGCGTCGCCAATACCGATGCCGCCAAGCCACTGATGGCGACGACGAGCCAGAACGTCGTCGCATTGCGCCTCTGCTTAGCGCCCGTGCCAGGGCCGTACCTTGAGTTTTCGGGATTGTGCGGCTTCATGGTCCCTCGATCCCTTAGGCGAAGCTCCCCAAGTCGTCCGCAAGCTTGCTGCTGATCGATGGCGGGCTTTCCTGAGAAGCGAGAGCCATTTCGATCAGCATGCGGATAGCAGCGGAGCGGGATGGCTTATCCGGCTGACTGTTCCGCCACCGGTCGATGCTCTCCATGAACTCCGGCTGCACTCGCATACGGAACTCCTGGGAATGGACCCGCCCCTCGGGCCGTCCGCGCTTTTTTGTAGCCACAGGAATTGACTTCGGCATATCTTGTGGATACAACAAATCCGGCCTGGAGTGAAGCTACGTCTTGGGAATCAGAGGAATCCAAGAAGTCAGCACCAGGGCAGCCGTTACCCTGGGTGTTACCCGAAGCTCGCTTTCGGGAGCACAATATCAGCTAAGTGCTTGAAAAGAATGGTGCCGCAAGAGGGATTCGAACCCCCGACCCCCTCATTACGAATGAGGTGCTCTACCAGCTGAGCTATTGCGGCTTTTGAAGGCCCATTGACGATCGGAGCCGATAAGGAGGGCTTCCGGTGTCACCCGGTTGGGATGGGGCCCTCTTAACCCCAACACGCCCGCTTGGCAAGGCGGACGGGTCCATCGCGCGGTCGCGTCTGGCTCGGGACGGCGAGGCGCAGCCATCAGCGGAAGAGCTTGCGGCGTGCGGGCTTGGCTTCCTTCGGGCCTGGATCGTCCGGAGCGTGCTCGACCGGAAAGACCACGGGCTTGACATCCGAAGCGGGCCCGTTGGGGCGCGGCCGGCTGGAACCGTTCGGCAGAGCCTCGGCGGCCGTGGCGCGCTCGCTCTCAGCCGGCTCGTCCGCGATCACGACCTCCAGGGGACGCGAGGCGGAAGGCCCCTCGCCGGGAGAGCTCCCCGCCGGTTTCGGCGCTTCAGCCGTGGCGTCGGGTGCAGGCACCGCCACGGGAGCCTCGACCCGCACGGGCTGAGGGGCGGGGCGCATGAAGAGGCCGGGCGGCTCCTCGCGGGGGCGATCCTCACGAGGCAACTCCTCACGGAGCGGTTCCGGGGCGACGGGGCTCTCGCTGACGGGAGCGGGCGGCGCCTGCGACGCGGAGGGTTGCGGCGCGGAAGCCTGTGGTGGGGACGTTTGTGGTGGGGAAGCTTGGGGCAGTGGAGCTTGAGGCGGGAGCATCGCGACACCCTCGTCGAGATCGCCCGTGACGTCGTCCACGGGGGGCAGTTCCGGGGCGACGAGCACGTCCGGCGGCGCCTGCCACACGAAGGCATCGAGGCGGCCCGAGACGGGGGAGATCGGTGCCCAGCGGTCGGACACCACGCCATCCGCGATCCAGGCCGCGTCGCGCCGGGCCCGCGAGGCCCGCGCGACCCATTCTCGGCTGCGGCCGGAGACGCCGTGCTCGGCCTGTTCGAGATCGGCCATCAGGAGGCAAACCCGCATGGTGGGCCGCTCCTGGAGGAGCGGTTCGAGCGCCGTGCGGGCACGGGAGAATTCCCGGGCCTCGAGCGCCGCGCGCGAGACGGCGATGCGCGATTCCGGATCCCACGAGGAAAGCTTCGCGAGGGTCTCGGCGCGCTTGAGCCGGTCGAGGCCGGAATCGCCCGGGCGCAGGTTCAGATAGGCATCGGCGAGATCGGGATGCGGACCGCTCTTCCAGGCCGCCTCGATGATCCGGGCGGCCTTGCGGAGATCGCCCCGGTGGGAGAGGAGCCGGCCCGCGAGCGCGGCTGACGGCACGAGGTTGGGGTTGAGCTTCACGGCATCCTGCGCGGCCTGGAGCGCCCCATGCGGATCCCGCTCCTGGCGTTCGAGGGCATCGGCGGTGAGCAGCACGGCCCGCTGGCGGCGCAGTGTCGCCTTGTCGATGAGGCCCAAGGACGAGCGCCGCTCGAGGGCCGCGATGGCGCCGCGCCAGTCGCGGGCGGCGCAGCGCGCCTCCATGACGGCGTCGCTCGCCCAGGTGGCCGCGGGCGCGATGCGCGCCGCCTCGTTGGCATATTGCAGGGCCGCCGCGGGATCGCCCCGGCGCCTCGCCTCCACGAAGAGTCCACGCAGGCCGAGCACCCGGGTTTCGGGATCGTCCATCATGCGCGAGAACGCGCTCTCGGCGGCGGTGCGGTTACCGGACACCTGGGCGGCTTGAGCTTTCAGGAGAAGCGTCAGGGGCTCCTCGCCGAGCAGGCGATCGGCCTCGTTGGCGTAGCGGCGCGCCGCGATGGCATCGCCCGCTCCGACCGCGATCATGCCCCGGGAGACGGCCTGATAGCCGCGGGAGCGGCGACGGGCGCGGGACGCGAAGGTGAGGCGCGAAGGGAGCCGGATGAGGCCGGAGAACATCGCCCAGAGCAGGTTCAGGGCCAGAGCAAGGCCCACCACGCCCACGGCCGCGACGGCGACCGAGGTCTGGATGCTGTTGCCCCCGAAAACCACCGTCGCGGAGCCGGGCTGTTCGGCCAACCGCACGGCCCCGTAGGCTGCGATGCCGAGAAGGCCGATGGTAAACAGTGCGCGCCACATCCTGGCTTGATCCTCTCTTCTGCGCCTTCGGGACCTTAAGCCGGCCGCACCCGTGCGCAAGATTGGTGACATGTGCCCTGCGGGAACGATCCCCGCAGGCGCAAAGGCTGTTCTCTTCGATCTTAACGCGGGGCCGCGTTCAGGGCTGCAACAGAATCCGCCGCGATCGCCCGGGCAGCGCCGTCGGCCGCGACCCGCGCCCTGAGACGCTGGCCCCATGCCGCGGACACCTGGCGGGCTTGCTCGGGCAGGCTGTCCCAGGCCGCAGCCGCATCGGCGAGCGCGCCGCGGGCAAGCGCTCCCTCGATCCGGGCCACCACCGCGGGCACCGCATTGGAGCCGGGATCGTCGACCGCACGCACCGTCACGACGCGGTCGGCCATGCGCAGGAGCCGCTCCGTGATCGTGTCGGCCTCGCCCCGCGTCTCGCGCACGATGCGCTCGGCGAGAGGCCGGAACTCCTGCTGGAGGGCCGCGGCGGTCGGGGCACCCGTGGCCGCAACCGGCTCGAGGGCCTGGAGGCGGGCTGGGTCGGCCTCGAAGCGGCGCAGGCCCCCGAGCACATCCGCGAAGGGCGCGCCCTGGGCGAGAGCCTCGTTGAGGCGCCCCGCCAGCACCGTGCGCAAGCCCGCCTGGACGGCCTGCGGGCTCCATTGCTGGAGCTGGCGTTGCACATCGCCGACGCGCTGGTCGGTTTCGCCCAGGCGACGATCGAGGGTCTGGCGGGCCGTTGCGGCCTCGGCGACCTGACGCTCCAGGGCTTGGGTCGCGCCCGCATTGGCCTCGATGCGCTGGCCGGTCTGCCCCTCGATTGTGCCGAGCCGCGTCGCGAGCTCCGCCACGGCGGGCGGATTGCGGACCTGCTCTTCGAGAGCACCGAAGCGACTTGTGAGCTCCGCCACCGCCGGAGGATTGCGGACCTGCTCTTCGAGGGCGGCGAGGCGGCCTGTCAGCGCCTCGAGAGCCGCGGGATCGGCGGCTGGCGCTGCTGCCGCTGCGCCGGGCGCATCGGCCGCCGGGGCAATGCCAGGGGTAACGTTAGGAGCGGGAGCCGGCCGATTCGCGGCCTCTTCCGCGCGGGCCGCCGCCCGCTCGGCAAGGCTCTGCGCCGCGGCGAGCCGCTGGGCGACGTCCCCCTGGGCGGCCTCGACGGCGCCGATCCGGCGCTCCAACCCTTGCGCGGCATCGCCCCGCGGCAGGGCGGCGAGGCGATGCTGGATCTCGGCGATGCGCGGATCGTTCGGGGCCTGAACGGGCCTCAGGGTCTGGAGGCCGTAGAGGGCCCCCGCCCCGACGAGCCCACCCAGGATCCCCGCCGTCAGGAGGGAGCCGAAGCCGGCCGAACGGCGCTCCGGCCGCACAGGGGCCGCCGCGCCGCCGGGCGGCATGCTCCCCGCGCGGTCGGAGGAGCCGCCAGCCGGAGGAACCGGGCCACCCCCGCGGGTGAAGTCGGAATCGGAGATCGGAACCGTCGGCTCCACGGGAGGACTCTCGCCCGCGGCAAGGCGCTCGGCGGAGGGTTCCGCGGTGCCGTGGGTGGCGTCGGACGTCAGGGGAGTGAGGCTCTCGGCGGAGCTGACGAGGGGCGGCAGGCCCCGGCGCGAGGGGGGCTCGGATGCGCGATCGTCTGTCGTTCCGCCCGGGCGAGTTTCTTCCCCCGTGCCGGGCCAGGATGCCCCGTGAACGGGCTCCGAAATCGTCTCTCCTGCCGATATCACGCCTGCCCCCGGGGATGCGGGCTCCGCCTCGGCGGACGAATGTGTGGCGGGCTCTGCCTCGGGCGCCGGATGGACAGTCGCGTCGGCGGGCATCGCGGGAGCTTCGCCGAGGGGCGAGGGCCCGGCCGATGCCTCCCGACCCGGCGCATCTCCGGCCGGTCCGGCGGACGGGTTCGGCGCAGGCGTATCCGGGGCAGGCGTATCCGGGGCAGGGTTATCCGGCACCGGGCCGGCCGGCTTTCGGCCGTCGTTCAGCACGGTGGCTTTGAGGTCGAGGGTTGCGGGCTCCCGGTGGGGACGCCGGCGGCGGTTGGGATCTCTCGAATCGGTCACGGCAACACTCTTGAAGGGCAAAGATGGCAAGCTTGAGCGCGGCGGTTCGGTTTGTGTCTACACCTTGAGAATCCGCAGGGCGACCCCGCAGGCGACGGTACGATTTGTGTCTACACCCTGGGGCTCCGCAGGGCGACCCTGGAACCGGCAGAGCGTCGATGGAGGGGTGCGCGGGAGATCAGGCAGCGTCCCCACGGTTCGGATCAATCGCGGCGAAAAGGAATCGTTCCTCCGGACGCGTCGCGACCCGGATGCGCGGCGCCCCGGCCTCGCGCAGGGGCGCGGCCACATCCTCCGACAGGCACAGGTGATGGAGAGCGAGAAGCGGCTCGCGCAGCCCCGCCTCCTCGGCGAGAGCGAGGAGGAGACCGGCGCTGCGTCTGGAATAGTGCAGCGCGATGTCGAGAACGCCAGCGGATAGGGCGCTCCTTGCGGCCTCGGGCAGGGTGAGCGCCGCCTCGGCCGCATAGGCCTCCCACACGCTGACCCCGTAGCCCGCCGCCGCGAGGGAGGCGCCCGGCTCGGGCTTGCGATCGCGCCCCGCAACGTGGAGGAGATCCGCGCCCGAGGGAAGGGTCGCGCGCACCAGCGCCGCGAGAGATCCGGCATCGCCCGCGGCCTCGCGGACATCGCGCATCCCGGCGAGGCGGGCCGCCTGCGCGGTGCGGGTTCCGACCGCGAAAACCGGGACGCCCGGGTCGAGGCCCGAGAGAACCGGAACGCCATGAACGCTCGTGAGGAGCAGGGCATCGGGCGCGGTCTGCGGCGGAGGCTCGTTCGTCGGCGCGATGGCGATCACCGAGGCGATCACCGCCTGGTGGCCGAGCCGGGCCAGCCGTTCCGCGGTTCCCCGCGCGTCCTCCTCGGCGCGAGTGACGAGGATTCTCAAGCCCCGGAGGTCCCGGTGAGGAAGCCCCCCGGCATGCGGGCGCGCAGATCCTCGCCGGCCTCGCGCCCGATCGCGTCCGCGTCCGCGGATCCGCCGATGCGCGCCACGTCAAGACCCTCGGATCCGTCGGGGCGGAGCACGAGGCCGCGGAACGCCAACGCGCCTCCGTCGAGCCGCGCATGCCCCGCGATGGGCGTGCGGCAGGAACCGTCGAGCACGGTCAGGAATGCACGCTCGGCCGCAAGGGCAGCACCCGTGTCCGCATCGATGACGCGGGAGAGCGCCTCGATGACGCGGGTGTCGCCGGCCCGTGCCGTGATTGCGATGGCGCCCTGGCCGACCGCAGGCAGGAAGTCGTCGGTGTCGAGGATTGCGGTGACGTGCTCGGTCAGGCCGAGGCGCCTCAAGCCCGCCATGGCGAGGAGCGTCGCGTCCATCTCGCCGTTGTCGAGCTTCCTGAGGCGCGTTCCGACATTGCCGCGCAGGAGCGTCACCTGAAGATCCGGCCGCAGCCGCCGCACCTGGGCCTGACGGCGCAAGGACGCCGAGCCCACGATGGCGCCCGCCGGGAGCTCGTTGAGGTGCCCGGCGCGCCGGCTGATGAAAGCATCGCGCACGTCTTCGCGGGGGAGGTAGCCCACGATAGCGATTTCGTCGGGGATGCGCGTCGGCAGGTCCTTGGCGGAATGGACGGCGAAATCGATGGCGCCCTCGATGAGCGCGGCGTCGAGCTCCTTGGTGAACAGGCCCTTGCCGCCCGCCTCCGACAGGGGACGGTCCTGAATCGCATCGCCCGTGGTCTTGATGATGCTGAGCGGGAGCTGCTCGACGCCCCAGTCGAGGGCCGCGGCGAGCCTCCCTTGCGTCTCGTGGGCCTGCGCGAGGGCGAGCGGCGAGCCCCGGGTGCCGATCATGAGCCGTGCCAAATCCGCCATTCTTGTTCTCCTTGCGGCCGATCGGAAGACGCAGGGGCCCCTGCCCGATGCCGAACAGTCCACCCCGTCGACGAGCGCGGGTTGCCTGCCCCGCGACCGGGACTATAGGGTGGCGCCGCCCCGGCCTGAAGCGCCCTGGCGGCTGCCTTACACCACGGATTTCCTTTCGCGTATCTCTTTCGCCATTCCCATGATCGAGGTGATCTCAGCGCATGCGCGTTCTTGGCATCGAAACCACCTGTGACGAGACCGCGGCCGCGGTGGTCGAACTCGGCTACGAGGGGCGCGGCGAGATCCGCTCCAACGAGGTGCTGAGCCAGATCGCGGAACACGCGGCCTATGGCGGCGTGGTGCCGGAGATCGCGGCCCGCGCCCATGTGGAGGTGATCGACCGGCTCGTCGCCCGCGCGCTGCGCCATGCGGGGGTGACCCTCAACGAGATCGACGGCATCGCGGCGGCAGCGGGACCCGGGCTGATCGGCGGGGTGCTGATCGGGCTCACCACCGCAAAGGCCCTCTCTCTCGTGACGCGCAAGCCGCTTCTCGCCGTGAACCACCTCGAAGCCCATGCCCTCACGGCCCGTCTCACGGACGGGATCGGCTTTCCCTATCTCCTGCTCCTCGCCTCGGGGGGTCACACCCAGCTCGTGGCCGTGCGGGGCGTCGGCGATTACGTCCGCATCGGCACCACCATCGACGATGCGATCGGCGAGGCCTTCGACAAGGTCGCGAAGCTCCTCGGCCTGCCCTATCCGGGTGGCCCTCACGTGGAGCGGGAGGCCGCGCGCGGGAATCCGGAGCGCTTCATGCTTCCCCGGCCCTTGTTCGGGCGTCCGGAGCCGGATTTCTCCCTTTCGGGGCTCAAGACGGCGCTCAGGGTCGAGGCCGAGCGCATCGCGCCGCTCACCGCCTCGGACGTCGCGGATCTGTGCGCCGGCTTCCAGGCCGCGATCGTCGATGTTGTGGTCGACCGCACCCGTGTGGGCCTTCGCGCCTTCAAGGCCCTCGCGGGACACCCCACGGCCCTCGTGGTGGCCGGCGGCGTTGCCGCCAACGGGGCGCTGCGCTCGGCACTTCAGCGGCTTGCCGTCGAATCGGGCCTGCGCATGATCGCGCCGCCGCTCGCGCTCTGCGGCGACAACGGCGCCATGATCGCCTGGGCGGGGCTGGAGCGCCTGCGCCTTGGGCTCGTGGACGACCTAACCGCCCCCGCCCGCGCCCGCTGGCCCCTCGATACGAGCCGGGACGAAGCGGGCGCGAAGGCATGACGACTTCCGCGATTCTCCCGCAGCCTCAGGAACTCCGCACACCGCGCCTGCTGCTGCGGCGCTGGCGCCCGGACGACCGCGAGCCGTTCCGGCGCATGAACGCCGATTCAGACATGATGCGCTATTTCGAGAGCCTCGCGAGCCCCGAGGAGAGCGATGCCATCGCGGATCGGCTGGAAGGATTCGCCGACAGCGAGGCGATCGGTCCCTGGGCCGTGGAACTCCCAGGCGAAGCCCCCTTCATCGGGTTCGTGGGCTGCTGGCCGACCCGACCGGAACTTCCCTTCGCGCCCGCGATCGAGGTCGGGTGGCGCATCGACAAACCCTATTGGGGTCGCGGCTATGCCCCGGAGGCTGCCCGCGCGGCGCTCCGGGATGCCTTCGAGCGCCTGTCCGTGCCGGAGATCCTGGCCTACACCGCCGTCCTGAATGCGCCCTCGCGGCAGGTGATGGAAAAGCTCGGCATGACCCACGAGCCTGCCGAGGATTTCGACCATTTCCGCGTACCCCTCGGCCATCCCTTGCGCCGCCACGTGCTCTACCGGCTCTCGGCGGACGCCTTCCGGCAAGGGCCATGAGGACGCGACGTGAGCCGGGTCTCATCGGCATCGCGGGTGCCGGGGCCGTGAGGGAGCCATCATGAGCCGCGGCCTCATCGGCATCGCGGGTGCCGGAGCCTGGGGCACGGCGCTCGCCAACGTGATCGCGTCGTCCGGGCGCCCGGTGGCCTTGTGGACGCGTGACCCCGACAAGGCCCGCGCCATCGAGGCGACGCGGGCGAATCCCCGCTTCCTGCCCGGCATACCCTTAGGCGAAGGAATCCGGTCGACGGCCGATCTCGGCGAGCTTGCGGGAGCCGAAGCCGTGCTTCTCGTCACGCCGGCGCAGAGCACCCGCGCGATGGCCGAGGCGCTGGCCCGGGTTCTGCCGGAAACGACGCCCCTCGTTCTCTGCGCCAAGGGGCTGGAGCAGGGCTCGCAACTCTTCCTCACCGACGTCGTCCGTGCCGTGCGCGCCGCCGCGCCCGTCGCCGTGCTCTCCGGCCCGAGCTTCGCCCATGACGTGGCCCGCGGGCTTCCCACCGCGGTGACGCTCGCGGCCGAGGATGAGGATCTCGCACGCGGCCTCGCGGAGGCGGTGTCCGGCCCGGCCTTCCGGGTCTATCACGGCAACGACCCACGCGGCGTCGAGATCGGCGGCGCGTTGAAGAACGTGCTTGCCATCGCCTGTGGGGCCGTCGTGGGGCTCGGCCTCGGCGAGAGCGCCAAGGCGGCCCTCATCGCCCGGGGCTTTGCCGAAATCCTGCGTTTCGCGGACAGCTATGGGGCCGAGCGCGAGACCCTCATGGGGCTCTCGGGGCTGGGCGATCTCGTTCTCACAGCGTCCTCGCCGCAATCGCGCAACTTCGCCTTCGGGGAGCGCCTCGGGCGAGGCGTGCCGGTGGCGGACGCCGCGGGCGGCAAGCTCGCGGAGGGCGCGCTGACCGCGCCGGTGCTCGTCGCCATGGCCGAGGATCGAGGCATCGAGATGCCGATCGCCGCCGCCGTCGATGCGGTGATCGCGGGCCGGTTAACGCTGCCTCAAGCCATCGATGCTCTGATGCAGCGCCCCCTACGACGCGAGAACTGACCTCCGCTAGAGCGTTGATCTCGTGAGGTGAATCCGGCTCACGGGAAGACAACGCGACCACTAAGAGACTCAGAGCTGATTCCACCTGAGTGGAAGCAGCTCTAGCCCCTGCAATGTCCTGAACGAGACGAGCACCGACACCGATGGCTTATTGGCTGTTCAAGTCCGAACCTTCCACCTGGTCCTGGGACCAGCAGGTCGAGGCGGGCGACAAGGGCACCTTCTGGAACGGGGTGCGCAACCATTCCGCAAAGCTCAACCTCATGGCCATGAAGGCCGGCGAGCAGGGCTTCTTCTACCATTCGAACGACGGCAAGGCGGTGGTCGGAATCGTGGAAGTGATTCGCGAATACTATCCCGATCACACCGACGAGACGGGCCGGTTCGGGATGGTGGACGTGCGCGCCGTCCGGGCCCTTCCGACCCCCGTGACGCTCGACGCCATCAAGGCCGAGAAGGGGCTGAAGGACATGATCCTCGTCAACAACTCGCGGCTCTCCGTGCAGCCCGTCACCGCGCAGGAATGGGCGCTCGTCACGCGCATGGGCGGGCTTTAGATTTCGAAGGCCTCAAGCTTCCGCCTCAAGTTTCCGAAGGCCTCGGGGGCATCACCGACCTCGATCCCACTCCACGGCTTGCGCCGGAGCGGGATGGCGGCCTCGGAAGGATCGATCAGGGCGCCTTGGGGGCGGTCTGCGACGGTGATGGCAGAAAGCGAAACCGGCCCGTGATCGGAAACGCGAAAAGGCTGTCCTCTTCGCGGGCTCCAGCCCCGATATTGTGGATCACGAGGGGACGTTCCCCGTCGGCGCTGCGTTTGTCCGACACGACCACGATATGCGGCAGATTGCCGGGCAGCATCTGCGTGACCAGGTCTCCGGGAGCATAATCGGCAGCACGGGACGTGACCGGCAGAGACAGGCCCTTGCGCTGGAGGAAGACTTGCAGGTTCGGAACCCGCCGGTGGTCGATGTTGCGGTCGGGCCGGGTCAAGCCCCACTTCTTCGGGTAGGCCGCGAAGGACGCGCGCATGTCCTCGTGCACCAGCTGCTGGAGATCGGCCTTGAGGGCGGCGCGATAGGCGCGGATGACCACATCCGTGCAGACACCCTGCCCGAGGGGAACGTCGCCTCCGGGATAGGGCAGGCGAATATAGGCCGGGTTGTAGGACCGTGTGATCCCGATCTGGGCGCGCGCCGCCTCCATCACCTTCAAGGCCACATGGCTGCCGTCACCCGCCTGGGCGACGGGCCCCACGAGTAGCGTCGGAAGGAGCGCAAGGGCGCCGAGAAGGTTTCGCCTGGAATGGACCGGGGCGGAGCAACGGGGATGGACTGCTGGCATGGGCTTTCCGAACCCTCGGGAGAGGGCTTTGTTGGAGAGGCGCCCTACGGCGAAAGTAAGGCAACTTCTCCTTGCTTTCTCAAAGATCATCACAACCGACAGCCACTGAGATGCGTCACACCCCTCTGGCCCACCGAAGGCCCGCGATCGCGCGGTGCTTCCCGAGTAGCCCCGGCTTAACCTCCCGTTAGCCATGAATGCCTATCCTGCCGGGCTTCCGGAGCGCATTCCCATGGCCTTTGCCGGCATCAACTATTTCGCGGTTTTCCTCGCGGCCGTCGCGAGCTGGCTCATCGGTGCCGTCTGGTATTCCGCCTTCGCGAAACCCTGGATGCTGGCCCTCGGCAAGACCCGTTCCGAGCTTCTCGGCCCGACCGGCAAGGCCTCGCCCCTCCCCTTCGTGGTGGCCTTCCTGGCCCAGCTCGTAATGGCGTGGGTGCTCGCCGGAATCGTGGGCCATCTCGGGCCCGGGCAGGTGACCCTCGTGAACGGCGTGGTCTCCGGCTTCTTCGCCTGGCTCGGCTTCGTGGTCACGAGCCTTGCCGTGAATCACGGCTTCTCGGGCCAGCGGGCGATGCTCACCGTGATCGACAGCGGCCACTGGCTGGCGGCGCTCGTGATCCAGGGCGCGATCATCGGCCTTCTCGGCGCACGGTAACCTCGACTGCGGACCCGAAGCGACCGCCCACAGCGGACCTCCGCGTCCCCTCTCCTCCTCCGCTTCAACGACCAAAGTGCGAGGGTGCTTGCCTTGTCGCTCCGGGAGCCGTTTGATTAGAACAACGGCAACTCGTCCGGATCGCGGGGGCATCCCGGACGGGACCCGGGAGGAAAAGCCATGCACGATCAGATCCACGACGTTCCCTCCGAATGGAGCCGCCGTGCCCACGTGGACGAGGCCCGCTATCGCGAGATGTACCAGGCGAGCCAGCGCGACCCGGAGGGTTTCTGGGGCCAGGAAGGCAAGCGCATCCACTGGTTCAAGCCCTACACCCGCGTGAAGAACACGAATTTCGGCCCCGAGAACGTGTCGATCCGCTGGTTCGAGGACGGCACCACCAACGCGGCCTACAACTGCATCGACCGACACGTCTCGACCCGCGGCGACCAGGTGGCGATCATCTGGGAGGGCGACGATCCCTCCGAATCGAAATCGATCACCTACCGCGAGCTGCACGCCGAGGTGTGCCGCATGGCAAACGTGCTGCGCAACCGCGGCGTCAAGCGGGGCGATCGGGTTACGATCTACCTGCCCATGATCCCGGAAGCCGCTTACGCGATGCTGGCCTGCGCGCGGCTCGGCGCCGTCCACTCCGTGGTGTTCGGCGGCTTCTCGCCGGATTCCCTCGCCGGCCGCATCGAGGATGCGCAGACGGCTTGCGTGATCACCGCGGACGAGGGCCTGCGCGGCGGCCGCAAGGTGCCCCTCAAGGCCAATGTGGATGCGGCCATCGACCGGGTCGGCGGCGTCGACCACGTGATCGTGGTGCGCCGCACCGGCACGCCCATGAACATGGTGCCGGGCCGCGACGTCTATTACGACGAGGCCGCGGCCCAGGTCACGGACGAGTGCCCCGTCGAGGAGATGAACGCGGAGGATCCGCTCTTCATCCTCTACACCTCGGGCAGCACGGGAAAGCCCAAGGGCGTGCTCCACACCACCGGGGGCTATCTCGTCTGGGCCTCGTTCACGCACCAATACGTGTTCGACTACCACGACGGCGACATCTACTGGTGCACCGCGGATGTGGGCTGGGTGACGGGCCACTCCTACATTCTCTACGGGCCGCTCGCGAACGGCGCCACGACCCTTATGTTCGAGGGCGTGCCGACCTATCCCTCGATCTCCCGTTTCTGGGACGTGGTCGACAAGCACAACGTCAACATCTTCTACACCGCCCCGACCGCCATCCGCTCCCTCATGGGCGCGGGCGAGGAGCCCGTGAAGAAGAGTTCGCGCAAGACCCTGCGGCTCCTCGGGAGCGTCGGCGAGCCCATCAACCCGGAGGCCTGGAACTGGTACCATCGGGTGGTGGGCGACGGGCGTTGCCCGATCGTGGATACCTGGTGGCAGACCGAGACGGGCGGCATCCTGATCTCGCCGCTCCCGGGCGCGACGAAACTCAAGCCCGGCTCCGCGACCCTGCCGCTGCCCGGCGTCAAGCCCGAAATCGTGGACGCCGAGGGCAAGGTCCTGGAAGGCCCGGCCGAGGGCAATCTCGTGATCGCGGATTCCTGGCCGGGCCAGATGCGCACCGTCTACGGCGACTACGAGCGCTTCATCCAAACCTACTTCTCGACCTATCCGGGCAAGTATTTCACGGGCGACGGCTGCCGGCGGGATGCGGACGGCTATTACTGGATCACGGGGCGCGTCGACGACGTCATCAACGTGTCGGGCCATCGGATGGGCACCGCGGAGGTGGAATCGGCCCTCGTGGCGCACCCGAAGGTCTCGGAGGCCGCCGTGGTGGGCTATCCCCACGACATCAAAGGCCAGGGCATCTACGCCTATGTGACCCTGATGGGCGGCATCGAGGCCACGGAGGAGCTGCGAAAGGAGCTCGTGGCCTGGGTCCGCAAGGAAATCGGCCCCATCGCCTCCCCGGATCTGATCCAGTTCGCGCCTGGCCTGCCGAAGACCCGCTCGGGCAAGATCATGCGCCGGATCCTGCGCAAGATCGCGGAAGACGAGTTTGGGGCGCTCGGCGACACCTCGACCCTCGCAGACCCGGCGGTCGTGGACGATCTCATCACCAACCGGCAGAACAAGCGCGCCTCGGCCGCCTGATTCCTCCCACCATCACGACGCCCGGGCCGAATGCCCGGGCGTCGTTCTTGCCGCAACGGCGCGGTGGGTCCGAATCTGATCCACCGCGAAGTGTGATCTACCGCCGAGACAAGGGCCGCGCTTGCCACGTAGGATTGCCTCGCTTAACCATCGTTGAGCACGAGGAGGCGGGAATGAACTTCAAGCGACTGTTCACCGAACACCCGGACGCGGTGGGTGAATCTTACGTCGAGCACATGCATGTGGCCTTGAGCTTCGCGGGTCCCCTCCTGAAGGCAGGCATGGCGGCCCTCGTTCACGCCTTCGTGCCGTTCCTGTGCGTGACGACCGCGAGCGCCGTCGTGAAGCGCCTCCATGCCCGCATGGTCAACCGGGTCCCGAAGCAGCCGATCCGCCGCGACGGACCCGTGCCGCAGAACGGCATGCCGGCCTGGGATCCGGTGATCTGAGGCTTCAAAAGACGGAACCCTCCGGAATCCGATGATCCGAGGCTTGCGCCCGCCCCTTCGCGGGAACCTTGGCCGTATCGGGCGCTTTGTCCTGGCACCTCGCTCCAGCGCGTGCTGCCATGTGGACCCGCATCGCCCTCATCCTCGCCTGTGCCCTCGCGGCTCCTCATGCCCTCGCCCGCGAGGTGGTGCCCTACCGGGGCGACCTCAAACCCGGCACCATCCTGATCCGCACCGCCGAGCGCACCCTCGATCTCATCCAGGACGACGGCACGGCGCTCCGCTATCCGGTGGCCGTCGGCCGCCCCGGCAAGCAATGGACCGGCGAGGCTCGCATCCAGGGCAAGTACGTCCGCCCCGCCTGGGCGCCCCCGGCCGAGATCCGCCGCGACAACCCCCGCCTCCCCCGCGTCATCGCCGCCGGCTCGCCCCGGAACCCGATGGGAGCCCGCGCCCTCGTCCTCGACCGGGACGAATACGCGATCCACGGCACCAACCGCCCGGATTCCATCGGGACCCCGGCCTCATACGGTTGCATCCGCATGCTGAACGCAGACGTGGTCGACCTCTACGATCGGGTCCGGGTCGGAACGCGCGTCGTGGTGACGGAGTAGGGCTCGGGCGCGCCTGCCGGATCAATCCCTCCCGAATCTGGACAAGCCCCGAGGAGCCGAGCTTGCCACCGTTGGGGTCACGTCACCGGATCGGCATAAGCTCCGGGAAAGCGGAGCCCGCCATTCGGAAGCTCCCGCCTCCATATCAAGCTCTCACGGATCCGGGTCCACGATGGTTGATCGCAGTTTGCGCGGCGCACCGAAATTGATTTCGTGTCCCCGCGATGCTCGGTGGGGCCGTTCCCTTATCCGGGAACGCCCCTGCCCGGGACGAAGTTCAGAAATCGCTCGCCAGCCCCTTCACCTCCCAATCCTCGTAGCGCACCGGTTCGAGGCCGCCGCGGCCTCGATGCTCTTTCTCGCGGGCGATCTCGGCCGCACGGGCATCGATGGCGGCGCGGCGCTCGGCCGCCTCGTGCAGGGCGCGTTGGGCCGCGGGGGGGAGGGTCTTGGCCGGGGAAGCGGGCAGGTTGTCGGTGGAGGCCCCCACGAGCGTTCCCGGCTTGGCGGGTGCCGCGTCGGGCCGTTTGGTCGAATCGCTCATGAGCTTCCTTCCCTCGGGCTTCGTCCCGACGCTCGAACGCATTGATGAGCGCGGCATTTGCGTCCATCAGGAGCCGGTCTGACAGGAGCCCGTTCGGACCGGGCGGCGTTCTCCGGAACGTCCTCTCGGGCACGTGGAGACAGGGATGAGAACCGTCAAGGGATGCAAGCATTTGGACGCAGGATGGCGGCTATGAGGAAGGCGGCCACCGGGAAACCGGCGCCGGATGCCAGCGCGGGCATCGAAGCCCGGCGCCTCGCCTGGACCGCCGTCGGCGAGACCCTTCGGCGCCGCGCGGCCCTCGACGACGTGTTCGACGATCTCGCCCGGGTCGCGGGTCTCGAACCCCGCGACGAGGCGCTCGCCCGGGCCATCGCGGTCGTGACGTTCCGCCGGCTCGGGACCCTCACCGAGGCCATTCGCCTCCGCCTCGACCGGGGGCTCCCGAAGGAGCGGCCGCTCTTCCACCTGCTCCTCACCGGAGCCGCCCAGATCCTGTTTCTCGACGTGCCGGACCATGCGGCCGTCGACACCGCAGTGGAGATCGCCCGGGCCGAACCGCAGCTGCGCCATGCCTCGGGCCTCGTGAACGCGCTCCTGCGGCGTATCGGCCGCGAGCGCGATGCGATCCTCGCCGGGGCGGATCCCTGGAGCGACACCCCGGGTTGGCTGCGGGAGCGCTGGACCGCGGCCTACGGCGAGGGGGGAGCGCTCGCGATCGCGGAAGCCCACCGCACCACCCCCGCCCTCGATCTCACGGTCAAGAGCGACCCGGCGCTCTGGGCCGAGCGTCTCGGAGCCCTCCTCCTTCCCACCGGCAGCGTGCGCCTGCGCGAGCGGACGGCGATCCGCGATCTGCCGGGTTTCCAGGAAGGCGCCTGGTGGGTGCAGGACGCAGCCGCCGCTCTTCCCGCCCGGCTCCTCGCGCCCCGGCCCGGCGAGCGCATCGCGGATCTGTGCGCGGCGCCGGGGGGTAAGACCGCGCAGCTCGCGGCGGCTGGCGCCTCCGTTCTCGCCGTGGACCGTTCCGCGAAGCGGCTCCAGCGGGTGGAGGAGAACCTCGCCCGCCTGGGCCTTCAGGCCGAGACCCGGGCCATCGACGCCCTCGCCCTCGAACTCCCCCCGGAGGCGGAGCCCTTCGATGCGATTCTCATCGACGCGCCCTGCTCCGCGACCGGCACGATCCGCCGTCACCCGGACGTGGCCTGGTCCAAGGCCGAGGAGGACGTCGGCAAGCTCGCGAACCTGCAGGAGCGGCTCCTCGACAAGGCCGCGGAGCTCCTGCGGCCGGGCGGGCGGCTCGTCTATTGCACCTGCTCGCTCGAGCCCGACGAGGGCGAGGCGCAGGCGCGGGCCTTTCTCGCGCGGCACCCGGCCTTCTCCCCAGTCCCGGTCGAGCCGGGCGAGGTCGGGGGGCAGGGCGAGCTCGTGACCCCGGAGGGCCATCTGCGCACCCTGCCCTCCCACCTGCGGCTCGCAGGCGAGGACAGGAGCGGCCTCGACGGGTTCTTCGCGGCGCGCTTCGTCCGGCGATAGGACCCGGCCAATTGCGGAGCCGTGGGTCGCATCCCGGCGGCCGGGCTCATTCTGCGGCTCGAAATCGCCCGTTTCGTTAACCATTGCGCGAATGTATGGCATCGGCCCGCCGCAAAAGGCGGGATTTTGCCGAGAATTCACCATACGTTAACCAAGAGCAGCGGGGAGTGGGCCACGTCCGCTCGGCGGCAGAGCCCCTCGCGCTCGGCCGCCTGCCGGGACCGCCGGGCCAACCCGGTGCCGCAATCCTGTTGGGCAAAGATCGGGAGAGAGGAGCAGGCGTGGTTGGGGCTGGGGACCGTGGGCGACTCTACCGTCTCGCGATGGTCGAGGCCGGTCGCGCCGGTCGTGGCTGGCTGGGCGACCGGCTCGCGGGCCTGCGGCCCGGCACGCCGGTTCCGACGCGGCTCCTCTTCGCCCCGCAGGATCTGCGCACGGGCGATCCCACGGTGGCCGGCGACATCTATGCGGGGTTCTTCGCCTTTGCGGGCCGCTCCGTCTCGACGGGAGGACAATCGCCCTTCGACCTGACGCCGCCCAGCCGCGCCTGGGGCGAGGCCCTTTACGGCTTCGGGTGGCTGCGGCACCTGCGCGCCGCCGGCACCGCGCTCGCCCAGGCCAATGCCCGCTCCCTCGTCAACGAGTTCATCACCCGGAGCCGCGCCAACCAGCGGCTTGCCCGCGAAACCCACGTCCTGGCGCGCCGCCTCATCTCCTTCACGAGCCAGTCGCCCCTGATCCTCGAGGGCTCCGACCGGTCCTTCTACAACCGCTTCCTGCGGGCGCTCGGCCGCGCGACCCGGGAATTGGAACGGGCCTCCCGCACCCACCCCGTGCCGCACCGGCGCCTCATGGCCGCGATCGCGATCTGCTATGTGGGCCTGTGCAGCGAGGGCCTGGAGGGTCCCTTAAGGCGGGCCACGCGTCTCCTGGTGCGCGAACTCGACGCCCAGATCCTCCCCGACGGGGGGCATGCCAGCCGCAACCCCCGGGTTCTCATCGAACTCCTCTTCGACCTCCTCCCCCTGCGCCAGATCTTCGCCAGCCGCGGCGTCGACGTCCCGGAGGAGCTTCTCAACGCCATCGACCGGATGCTCCCCATGGTGCGCATGTTCCGCCACGGGGACGGGACCCTCTCCCATTTCAACGGCATGGGGGTCACGGCCGCGGGCGACCTCGCGACGCTTCTGATCTACGACGACCTGCGCAGCGAACCGATTCATCACGCGCCGCATTCGGGCTACGAGCGCCTGGAGGCCGGCGGCACGCTTCTGATCGCCGATGTGGGCGGCGTTCCGCCGGTCGAGCACACGGCGGAGATCGGGGCGGGCTGCCTGTCCTTCGAGTTCTCGAGCGGTGCTCAGCGCATCGTGGTGAATTGCGGCCTGCCGCGTCACCCGAACGAGACCATCGTCCAAGCGGCCCGCGCCACCGCGGCCCATTCCACCGCCACATTGGGGGACACGTCCTCGACGGGCATTCTGGAAATCGAGGGCGGATGGCTGCGGCGTCGCCTGGCGGCCTGGCTGGGGAGGCGCCTCGGTCTCGTCGCGCTCCTAGGGCCCAAGGTGCGGGCCGAGCGGGGGGAGCAGGATCGCGCCACCACCCTGACCGCGAGCCACGATGGCTACGAGGCACGGTTCGGGATCGCGCACGAGCGGCGCTGGCGCCTGTCGGCCGACGGCGCGCGCCTGGAGGGCGAGGATCTGTTCCGCCGAGGCACGCGCCGCGCCGGGACCGGGGCGGCGGTGATCCGCTTCCATCTGGCGCCCGGGATCAAGGCGAGCCGGACCCAGGAGGGCCGCGTCGTGATGCTCGGCCTGCCGAACCGCGAGACCTGGCAGTTCGAGGTAAGCCCCGGAATCGCCGAGGTCGAGGACAGCATGTATTTCTCGGCCCCGGACGGCGCCCGCCGCACCGAGCAGATCGTGGTTGCGGTCGACCCCGCCGACACCCCGGAGGTGCGCTGGCGCTTCGAGCGCCTGAGCCGAAACGGTCCGCCCCTCTGACATTCAATCCTTCGGAGCGTCCGCAACGTCCGGCAACAGCTTGTCGCGCCGACATTCCGGGCCTCCTCGGTTTCGCACCGATGTCATCCGTGCTATCGCGCCGCCTCCCCGATACGCCTTGCCTCAGGAGCGGCGCGTCCCATGCCGAGCGATCTCAAGCGCGTTACGCGTGCGCTTCTTTCCGTGTCCGACAAAACGGGCCTCGTGGACTTCGCCCGGGCGCTGGTCGCGCGCGACGTGGAACTGGTCTCGACCGGCGGAACGCACCGGACGCTCGCCGAGGCCGGTCTGCCGGTGCGGGAGTTGAGCGATCTCACGGGCTTTCCCGAGATGATGGACGGCCGGGTCAAGACCCTCCACCCGAAGGTCCATGGCGGCCTGCTGGCGGTGCGCTCCAACCCGGAGCATCAGGCCGCGATGCTGGCGCATGGGATCGCCGCCATCGATCTCCTCGTCGTCAATCTCTACCCCTTCGAGGCCACGGTCGCGGCGGGCAAGGCTTACGAGGATTGCATCGAGAACATCGACATCGGCGGACCGGCGATGATCCGCGCGGCCGCCAAGAACCACACGGATGTGGCCGTGGTCGTGGATGCCGCCGACTACGCCTCGGTCCTGTCCGATCTCGAGACCCATGAGGGGGCGGTCACCCTCACCCTTCGCCGCCGGCTCGCCCAGAAAGCCTATGCGCGAACCGCCGCCTACGATGCCGCGATCTCAAACTGGTTCGCGGACCAGCTGGGGGACGCGACGCCCGCCTATCGCGCCGTCGGGGGCGCGATCGCGGAGGTGATGCGCTACGGCGAGAATCCGCACCAGGCGGCCGCGTTCTACCGCACCGCGGAAGCGCGACCGGGCGTCGCCACCGCGCGCCAGGTGCAAGGCAAGCAGCTCTCCTACAACAACATCAACGACACCGACGCGGCCTATGAATGCGTGGCGGAATTCGCGCCCGAGCGCAGGGCCGCCGTCGCGATCATCAAGCACGCCAATCCTTGCGGCGTCGCGGAGGGCACGACCCTCCTCGAGGCCTACGAGCGGGCATTGCGCTGCGATCCGGTTTCCGCCTTCGGGGGCATCGTCGCCCTCAACCGTCCGCTCGATGCGCAAGCCGCGCGCAGGATCGTCGAGATCTTCACCGAAGTCATCATCGCGCCGGACGCCTCCGAGGAGGCGATCGCGATCGTGGGCGCGAAGAAGAACCTGCGCCTGCTCATCGCGGGCGGCCTGCCCGATCCGCGCCAGGCGGGCCTCACCCTGCGCACCGTGGCGGGCGGGTTTCTGGCGCAATCCCGCGACAGCGCCGTGGTGGACGCCATGGATCTGCGCGTCGTCACGAAGCGCGCGCCGTCGGAAGCGGAGCTCGCGGATCTGCGCTTCGCCTTCCGGGTCGCCAAGCATGTGAAGTCGAATGCGATCGTCTACGTCAGGGACGGCGCGACGGTCGGCATCGGCGCCGGCCAGATGAGCCGGGTCGATTCCTCGCGCATCGCAGCCTGGAAGGCCGCGGAAGCGGCGAAGAGTGCAGGCTTGCCTCAATCGCTCGCGAAGGGCTCGGTCGTGGCCTCGGATGCCTTCTTCCCCTTCGCGGACGGCCTCCTCGCGGCCGCCGAAGCCGGCGCCACCGCGGTCATTCAGCCTGGCGGCTCCGTGCGCGACGACGAGGTGATCCGCGCCGCCGACGAGGCGGGCCTCGCGATGGTGTTCACGGGGCACCGGCATTTCCGGCATTGATCGTCCCGCTTCCCGACGGGAGAGGGGGGTGCAGGCGACGTTTGCACCTCCTACATGAAATCCGTCAGGAGGATCTCATGATCATCACCACCACGCCGAACGTCGAAGGCCGCCGGATCGTCGCCTATCATGGCATCGTGACGGGCGAGGCGATTCTGGGAGCCAATTTCTTTCGCGACTTCTTCGCCTCCATCCGTGACGTGGTGGGCGGCCGCTCGGGCTCCTACGAGAAGGTGATGCGGGATGCCCGCGACACGGCCCTGGAGGAGATGGCCGCCGAGGCGCGCCGCAAAGGGGGGAATGCGATCGTGGGCGTCGATCTCGATTACGGCGCCGTGGGCAAGGACGAGGGCATGATGATGGTGACGGCGAGCGGGACGGCGGTCACGCTCGAATAAGCGCTTCGGACCCGCCTGAGGGGATCTCGCTCGCGACCGGGATCAGACCCGCCTGAGACGCCGTGTAGGATCCTGCTCACGACCGGGATCAGACCCGTCTGACGCCGCTGAGCAGGAATCCGCCGACGACCAGGAAGCCGATCAGCACCGCGGGCGCGGCGGCCTGCGTGTCGAACAGGTCGGTCGAGACGGCGATGAGGAGCGGGGAGAGGAACGAGGTCACCCGTCCCGAGAGGGCGAGGAGCCCGAAATAACGGCCCGCCTCCCCCGCCGGCACGAGGCGCGCGAGGAGGCTGCGCGAGGACGCCTGCAAGGGGCCGGCCACGGCGCCGATGACGAGGCCCAGGGCGACGAAGAGCTTTTCGGGAAGGCTCCCGTAGAGGCCGTCGTCGGGCGCAGGCGCGTCCGTGCCGACCACGAAGAAGATGTGGTCGCGTCCGAGCGAAAGGACACCGAGATTGACGAGGAGCAGGAGCCCGATGGCCCCCATGATCACGGGCTTGGCGCCGATCCGGTCGTCGAGACGGCCGCCGATCAGGGCTCCCGCCGTGCCCGTGATGGTGAGGAGAATCCCGAAGATCCCGAGCTCCGTGGCGCCCCAGCCGAACACGCCGGCCCCGTAGATGCCCCCGAAGGCGAAGAGCGCCACGAGCGCGTCCTGGTAGACCATGTTGGCGAGGAGAAAGCGGATCACGCTCCGGTGCCGGCGCGCATCGACGAGCGTCGCCCGCACCTGCGCGAGGCCCGTCCGCGCGGCTTCCCGCAGGGAGCGGCCGGTGCGGGGCACGTCGGGTGTGAAGAGGAAGAGCGGCAGCGCGAAGACGACGAACCAGACGGCCGAGAAGGGGCCGGTGATGCGGTCGCCCTCGCGGGCAGCGGGGTCGAGGCCGAAGAGGGGCTCAAGGCCGAAATAGGTGCGGCCCGTCTCGGGGATCGCGGCGAGGAAGCCGAGCACGATCACGAGGGACACGAGCCCGCCCGCATAGCCCACGGCCCAGCCGGTGCCGGAGAGGCGCCCCAAGCGCTCCGGCGGCACGAGATGGGGCATCATGGCGTTGTTGCACACGGCAGCGATCTCGGTCGCGATGGTGGCGAAACCGAACGCGATCAGCGCCAGCGGGATCGCTCCCGGCACGCCGGGCGCGGCCCACCAGAGAGCCGTGGTGGCGATGACGAGCACGAACCCGCTCGCCGCGATCCAGGGTTTCTTGGGGCCGCTCGCATCCGCCACGGAGCCGAGCACCGGCGAGAGCGCCGCGAGGATGAGCCCCGCGGCAGCCGTCGCATAGCCCCACAGACTCTGGCCCGTGACGGGATCGGGCGCCAGCGCCGCCGCGAAATAGGGCGCGAACACGAAGGTGGTTACGAGGGTGAAGAAGGGCTGCGTCGCCCAATCGAACAGAACCCAGCCCAGGAGGGCGGAGCGAGGGGCGGTCGGGCGCATGGAAATCGGCTGGCTCCTAGGAACCCTCTCCCCTTCAGGAGAGGGCGGCCCTCGCATCAGCGAGGGTCGGGCGGGGGGCGCCTCAGACATTCACGCCCCCTCGCCCGGCTCTCTTCGTCCGCCACCCTCCCCCGCGAAGGAGGGAGGGTCAAGTGCGTGCCAGACCCCCGAGCAGGCTTGCCGCAACCGTGACCTTCAGGTGCGTGCCAGACCCCCGAGCAGGCTTGCCGCGACCATGACCTTCAGGTGCGTGCCAGATCCCCCAGCAGGCTTGCCGCCACCGTGACTTTCGAGAGCGTGAGGCCGGAGGCCATGATGCCGTCGACGGCCCCGCGGATGCGGGTTGCGTCGCCGCCGCGTTTCGCGCCCCACGCCTCGACGGCTTGGGCACCCGACGTGCCGCTGCCGGCCGCTTCCGCGGTGAGGTTGCGATGCGCCCCCGCGATGGCGTCGATGGCGCGGTCGAGGGCGAGGCGATCGAAGTAGTCCGTGGTGACGATCTCGCGCGCGGCCCCGGTGAGCGTCCCGAGCTGGAACACCGCCTCGAGGGCGAAATGCGTGTGCGCGATGTCGAGCACCCCGCGGCCCGTGCGCCCGCTCACGAGCACGATGTCGGGAGCCGCGACGAGATCCGGCAGGGCCGCGAGGCGGCGCGCGAGGTCGGCGGGCACGCCCTGCCCCGTCAGAACGCCGATCCTGGCCTCCCACGCCGCAAGGGCGGCGGGCGAGAGCACCTGACCGAGGCAGGCCTCCACCTCCGCGATGCCCGCATGGTAGGTGCGAACGACCTCCTCGAGACCGCCCGCCTCGAGATCGACGTTGCGGATGAACCAGACGATGCGGCTCATGAGGAGATCCTGCAGATCGCCGTAGAGGCGAAGCTGCACGTCGCCCGGCACCACGCCGTCGAGGGCATCGATGGCGGCATTCAGCTCGATGAGCCCGAAGGAATCCCGCGTCGCCGCATAGGCCGCCGCGATGGTGGGGGCGTCCGCTCCGGTCTGATCGACGAGGCGGGTCACGATGGTGGGACCGCCGCGGTTAATGATCGCGTTCGCGAGCTGCGTCGCGATGATCTCACGGCGCAGGCGGTGCGAGGCGATCGCGTCGGGGAAGCGCTCGCGCATCTCGGCCGGGAAGTAACGCTCCAGTTCGCGACCGAGATAGGGATCGTCCGGCACCGAGCTGTCGAGGAGCCCGTCATGGAGCGCGAGCTTCGCATAGGCGAGCAGAACCGACAGCTCGGGCCGGGTCAGCCCCTCGCCCCGGCGGCCACGCTCCTGAAGTGTGGTGTCGTCGGGGAGATACTCGATCTCGCGGTTGAGCCGCCCCTCCGCCTCAAGGCTGTGCATGAGGCGCCGCGCGAAGCCGAGATCGCCCACGCCGCGCCGCTCCGAGAGGGAGATCGCGAGCGTTTGAAGATAGTTGTTGCGCAGGACCAGGCGCCCGACCTCGTCGGTCATCTGACTGAGCAACGCGTTGCGCGACGCCTCGTCGAGGCGTCCGTCGCGCTCGGGCGTGGTGAGCGCGATCTTGATGTTCACCTCCACGTCCGAGGTGTTGACGCCGGCCGAATTGTCGATCGCATCCGTGTTGAGGCGAACGCCTGCCCGCGCGGCTTCGATGCGCCCGCGCTGCGTCGCTCCGAGATTGGCGCCCTCGCCGATCACCTTGGCGCGGATGTCGCTCCCCGTGATGCGGATCGCGTCGTTCGCCCGGTCGCCCGCCTCCTCGTCGGTCTCGGAGGAGGCACGGATATAGGTCCCGATACCGCCGAACCACAGGAGCCCCACGGGCGCCTTGAGGATCGCGCGCATCACCTCCGCAGGAGTCGCCTCGGCCCCGTCGAGGCCGAGGATCGCCCGGGCCTCGGGGGAGAGCGGGATCGCCTTCGCCTGCCGCGAGAACACGCCGCCGCCCTTGGAGATCAGGCCCTTGTCGTAATCCGCCCAGCTGGAGCGGGGGAGCTTGAAGAGGCGCTCGCGCTCCCGGAAGGACGCCGCCGGATCCGGGTTCGGATCGAGGAAGATGTCCCGGTGGTCGAAGGCGGCCACGAGCTTCAGGCACGGGGAGAGCAGCATCCCGTTGCCGAACACGTCGCCCGACATGTCGCCGACGCCCGCCACCGTGACGGGCTCGCTCTGGATGTCGATGTTCATCTCGCGGAAGTGGCGCTTCACGGCCTCCCAGGCGCCGCGCGCCGTGATGCCCATGCCCTTGTGGTCGTAGCCCTGGCTGCCGCCGGACGCGAAGGCATCGCCGAGCCAGTGGCCCTTTTCCGTCGAGAGCGTATTGGCGATGTCCGAGAACGTGGCGGTGCCCTTGTCGGCCGCGACCACGAGATAGGGGTCGTCGCCGTCGTGGCGCACGGTATCGATTGGGGGCGAGATCCGGTCGCCCTCGATGTTGTCGGTGAGCTGCAGGAGGGTTCTGACGAAGACCCGGTAGCTGTCCGTACCCTCGGCAAGCCAAGCCTGCCGGTCGGAAGCCGGCGGCAATTGCTTCGGCACGAAGCCGCCCTTTGCGCCGACGGGCACGATCACCGCGTTCTTGACCTGCTGGGCCTTCACGAGACCCAGGACTTCCGTGCGGAAATCCTGCGGTCGGTCGGACCAGCGCAGGCCTCCGCGGGCGACCTTGCCGAAGCGCATGTGCACGCCCTCGACCCGGGGGCTGTAGACGAATATCTCGTAGAGAGGCCGCGGCAGGGGCAGGCCCTCGACGCGGGCGCATTCGAACTTGAAGGCGATCGTCTGGCGCGGCAGGCCGTTGGCATCGATCTGGAAGAAGTTGGTCCGCAGGGCGGCCTCGATCAGATTCACGAAGCGCCGCAGGATGCTGTCGTCGTCGAGGCTCGTGACGCCCTTCAAGGCCTCCTCGATCTCCGCGCGGACGGCGGCCTCCGCGCCGGCCCGGTCGGCCCCCGTGCGGGGGTCGAAACGGGCGTAGAAGAGCCGCACGAGATCAGCCGCGATGCCGGCGTGCCGCGCGAGGGTGCCGGCGAGGTAATCCTGCGCGTAAGGCACGCGGATCTGGCGCGGATAACGGCCGAGCGCGCGCACCATCGTGACGTCGCGCCAGCCGAGACCCGCTTCGAGCACGAGGCGGTTGAAGGCGTCGGATTCCGCAAGGCCCCGGAACAGTGCAAGCAGCGCCGCCTCGATCGGCCCCTGGATCTCGTGCGCGTCGATGGCTCCGCCCGAGGCGCGCTCGAGCGCCATGTCGTGGAGCCAGATCCGCTCCAGATCGGAGCCGCCGGGAGGCTCGATCCGGTAGGTCCGCTCGTTCACGACCCGGAAACCGAGATTCTCCAGGAGCGGCACCCGCTCGGAGAGGAGGAGCCCCGTGCCGCGGGAGAACACCTTCAGGTTCACGCGGGTGTCGGGATCGCCCTCGCGGCGATAGAGATCGACGGCCCTGGGGCGGGCTTCGGAGACCTGCTCCAGAATCGCGATGTCCGCGATGGCGGCCTCCGCCCCGAAGGCCTCCCGATAGCCAGCGTTGAAGGCGTTGGCATAGCGGTTCGCAAGCGTCCGGGCGCGGGAGCCGCCGATCGAGGCCGCGAGCTGGTCGCGAAGCGCATCGCTCCAGGTCCGCACGATGCCCGAGATGCCCCGTTCCAGGGTCTCGCGATCCACGGGCGGCGTCGTGCCCCCGTCGCGGCCCAAGATGTAATGCGTGCGCGCGAGCGGCCCCTCGGGGTAGGCCGGATAGGCCGCCGACATGCGGCCCTGATAGGCCTCGGCGAGGAACTGGCCGACGCGGCGCCGGATGGTGCTGTCGTAGCGGTCCTTGGGGATGAACACGAGCACGGACACGAACCGGTCGAACTCGTCGGGCCGCGCGAGCGCGCGGATGCGCGGACGCTCGGAGAGCGCCATGATGTCGAGGGCGAAGTGGTAGAGGGTGTCCTCGTCGATCTGGAAGAGTTCGTCGCGAGGGTAGTTCTCAAGGACGTTGAGCAGGGCCCGGCCCGCATGGCTCGCGGGATCGAAGCGGGCGCGGGTCACGACGTTCGCGACCTTGCGCCTCAAGTAGGGGACGGCCCCCGTGGTGCTCGTATAGGCATCGGAGGTGAAGAGGCCGACGATCCGCAATTCGCCCTCGAGCCGTCCGTCGCGGGAGAACAGCTTCACGCCCACATAGTCGAGATGCGCGCGCCGGTGCACGCGCGATTTCACGTTGGCCTTGGTGATGATGAGGGCCTGGGGCCGCTCCAGAAAGGCGCGGATCTCGGGCGTCATCACCACGAGGTCGCGGCCGCGGCGCAGCACCCGCACTTCCGGGTCGCGCAGGATGCCGAGCCCGGAGCCCTCCACGGGATCCGCGGCCGTATCGCCGTCCGCGAACCGGTATTCGCGCAGACCCAGGAAGGTGAACTTGTCGGCCGCGATCCAATCGAGGAACGCCACGGCCTCGTCGACCTCGTCGTCCGGCAGGGGCGGATGATTCCGGTAGGAGCGGATCACGTCCTCGACCCGGGCGCGCATGCCGCGCCAATCCGCGACGGCGACGCGCACATCCGCATAGACCCGGCCCAGCGCCTCCACGAGACGCTCGCGGGCCGCCGCATCGTCGATGCGGTCGAGGTGGATGTGCAGGAAGCTTTCGCGGGCGACATCGGCCCGCATCGCCGCGGTCGCCTCGCCCACGAGGCGCGTGAGGGCGCCCGAACCATCGCGCTCCACGGCAAGAATCGGGTGCGCCACGAGGCTCGGCTCGTAACCCTGATCCACGACCTCGGCGAGGGTGGAATCGAGGAGGAACGGCATGTTGTCGTTGACGACCTCGAGCACCGTGATGTCGCGGCGCTGACCGCCCCGTTCGATCTCGATGTCGGTGAGGCGAAGCCGCGAGGTTCCGGCCTTGCGGGGCTCCTTGAGGTGCTCGAAGGCGGCGGCGGCGAGGTCCGCGAGGGCCTGCGGCGAATGAGCCGCGAGATCCTCGCCCGGCACGCGGCCGAACAGATCGCGCACGAAGGCGGGCGGCACCGCGGTTCGGCCGGCCTCCAGCACCGCGACGGCTTCCGCCGTGAGTTGGCTTCCGGCTTGCGGCCGATCGAGCTTCATGGTGTTCCCCCTCGTCTGTCGGGGAGCGTCGGCCCATCGAGCGTCATGGCGTTCCCCTCGCCTTTTTCGTGAGCGTCGGCCTCTTCGCGCTTCATGGCGTCCGCTCTCGTCTTTCCGGGAGCATCGGCCAGTGGAGCTTCATGGCGTTCGTTCACGTCTTTCCGGGAGCGTTGGCACAGACCTGACGCGCCTGCAACCTTCGTCTAATGTGGAATGGAAGGATCGGTGGACATTGCGGTGCGGCCTCTCGCGTCCGGGGGGCGCGTTTCCGTGCCCGAGAAGGAGTGATGGAATGAGCGCGCAGGCCAAAGGTGCCGAGAAGCCGAGGAAACCCGAGGCGGGTCCTGCCCCGGTGCGGCAGGAGGAGCATCGCGTGATGGCGCTCGACCTTCCCCAAGGTGAGCTGTCCCCCGCGATGGAAGCCTATTTCGCCAAGTGCGACGAGAAGATCGGTTTCGTCCCGAACGTCCTGAGGGCCTATGCCCACGACAATGCCAAGCTCGAAGCCTTCGCGGCGTTCTACAACGACCTGATGCTCGCCCCCTCGGGTCTCTCGAAACTCGAACGGGAGATGATCGCGGTCGTCGTGTCGAGCCAGAACCGCTGCTATTATTGCCTCACGGCCCACGGGGCGGCGGTCCGCCAGCTCTCGGGGGACGCGGCGCTGGGCGAACTCATGGCGATGAACCACCGGGCCGCGGAGCTGGCGCCCCGTCACCGCGCCATGCTCGATTTCGCGGTTAGGGTCACGGACGCCCCCTGGACGATCGAGGAGCCCCACCGGCAAGCTCTGCGCGATGCGGGCTTTTCCGAACGCGACATCTGGGACATCGCGGCCGTGGCGAGCTTCTTCAACATGTCGAACCGCATGGCCTCCGCGGTCGATATGCGGCCGAACCCGGAATACCACGGGCAGGGGCGGTGATGCCGGAGGTCGGGGAAGGTCGATCGGCGACCACGCCTGGGAATTCCAGGTCAGCTTGGCAGAAGCCAAAAAAGAAAGGCCGCCCCGGAGGGCGGCCTGTGCGCTCGATATGTAAGAGCCCAGAACCCCATGGCCCGGAGGGCTGGGGGGCTGGGATATCCAGGGCACGCGGCGCCGGGCCATCGAGACAGCTTGAGCATTGAGCCCCGTTCTTCGGGCCACGACAGGGCGCCTTCGTGCCGTTTCTGTGGCGCGGTTGACGAACCCGTGAGGGAGCCGTGAGCCACGGGCCGCGCAGAGGATCACAGGCCCCGCGACAACCTTTCGCCCGCGCTCGGCCCAGGCATCGGGAAGCCGTGGAGGGGCCCATGAATGCCTTCGGCCACGCTTGCACCCAGGGGATCGCGAGCCCATCATGACGGTTGGATGAAACGGCAGCGCCGGAGCGCGGGAGGCATCATGAACGAGGGCGAGATCGCGGAGCCGATGCGCGGCGGCGCATCAGGGGTCGTCCCCTTCCCCGCCGCGCCGAACCGGGTCAACTTCAACCGCGAAGAGCTCCAGGCCATCCTCAACCTCTACGGACGCATGGTGGCGGAAGGCGAGTGGCGCGATTACGCCATCGATTTCACCCGGGACAAGGCGGTGTTCTCGATCTTCCGCCGCTCCTCGGAGATGCCCCTCTATCGGATCGAGAAGGACCCCAAGCTGGCCCGGCGCCAGGGCGCCTATTCGGTGATCACGCCGACGGGTCTCATCCTCAAGCGGGGCCCCAATCTCGGTCAGGTGCTGAAGGCGATCGACAAGCCCAAGGTCGTGGCCTGAGATACGCTCCCGGCTCCGTTGCCGGATCGGGCAATGCCGTGTATTCAGCCGTGTGCATTGCCCCACGTTCAGCAACCTATGCTCGCATAGCGAGGCGCCGTGGCGCAGGATCGCTGCAGGCGTTCTCGGGATCGCCATCGCCGCGCTGACGCTCGGTGCGTCTTCAACCGGCGGGACCCGGCATCAAGCCGCCCTGGCGAAGGGGGAGGCTTTCCTCGATCTTCAGGATTCCATCGCCCTGCGGGCGGTGGAAGGGGCGGGTTACGGCTTCGAGAGCCTGTTCGGCATCCGGAGCGGGGAGCGTGCCAGCCCCGTCAGTGCCCTGGCAGAGAATCCGGCGTTCGGCTTCATCGGCGAGACCGTTGCGGGAGATGTGAGAGCCCTCGCAGCCGAGATGAACCAGGAGGGCGTGCCCCTCACCTCGGCTCCGAAGGACAACGTCGCGCGGGTGATCGATCTCGACTGGCTGCGGTCGCCTCACGCCCACTTCGAGCTGGTCGCGGTGGTCAACCGGATCGACCGCCGCAACTTCCGCGAGGAGCCGGCGGCGAGTTGCGGCGAGATCCGCTTCATCTACCGACTGGCTTACCGTTTCGGGGACGCGCGCCGTCCGTTCTCCTTTACCCGCCGGGCAGAACGCGCCTCCCGCCTCCCCTTTCTCTTTAACGCCGTGTTCGATCTTCCGGCGCCGGGGGATGGAGAATGCACGCCCGAGGCCCGGGGCCTGATGGCGCCGCGCGATCTGCAGGGGGCTGCCCTTGTGGAATGGCTGACGACCGGCCCCCTCCACCCGTCCCGCCTGAAGCTGCGGCAGATCGAGCTGAACGCCCAGGTGATCCGAATTCCGAGCGAGCTGGAACCCGGTTTCGGGGGTCAGGCGATCTATCTCATGCGCATCTTCGGCGTCGAGGGGATCGCCGATGGTCGTCCGCCGACCGTCCGGCGGCTCGAGAACATGCCGGATGAGGCGCGCCTGCGCGGGGACGATACCCTCCTGGCGGATCTCGCCGCCTTCATCGAGGCGAACCGGCCGGCGATCCAATCCGGAGTCTATCGTCTGCCCGAGCGGCTCCTCGCCGAAAAGGCCCTGTCGTTCTCGACCTTCGGGAGCAGCCGAGCGGCCAATCACCCCTTCACGGCCCTGTCCGACAGGCTGCCCGCGGATCGCTCCCTCTTGGCCCGCCTCGACGCGGGAACCTGCACCGGGTGCCACCAGCACAATGCGACCGCGGGTTTTCACGTTTTCGGTCTGGACCGTGCGGATGCCTTCCCGCTCAACCGGGTCGAACTCGGGGCCTCGCCCCATTTCTATGCCGACCGGGAGCGGCGGCGGGCCTATGTGACGGATCTCGCGGCAGGACGGACGCCGCGCGCCTTCCGCCCTCTCCCGCATGCGCCCGCGGCCGACTGGTCGAATCCCCACCATGTCACCCACGCACCGGCCGGCCTCGGCATGCCCTGCGAGGAGGAGGCTTCGGGCGGCTCTTCCTGGTCCTGCGCACCGGGCCTTGCCTGCCGCACGATCATGCGGGATTCACGCGGCCTCCTCGCGACGCGGCAATGCCTGCCCGTCGAACCCTCGAACGTCGCCGGACTTGCCTGCTGGAGCGGAGAGATCGCGGCCCGGCGGCGCGCTTACCGGGATCGTGTCACGCTCGTCTCCAGCGAATTCGGAAGTCAGGCACGGCGGCCGAACGCATCGGACTATTTCTGCCTCCCGCCTCGCCTCGGCGTTCCCGGAGGTCTCACCTACCGGATCTGCACCCCCGGCGAAGCCCTTCGGACACCCGACATCTGTGCCGTGGGCGGGAGCCGGGACTTCGACGTATGCGTGGCAGGCGGCGATTTCGCGAGCTGCCTGTCGAAGAGCCTCACCCGCGCCCTGCGCCAATCCTGCGGGGCGGATCGACACTGCCGAGAGGATTATGCCTGCCAAGCCCTGCCCGAGGGTCTCGCGGGCACGGGTGCTGCGCCGGGAACGGGCTTCTGCTCGCCCACCTATCTCGTCTTCCAGCTCAGGATCGACGGACACCCGAACCCGCTCACGGGACCATGACACTGCAGCCTTCACGGCGCCGAGCCGGGACATCGCACCCCGAGGGAGGCGATGTCCCGGTAGCAGGCCCGAGAGCTGTTCCCACTTGCGTGGAGTCAGCTCTAGTCTTTGGTTCGACGCGTTTTCTTCACGTGAGCCGGAGCCACCTCACGAGATCAACGCTCGTTTCCGAGTGGTCGCGTTTTCTTCACGTGAGCCGGAGCCACCTCTCTCGAAAACGCTCTAGCGCGCCTTCACGGCGGCCTCGGGGAAGTCGCTGAAGAGGCCGTCGATGCCGGTGGTGTAGAAGGCCTTGTACTCGGCCGCGGGGTCGCCCTTGTAGGTCGAGGCGAGGCGGTGGGGTTCGCTGCGGAAGGTCCAGGTGTGGACGAAGAGGCCCGCGGCATGGGCATCCCGCACGAGGTTCGTGGGCTGGCCCAGCACCCGATCCATTTCGTTGACCTTACCGTCGCCGTTCACGTCGTCGGCCTTGCCGTCGTTGTTGGCATCGACGCCCTTCGTGGGGAGGATGTAGGGCTTCCAGGGCCCGACGCCGTCCGCGTAGGTCTTAATCTCTTTGAGGCCCTCTGGCGTCACGAGGTCCTTGTTGGTGCGCTTGTCGCCCACCACCACGAAATCGTAGGGCTTGTCGTAAGGTGGCGCGAGGGTGATGCCGCCGTTCAGATCGACGTCGTCGGCGTCGACGAGCTGAACGAGCCGCACCGCCGTCTTGGTGCGCAGATATTTGAGATTCGCGGTCTCGAAGCTCTGGACGATCACCGGAGAGGTTTTCTCCGTCCAGCCCGCGGCCTTGAGGGCGTCGAGCAGGTGGTCCTCAAGGGGTAGGCCCAACGCCGAATGGAAGGTCGGGTGCTTGGTCTCCGGATAGATTCCGATGGTGCGGCCCGCGCGGGCGCTCTCGGCCTTCGCGAGATCGATCACCTCCTGGAGGGTCGGGATCGCGAACTGGCCGTTCTTCGACTGATCGCGATCGGCCATCGCTTGCTTCGCCCTCAAGGTCTTGATCTCGGCGAGGGTGAAGTCGCTCGCGAACCAATCGGTGGTGTCGACGCCGTCGACCTTGCGGGTGACCTTCCGGGCGGCGAATTCGGGCTTCTCGCTCACATTCGTGGTGCCGCCGAGCATGGGCTCGTGGCGGGCCACGAGCACGCCGTCCTTGGTGGCCACGAGATCCGGCTCGACGAAGTCGGCGCCCTGCTCGATGGCGAGCTTGTAGGCCTCCAGCGTGTGCTCGGGGAGGGTGCCGCTGGCGCCCCGGTGACCGACCACGAGCGCACGCTCGCCCGTGAGGGTGCGCTCCTGCTGCGCGAGGGCGGGCAGCCCGACGCAGAGGGCGGTCAAGCTGACGGCGACGAAGGACAAACGATTCATCTGGGTTCCCCCCTATTGTGAATGGCCCCGATTCGAGGGCTCACGGAGGCCGCGACACTGGTGTCCGTTTGTGACAGGCGCATTGCAGTTCCGCTACGGAACGATGCCAGTTCGGGAGCCGGAAGGCGAGACCTCGCGGCTCTCGAAACAGGGTCGATGCCGCGACCGGTCGGGAGGGCCGGTCTTTCGCAGCGATTCGGCCGCCGGCCCTGTGGATGATTTCCTGGGTCTCTAAGGGGGGCTGCTTGGGGGACTTATACACTCCCCCGGAGAGCCCAACCCGTACACTCCCCCGGAGAGCCCAACCCGTACACTCCCCCGGAGAGCTCAACCCGTCGCGGAGCACTGTGCGCCCTCGGGTGTGGCGAATGACAGGTTCCGGTCTCCGGGAACGGGTATTAGAGGCTGGTGAGCAATTATCGTTCGTGCTTGCGAGCGAGGCGGCGCAGCAGGATGCGGCTCATCGCGAGGTAGAGCAGCATCTCGCCGGTCTCGACCAGGCGTTCATAGTCCTTGGCCAGCCGC
>JAESFL010000333.1_pt1 | contig 38055 bp, 41 predicted proteins | sample 9269401 | NCBI WGS metagenome assembly JAESFL01 (sample SAMN14506025, study PRJNA617098) | algae metagenome | isolation source: Gloeocapsa sp. UFS-A4-WI-NPMV-4B04 and co-occurring heterotrophs from desert... | place: USA: Utah | collected 2006-10-01 | reverse complement strand
CCTTCCGCACCGACATGTACATGCGCACCCTGGTCGGGGTGCCGGACGTGCCGGCGACGCTGCGGCTCGTCGGCGGCTGCCTGGTTCTCGAGACCGAAAAGGACACCCGCACGGCCTTGTGGCAGGCCTCCGACGCTTTGGACCTGTCGGACCCCGCCCGGGTGACCGTGCTCGACCGCCTTTCCGGCCGGCGTGTCGCGGCGGGCGATGCCATCGTCCTCATGGGCCTCCAGCCGGGCGAGGAGCAGGTTCCCAAGGAGATCGTCGGCACCGAGGGGTGCCCCGGCCCCTACCGCGTCGTGCGGGGCTTCGTACCGCGCGCCGAGTGGGACCGGCAGCGGCGCCAGGGCAGCCTGGACGCGCGCACTCATGAGCTTGGCAGCCGCGCCGCCGCCGCGGCCGATTACGCGGCGGACCAGGCGCGCCTCATCACGCTTCGCGCGTGGCGGCAGAAGATGCTGGCGGAGGAGGGCGTTGCGGTGGCGGCGATCGCGATCGACGAGGAGCAGGCCAGTGCCCACCTCTTCCACACGGCCGCAAAGGGGCGGGAGCAGCTCGTGCCCGCCGCCTTGCTGCCCTTCGTCACCGCCCAGCAGGTTCCGGTCGGGTACGAGGTGCTGGAAGGCGCGCGTGCGTCGCTGGAGCGGCAGCTCGGCGAAGCGGGCGTGAAGGCGGACCTCCAGATCGAGCCGATCGAAGGCATCGTCACTCTGCGTCCCGCCGATCCTCGCCAGCTTTCGGCGGCGGCGGTGGCGGGACGGATCCGCTTTCCGGACGTGACGCGCGTCGCCTTTGATCCGGCCGCCGGGCCGGTTTATGACGAGCAGCTCGGCCGCACCCGCAATCCGGACGTCATCTGGCTCCCGCTCGAAGCGGCCCCCGATTTCGCCGAGATCCGCAAGCTGGTGGAGGCGACCGAGCTTCCGGTGACCGAACCTTCGCCGCCGCCGCGGCCGGGAGCGGAAAGTCGCCGGCCGCCGGCGCCGCCCCGTGTCCGCCGCACCCGGCCGAGCCGCGCGGCCTCGCTGCAGAGCGCCCACTTCCTCGTCGCTTATGGCCAGAGCGCAAAGGAGATTACGGCGTTGAAGGCGCGTGGCTTCGATCCGGTCGACGCGCTCGATGCGATGAACGGCCGTCCGACGCCTAGCACGACCGCTTTGCTCGCCCGCCAGGTGGTCGTCGCCGAGCTGGTCGGGCTCGACACGAACGACCGGGGCGAGGACGGCTACCGTTCCACGGCGCGCTGGCGGGTGGTGGAGACCTTGAAAGGCGACGCGCGGCCCGGCGACTTACTTCGCGCGCGGATGGTGTCGGGCGAGGAGCCGGACGGGCGGATTGCGCAGTCCAACGAAGAGCCGCTGATCCTGCCCGGCCTTCCCGGCTCGCTCGAACCTGGCGGGCGCTGGCTGCTGCATCTCAACGATGCGATGTACAAGCACCTCGCCTTCATCCACGGCGGCGAAGGCGCGGCGCGGAGCGGGGAGCGCGTCTATGTGGCGACCGTCACTCCAGCGCCCATTATCGACGGGGAGGTGAAGGCCCGCTTCTTCGGCCAGAAGCCATTCCCGCTCGCCGAGCGCCGGCGGGAGTTGGCGCCGCTTCAGGCGGCGATGGTTGCGAGCGGGTTGGCAGGCGGGGTGGTTAAGCCTTGATGCACCGCCGAGTGGCGAGACTTCTTCACGTGTCCCAGGCGACCGGGATCGGGCTCATCTCCTTGACCTGGCGAATGACGACCAGGGTCTTGAAGCTGCGCACCCGCTCGTCGGCCGCGAACAGGCGCCGGACCAATTCGTCATAGCCTTCCATGTCGCGGGCGACCATGCGCACCGCGAAGTCGTGGTCTCCGGTGACGTTCCACGCCTCGACGACCTCCGGCACCGCCTGCAGCACGCGCATCATCTCGTCGACGGTGCGGGCGCCCTCGCGCTCCAAGGTGACGAGCACGATCATCGACAAGGGCCAGCCGAGCGTTCGCGGGCGCACCACGGCGACTTCGCGAGCGATCGAGCCCGTCTCGCGCAGCCGCCGGATCCGGCGGTAGCAGGCGGGCGCTGAGAGCCCGACCTCCTCGGCCAAGGCCGGCACCGGCCGCTGCGCGTCGGCCTGCAGGAGTTCGAGCAGCTTCAGATCGAAACCGTCCAGCGGATCGGACTTTTTCATCTGTTCGCCCTTAGCCGATAAAGATTATCGCCGCAGCGTCAAAATCGATCCCGCCTATCTCAGCCTGCCGCTAATCCTCCCCGGCAGGAACCCTGTTGCCGAGTATTTGCCATGACCGCCTCCATCGCCGCGCAGCAAGCGCCTGCGCGCCTCGACTTCCCCGCGCTTGGCGCAATGGCTTTGTCGCTCGTCTCCCTTACCTGCGGCGCGTCCCTCGCCAAGGGCCTGTTCCCGACCATCGGCCCGGAAGGCGCGACCGCCGTGCGCCTGATCGTCGGCGCGCTCGTGCTGTCGGCCATCCTCCGCCCCTGGCGAGTCAAGGCGGGCGCGGGCTGGGGGTCGCTCCTCGTCTACGGCGTCGTGCTGGGGGCGATGAACCTCAGCTTCTACAAGGCGCTCACCTACATCCCGCTCGGCATTGCCATTGCCATCGAGTTCACCGGCCCGTTGGCGGTGGCCGTCCTGACCTCGCGCCGGCGAGGCGACTTTCTGTGGATTGGCCTGGCGCTCGTCGGCCTGCTGCTGCTCCTGCCGATGGGGGAGGGGGCCGCGCAGCTTGACTGGCGCGGCGTGGGTCTGGCGCTGTTCGCGGGTGCCTGCTGGGCGGGCTATATCCTCGCCGGCAAGCGCGCCGGGCACGAGCACGGGTCTGCGGCCGCCGCCGGCGGCATGATCATCGCGGCCGTTCTTGCCGCTCCGATCGGCTTCGCCCATGCCGGATCGGCGCTGCTACGCCCGGACGTGCTCGCGCTCGGGCTGGTCGTCGGTATTCTGTCGAGCGCCATTCCCTACGGACTGGAGATGGTGGCGCTGAGGCGGCTGCCGTCCAACACGTTCGGAACGCTCCTCAGCGCCGAGCCTGCCATCGGGGCGCTGATGGGGCTCGTCCTGCTCGGCGAGATGCTCTCGGCGGGGCAGTGGCTGGCCGTCGCGCTCATCGTCTGCTCGTCGATCGGCGCCGCGATGAGCGCCAAGGCCCCTCCGGTTCCCGAGCCGCTTTAGGCCACCCGCGACCGATGATGGGAGGCGGTACAGCCATGTTCGAAGGGCCTGTTCTCGACCGGCGATTGGCAGCGATCGCCCCCGGCTTTCGCGCCCTCAGCATCTTCGTCGATGCGGGCGAGGGCATTCACGGCAGCCTCGACGACCCCGATCTTCTGGCGGACGCCTGCGGCGCGGTTCTCGCCGGCGAGCCGGCCTGGGCGGAAGCCCACCTCGCAAGCTGGAACGAAGCCTATCTCAAGTTCGGCGCCAAGCCGAACCGCACGCCCAGCTCGGCCCAAGCCTTGCGAAAGCGCGTGCTCAAGGAGGGCCGGATCCCGTCGATCAACCCGGTCGTGGACCTCTACAATTCGGTCAGTCTTCGCTTCGCCATTCCCGTCGGCGGCGAGAGTTACGACGCCTATGTCGGGCGGCCGCACCTGACGATCGCCGACGGCATCGAGCCGTTCGACACGATGGCGAACGGCGAAGCGGTCATCGAGCACCCTGCTCCCGGAGAAATCATCTGGCGCGACGAGCTGGGCGTCACCTGCCGGCGATGGAACTGGCGCCAGGGCACACGCACCCGCCTCGACAGCCTTACGGGCCGGATGTGGTTCGTCCTGGAGGCTTTGGAGACCATGCCGGACGAAGCATTGGACGAGGCCGGCACTATGCTCGCCAATGGCTTGATGCGGCTGATGTCGGGTTGTGAGATTTCAAGGCAGGAGGTTTCGGTTTCGGCAATCTGAGCGCTTCCGCTGGGATGCCGGTGGCAGCACTGACGTCTGCTTTGCGCCAATTTCGGTCGCTCCGGGCGCGCCTGGCCCATCTCGTAAGCGGAATGTCTGCAATGGGTGGAAAGCGAACACTCGCGGCGAGCTGTGCTATGCTTCATCGCTGTGAGTGGCGTCGCCTAGCCCTGATCGGCTGACGGAGGAGCTCATGGCAGAGACGAAGAACACGGCTGCGGCAGCCTTCCGTCATGAGAGATCCGGGCCCAGCGACCGGCGTTAATGGGGCGATACTGCGAACAGGTATCAGCAAGTAGCCAGCTAGATGAGGCCCGAGCAGCCGACCAACACCATCGTATCAGTAGCATTCAGGTTCGTGTCGAGGCAGTCTGACGGGGAGTGCAGCGATCATGGACAATGAACTGTGCTGAATGTCGGCACCATCGAGCAGCGGCATGGCAACCTGCGCCGTGCGCCGTCCTATGACGGGGATTGCAGCGTAAACCGATGCCTGAATAGAACCGAGACATTCTTCGGAGGCGCTTGGGCCGGTGCTGCCTGTCGCGACTCAAGAGTCGGAGGGTTTGCTGCCCCGCTTCGCGCATCCTCAATCGCCGACCTCGACTTCACGGCCTCTCGGGGATCAACAAGCGGAACAAGCCGCGACGCACCTATCTCGGCTCCCATAGCCGGCATCGTGTCGAACCCCGGTATCGTGGCGATGGGTGCCGGGCTAGTTTCACTGATCGACGATGATGACTCGGTCCGTGAGTCTCTGACGAACTTGTTGCGCGCCTTCGGGTTCAACGTGCGCGCGTTCGACTCTGCTGAGGCGTTCCTGGAGGCCGACATCGTCGAGGAAACCCGGTGCCTCATCCTGGACGTGGCAATGCCCGGCATGAGTGGACCGGAGCTATTTGAGCATCTCAAACAGCACTCCCCCTTTCTCCCGGTAATCTTTATCACTGCCCAGAATAGGGGCCTTGGAGAGAGGCTGATTGCGCTGGGTGCGGTCGCTTGCCTGCACAAGCCATTTGACCCGATGGCACTGATAGGCGCATTGCAACATACGTTAGACTCACGGAGGGGGCTATGATCCGCAACGCGTCGCGCGTTACCGAGATTTCCTCAAGGCCGCCGTTCGGCTCCGCAGAAGCTACGGTGTTCATCGTTGATGACGATGTGTCAGTCCGCGAGTCTCTTGCCGCGCTCGCCAACTTCGCTGGCTGGCGAGTGCTAACGTTTGCGTCCGCGCAGGCTTTTCTCGACCGGCCGCGCCCCCCAGAACCAGGGTGCCTTGTGCTTGATGTGTCCCTCCCGGACTTGAACGGCCTCGAGTTGCAAAAGCGTCTCGGTGAGAAGCAGTCTGCGCTGCCTATCATCTTCATAACCGGCCAAGGAGACGTACCCATGAGTGTGCGGGCCATGAAAGCGGGCGCCATCGAGTTTCTAACCAAGCCTCTTTCAGGCGACGCGCTGCTTGCTGCTATTGCTGAAGCGGTTGAAAGCAGCCGCGCGGCGATTGCGGCGCGCTCCACGCGCGAACTATTGCAAGACAGTTATGCGCATTTAACAGCGCGCGAGCGCGAGGTCATGGCGCTCGTTACCTTCGGCCTTATGAACAAGCAGGTCGCTGGCGAACTCGGCATCAGCGAAATAACGGTGAAGGCTCACCGGGGCCACGTCATGCACAAAATGCACGCGCGTTCATTTGCGGAGCTCGTAAAAATGGCGTCAATGCTCGGGGTCTCCCAGGCGCAACATCACCAAAACGCCAAGCGCAACGCTCGTTGAGCAGCAGTTGCAAACTGATGTTTGGGGTGTAGGCTGACATTCAGATGAGCCCTCCGACTCGGTCGCGTGGTGAAGTCCGCTAGACTACGTGGCCGTCGCTAAAGGTGCGGCAGCCGGCGGGGCGCTTCGTAGGGGTCGGGCGGTGCAATCAAATCCTGCAGAGATCGCAATTCGGTCCGACACTCTTCAGAAATGGCAGCAGATCGTCGATCTGCTCGCCGATATCATCCACATTCCCTCGGCGGTGGTGTGTAAACTCGAACCGCCTCACTACAGCCAATATAGAATTGTCGCGTCGAGCAACTCGAAAGGGAATCCCTTTCCAGTCGATGACGTCTTTTCGATGGACATAGGGACCTTTTGCGAGACTGTAATCAAAAGCCGCGAACCCCTGCTCGTCGCCAATGCCAAGGACGACGATCAGTGGAAGCAGGCGCCGGAGCTAAAGGTCGGGATGGTCTCGTATCTGGGGCTGCCGATTGTCTGGCCCGATGGCCGCATGTTTGGAACCATCTGCGTCCTCGATGACAAAGCCAATCCGTATAGCGACCTCTACCAGCAACTGCTGATCCATTGCCGCGACGTTCTAAAGGCGGACCTGGAGACGCTTTCGAGATTGAGCGGCGAAGTCGACCACCAGAAGACTCATCTCAGCGAGCTGTTTGCCCGCGTTCCAGAGGCTGTCGTCAGGATCAATGGTGAGTTCAAGATTGACAGGGTCAACCCGGAGTTCACGAAGATCTTCGGATATTCAGAGGAAGAGGCGATTGGTCGCGGGTTGAATGAGCTTCTTGGTCCAGACGATCGCGACCAGGCGGATGAGGATCACGTGTCCCGGATGTTTGAGACGGGCGATGCATTCGCTTTTGAGACTGTTCGCGAGCGCAAGAACGGCGTGCGCGTGCCAGTGTCCGCCATTTGCGTCCCTATTCCATCACATAACGGTGAGAAAATTGGCTATCTTATCTGTCGAGATCTGACAGACACGAAGCGCTTGGAGGAGGAACAGCGGCGCTATCGGGAACTGCAGTCCGAGCTGGCGCACGTGAACCGTATCGCGACGCTAGCCCAACTTTCCGCCTCGATTGCACATGAGCTTAACCAACCGCTGACGGGCATTATCGCCAATTGTAGCACTTGCCTGAAAATGATGACTGACAAGCCGCATGACCTCGACGGGGCACGTGAAGCGGTGCGCCGGACCCTGCGCGATGGTGACCGAGCCTCGGAGGTGGTGAAGCGTCTGCGCGCTTTGTTCAGTAATCAGGAGCCGGCATTTGAGGAAGTCGACCTCAATGAGGCGGTGGGAGATATGCTCGCACTTTCATTTAGTGATATCCAGAGCGCTAAGGTGAGAGTGCGGACGCAGCTTGCGCATGACCTGCCGTGCGCCTGGGCGGACCGCGTTCAGCTGCAGCAAGTGATTCTGAACCTGCTACGGAATGCGTTGGACGCCATGAGCACGGTCGATGATCGCCCAAGAGACTTGTTGATTGGAACTGACAGGGAGGGGGAAGATTCTGTCCGCTTGAGTGTGACTGATACGGGGATCGGTTTCGACCCGGACAAAATGGCCAGCCTGTTCGAACCCTTTTTCAGCACGAAAGACGCCGGCATGGGGGTCGGCCTCGCGGTGAGCCGTACCATAATTCAGAACCATCACGGCCGCCTGTGGGCAACTTTGAACACGGGGCCCGGGGCTACGTTTACTTTTACTGTCCCCTGTGAACCCGTCAGCCTTGATGGCGCGGTCTCGCGCAAGGCTACCGCGATCCTCGTCGGCAACACGTTCTCACACTCGCCTTGCACTTGAGCAGCGAGCGCTCCTAGCCAATTACCCGCTGTTCGGCCTCTTCAACCGTCTTGCGAGGAAGCCGCCAGTTTGGTCGAACGAAGTGGCAGGTGTAGCCGCTCGGAAAACGCTCGAGATAATCCTGGTGCTCGGGCTCGGCCTCCCAGAACTCGCCCGCCGGCTCAACTTCAGTGACCACCGTGCCGGGCCAGATCCCGGACGCGTTCACATCATCGATCGTTCGCTGCGCTTCGTCCCGTTGTTGCTGAGACGTGTAGAAAATGGCTGAACGATAAGAGGCGCCGAAATCGCCTCCCTGCCGGTTCTTCGTGGTCGGGTCGTGTATCTGGAAGAAGAATTCGAGAAGCTCACGGAAACTGATCCTGTCAGGATCGAAGTTGATCTCGATTGCTTCCGCATGGTTGCCGTGATTTCGGTAAGTGGCGTTTGGAGTGTCCCCTCCGGAATATCCGACGCGCGTGGAGATCACGCCAGGCATCCGGCGGATCAGCTCCTGCATGCCCCAAAAGCACCCTCCCGCAAGTATTGCCCGTTCCTCGGTCATGCTGTTCCTCCATCCTCCAGTTTCGGAAAAACGGGTTCATTCAGCCCGATGCGCTCGGCAAATCCAGCCGCCCTTCAACTTCTCCTTGGCGGCGCTGCCGGAAAGTTCAGAATGGTCGCTAAGGAATTGCAGACGTCGAGCCTTGCCAAGCTCTCGCGTGCTATTCGGTCGGCCAGGTCGCAGGCGATCGATACGTCGACGAAACCGTTGTCCGTAAAAAGCTGGGAAAAGCGACATCGCTTTCTTCGTCCGCGGCGACCGGATTTAGCCTTGGCACTGACAAATCCTCCTTTTTCAGACACCTGAACGCCGACGTCGGGCTAGCAGGCAATCGGCCCGCTCACTTGGCGAAAGTAGTGAGTGGCTTGCCTTTCTCGAGGACGTAGGTCGCAAGCTCGGATCCCTTGCCGCTGCCGACGTTCCTTGCCGAGTGAAAGGCTTCGGCCGGGACGAACAGAACATCGCCAGCCTTTAGTTTCACGGGCGGACTGCCAGCAACTTGATACTCGAGAATCCCCTCCAGCACGTAGATGATCTCTTCGCCGGGATGGCTGTGGGAGGGAAAGGACGCGCCCGGCACGAAGTCTACTCGGGCCTGGAGCACCTCCCGGCCCATGGCGCTGAGGTCGTGCCGTTGCAGGTCGGTGCGGGTGCTGCCCGCCGGGCGCGGTGGATTGGCGGCTAAGGCCGCGGCGCTGACGACGACTAATGCGAAGGCGGAAGATCTCAAAGTCACGGCTAGTCTCCTCTAACAGTAGGCGGGGCGCTGGTGGCTGGCGGCCGCGTAAGGACGCCGTGCACACCATGCGTGACTTTCAGCGTAGCGTCTTGAATGCGGCCCTTAGTTCCTCGACGAAGGTCATTGGCTGCTCCCAGGCCGCGAAGTGGCCGCCCTTGGGGACCTTGTTGTAGTGGATGAGGCGGGGGTAAGCGCGTTCCGCCCAACTGCGGGGCACCGGGTAGAGCTCGTCCGGAAAGGCGCTTACGGCCACCGGGATCTTCACCCCAAACGGCTCGAAGAAGCGGACGTTTTTCGGCCCAGTTCCATAGCCGGGCGAGGTCCGTGACAGCGTTTCCCAATAGAGCCTGGCGCCCGAGACGAACGTGTTGGTCAGCCAAGTGATGGTGATATTATCGAGCACGTCATCGCGCGTCAGCCCTTCGCTCTGGCCATCGAAGACTCGCTTGATAAGCTCGTAACTGAGCTTGTCGTGGTCCAGGAAGTACGCCGCGAGGCCAATTGGAGAGTCCGCCACCGCGTACAGCGTTTGCGGGCGGTGCCCCATCTGCTGCGCGTAGGCGAGGCCATGGGTGAAGAACAGATCAAGCCGGTCATATGCCCTTCGTTCGTCGGAGGACAGCCCCGCAGGCGGGCCTTCCCCCTTGGTGAGGGCTTGGTAGATCTCCGGAGGCACCGTCGAGGGCATATTGGTGTGAATCGCCATCAGCTCGGGCGGCGCCATCACACCCATCGTCTCCGTAATCGCTGCGCCCCAGTCGCCGCCCTGCGCGACGAAGCGTGCGTAACCGAGCCGCTTCATCAACACCGTCCAAGCCTGGGCGATGCGCGGCGGGTTCCAACCCGCGGCACTCGGCTTGCCCGAAAAACCGTATCCGGGGATTGACGGGATGACGACGTGGAAGGCGTCCGATGCGCTCCCCCCGTGAGCAGTCGGGTCGGTCAGAGGCCCAATGATTTTCAGCTGCTCGGTGATGGATCCGGGCCAGCCGTGCGTGACGATGATCGGGATCGCATTTTCATGCTTGGAGCGAACGTGGATGAAATGAATATCGAGACCGTCGATCTCCGTCATGAAGTTCGGCAATGCATTCAACCGGGCTTCGATTTTCCGCCAGTCGTAATCGTCAGCCCAATATGCAGCGATCTTGCGTAGCGTCGCGATTTGGACGCCCTGGGTGTCATCGCTGACTGTCTCAGGCTCGGGCCAACGCGTCGCGGCAATCCGCCGTTTGAGGTCCGCCAGATCCTGATCTGACGCCCGGAACTTGAACGGCCGAATAGGGGTTTCGCTGCTCGCGCGCGGGGTGGTTGCAGCTGCGTCAAGCGCCGCTTCGGCAAAGGCGGATGCGGCGCCCGCGGCGGCGCGCGGGCCTGCGGTTTCGGCGGCGCTCGGCGGCGCGGTGGCGGCATGCGCGGGTGTTGCTGGTAATGCGACGGCAAGGACTCCGGCGAGCGCCGAGGTCACCAGCAAATGAATGCGCATTATCGATCCGTCTGGCTTGAACATTCTCATTCTCCATTTGAACGCATCTGGCGGTCAGCGAACGACATCGGCGACCTCGGCCGACTGGGGGACCGTGAAGTTCAGCGTCACGACTTGCCCCGGGAAGATGTTGTGGTTGGGATCAACCAGCTGAATGGTGACTCGGTGGGGGCCGGGCGCGAGATTGGCGACATCGACCGTGTTGCTGTCGCTTGCGTCCGCCCACCAGTGGGGCCCGTCGTCGACGATGATGTGCAAGTGCCCGACGCGCGGCGCGACGTTGCGCGCGGCCGCCCCAAAGATCGGTACGATGCGCAGGTTCTCGACGCGATACTGTGCCTGGAACACGCCAAACGCCAGCGGTGCCTCGAACGGGGGATCGACGATCAGCTTGGGAGGCGGCTGGTCCGTCAGCCGATCCTCATAGGGCGACGGGCCACGCACGTCCCTGGCGCTCTGGGCGTTGGCCTGAGGAGCCAGGGCGGCGGGCGCGCAAGCGGCAATCAGCACGATGTGGAAGTGTCGCATCAATGGGCTCATCAATTTGAGGCTTGCAAACAAAGGAAGACGCGGAAGGGCGACGGGGGAGCGAGTGGGTCCATCCGCGTCCCCGCTCAGCGGAGCGTTCGGAACGCCGCCCTGAGTTCTTCGGAGAAGAGCTGCGGTTGCTCCCAGGCGGCATAGTGACCGCCGCGATCGAGCCGATTGAAGTAAATGAGCTTCGGATAAGCCCGTTCGGTCCAGCTTCGCGGCGCCGCATAGGCTTCGTTCGGGAAGACGCTCACCGCGACCGGGATCTTGACGCCCTTGGCGTTCCAGAAGCCGCCTTTGTATTCCCAGTAGAGCCGCGACGCCGACACGCCGGTGTTCGTCAGCCAGTATAGCGTGATGTTATCGAGGAGTTCGTCCCGCGTTAGCTCGCCCGAACCGCTAATCGGCCGTTCGAGCGCTTCGAGAACGGCGCCGGCCGGCTGGCCTTTGACGTCGTCATGATCGAGCAACCAGGCGGCGAGGCCGACCGGCGAGTCCGAGATGCCGTAAAGTGTCTGCGGCCGCGCGGCCATCAGCTTGGCGTAGCTGACGCGCTCCTTGAGGGTTTTGTTCAACTTGTCATATTCGCGCCGCTCTTCCGCCGAGAGACCGGCAGGAGGCGGGCTGCCGGCCGATATCGCATCGTTGATGTCGGCGGGCAGCGTGCCGGGATAATTGGTGTGGATAGCGAGTAGCCCGGAAGGGGCCTGCACCCCCATCAGATCGACGATGAAGGCGCCCCAGTCGCCGCCCTGCGCGACGTAACGTTTGTAGCCTAGCCGCGTCATCAGCGTGTCCCAGGCGCGCGCCATGCGTTCGACGCCCCAGCCCGTGCTCTTTGGCTTCTCGGAAAATCCGTAACCGGGCATCGAGGGGATAACGACATCGAACGCGTCCTCGGGCCGCCCGCCATATTTTGTTGGATCGGTGAGGGGCTCGATAAGCTTGATCTGCTCGATCACTGAGCCCGGCCAGCCGTGGCTGATGATCAATGGCAACGCGTTTTTATGCTTCGATTTGACGTGGATGAAGTGGATGTCGAGGCCGTCGATGTTGGTGACGAACTGGGGGAAGGAATTGAGTTTCGCCTCAGCTTTGCGCCAGTCGTAGTTCGACGACCAATAAGCGGCGAGCGCCTTCATCGTCGCCAGCGGCACGCCTTGGGAGGTGTCCGAAACGGTCTCCTTTTCCGGCCACTGCGTGGCGAGGATCCGGCGGCGCAAATCGGCCAGCGCATCGTCGCTGGCGCGGAAGTGAAATGGACGGATCGACGCGTCGTCTTCGCGGTTGAGTGCGACGGCGGCGCCACCACTGGAGGCGAGGGCACCGGTAGCCGAGTCGATCGTAACCGGCCGCACGGATTGCGTCGTGTCCTGGGCTAGGGCCGGGCTGCTCCAGCCAAGTTCAGTGACGCCCAGGACGGCTGTTGCGGCGAGAAGCCGGAAACGCGATGACGAGATGATTTCCCGACCCATGAACCCTCTCCCGATCTGAGGACCTGCCGTAGTGGCAGCACCGCCGGAACATGAGTGATGGTGGGGGTCGCCCGCTATTGACCATTGGTATCGATACTTTCGTATCATCCTAGGCGGGGGCGCGCCGTTTGGCGTGAAGCGCGGCCGTTTGATACCTTTGTACAATGGATCGGCGGCGCCGGCTTCGTCACCTGAAGCTCATCAAGGTTGGAGCCAAGGCCCATGAGTGAGCTACCGCTTTCCACTGTCGGTATCGCCGGCAGCCTGCGTCTCGGGTCGTTCAATCGCGCACTGTTGCGTGCGGCAGTTGAGCTCGCTCCGCCGGGCCTGAGGATAGACGCCGCCGAACTTGCCGACGTGCCGCTCTATAATGGCGACGTCGAAGCTCAGGGCGATCCGCCCGCTGTCGCCGAGCTTAAAGACGCCATCGCCGCCGCTGACGGGGTGTTGTTCGTCACGCCCGAATATAATCATGGCGTCCCAGCGGTAATGAAGAACGCGCTCGATTGGGCATCCCGACCCCCCGGCGGGGCAGTGCTCGACAACAAGCCCGTCGGCATTATCGGCGCCTCGCCCGGCATCACCGGCTCCGCTCGTGGGCAGAGCCAGCTCCGCCAAGCATTTGAATTCACCAACAGCTATTGCATGCCGCAGCCTGAGCTCCTGGTGTTCAAAGCGCATGAGAAGTTCGATGCGGGCGGCCAACTTAGTGACCCAGTAACGGCGCAGTACCTAAGTCGCTACCTCGCCGCATTTGACCGATGGGTCAGGCGCTTCGTGCAGTGACCGGCTGGGTCATGGCCGGGCTTTACGGCCTGTTGTCTGCCAGCGGCCTTATCTTTGGTGCAGTGGGCGGCCTGGTGCTCCACATGCGCCATCGCATCATCGCAGGAGTTACCGCGGTTGGCGTTGGACTCCTGATTGCTGCCGCCTCTCTCTACCTTATCTCCGGAGCGCTCGAGTCGCTCTCGGCGATGATTGTTGCATCCGGGGCTCTCGCGGGCGCGGCAGCGTTCAGCTTGATCAACCGCGTCCTCGACCGCTGGTCGGCGGGAGACCGCAAGAGGTGCGGCGAATGCGTGCCCCAGCCCACCGAATCGTCGATGCCCGGCAGCGGGCTGGCGATCGCGGTCGGGTCCCTGCTCGACGCGGTGCCGGAAGCGCTGATTGTCGGCGCAGCTGCCGCGGGCGGTGGAGGGACACTGCCGCCGCTCGCGCTGATCGCGGCCTTCGCTGTCGGCAATTTCGCCGAGGGTTTGTCGAGCGCGTCTGGAATGCGCGATGCGGGACGCAGCCGAGAATATGTACTGCTGGTCTGGATCGGCGCCACGGTGATTACCGGACTGGCCGCAATTCTCGGCTACTTCGTATTCAGCGGAGAGGGAATCGAGGCTGGATGGGTCGAGGCATTTGCGGCCGGAGCGCTGATCGCGTTGGTGGTCGAAACGCTTACTCCAGAAGCGGTCGCTGGGCGTCCTGGTTTTGCGGGAGTTTTAGCGATGCTGGGCTTCTCCGCGCTTCTACTGGCGCTCTAGCAAACGGAGCGCGTGATACCATCGTACAATAGATTGGCGCGTCGGCATCTGGTCAGGTCGATTCCCGGAGCATTTTGCCGGCGAAGCGAAGGAACATTCATGTTCGACACTTTGGAACATGACCGCCGTGGGTTCCTAGGTGCAGCGGCAATGATTGGCGGCGGGTCGCTGCTCGGGCTCGGCTCCGCGCCCGCGCGTTCCGAGTCACAGAAGGCGCGAAACGCACGAAGTTCGTCGTTCGGCGCGCTGAACCAGATCGAGGCGGGCGAACTCAGCGTGGGCTATGTGGAGGCCGGACCGGCGGAGGGCCAGCCCGTTCTCCTGCTGCACGGCTGGCCGTACGATATTCATACATATGTGGACGTAGCGCCATTGCTGGCAGCGAAAGGCTATCGGGTCATCGTGCCATTCCTGCGCGGCTACGGGACGACCCGGTTCCTAGCCGACGGTGCGTTCCGCAACGGTCAGCAATCGGCGATTGCGCTCGACGCCATCGCGCTGATGGACGTGCTCCAGATCCGTAAGGCGATCCTCGGCGGCTGCGACTGGGGCGCGCGCACCGTCAACATCATGGCCGCGCTGTGGCCCGAGCGCGTCGCCGGCATGGTGTCGGTCAGCGGGTATCTGATCGGCAGCCAGCAGGCCAATAAGGCGCCACTGCCGCCTGAGGCTGAGCAGGCCTGGTGGTACCAATATTATTTCGCCACGGAGCGGGGCCGGCTTGGCTACGAGAAGAACCGGCGAGACTTCGCCCGGCTTATCTGGCGCACCGCCTCGCCTCACTGGGACTTCGACGACGCAACATTCGACCAGACGGCCGCCGCGTTCGACAACCCGGACCATGTCGCCATCGTCATCCATAATTACCGCTGGCGGCTGGGCCTTGCACCGAGCGATCCCAAGCTGCACGCGTTCGAAACAAGGCTTGCCGCGGCGCCGACGATCAGCGTCCCAACCATCACCATGGAAGGCGAGGCGAACGGCGCGCCGCACCCGGACGCGGCCGCCTACGCCCAGAAATTCTCCGGCCGGTACCAGCACAGGCACCTGCCGGGTGCGATCGGGCACAATCTGCCGCAGGAGGAGCCGGCCGCCTTCGCCGCGGCAATCATCGATGTCGCGTCCAACTGAATCAGGAGGAACGAATATGGGTATGTTTACGACGAGCGACGGTACCGAGATTTTCTACAAGGATTGGGGTCCGCGCGATGCCGAAACCATCTTTTTTCATCACGGTTGGCCGCTGAGCAGCGACGATTGGGACAACCAGATGATGTTCTTCCTGGGCGAAGGCTATCGCGTCGTCGCGCACGACCGTCGCGGGCACGGCCGCTCGACCCAGACCGACACCGGCAACGAGATGGATACCTATGCCGCCGATTTGATCGAGCTGGCTGCGTCGCTTGACCTCAGGAATGCCATCCACATCGGCCATTCGACCGGCGGTGGCGAGGTCACCCGTTATGTCGCCCGCGCCGAGCCGGGCCGAGTCGCCAAGGCGGTCATCATCAACGCGATCCCGCCCGTGATGGTAAAGAAGGAATCCAACCCGGGTGGAACGCCGATCGAAGTGTTCGATGGATTCCGGAAGGCGATCTCCGCGAACCGCGCACAATTCTATATCGCTGTCGCGTCCGGCCCCTTCTACAATTTCAACCGGCCGGGAGTGGAACCGCAGGAGGCGATGATCCGGAACTGGTGGCGGCAGGGCATGATGGGCGGCATCAAGGCTGCCTATGATTGCATCGCGATCTTCTCGGAAACCGACTTCACCGAGGATCTGAAAACGATCGAGGTGCCGATGCTGATCATGCAGAGCAAAGGCGACCAAGTCGTCCCCTACGACGCCGCAGGACCGCTGGCAGTTAAGTTGCTGAAAAACGGCACGCTTAAGACCTACGAAAACTTGCCGCACGGCATGATGACGACCCACCCGGACATCATCAACGGCGATTTGCTCGCCTTCATTCGCGGGGAAGAGGCCCCGGCCGAGCAGGCGCGAACCCCGGAAGGCGCGGTTCCGGCGTGACAGTGGTGGGCCCGCGGCTCAAGATAAAGCCGTGGGGTTGCAACAGGATATCGATATGAGCATTGGTCGCGATCAACCGAACGAGAAGATTTCCGCTTCGATTATCGACACTCGCGGCGAGCAGATGTTTCCGACGCTTGAGCCCCGCGAGGTCGACCGGCTGCGGCGCTTCGGTAAGGTGCGGCGCTATGCCGACGGCGAGGCCCTCGCCACCGTCGGCCAAACTGGGCTCGGCATGTTCGTGATCCTCGGCGGCGAAGTCGAGATCTTCCGCCGGTTGCGCGGGGGGGGCAAAGCACTGATCGTCAACCACGGGCCCGGCTCCTTCATGGGCGAGCTGGCGCAATTGTCCGGCCGCCCGTCCCTGATCGACGCACTTGCCGTCAGCGAGGTCGAAGTGGTCGTAATCCCTCCCGACCAGCTGCGCTCGCTGCTGGTCGCGGAGGCCGAGCTCGGCGAGCGCATCATGCGGGCGCTGATCCTGCGCCGCGTCGGCCTGATTGAGACGGGCGCCGGCGGGCCGATTATCGTTGGGCGCGAGGGGGACGCAAACGTGCTGCGGCTCGACAACTTCCTGTCGCGCAACGGCCATCCCCACGTCCGGCTCGACCCTGAAGCGGACAGCTGCGCGAGGACGCTGGTCGAACGCTTCGCCGTTGATCCAAGCGAGCTGCCGATTGTCCTGTGCCCCGGCGGCCAAATCCTGCGCAACCCGAGCGAAGTCGAGCTCGGCCGGTGCATCGGTTTGATCGTCGCGATTGATCCCGACCGGGTTTACGACGTGGTGCTGGTCGGCGCTGGCCCTGCCGGGCTCGCCGCGTCGGTCTATGCGGGCTCCGAAGGCCTGGCAGTGCTGACGCTGGATTGCCGCTCATTCGGCGGGCAGGCGGGCGCTTCGGCGCGGATCGAGAATTTCCTCGGCTTCCCAACCGGGATCTCGGGCCTCGCGCTCATGGCCCGCTCCTACACGCAGGCGCAAAAGTTCGGCGTCGAAATGTCGATCCCCGTGGAGGCTCAAGCCCTCGTTTGCAGCGACGGCCTGCGTGGGGTGCACGTCCTGAAAATGTCCGACGGCAACCGGGTTCGAACCCGCACCCTCGTGATTGCGACTGGCGCGCGGTACCGGCGCCTCGGCGTGGCCGGCATCGAGCAATATGAAGGAACTAGTGTTCATTATTGGGCTTCGCCGCTTGAAGCGCGGCTTTGCAACGGGCAGCGAGTCGCGCTGGTCGGCGGCGGCAATTCGGCCGGCCAGGCGGCGGTCTTCCTGTCCCAGCATGCCGAGCATGTGACGTTAGTCGCGCGCCGTCCGTTGCGCGCCACCATGTCGAGCTATCTCGTCGAGCGCATTGCCGCGGCGGCCAACATCGATCTGGTCGAAGGAGTGGAAATCTCCGGCGTCGACGGCTCAGGGGCAAGTCTCGACGCGATCCGCTGGCGCGCGCGAGGCGCGGCTGATGAGGTCGTCAGCCCGCACGGCAGCTGTTCCTGTTCATCGGGGCCGACCCGAACACCGACTGGCTCGAGGGGGCGGGAGTCGCGCTGGACGAACGTGGGTTCATTCGAACCGGGGTGGAAGCGGGCGACGATTTGCTGCCGCTTGAGACCAGCCGCCGGGGTGTCTTTGCGATCGGCGACGTCCGCTCGGGATCGGTAAAGCGCGTCGCGGCGGCGGCCGGCGACGGAGCCCAAGTCGTTGCCTCCGTCCATGCCTATCTTACCAAGCTTGGCCAAGCGGCACCGGCGCGCGCAATGCAGGCAGCAGAGTAAATCACAACGAGGAGTGGACAATGAGCAGCATCGATCAGGTGAAAGAGCATATGGAGGTCATCGGGGCGGACGGGGTGCATGTCGGCACCGTCGATGCGGTTGAGGGCCGCCGCATCAAGCTCACCAAAAGCGACAGCGGGCAGGGCAGTCATGAAGGGCATCACCATTATGTGTCCGTCGGGCTGATCGCCGAGGTCGAAGGCGACAAGGTGCGACTATCGGCTAATGCCGCGGTCGCTGTGCAATTCGAGGAAGAAGAAAACGAGGGCTAGGTGGGCCGTTATGGCGGAAGGGTGCACTCACGGCGACACGGTACAGCCTGTCACTCCGGGCAGTCTCGGCTGCGAGGAGTGCCTGGCCACAGGCGACTGGTGGGTGCACTTGCGCCTGTGCCGGACCTGCGGCCATGTCGGCTGCTGCGACCAGTCGCCTAACCGCCACGCGACCAAGCATTTCCGGGCGACCAGCCACCCGATCATCGAAGGCTATGACCCGCCCGAAGGTTGGGGTTGGTGCTATCCCGACGAGGTCTTCATCGGCCTGCCCGACCAGACGCCGCAGCGCGGTCCGATCCCACGCTTCGTGTGAGAATTGCAGTACAGGAGGATATGATGGGCGACGACACAACCAGCCTCAGCCGGACGTTCAACCTGGATCCGCCAAGCGAGGATGAGCTGCGCGACCTTGCCGCCGACCTTGACGGGCAGGAGCGCAAGGTGCTGCTCGAGCATGGGACCGAAGCGCCATTCTGCGGCATCTTCCTTGACGAAAAGCGGGAAGGCATCTTCACTTGCCGGCTGTGCGGCCTGCCCTTGTTCACCGGCGGCGCTAAGTTCGAAAGCGGCACCGGCTGGCCAAGCTTCACGACGCCGTTCGCCGGCGGGCATCTCAAGACGATCCGCGACACTAGCTACAGCATGGTGCGAACCGAGATCGTCTGCGCGCGCTGTGGCGGCCATCAGGGCCACGTCTTCCCCGACGGCCCGCCACCAACGGGCGAGCGCTATTGCATCAATTCGGTATCCCTAGAGTTCACGCCCAAAGGCGAGCCACTGCCCGACAAGCTCGGCCGGGGCGCGCCGGAAGGGGAGATTTGGGGGAACTAGATGAGTTCGTTGCCGGCCGCGATGCGCCTTAAGCGGTCGTCCGCGCGAACTGCTCAAGCTAGCTGCCGTCGCGCGCGTTCCAGGGAAAGCGGCGCAATTCGGCGGCCAATGCATTCGTGCCTTCCGCACCATGTGTTCGAGTCCACACCTTGAACCACTCGGGGTTGTTGAGGAAGAATTTCCAGTCGCTGACCACCGCCCGGCGCATCAGCAGCAATGGCACCGGCGAAGTGAATGGCCGGAAGTTGGCATTGTAGATCGCGGTGCCTTCATTGCCCTCGAAGAACGGTCCGATCACCAGCCCATCATTCTCGTAAAACTGTAGGCTGATCGGCTTGAGAAGCGCCTCAAAAAATTCCTTCGCCTTGGCCGAAGGCAAATCGGTGAAAACCACGACGATCGACTTGTAGTCGGCAATTTCGCCCTGGGTTGGCGCATTCAATAGTAGCAGCTGGTTATAACCTTTTAGACGCTCGATCATCTCCGACAGGCTGCGTCCTGTTGTATGCTCGAGCGCCAACCACAGCGCGTCATGTTGCAGAGCGACTGGCGTAAACGGGCAGATAGGACCCGAACGGCCGAGCTCATTGTTAGGCGTAATGATGTACGCCTTGGTCCAGTCGGCAACGGCGCGCAACGCGATCAAGTCGCTCGGTGGAATGGCCGAGCTTTGTGCGCTGCTCTCAATGTCAGCAAACAGGAACAGATTGTTTGAGAGGTCGGCGGCATTGGGTCGCACTTGTTCTTGTGTAGCCATCATCATTTTCCCTGGTTCAAGCGCCGCGGGGTGGAAGCCCGCCGCGCCGATCGCGGCCACTCGCTTCAACATTGTTCGCCGTCTCACTCTGCTTAATTCGGGCAGCGAGTTGCCGTTCTCCAGCAGTACGCCTCCGGTCCCGCCCTAGGAATCATACCTTGGTATGGCCGATCATCTCTCGATCACGAAGGTCGGCCATGGCCGAACCGGCCGAAGGCGGACATTAGTGACGATGCCTATCCATGGACATCTTCCCGCGTTCGTCATGAGTGGAGGTGGACACTGCCGCCAATCTCCGCTTTGGGTCGAAAGCAGGCGCCCAGGATGTTGGCAGCTAAAGGTCTGCTTTGGCGCCATGCATGCGCAAGAGCAGACAGTCCGACATCGGCCACCTTCGGCCGTTCGCGTGGGAGGGCGGAGTTGTGGTCTTGTCCGGCGATCGGCCTGCGGGTCAGCCGAACTCCGCCACGTGGGCAGGCTGCATCGCGATGAAGGCGCTCGGCGCCATGCCTCTCGCCGTGGAGCCCAGCAGCCAGGCGACCCGCGGGATCGTTGCGTGGCTCGTCGGTCAGCTCGAAGGTGCCCCAGTGGATGCCGACCGCGGCGCGAGCATCGAGGTCACGCATGATCTGTATGGCTTCTTCCGGATTGACATGCTGGGCCGCCATGAACCAGCGCGGATCATAAGCGCCGATCGGAATCAAGGCGAGGTCGGGTGGACCGAAGCGCTCACGGATGACCCGGAAGATGCGGCCCGTGCCATATCCCGTGTCGCCGGCGAAGTAGACGAGCCGTCCTCCGGCCCTCACCATGAAGCCGCTCCACAGGGCCATGCGCCGATCGCGGATGCCCCGTGACGACCAATGGTTGGCCGGCACGATATGAACTTCGGCTCCCGGCTCGATTGCGACCTCCGCGCCCCAATCCCCAGCCACGATGCGCGCGGCCGGGATATGGCGCCGCACGATGGCGTCGTTGCCCAGCGGCGTGACGATCAGCGGGGCGTGCCGTTCGTGCAGCGCCTTCAGCGTCGCGATGTCGAGATGGTCGTAGTGATTGTGCGACAGCAGGATCGCGTCGATCGGCGGAAGGTCATCAATCCTCACGCCGGGCGCGGTGACCCGCTTGGGGCCCGCAAAAGCCAGCGGGCTGGCGCGGTCGGACCAGACCGGGTCGGTCAGCAGGTTGAGCCCCGCGACCTGGATCAGCAAAGTGGCGTGGCCGACCATCGTCACGCGCAATCCCTCGATTCGGGCATCGGGGACGACCGGCGTTACCGCGACGGAGCGGGGCCAACGGTTGTCGGGAGTGGCCCGCCGCCAGCGAAGCACCTGCATCAGCGTCCGGTCGGTGTCGGGTTCGCCCGGGTTGAAGAAGCACGTGCCGTCAAAATGGTCGGTGGCGGGTCCGCTATAATATGGGTTGCGCGGCATTCAGGGATGAACTTCGGCCGCACGGGAAATCTCGGCCGATCCGATGACGTGCCGGCCGGGGCCGCCGCGGAGCGCGCCCTCGACCAGCAGCGCCGCGACAGTCGATGCGGGACTGGTGCGGGCAGCCGGGGGCAGGATCGGAGCGGCAATGCGCAGCAGCGAACTGAGGAGCTGCTCGACCGGCCGATCCTCCTCGCGCTTTCCGCCCAGGAAGCCCGGGCGCAGGATCGTCAGCGAGGGGAAGCCTAAGCGGGCGACGGCGTCCTCGAGCTCGCCCTTGGTGCGCGTATAGCGAAACCGCGACCGCGCATCCGCGCCCATCGACGAGGTCAGCGCAAAGCGCGCCGCGCCGCTTTTGCGGACCTGTGCCGCGATGGCGAGCGGGTAATCATGATCGATCGCACGATAGGCGGCGGCCGACGGGGACTTGGCCCGCGTCGTCCCCAGCGCGCAGATTGCGCCGTCGGCTTCCCACCAGTCGGCATCGTAGGGAATGTCGGTGCTATCGACGATCGGGTTCAGCAACTTCGCATGTGGCGGGAGCGCCCGGCGCGTCGGTGCAACGACCCGCGTCACGCGCTCGTCCGCCAACAACAGCTTCAACGCCGCGGCGCCGACCAGACCCGTGGCACCCGCCAGGAGAAGCTTTGTCATTGGTTTCCTCCAGGAAGGGGCCACGTGCCGGTACAAGGCGAGCCGGTCTTTGTAGCGATGCAGCGTCTCTGCTTCGATCCCTTGTTAGGCAGCCTTGGCCCAGGCCACCGCGTCGGCTCCTGCCGGGATATGAGCGGGTGACGTCTCATCGGTTACGGCTCGCCACACCGCCTCGGCGACGTCGCGGGCCGCTGTTAGGGGTCCGGTATCCTGCTCCCAAAGGGCGAAGACCTTCTGAACCGTTTCGCCATAGGCTTCGGGGAAACCGTCCGTCATGCGTTCTCCCGCATTCCTGGCGAACGCGGTGTCGGGTGCGCGCCCGGGCAGAACCGCGTAGACTCGCACGCCGAATGGTTCCAGTTCGAGCGCGACGCTATCGGAGAAGGCGTTCACTGCCGCCTTGCTCGCTGTGTAGACTGAAAGCAACGGAAGTGCCTTCAATGTGACGGACGAGGTCACATTGACGATCACGCCGCCCCGGCGCTCGCGGAACTGCGGCAAAACCGCCTGAGTCATTGCGATCGTTCCGAGCGTGTTCGTCTCGAAGATATCGCGGGCGACATCCATGGGCGTTCCTTCGACTGCGTTCAGGAAGCCGATGCCGGCGTTGTTGACCAGAACGTCGATAGGCCCGGCCGCTTCGATCGTCTGAGCGATGCTGATGGGGTCGGTGACATCGAGGGCGAGGACCCGCACCCGCTCCGACGTGGGCAGCACGTCCTGCTTCGGTGAGCGCATCGTGGCGATGACGTTCCATCCGCGGTCCGCGAAATAGCGGGCGGTTTCGAGGCCGAAGCCAGACGAGCATCCAGTGATCAATATGGTGGACATTGCGGGTCTCCTGTCGTTGTGACCGTTAGGAGATGGATTTTCATACCGAACATTCTACAGTCAGAAATCCGTATCTCGTTAGCGAGCGTCCAGACTTGATCGATCCCCTGGCCCAAATTGTCGGTCTGCTTCAGCCTGACCTCTCATTTTCCAAGCTGATCGAGGGCGCTGGTGCGTGGCGCGTACGCCGCTCCGAGGATGGGCGGCCCTTCTTCTGCGCGCTGCTTGAAGGCACCATCCGCCTTGAAGTGCAGGGAATTGAGCCGATTACGCTCCACAAGGGCGACTTCGTCCTGATCCCTTCGGCTTACGACTTCACTTCGTCGAGCATCGAACCCGCGCCGGGGCCGGGGCTGGATAGCGTACCCACAGAAGTGCGCCCGAACGTCTTCCGCTTCGGTGATCCCCATGCGAACCCGGAGGTTCGAATGCTCGTTGGCTACTGCGCCTTCGCTTCGACCGATGCGGCGCTGCTGGTCACCCTCTTGCCCGCGCTGATCCACACGCGCGGCGAGGAGCGGCTGACGACGATCGTCCAGCTTGCCGATCAGGAGTTGCATAGTGACAGGCCCGCTCGCGACCTGATCCTGACTCGGCTCATGGAGGTGCTGTTCATCGAGACGCTGCGCTCCGCTGGGTCCCAATCGTCCTGCGGTCTGCTGCGGGCCCTCGCTGACGATCGGCTTGCGGCTGCAATAAGGCGCATGCACGAGCAGCCGACCGCATCCTGGACCGTTGCGGCCCTCGCCAGGGAAGCGGCCATGTCCCGCTCCGCATTTTTCGAGCGGTTCCGGCAGGCCGTCGGGACGGCTCCGATGGAGTATCTGCTGCATTGGCGGATGGTGCTGGCGAAGGACCTGCTTCGCCGCCGCCAAGGCTCGGTCGCCGAGATCGCCCGCCGCGTCGGATACGGCTCGGCCAGCACTTTCAGTGTCGCGTTCGCGCGGCACGTCGGCGTGCCGCCCACTTTTTACGCACGTAAGGGTTTAGCGAGCTGAACTTCGGGAGGCTCTGCGTCAGCTTTGCGCCAACTCCGGCATATCCGGAAACGATCAGAACCTGCATGTCCGGGGCTCGTTGACGGCACGGTGCGGGTGAGGGCGGTGCCGTTCATCCCGTGCATGAGATGGTCCGGTCAAGAGCAGGTCGGTCAAGCCGCCGCCGAGGAAACGTAGAGCTTCAACCACCGTAAAGCCCATGTCGCGCTTTCAGTCTGCCTGCCGCAGCGGTCGCTCGGGCGCCACCTGCTTCGCAAAGAAGGACGGTAATCAGCCAGGGCCGCTACACCGGTTCAATTCGGGGCGGGCTTCGACGGGCCATGCGTCTTTCCCGATTGGTTCTCATCCTCGTTCGATTTTTTCTTCGGGTCCTAAGTCATTGGACTCCGACCAATTCGGCTCGTCTGCCGCGAAACAGTGCCTCGGGGACCGGACCGAGCCGCTTGCTCCGCAGTCTTGCAAGGCGTACTTCCTCAGCAGGCGCAGAGGTCGCCGGCTTACTCGCTTCAGCGGCCCGAAGGCGTCTTGAGCACAGCTCCATCGGGAGAATGCAAATGCGCACGCACGCTATCACCGCCGCGGTTGCCGCGGTCGCGCTCGCTTGTTCACCGGCTCTTGCGGGAGACAAATCCTCCGGCCGCAAGGCGCAGGAGAAGGGTGTCGCCGAAATCCCGGTCTGCACCAAGAAACTCGGCACCATCGCGATCGTCGAGCCGGACAATAATTGGTGGCAGGCTCTGGGCCTCGGCAGTCCGGAAGCGGTGCTGAAGATGTTCGTGATGAGGTCCGGCTGCTTCAGCCTCGTTGACCGAAACAAGGGCCTCGCCAGCCGCAACATCGAGCGTGCGCTTGCCGACAGCGGCGAGCTGCAGCGCGGCTCGAATATCGGTCGGGCGCAGGTGAAGGCTGCGGATTATTTCATCGTTCCCGACATCGTGTCGAAGAACGAGCGATCGGGCGGCGGCGGACTCGGTTCCGCGTTGGGCGGCTTCCTCGGCGGCAGGACCTTCGGCGCGCTCGCCGGCGGGGTCAGCGTCAACAAAAAGGAAGCCAATGTGCTCCTGACGCTCGTCAACGCCCGCACCACCGAGCAGGAGCGCATGACCGAGGGCTATGCCCGCAAGTCCGACTGGAGCTTCGGCGGCGGCGGCGGCGCCGGCTGGTGGGGCGGCTTCGCGGCGGTCGGCGCCAGCGGCTACCAGAATACGGACATCGGCCAGGTGCTCGTGCTCGCCTATCTCAACGCCTACAAGGAGCTGGTGGTGCAATTGGGAGGGCTCCCATCGAACCCGAGTGCCGCGGCGCCGCAGGCTCAATAAGGGAGCTCAGATCACCCAGCTGCCCACGCTCTGACAGCCTTAGGTCTTCCAAATTTGCAGGGGCAGTCGCGGCCGCTTTGACGAGGACCTTCTCGTTCAGCGCCTCGATCAGGAGCCCGCCACTCGGGGATCAGAGATTTGCCAGAGGGCGCCGTAAGCCCAACCCCCTTCCGGCGACTAATCGACTTATGCGGTGGCAGCCGACGCTAAAGCCACCCCGCCCGTGAGCGAATACGAGCGCCGCCAGCGGCTTGCCGGCCTCCGCCAGCCACCGGGGCAATGAGACATCGGGAGCGGAATGTCTCGTGTGGCGGGGCGCTGAGCTGCTGATTGCGCGGTGGTTGAAAGCGATGGAATAGCCAAAGCTAGCTGACTCTAGCCTGCGTCAGGTATAGCTGGCCCGCCCTTCATCGATGTGGCTGACGTTCCTGAAGCTGCCGTCTCGACCAACCATCTTGCCGCCGACGACTGATGAACGGCGGCGCCTGGGCCCCCCGGCGCCGCCCGCCCGTTCGGCCGGTTACCCCGCCCGCTGAGCCTGGGGCTGCGACTGGTAGGTTGATGGCCGCTTCTGCGCCACCATCGGGAAGGTTTCGCCTCCGTGGTAGGTTACGGTTCCGCACATGAGATCGCCCTTGGCCGAGAGCCTGCCGTCGAACAGGACATCGCCCTCGCGGGAGGCGACGACCATGTGGATGCTGTTGCCGGTCAAGGTGATCTTGCGCAGGACAACGGGCGCGGTCCTCACCGGCGCCAGCGATCCGCCATAATCAGCGCCGACGAAGCCGATCGACATGAGCCCAAAACTGGGCATTCCCCGGGGGACCATGAGGAAGTCCCAATGGCCGTGAATGTTAGGGGCTTCGCCGCCCGCTTGGGCGAGTCCCGCGTCGCAGTTCACGGCGATCGACGTTGCGGGCTGTGCGGAAAGCGCTGCAGGGACAGCGAAGGCCCCGGCTAGGGCAAGCGTCATCAAGCACTTCATCTTCATTCTCCATGTTGGACAAGCTTTAGGTCGCGGATTGCGCCGGCGGCGAGCCACATCCTCCTGTCTGCGCCGCATCGACAAGCCGGGATTTCGCCAATAGCTTCCGCTTTTTCGCCAATGTGGGAAGCATGCAGTTCACGCAGCGCCAACGGACCATTCAGGGGAAATGGAGACCTGCCGCCGCCGCGATCCTGGTCGGCCTGCTCCTCGGCTTCGCAGGTCCGTTCGGCTCCTACCCGGCCTATCCAATTGCGACCCGCTACGCATACTGGCTTGGGCTGACGGCGGCCGGCGTGGTGGCTGCGATCGTGGCTGACGCGGTGCTGCCGGTAAGGCGGGTTCGCGCCGGTGCGATCCGGATCGGAGCCGTCGCTCTTATCTCTGCATTGCCGATGACCTTCGTGGTGGCTTGGGCTATGTCGCTTGTTCAGCCGGGCCGCTTCTTCACACCCCAGCAACTGCCTGCCCTGTTCGCTTGTGTCGCGGCCGTTCAACTGCTGGTCGTTTACGCGGCCACGACCAACGCGCCCATGGCCGATGGCGCTGAGGCGACCGACCGTGGGCCGGCTCTCCCGGAGCCAGGGGGCGTTCCTGCTGCCTTTCCGTCTGCTCTGCTAAACAGACTGCCGCCGGGGATCGGCAGCGACATCATCGCGCTCGAAACGGAGGATCACTATCTTCGAGTGCATGCGGTCGGCGGGAGCGCCCTGATATTGATGCGGATGGCCGATGCGGTAGCCTTGCTCGACCCGCAGCTGGGCATGCAGGTTCATCGCCGCTGGTGGGTCGCCCAAGCAGCGGTCGCGGGCGTTCGGACGGAGGGGCAAAAGCTCTTCCTCTGCCTGATCGACCATAGCCTGGTGCCGGTCGGCAGGACCTTTTCCGCAGCAGCCAGGGCAAGATTTGCCCATGCCCGCAGCATCGGCCCGTCCGGTCAGGCTTCAGCCGCGGGCAAAGGGCTCTCCGTCGGCGGCACCTAGCTGCGCCTATGCCGCAGGCTTAGCCTGCCGCTCACCCGATAACGAGATCCGTAGTCCGATCGAGCGGTGTTTCGCGCTCGAACGTGACTTGCCAGCCCTTGTGTCAACGAAGCGTTCCACCATCGCGCGCGGCAGGATCGGCCATTCTCGAACATGGCCGAAACGCGACGCTAGGCGTTGGCCTTTCGTTCGCGTAGCGAGTGGAAACGGCAGGGGCCGAGAGCGAGGCCAAGATGAAGCAGTTGATCTACCGTTCGCGGCCTTTCGGATACGACGCGGCAATGCTCGCCGGCATCCTCACGACCTCCAGACGCAACAACCGGCGCGACGACATCACCGGCGCGCTGATCTGCCGCCACGACTTGTATCTGCAGCTGATCGAGGGGCCGCTCGGCCCGATCGACGCGCTCTATTCGCGCATCGCAGCCGACGATCGGCATGCCGACGTTAGATTGCTGACCGTCCGCGACGTCGCCACGCGAATGTTCCCGGAATGGGCGATGCTCGACGACGAGGCGCCGAGTTTGTTCTGGTCCCCGGCCGAGGTCGCCGCTGGAGCGCTGGAAGCCGCAGATCCCGATGCGCTGCGCGACGCTTTCGCGCGGCTGCGAGGGCAATCCAGCGATAGTGCATGAATGGCCTGTAGGATCAGATCAGGAGGTTCAGTTGCTCAGGGAGCGGGACTTCTGGTTTCGACCAAATCCAGCCATCAATTTATCGCATTCGCACCTTCCCGTTGTGGATCAAGGTGGCGCCAAAGCCACGCTAATGTGCCGACGCTGTTGTTCACCAAGGCGCCAATCGTGTTTACCTTGTTCCAGGCGGCGGAGGAGGCGGTGTGGAGCTCCCGGCAAGGATCTGGTAGGTGAGCTCGGCGACTGCAATGCCGCTTTCTCCCGCAATCGAATAATAAAGGTAGGTCTTGCCGCCATCTTCCAAGATGTAGGGGTCGCGGACCTGGTTCACGTTGGTGGCTGGACCTTTTTCTGATGCCCTGATCGCATGGTTCGCGCCCTCATAGGCAAGCGTCGGACGAAGCACTTCGATCGGAGCTGAAAGCTGCCACGAAGCGGCGGGGCCGCTCATCTTCATGGTCGACAGCAGGATGCGCTCAGGCGCCTCGCCGATCTTCGAATAGAAAATCAGGGCGATGTCATCTTTGATGAGCACTGCCATGTGGCGGATGCTGCCATGGGCCGTAAATATCTGCTGAGTTAAGAAGCGCTGGATCCCATCGGGAGATACCGCGAGTTCAGCGGGTGCGGTGCTCCATCCTTTGAACACTCCATAATATTTGCCCATCCATGGCCAGACCCGCAGATAATATTTCGCGATGTTCTCCGTGCTCGCCAGAGTGAAGTTGATCCCGTCGGCCGATTGAGCCACGCCGCTCCATTGTTGCGCCGATCCGGCATAAACATCGGTGCTGAAGTACATGCGGATCCGGTCGGGATTGTTGGAAACGAATACGTCCGGCGACGAGATGGTCTTGCTGAACGGAGCGACGTCGGCATCTCTCAGCGATCCAGGCGAGTAAATTGTCCAGGGGCCGATCGGGCTGTCTGCGTAAGCAAGGCGGATATACCGGCCGTTATGCGCCGCAAAGTACATGTAATAGTTGCCGAGCCTGTTCGGCAGCCAAGAGGGTGCTTTGACGACGCTCGGCATGGCGATGTTCTTGCCGATGAGGGGGTCGGTCGCTGGCGTGATTAGAGGAGCGTCTGATTTCACGACGCTGCACAGCTTTAGATGGAGAGTGGCAGGTCCGCTGCATGACGTGGCGGCGGACTTTTGAGCCGAAACGAGCGCCCCGACTTCCTGCACGGCCGCCCAGTGGCCGAGAAACTCGCTCCAATCGACGATCTGATGCTGAAGCGGCGGCGCGGCGGTGATCGGCGGCGGATCCGACGCTTCGCCCGGTGAGGCGGCAAGCACCGCGCCCGCGGCAAGCCCGAATATAGTTCCCGGCAGTCGGCCTGACATTGACGGCCTCCCTCGCTTTCATGAGCGAACTGCACTTGAGCGCTGACCGCCGCTGTCGTGAGGAATGCAGCGATGCCGACGCAAAAAGAATAAGGCTACGCCAAGTAGCGCATCTTCCGGCAACAATTGTTCTCGGCTGAATACCTTATCTTAGGCACGGTAGCCGGACTCAACTCCTGCCCCACTCATAAAAGCGGATGCCCAATGAAGCAACGCCGACATATCTATGGCCGGCCGTATCTCGATATAGCAGGCGCCGGTTCGGGTGCTGCGAGCCCGGCAAGGGTCGACACGCGCAAGTTTGGCTTTCATTGGCGCGCCCGGCAGGATTCGAACCTGCGACCCCAAGCTTAGAAGGCTTGAAACGGGATGTGTCATACCGGCCATAGTGACGCAAACCTGCGGATCCTCTCGAGCATGAAGGGCATAACATTGCATGTTGTCTCAGCTACTGTTACCCAGCTTGTTACCCAGTCAGGAGCGGGTAACGGCGATGGCAAGATTTACCGACACGAGCGTGAAGGCTATCAAGGCACCCCCTGAGGGGCGCGTCGAACACCCTGACGATCTGGTGACGGGGCTCCGTTTGCGAGTGGGGGCCGGTGGGCGGAAGTCCTGGATCGTTCGCACCCGCGCTGGTGGCAAGCCAATCAACAAAACGCTCGGTGCTTATCCTACCATCTCACTCGGCGACGCCCGCGACATGGCGAGAGAGCTGTTGCTCGATATCGCCAAAAACGGTGTTCCGCGCGCCACGCGCACATTCGGGCAGCTAGTGGATCACTGGATCGAGCATGTTGCCAAGCCGAACAACCGATCTTGGCAGCTCCAGAAACGCCGCCTTGAGATCCATGTTCTGCCCAACTGGCGAGCCTCTGAGCTCGGCAGCCTTCGCCGTGGCGACGTGCGAGATCTTATCGACGGGATAGAAGGGGACGTAGCGCCCAACCGAGTGCTGTCCTTAGTCCGAACGCTGTTCCGCTATGCGGTGTCGAGAGACTGGATCGAAGCATCGCCGGCGGAAGCCATAGCAAAGCCGAAGCAGGAGGCGCCCCGCGAGCGCTTCCTCGACATGGACGAAGTGAAGCGAATTTACAGCGCTGCCGATCTGCTTGGGTACCCATTTGGCGGATTCATTCGGACGCTCTTTCTCACCGGCCAGAGGCGAACAGAAGTAGCGTCCATGCAGTGGAGCGATCTGGACCTAGTAGAGGGCCGCTGGGTCATGCGCGCGGCCGACACGAAGTCTGCCCGGGGGCACCTGGTACCCTTGTCGCCGCAAGCCATTGCTATTCTAGCGGCTGCACCGCGCCTCGGTAAGTACGTCTGGACGAATGACGGCAAGTCGCACATCTCGGGATATGCCAAGGCCAAAACGCGCTTAGATGCCTTCCTTGAGGCGCAGGGTGTGAAATTGAGTTCTTGGCGCCTGCACGACATCAGGCGCACCGTGGCGACCCACACGGTGCGCCTCGGCGTGACTGAGACAATCGTGGGGCGGGTGCTTAATCATGCTCCTCAAGGCGTTACAGCTCGAACGTATGCGCTTCACTCCTATGAGCCGGAAAAGCGAAGCGCTCTCGACCGCTGGGCAGCAGAGATCGACCGGGTCGTTGCTGGGCGGACTGAGGACAAAGTGGTCGTCCTCCGTGGATCCTGAAGACCTTTCCAGGAAAGCGCATTTTGAACTAATGCAAGATGCGTACGAAGCTCTCGGGCGAGGCGAAGTCGGTCCGCTGATAGCCTATCTTCGACATCCACTACCGATCGGCGAGTTCATGCAGGAGGAAATCGCGCGGCGGATCGAGGGTACAGCGCAAGGGCTGCTGTATCGGTTCGACTACAAAAAGACGCGGCCTGGTCCAGGAACCGAGATGGATGAAAGACTGAAGGAATTTAATAATTTGGCGCTGATCTCTTTTATTAAAGACAGAGTGGCCGCTGGAATGTCGAAAAAGAGGGCCGTCAGCGAGGCGATGGAAGAGTTCAAGATGGGCAGAACGGCAATTCTAGACGAGCTCGCGCGGGCAAAGTCCGGCTAATCTCGAGATTAGCCGGACGATATTCTTGATGACCCCGGCAATTTGATGCGTATTGTTCATGTCGCCCATCACGGAAAGGCGACATGCAATGCAACAGGAGCAGTTTCTCGCTGAGAAGTCGGTAGTCGAGCGCACCACGTTCTCCCGAGCCACGATCAACCGCAAGGTCGCAACCGGCGAGTTTCCTGCGCCAATCTGGATCAGCGCACGGCGCAAGGTCTGGAAGCAGTCTGACGTCGAAGCCTGGATGGCCGCGCAAGTGGCCTGCGGCGTAAATCGTGGCGTACGCAGTGCTTGAAGAACCGGTGCCTGCGCCGAATATCGAAGTGATCAAGGACTTCCTTGCGCGCGTTCTTCAAACGGACATCCATCTCGTGGCGATCGTTCCGGATGGAGGGGTTGAGGCTCGATGGTTTGGCGATGATGCACCTTCGGCGGCCTCGTGGGCCGCAGAACGCAATGGAGCAGGAAAAAACCTTTACTGGACCGTGAACTGCACGACCGTCGGCCTCCATGCCAAACCTTGTAAGCGTGACATCGAAGCGGCACGGTTCCTTCACTTGGATATCGACCCGCCCTTCGATCTCAACGAGGTGCTCGAAAAGCTTCAAACCTGTGGGTTTCCACCATCGTTCATTATTCACAGCGGTAACGGAGTACAGGCTTTTTGGCAGCTGGCCGAGCGGAGCAGCGATCAAGGCTTGATCGAGGATCTAAATGAACGCCTAGCTCGAGAGTTTAACGCGGATCGCTGCCACAACATCGATCGACTGATGCGGCTGCCGGGGAGCGTGAATTACCCGAACAAGAAGAAAAAGATGGAAGGTCGACGACCGCGATTGGCATTGCCCCTCATGGAGGACGCCGCGAGCATCTGGTCAGTTGAGGATCTTCAAATCTCAGTGCCTTCTGAGAGCCCCCTCCGCGCGGCAGGCGCGTCCCCAACAAGCGAAGCCGTCAGGCTGCTAACGCCGGATGACTTGAGACTAGATCAAAACTCGCCCCTTCGCATGCTTATCGAACAGCCGCCGGGACCAGACCGATCGGCGGATGAGCTTCGGCTTGTCTCCATCATGCGGAGGGCTGGATTCAGTCAGAACGAGGCGGCTGGCGTTCTGATGAACGACGCAAACGCAGTTGGCGAGCACTGCCGGACACAGAAGGACCCAGCACGGGCCATAAGGCGGATTATCGAGAAGGTTTACACTGACCGGCCGCTCATCCGGATCCGCGAGGGTGAACTCCACGCGAATGCAACAGAGGCCGAAGCAGCCCTGTTGATTGCGAACGCTCCGATTTACCGCCGTGGGGAGCAGCTCTTTATACCTGTCGTAGACCAACTGCCTGCAGCTAAAGGCCGGACGACGAACGTGGCGCGACTTAAGCAGGTCGATCGCGAAATGATGCGAGACTATCTGTCGCGTTCGGCGGACTGGGTGAAGTGGGACGGTCGATCACAAAAGGACGTACCGAAGGACCCGCCGCTGCCGGTCTGCGCTACTATTCTCTCGCGAGACGGTGAGTGGAAGCTACCTGCTCTGGCCGGCGTGATCACTACACCGACTCTGCGGCCAAACGGGTCAATCCTTTCTGCGGCCGGGTACGATTATGAAACGCGATTACTGTTGCAGAACCCTCCCATCCTTCCCGCTATCCCGGAGGCTCCCAGCGAGAGGGACGCAAAGAAGTGCCTGCAGCTATTGCTGGAACTGATTTCCGGGTTTCCATTCGTGGACGAAGCAAGCCGCGCGGTAGCTTTATCAATGCTAATCACGCCGATCGTTCGCGGGAGTATGCCGGTGTCACCGATGCATGTGGCTACGGCTCCAGTGGCAGGTTCCGGAAAGAGCTATCTAGTAGATCTGGCTTCGGCCCTTGCGACAGGGGAGAGGGCTCCAGTCTTAGCTGCAGGACGCACCGAAGAAGAGACAGAAAAGCGGCTCAGTTCGGCACTACTCGCAGCTCACCCCATCGTGTCCATTGACAATGTGAACGGCGAGTTGGGCGGCGACATGCTGTGTCAAATGATCGAGCGTCCACTCGTATCTGTGCGGCCACTAGGCAGCTCGAAGTTAGTGAAGATAGAAAGTCACGCAACTGTCTTTGCGACCGGCAACAATATCCGTCTTGTCGAGGATATGACCCGCCGTGCGATAACGTGCTCCCTAGATCCCAACATGGAGCGGCCCGAGCTACGCCAATTCAGAAGTGATCCCTTGGACGCGGTGCTCGCCGACCGCGGCCGCTATGTCGCGGCGGCTCTAACTATCGCGCGAGCTTACATCGTGGCCGGCTGCCCACGCGCGCTTCCCGCCTTGGCCTCATTCGAAGACTGGAGCCGGACTGTCCGGTCCGCTCTGGTCTGGCTAGGACAAGTTGATCCCGTCATCACCATGGAGGTGGCAAGGACAAATGACCCGAGCCGATCCACTCTCGAGGCAATCTTAGTCACCTGGTGTCATGCATTCGGTGCGGAAGGACTGCTCCTAAGCGAGGTCAAGGCTCGGCTCGAGAACTCCTTCAACGATAACCTGGTTGATCTCCGGCAAGCGCTTAGCGACCTTTCCCACGGGCCCAGCCACGGGTTGGTTGAAACGTTGGCGATTGGCAAGTTTCTGAGCAAGTATCAGGACCGGATCGTCAACGGCATGAAGATAGTTGCTCAGGTAGACCGCCATGCGAAGCAGAAGCGGTGGAGCGTGGTGCGGGTGTAGCGGGTTTCTGCGGGTGAGTTTTCAAGGTGTGGCGATAAAATGGCGGAAGGGCTAATGCCATTTTGAGGCGTTCGTTTCCGAACATACCCGCAATACCCCGCATCACCCGCAAATCGAGGGCCGAGCTGTAGGTAAAATTAGCATTTCGTTCGTTTATCGACCGTATCGGGAGCGGCTTTGCTCGCAAGCCGCGATCCCATTTTTAAACATAAAAAAACTTACGACAGGCTGCCCGTCTGGAATTTTTCCAATCTGGCACAACCATCAGCGAATATCCCGGTGAATTGGGCAGGGGTATTTTGCTTACAGTACGCGCGTGCGCGCGCGCACGCGTTGAGACGTTGTGAGACAATCTTGCGCGCGCGCGCGCGAGGCACATCCCGATGCATCTTCTTCATTTCGGCTTCGCGCTTGGGAAGCTGGAGGATATTGCCACCATACGCGCGCGCGCGGTGGCCCTCTCTAGAAATTGCATGCAAACTTAGCGCCCTCATGGAGCAGTTCGCTATTTCGCTGATCCGGACGTCACCCTTCAGCACTTGAGAGCTTCATTGGCCGAACGGTTTTGCTTGCCCGATCCGCGAACGGGAAGAATTTGGTCATCAGGAGGCCGAAATCTAAGAGCTCTAGCGAAGACCCGAAGCGTCAGTTCTCCGCCAAGTTTGGCACCATCATTGAGGTAGCGCGCCGCTTATGGGATGCGGTTCACTGCCATCCGAGGCCATCACCAAGTGCAAGAACGACATCAGCTCTTACGAGCTTGGCCGCTCGATCGGCGTCACCCAGAAGACCGCTTGGCACATGCTCCACCGCATCCGCTTGGCGATGCAGACCGGTTCCTTCTCCAAAATGACCGGAGAAGTTGAAGCCGACGAAACGTTTATCGGCGGCCTCGCCAAGAACATGCACAAGCACAAGCGCGAGAAAGCCATCACCGGCACTGGCGGCGCTGGCAAAACTGTTGTTATCGGCATCCTTCAGCGTTCGCGCGGTGAGAACCCGAGCCGCATTCGCGCTGGTGTAATCGCAAACCCTGCCGTCCTTTTCTGCACGGCGCCATCCGCCATACAGTCGCCGCAGGATCAACCGTCTATACCGATGCCCACAATGCCTATCGGGGCCTCACCGGCTACACTCACCAAATGGTCGATCACGCGGTTGAATACGTGAGCGGACGCATTCACACGAACGGCATTGAATGCTTCTGGAGCCTCCTAAAGCGCGGCCTGAAGGGCACTTACATCAGTGTCGAACCGTTCCACCTTGGTCGCTATGTTGACGAGCAAGTGTTCCGCTTCAACGAGCGCAAAGGCTCTGACAGTGACCGTCCACCGCTCTTCGCGGCATCCTCGGGCGCAAGCTCACCTACAAGGAGTTAACCAGCAATGGAGCCATCGCCAGCGCCGCATGAAAGCCCCGCCAAGGCCGCGGACAAAAAGACAGAGCCCGGATCACTGTCACGTTTCAAAGCGCTGGCAGCGAAGCTCTTCGATGTGGATCGGACGGCGTTTCAGGAAGCACTTCGAAAAGACGAAGAAGAGCGCCGCGCAAAATGTGGACGGTGACGCTCTATCGCGGGCGCTGGATCTGGAAGCGGAGAAAAGCTCGCCGCTAGCGTCAGGCTCCATCTACTCATCAGGGATCCCTAGCCGCCGCTTCTGGCGCTTAATGAAGTCGGCAAGGGCGTCGAGCAGGTCAACGTTCATTTCGCCGTTCGCCACGAGCTTTAGGTAACTCGCGCTTCCAACTTCTTCACTAAATACGACGCGTTCGCCTTCCATGACCTGATAGCCTCCATGCTGTTGCACCACCGGAGCCGGCGGCGGCGGAGGTGGCACGGTGGCGCCACCTTCCTCTAGCATTGATTCTGCGTCGTTTTGTTCGGCCTCTCCATGACTTTCGCTTACTCCCGCATCCTCCAGAAAGCGGTTAGTTTCCATAAAGCTCTTTATCGCAGGCCCGATCGCCACATCGGCAAAGCCCTGCTGGATCAAATATGACCGAATGACGTTCTCGGACGGGATTCCATCTGGAAACCGTTCGTACAGTTGTCTAAACAGTCGTGGTGAATGCCCGGCGCGCCGAAGCGCCTCAAGCTTTTCTTGCGGAGAGATACCGTGCAAAATGCTTACCGCAGTCGGCGTGACCTTCAAGTCCCCCTTACCCGCCCGACCGACAAGATCGAACTGAGCCAACGCTGCAAGGAGCATCAGCGACCGTCCGGTAAGACCGGAGTAACCCATGTCCTTCGCTGCGGACTCACGATCAATTACATTCGTTCGGCTTTTGGAATGAATTAGCCTAACAAGATCAATGGCTTGGCTAAGGGGGACACCTGGGTATCCCGGGCTTCGCATTCTTGACATACCGTTTACCTCGCTTTCTAAACCGCCGTATGGCAGAAAGTGCGGATTGCGGCAACTGGCAAACGACGTTCCAGCGCAATCGCTGTACGCGCGGTAAAAACAGTTTGACGGCTTCGTCTCGGCAATTTACCACGATGAACGCTGAGTCCTCGCACGTGGACCAGCGCCAAGGAGGAAGGCCGATGTGATAAAGGAACGGCTCGCGGGCAACGATAGCCCCTAAACGGAAGAGGCCGACCAAAGGCCGGCCTCCCGTGGCTTCAATCAGGGCGCTAGGCGCCGCGATCTCGACCGCTCTGCAAGCACCGGAATCGCACGTCGAGCGCCCAAATTCAAGGAGAAACGCTATGCGTTTCGTCCGTGGGCATGTTCGGATTCGGCGCTGTCGCGTCGTTTACGTCCGTCCGCATTATCGCCGCCGCCGCTAATCTAGCGGCCTGAGCCGCCCGTTCGCGGGCATTGGCATCAACCACTGGGGGGTCGCCTCGGCGACCCCGCCTTTCTAAATGCGGCGCGAATGGCTTCATCTCCTCTTTTCCCGGAACGTCTACGTCATCCGCGCTTCATTGAGGGGAAGGCGAAGCAGGTTGATCACGCGCTCGGCTTCACCGATCGTACCGGGCAGGTGAAAGGCAACGCAGCACTGCGTGACGATCTGCACAGAATTATTTACGCTATCGGCAAGGGAAATCGCTTGCCTGAGCGGTGCTATCGTCGGGCTATCGACAGAAATGACGACGAGATGCTGCAGACATACGGCATCAACCACGTCCACCTTGGGAAAGCTGGCTCGGACGTCCTTCTGTTCTATGTAGAGTACAATGACTTCGTGCTGCTTCTAGAGATCGATCGGCATAGAGACCACTTCAAACCGCCAGTGGCGGAGGTCTTGAACCGCCTCCATAACACTGGTCTCCAATTGGCGGATGACAAGGCCCAGGCTCTCAAAAGCGCGCGGAACGCTGCCCTTCGTCGCCTATTGTTTCAGAAGAAGCCGCGCTGACTAGCGGCCCAACAGGCGCCGATCAATTTCCTCTGGAGACATGTCGGCAAGGTTGACGCCGCTACGACCCGAGGCGGCAAGACGAAGGCGCCGCACCGTATCCTCATCAAGGCCCGGCGTCGGTGTTTCAACGCGCCCTTTGGAGCGCTCAAGCAGGTTGGCGGCGTGGGTCATGTTTTGTCTCACTGAGAGCATCATATGCCCCTAGTCGGATTAACAATCAAGAAACACGACGGGCCGACCTGTCGCGGGTATCCATCAACAGAGGGCGCCTCAAGCAGATCTACGCTGTTCGCGAGGCGTTCCGGAGTTACTGAGTCAAGTATGTTAGTGCCCTAATTAGCGTGAAGCAGGCTCGCCATGCGATTCTTTGTGGGCTCAACGGGTTTCGACTTGTCGCAATTTCGCCTTAGAGGTGGTCCGGGTGGCTCTAAACCGCTCGTTTTCGATACAGCTCAGGGGCGTGTATCGAAAAGTAGCTTGACCGGTGTTCAGATACAGAACTAGTTTCAAGCTACCATTCCGATACAGGAGAGTGATCGTGGCTCGTACCTTTGCCTACTGCCGCGTCAGCACGGTTGATCAAACGATTCAGAACCAGGTGCGGGAGATCCAGGCTGCCGGCTTCTATGTCGAACCGAAGCGAGTGACGTCGGAGACCGTGTCCGGCTCGACGCCCGCAAGGGAGCGGAAGGAGTTTGCGCGCCTATTGGACCGGCTGGAAGCAGGTGACGTGCTGGTTGTGACGAAACTGGATCGTCTCGGTCGCAACGCCATGGATGTGCGCTCTACTGTCGAGGCTTTAGCTGCTGATGGGGTGCGGGTTCATTGCCTCGCGCTTGGCGGCGTTGACCTCGCAAGTGCGGCTGGGAAAATGACCATGGGAGTCATCGCCGCTGTGGCGGAGTTTGAGCGTGATCTACTGATTGAACGGACACGCTCAGGCCTACAACGCGCCAAAGCTTCAGGGGCTCTTCTTGGGCGCCCTTCCGCCTTGTCTCACGATCAGCAGGCTGAGGTGCGGCAACGGAGACTTGCAGGAGCGTCGTTAGGTGTTCTTGCGAAGGAGTATGGTGTCTCGCGTGCGGCAATCCAGCGAGTGGAGAGGCGGAGCTCTGGGGCCACTTAAGACGCGTTGAAAAGTGGAATGCCCGCCATGCGCGTCAGCTTGGCGTCGTCTTGCTCCCGCTCGACTGGGAGACCCACGCACGCCCGGGGCTTCGCGGCAGGGGCCAGGGGATAATTACCGAGGACGTGCTCGTACACGCCGACATCCTCATCGGCATCTTC
>JAESFL010000332.1_pt1 | contig 38072 bp, 38 predicted proteins | sample 9269401 | NCBI WGS metagenome assembly JAESFL01 (sample SAMN14506025, study PRJNA617098) | algae metagenome | isolation source: Gloeocapsa sp. UFS-A4-WI-NPMV-4B04 and co-occurring heterotrophs from desert... | place: USA: Utah | collected 2006-10-01 | reverse complement strand
CCGGATTTCGGCCGGCGGCGCGAGGACAAGGCGTAAGCGGTCACACTGTCATCCCCGGCGCACGAAGTGCGGAAAGGGGATCCATAGCAGGGCGCTTGTGGGTGGATTCCCTTCCCCTCCGCTACGCTCCGGCCGGGAATGACACTCTCGCGTCATGGCCGGGCCTGTCCCGGCCATCCCGATCAGAGAAGCGCAGAGCTTCGAAGAGTCGAGATCACCGGCACAAGGCCGGTAATGACGTGAGGAAAAGCCATCAATAAAGCGGCTGCAGCCTCACGTTGGGGATCACGAACGGCCCCATGGCGAGCAAGCCGTTTTCGAGGCGTAAGGGCGGCAGGGAGGCGAGCTGCGGCTTGGCGTTCGGCTGGGCCGCATTGGCGCGCGGCCCCTGTCCCAGCAGCATGCCCAGGAGATTGCCGCCGAGGCGTCCGCCGGTGAGGTTGCCGAGAAGCCCGTCGAGCCCGGCCGCCGCCACGTTGAGCTGGCCCGCCGGCCGGTGCTGCTCGTCAAGCCGCAACTCGCCCTTGGTCTCGATCTGGCGCGTCCCCTTGGTGGCTGCCAGCATCAGAATGTCGAGCTTGCCGCCGGCTTTGCGCCAGAGCTCCATCTCCTCCGCAATGGTGCCACCTTTGAAGCCGTCGGCCTGGGTGACCGTCACGTCCGCGTTCAGGTTCGTCGCCTCCGCGCCGCCGATGAGCGCATCGAGAAGCGGAATACGCGCCTCCGTCACGGAGGCCGCCACATCGCGCGCCTGATCGGCACTCCGCGATGGGTTGGGCCGCACATGCAGCTCCAGACGCTTGCCCGACCCGGTCAGCTCGCCGGCCGGCAGGCCCGTGACGGTCACCTTCGGTGTATTGGCGGCGACGGATACGCGCTGCACGCCTGTGGGCGAGGCGTTGATGCTGGCCTGCAGCAGGTCCCAGCTGCCCTGCACCGTCACGGTGCCGTCCGTCACGCGCAAGGGGCCGGCCACCTCGGTGATGATGCGGCGGGGCTGGTAGACCTGCGCCACGGCCTCGGTGCGCCCGAAGGAAGCGGAGACGGCGCCGCGCTTCAGGTCGAGCGCGTTGCAGATCACCTCGATGCGGAACGGGTAGCCGGCGATCCTGCGGTCCGTACAGGTCCATTCCCGCCCGGCCCTCGCCTCCGCGGCGACCCAGCCGTCGAGCGCCTCCGCCGTGCGGTTGCGGATCACGAACCAGGCGATGCTCCAGGCAATGGCGAGGAGAAGCAGCAGGACGAAGGGCGCGTAAAGCCAGAAACGGCTGCGGCGAACATGCCCTGCGGGAGCGGCCTGATCCATGCGTGATCTCCTGTTGTGCTGGTGCGTGGTAGCTGATAGCGGCGGAAGCAGGCAAGGTTCGGGCGGGGTGACATGAAGGACCTCACGGAGGATTTATGGGTGTTCGGCTACGGCTCGCTCATGTGGCGGCCGGGCTTTCCCTTTCTCGAGCGCGTGCACGCCCATCTTTACGGCTATCACCGCTCGCTCTGCGTCTTCTCCCATGTCCATCGCGGAACCCCTGAACATCCGGGTCTGGTGCTCGGCCTCGACCGGGGCGGGCGCTGCCATGGCGTCGCCTTCCGGGTTGCGCCGGAGGAGGCGGAGGCCACGATCCAGTACCTGCGCGAGCGCGAGCAGGTCACCGCCGTCTATCTGGAGCGCCACCTGCCGGTGCGGCTCGCCGACGGCCGCCGGGTCCGCGCCCTGGCTTATGTGGTCGACCGCTATCACGGGCAATATGCGGGGCGCCTGTCTTTCGAGGATGTGTTGAGGCACGTGCGACAGGGCCAGGGGGTCTCCGGGCGCAACCCGGATTACGTGCGCAACACCTACGATCACCTCATCGGCATGAGCGTGGTCGACCCATTGCTGCACAAGATCGTGGCTGCGCTCGATCAGGAGGCCTGAGTCTCGTCCTCGCGCAGATCCTCGAAGATCGCGCGGCGATCCTCGTCAGTTGCGGCAAGCCGGTGGATGTGCAGCTCGGTGGCGCCCAGCTCTTGGACCCTCGCCAGCCAGCGCATCCGGGTGTGCTCGGAAGGCTCGGACGCCGCCATGGCGGCGTCGATGACCGTGCCCGTCCCCTCCCGGTCCCGCCTGACGGCCAGGATCACGGCGTCCATGACGTCGAGCAGTTCCGATTCGGTGAGGGGATGAACGCCGACGATGTAGCGGCGGCCCGAACGGCCGCGCCAGGAACTCAAGGTGGAAGAGGAGCGAAGCCCTGCGGTCGCCCGTAGCCGTTCCTCGCGCACACCAGCCCTCCGCATTCGGTCGTTGCGGAGATCCCGCATGGCCGCGTTCCAGGATATGGTTCGTTTGTTCGCCATATGTTCTTATATGTAAGAACGGCTAAGTGAGTCGTCAAGGTTGCTGAAAGCTTGGCAGGGCTTGAGTTTGCGGGTTTTTGAGCCCGAGGCTGAGAGTATTCATGCCGTCCACGGGATCACCGGCTTCGTGCCGGTGATCCCGATGTGAGGGGCTCGGCGCTTATCGTGATCGGGATGGCCGGGACAAGCCCGGCCATGACGCTGAGTAGGCCCTGTCACGCCTTCGACAGCGACGCTTCCGAGGCTGTCGCAGGACCGAGGCCGAGTTCCCTTCGGCCCTCCTCATAGAGGCGGTCTGAGGCTGTCTCGATCTCCGCCTGCACCCGCTGGAAGAATTCGTCGCGCGGCAGCCCCGCCGGGATAGGGTCGAGCACCTCGATCCGCACCGTGCCGGGCCGGCGGATGAACTGGCGCCGCGGCCAGAAGAGACCGGCGTTCAGGGCGATGGGAATGCAGGGGAAGCCGAGGTTTTGGTAGAGATGCGCCACGCCGTACTTGTAGGCCGGCGGCGCGCCCGGCGGACGGCGGGTTCCCTCAGGGAAGATGATAATCTGGCGTCCATGCTCGGCTTCTTCCTTCGCCCGTTGGGTCATCTGCACCAGGGCAAGCGAGCCGGCCTTGCGGTTCACCGGCACGCACTGGGCCTTGGCCAAGTGCCAGCCAAAGATGGGAATCCACATCAGCTCCCGCTTCAGGATGTAGGTCGGATCGTCCAGGATCGTCACGATGGTGAAGGTCTCGAGGAACGACTGGTGCTTGGCCGCCACCAGCGCCCCGCCCGGCGGAATCTTCTCCCGGCCGGTGATCTCGACCTTGATGCCGGCGATGACCCGTAGAAGCCAGAGCGACGTGCGGCCCCAGAGCTTGACCATCTCCATGAAGGTCCGGCGCGGCACCAGGAGGCCCGGGATCAGCAGGAACAGCCACAGGACCAGGTTGGCGTAGAAGGCGACGTTGAACAGCAGGGAGCGGAGGATCAGCATGGCATCGCAAAATGGAAAAAGCGGAGCAGCATGCTCCGCAATTACATCCACCTTAGAGGGTTTTCGTCAGCTTCTCTAGCGCCAGAGTGGTTCCGCGATCAGCTGCCGCTTGACCGGGGAGCCGCCGCTGATGAGGTGGGCCACAGAGGAGCGCTCCGGGTCGTCTTCGAGATGGGTGCGCACCCAGACCGCCAGGAACTTCAGGTACTCGGTGAAGATCACCCGGGCCACTGCCGGATTGTGCCACCAATCGTGCGGATCGATGGTTGCCGCTACCGGATAGGGAATCTTCTGGAGGTTCGGCAAGGCGTGGTCGAGCTCCACGAGGGTGCGCGGCATGTGGTAGTTCGAGGTCACCACGATAATGGCGTCGAAGCTGTTCTTCTCGGCCCAGCGCCGCGTCTCGATGGCGTTGCCGATGGTGTTGCGGGCCCGGTAATCGAGATCCACGCAGCAATCGAACAGGCGCCGCTGGCCGGGATTGAGCCGGGCGATCTGGTCGCGGCTGGTGTTCTCGTTGACGCCCGAGATCAGGAGCCTCTTGGCATAGCCCTTTGCCAGTAGATCGATGGCGTCGCCGATGCGCTGGGCGCCGCCGGTGAGCGCGACGATGCCATCCGCCCGGGTTTCCGGGCGCTGCTCGGAGCGGTCGATGCTGTAGACGAAGCCCAAAAAGCCCAGGAAACCGACGATCATGGCAATCGTCGCGGCCCAGAAGCCCAAGCCGAAGATGCGCCTGATCCATGAGCGTCGTGCGGGAGCCCTAGGCGAATCCGGCATCGTCCAGCCCCAGCCGACGGCTTCCGTGGTGTCCATGGCGCCCGGCGCACCCAAACTCTGTGTTCGCGAGGTCATCCTGGACGAGGATAATGGAGATTGCGGCAATGGAGAGGCGGCCTGCTCTTTCTCTGTTAACTCTCACCATCAACCATTTTCGTTAAGAAAGCGTCTCACGGTGAGCCGCGACACGATGCCCGTGATCACACCCACGAAGAGGGCGATCAGGACCACGATCGCATAGCCCCGCCAGCCGATGGTGAAGGCGCCGAACAGGGCCTCGATCTGGTCGCCCGTGGGGCTCGCCCGCCAGGAGCGGGTCACGAGCCCCAGGAGGAGGGTCAGGACCATGGCGCCGCCCGCCCCGATGGCGCTGCCGCGCAGACCCAGGCGGAAAAAGCGGCGCTGGAACTCCTTGGCGATGAAGTCGTCGTTCGCGCCCACGAAATGCAGCACCTCCACCACCTCCCGGTTGCTCGCCATGGCGCCGCGGGTGGCGAAGATGACGGCGAGCGCCGCGGCGATCAGCACCAGGCTGACCAGGAACACGCCCACGCCGATGATGGTGTTGGCCATGGTGGAGAGCCGCGAGACCCAGAGGGCATGGTCGTCGAGCGTCGCACCCGGCACATCCCGCTGCAGGGCTTGCCGCAAGGCGCTGAAATCCGGCTTCGCGCCCTCCCGGATCTTGATCACGATCAGACGCGGCACCGGCAGGTCGTTGAAATCGAGGCCGGTCCCGAGCCACGGCTCGAGCAGGCGCTCGGATTCCTCCCGGGTGAAGGCCTGGGCGGCCTCGACGCCCGGCGCCTGACGGGCCAGCGCCACCGCGCGCTCCACATCTTGGTCGATGGAGCGCTGGGCATTGGGCCGGATCTGGATGGTGACTTCCCGGGCGATCTCCGAGCGCCACTGGGCGGAGGAGGCCGCCACGAGTTCCGCGCCGCCGGCGCACAGGGCCGCCAGGAAGGTGAGGATCGCGATCACGGCCGCGAGCGCCTGGCCGCCGGCCGAATCCACCGGCACGAGAGGCGCGTTCCGGCTCAACGACGCGGGCAGGGGGCGCTTCTGACCATCGGGGGCCGCGGCGGCCTTCTTCAGGCGCGGTTGCGGGGGGGCGTTCATCTTAGCTCACTCGTCGATATGCAGCCGGCCGTCGCCGAGCACGAGGCGGCGCACGTCGAGCTGATCCATGAGGCTGAAGTCGTGGGTGGCGATGATGACCGAGGTTCCGAGCCGGTTGAGTTCGATGAAGAGGCGGAGCAGGCGGCGGGCCAGCGACGGATCAACGTTGCCGGTGGGCTCGTCGGCGAGCAGCAGGTCGGGGCGCACGATCAGCGCGCGGGCGATCGCCGCGCGCTGCTTCTCGCCGCCCGAGAGCACCGGCGGCAGCATGTGCATGCGGTCGCCCAAGCCCACCCAGCGCAGAAGCTCGACGACCTCGGCCCGGTAGCTCGCCTCCTCCTTGCCCTGCACGCGCAGGGGTAGGGCCACGTTCTCATAGGTCGTCAGGTGGTCGAGCAGGCGGAAATCCTGAAACACCACGCCCATGCGGCGGCGCAAGGACGTCAGCTCGTCCTTCGAGATCCGGGAGACGTCCTCGCCGAACATCGAGATCAGGCCGCGGGTCGGCTTCACCGAGAGCAGGATGAGGCGCAGCAGCGTCGTCTTGCCGGCGCCGGACGGGCCGGTGAGGAACTGGAAGGAATTGGGCTCGATGGAGAAGGTCAGGTCGCGCAGAACCTCGGGCCCCATGCCGTAGCGCACGCCCACATTCTCGAAATGCACCACCGGCGGCGCGCCTTCATCGTAGTGATAATCGTCGTGATCGAGCGCTTTCACACGTATCCGAGCCATCCTTGAAGGGAAGAAATGCGGCGATTCGCTTCCTTATCGCCCCGTTATGGTTAGCAAGCCATAAACTTGCGGACCCACGACGGAAAGCGGACCTCTCGCGGGACATTGCCGCAGGACGCCGAGCAATGACACTCCCTCGTCATCACCGGCCTTGTGCCGGTGATCTCGCTTCTGAGAAGCGCGGCGCCCTTCTGATCGGGATAGCCGGGACGAGCCCGGCCATGACGTGGAGGGTGTCATCCCCGGCGAGCGTTAGCGAGGGAAGGGGATCCACTCACACGCTCAGCGCTATGGATTCCCTTCCCCTCCGCTACGCTTCGGCCGGGAATGACAATGGAACCGCTCTATCGGCCAAAATGCGATGAACTCGTTTGACATCCCGAACCAAGCATGGTCGTGAAGGGGCGGCTTCGAGAGCCCGTATTTCTTTTCTGGACGATCATGATGAGCAATGCCCACCGCATCCGGGTTCTTTTCGACGAGGACACCATCGCCAAGCGCAACGAGGCGCTGGCCCAGGAGATCGCGGCCGCCAAGCCCGAAAACCTGCTCGTGGTGGCGGTGCTTAAGGGCAGCTTCATGTTCGCCGCCGACCTGATCCGCGCCCTGCACCGGACCGGGCTCACGCCCCAGGTCGAGTTCGTGCACCTGTCGAGCTATCTGGACGGAACGGTCTCCACCGGCAACGTCACCATCCTGCGCGACATCGAGAGCGACGTGCGCGGGCGCGACGTGCTGCTCGTGGACGACATTCTGGAGTCGGGCCGCACCGTCACCTTCGCCAAGGACCTGATCATGGCCCGCGGCGCCAAGAGCGTGAAGACCGCCGTGCTGCTGGAAAAGCCCGGTAAGCGCGCCGTGCAGATCCACCCGGATTATGTGGGCTTCACCTGCCCGGACGTGTTCGTGATCGGCTACGGCATGGACGTGGCCCATTCCTACCGGCAGCTGCCTTACGTCGGCGTCCTCGATCACCACGACAAGGACCCGGACCTGTTCGACAAGCCGGGTGCGTGATCAGCTGTTGAGCCGCCAGATCGTCCCGTTGAGCAGGGTCGCATAAGCGACCCAGGCCAGATACGGCACGAGCAGCAGGGCCGCTGTGCGGTCGAGCCTCCAGAAGGTGCGGATCGTGGCAAGGATCGCCACGACCAGGGCCACGATCACCACGAGCCCTGCCGCCGGGCTCCGGCCTCCGAAAAAGGCGAAGGACCACGTCCCGTTCAAGATCAGCTGCACGAAGAACGCGACGATCGCAGCCCTGCGGCCGGGCCGGTTCTCCGGCAGGGAGAGAATACGCCAGAGCGCATAGGCCATCATCGCGTAGAGGATCGTCCAGGCGACCGGGAAGGCCCAGTTCGGCGGCGTGAAGCCCGGCTTCTGCAGGCCCGCATACCAGGCCGGGATGTTCGGCTGCGTGATCAGGCTGGCCGACACCGCTACCGCGACCACCGGCAGCACGGCCACGAGAAAGCGCAGGAGCGGCGGCATCGCATGGCTGCCCGGCGCAGTTTGGTCTGTATGCATTCCCCAAATCCCTTTAAAGGCAGCGTGTCTGTTCCCCGTGACGCAACCTGTCACGCTCTCCGGAGGTTACCAATGCCGTCATCGCGTTCCCGGTGGTCGAAGCGCAGTCTCACCGCGCAGGCCATGGGCCATGTGGACCCGATCACCAAGGCGGTCGTGCCGCCGATCCATGTGGCGACCACCTATATCCGCGATGAGGACAATGCCTATTCCTCAGGCTTCGTCTATGGCCGTCCGGACAATGCCACGATCCGCGAGGCGGAAGAAGTGCTGGCGATGCTGGAGGAGGCCGAAGCCGGCGCGCTGCTGTTCTCCTCCGGCATGGCGGCGGCCACCGCCGTGTTCCAGGCGCTCGATCCGGGCGACCACATCGTGGCGTCCAAGGTCATGTACTGGGCCCTGCGCAACTGGCTGATGACGGAGGCCGTGCGCTGGGGCCTCAAGGTCGATTTCGTCGAGACCGACAACCTCGATGCCCTGCGCGAGGCCGTGAAGCTAGGGCAGACCAAGCTGGTCTGGATCGAGACGCCGTCCAACCCGCTCTGGACCATCACCGACATCGCCGGCGCCGCCGAGATCGCGCATGCGGCCGGCGCGCGGCTTGCGGTCGATTCCACCACCGCCTCGCCGATCCACACCCGCCCGCTGAACCTTGGCGCCGACATCGTCATGCATGCGGCGACGAAAGTGCTGAACGGCCATTCCGACGTGGTGGCGGGCGCGCTCGCGGGCGCCAAGGCGGACGCGTTCTGGGCCCGCGTCGTCAACATCCGCAAGATGCAGGGCGCGATCCTCGGGCCGTTCGAGGCCTATCTCCTGATGCGCGGCATGCGCACGCTCCATGTGCGCACGGCAGCCCAGGCCAAGAGCGCGCTCGACCTCGCGCAGCGCTTCGCCGCCCATCCGAAAGTGGCCCGCGTGCTCTATCCCGGCCTGCCGCAGCATCCCGGCCACGACATCGCCGCCCGGCAGATGGAGAACGGCTTCGGCTACATGCTGTCGATCCAGGTCTCGGACGGCGAGGCCGCGGCGATCCGCACGGCCGCACGGGTCGGCCTGTGGAAGCGCGCCACGTCGCTCGGCGGCGTCGAGAGCCTGATCGAGCACCGCGCCTCCATCGAAGGGCCGGGCACCCCCTGCCCGCCGGATCTCCTGCGCCTGTCCACCGGCATCGAGGATGTGGAAGACCTTTATCGCGACCTCGACGAGGCCCTGCGGTCTTCGTGAATCGTCAGCCCTGGCGCGAGGTCCACATGCCTTGCGCCAGCGCCGCTCGCCTCGTTACGGCTTCGTGCGGGAGACGAAGAGCGCCAGTCCGACGAGCAGCAGCACCAGGAGGCTAAAAGCCGTGCGCAGGACGTTCCACCACGTCCATGGCCGGGCATAATCCGACCAGACACGCGCGGCCTCCGCGAGGCTCTCCGGCACGGTGACCTGAGCCAAGGCCTCGTTCATCGGAACATTGACGAGGAGCGTCGGCAGGAAAGCCCCCGTCCCATATACCAGTGCGGCCGCTGCCATGAGCCAAGCGGCCGTTCTTCGACCCAGAGAGGCAAAGAGCAGCGCCGTGATCAGCGCGGCCACGGGCGTGCCGAAGAAGGCGGGCGCGAAGGCCGCGTTGCGGATTGTCGCGTTGATCCCCTGCATGGCCACGATGGCATGACGCGGATCGATGATATCCAGCCCAACCATCACCGAGCAGGCATAAGCATAAAAGAAGCCGGCAATGCTCCCGGTCAGCCCCAGGGTCAAGGCTACAGAAAGAGCCGTCAGGGCCGGAAGAACAGGCAAGGAGGAAGGGGCATTCTCTTGGCTGAGCGTGAACATCAGGGTTGCTCCATTGAGTAGAGTACCAGACGGTACGCATGATGAGTACCGCATGGTACTCTGCTGATCAAGGTGCTATCAAAGGGTCTAATGGAGGATTGAGGCAGGGGGCAGCCGCGATGACGGACAAGCGAAGCATGATCATGGAGGCGGCCCTCAGGCTCCTGGAGCAGGGTGGCCTTCCAGCCGTGACGACGGCGGCGCTGGCCCGTGAGGCGAAATGCTCGAAGGAGACGCTCTACCTCCTGTTCAAGGACCGGGATGATATCTTAAGCGCCCTCGTGGCCGAGCAGTCCGCCCGCCTCAATGCGCTTCTGGAGGGCATCGAAGGAGGCGACCCGCTTGCCGCCCTTGTGGAGGCCGGGACACGTCTCCTCGATCTTCTAACCTCGGACGCTTCCCTGGCCATCAACCGCGCCGCAATGGGCGATCCGAGCGGCCAGCTCAGCCGCATCCTTATCGAAGGTGGACGCAATAAAACCGCTCCTCGGCTGATCCGCCTCCTGGAACAGGCGAGACGGGACGGCATCATGACTTTCGCGGACGGGCAGGAGGCCTTTCGGATCTTCTATGGGCTGTTGATCGGTGACCGGCAGATCACCGCCCTGCACCGCGTCGAGGGTGCCCGTCTCTCGGCGGATGAGCGCCGGGCCCTGGCCGAGCGCGCGGTTCGAGCGCTGACGGTGCTGTTCCCGCCGGAGCCAGTAGGGCGCATCCGGGTCCTGTGAGGCCATTCACCGTGATCGGATTTAGCCAGCTATATTGATTCCGTCACAAAACCTGTGCTTCTGTCGTGTAGAGGCGAATTCTGTTTCGCCACACAACAAGACCATAGGGAAGACCATGACCCAATCAATCACCCGCCGCCGCGTCCTGCAGACCGGCGTGGCCGCCGCCGCTCTCACCGGCCTGTCGCAGACCAGCTGGGCCGCCGGCCCAGTCGTGAAGCTCCGCATCCTGGAGACCACTGACCTTCACGTGAATGTCTTCCCTTACGACTACTACCGCGACGCGGCGGATGACACGGTGGGTCTCGCCCGAACCGCCACCGTGGTGAAGGGCGCCCGCGCCGAGGCCAAGAACACCATGCTGTTCGACAACGGCGACCTGATCCAGGGCTCGCCGCTCGGTGACTTCATCGCTTACCGCCGCGGCATGAAGGCCGGCGACGTGCATCCCATGGTCGCCGCCATGAACGAGTTGAACTACGATTGCGGCACGCTGGGCAATCACGAGTTCAATTACGGCCTCGAATTCCTGCAGAACGCCATGGGCACGGCCAAATTCCCGCTGGTCTGCGCCAATGTGCTGAAGGCCAACGGCGAGACCCTGCAGAAGCCCTGGATCGTGCTGGACCGCGAGTTCACCGACGAGGCCGGCGCCAAGCAGAAGATCAAGGTCGGCGTGATCGGCTTCGTGCCGCCGCAGATCGTCCAGTGGGACAAGTCGCACCTCGACGGCAAGGCCACCACGGTCGACATCGTGGACGCCGCCAACAAGCATGTGCCTGAGCTGAAGAAGGCCGGCGCCGACATCGTCGTGGCGCTCTGCCATTCCGGCATCGCCGGCGGCGAGCGGAAAGGCGGCGAGGAGAACGCGGCCCTGCATCTTGCCAAGGTCGACGGCATCGACGTGATCCTCACCGGCCACCAGCACTTCACGTTCCCGGGCGGCAAGGAATTCGCCAACATCCCCGGCGTCGATCCGCAGAAGGGCACGCTGCACGGCAAGCCCGCGGTCATGGCCGGCTTCTGGGGCAGCCATCTCGGCCTCGTCGACCTGGAACTGACCAAGGAGGGCAATGCCTGGAAGGTCGCGAACTTCCGCACCGAGGCGCGCCCGATCTACGACCGTGTCGACCGTAAAGTGGTGGCGAAGGTGGAATCCGACGCGGCCGTGATGGCAGCCGCCAAGGAAGGCCACGAGGCGACCCTGAAATACGTGCGCGAGCCCGTCGGCACGACCGCCGTTCCGATCCACTCCTACTTCTCGCTCGTGTCGGACGACGCCTCCGTGAAGCTCGTGACCGAGGCGCAGGCCTGGTACGTGGCCGACCAGCTCAAGGCCTCGGCCTTCAAGGACCTGCCGATCCTCTCCGCAGGCGCGCCCTTCAAGGCCGGCGGCCGCGGCGGTCCGAACTACTTCACGGAGATCAAGCCCGGTCCGCTCGCCATCAAGGACATGGCGGACATCTACATCTATCCCAACACGATCCGCGTGGTGAAGATCACCGGCGCCCAGGTGCGCGAGTGGCTCGAGCGTTCGGCCGGCATCTACAACCAGATCGACGTTGCCAAAGGCGGCGAGCAGGAACTCGTCAATCCGAAGTTCCCGGCCTACAACTTCGACGTCATCGCCGGCGTGCAGTACAAGATCGACCCGACTCAAGCCTCGCGTTACGACGACAACGGCAAGGTCGTGAATGCCGATGCGCGCCGCATCAAGGACCTGACCTATAACGGCAAGCCCGTGACGGACGACCAGCAGTTCCTGGTGGTGACGAACAACTACCGCGCGGGCGGCGGCGGCAACTTCCCCGGAGCGGATGGCACCACCATCGTGTTCGAGGCGCCGGACCTGACGCGCGATGCGATCATGCGCTTCATCGTCGAGAAGAAGGAAGTGGCCCCGAAGGCCGACGGCTCCTGGTCGCTCGCGGTTCCGGCCGGCGTGACCATGACCTTCACCACCGGCCCGAACGCCGCCAATTATCAGCCGGCCGGCATCAAGGTCGAGAAGATGGGCGACGCGCCGGAAGGCTTCGTGAAGTACAAGATCGTGAGCTGATTTTTCCCTTCAGCGGTATGCGGTACGGCCGGGCTCACGCCCGGCCGTTTGCGTTTGTGGCGAAACGGCTTGCCTGAACCTGTCAGGCTTTCAGCCGTTGGGTTCTCGATCCTCATGACCGGAGAGCCCCGTGGGACAGATCACCTTCGATGGCCGTGGCCCCTATGACCTGCCCGACGCCACCCATGCCGATGCGCGGAGGGACGGCGACGGGTTCATGCTCTCGTTCCGCATGTGGAAATCCGAGAACGAGTGGACCCTGGTGCGCATTCACGTGAGCGGCGAGGAGGCTCAAAAGCTCGTGCGCCAGATCGGGGACGAGCGGGTGAGAACGGATGGCTCGACCATCATCTGAATCCGCGAGGCCGCCGCAGGTATCCTCGACATGAACCACACTTACAAATGACGCATTGGCCCTGTATGGTTCATCCATCAGCGATTCCTTAGTCGGCCGCTGCCCTTTTGGGCGCATGGTGCGTCTCGAAGCTTCCAGGCTTTGGAGCACAAACCATGCCCGTCGATCTCCCCCCGCAGAAGAAGCTCGCCCAGACCGTTCCGGCCTCGTGGAACCTGGTCTTCGATCGGTCCCTCAACTGGCTCGCCGTGGCTGTCGGTCTCGGCCTCTGCTTCTGGATCACAACGCTGGGCGTGTGAAGGGGAGCCTGCTCTTGGAACCGGACCGCGACAGCAGATATCCCTGGCTCAGCCTCATCGGCATTGCAGCTATCGGCCTGTTTGGGCTCGTCCTGATGGTGATCCTGACGCCTTAGAGCATCGTGCGGCCCCATGGGTCCGGCCCACGCGATGCTCTCACTCATGAAGAAAGCATCGGATTGATCCCAAAAGTGCAAATCCGCTTTTGGGTCCGATGCTTTAACGAACTGCCCGGTCAGGGCAGGGCGATCACGTCGTTCAGGTGCTCGGGCTTCGGCTCCCTGCCGAGGCGGCGGCGTTTGGCCAGGATGATCGTGCCGTTGAGCTCGCCGCCGAACAGGAAGATGGCGGAAAGCGTGTAGAGAAAGATCAGCGCCACCATGGCGGTGGCAAGGCCCCCATAGGTGGACGCGTAGGCTCCCGGATAGAACTCGAGATACCAGCTGAAGGCAAAGCCGCCGAGAAGCCACAGAGCGAGGGTCACGCCCACCCCCGGCAGCACCGCGCGAAAGCTGCGCCGCCCCGACGGGACGAGCTTGTAGGCGAGCAGAAGCCCGACCACGATCACGATGGTGGCGACGCCGATCCGCAGGAACGCGATCAACCCGTCGAAGGGCTGCAGCGCCGGCACCCAGGACAGCACGAACCGCCACAGAAAAGGGCCGAGCACCACGAGCAGCGCCAGCGCGAGCAGCATGAGGGCGCCGGCGATCACGAAAGCGATGGATTCGAGCCGCGTCAGCCACCAGGCGCGGGTTTCGCGCACCCCGTAGGCACGGTTGAGTCCGACGCGCAGGCTCTCGACGCCGCTCGATGCGAAATAAAGCGCAAGCACGAGGCCGAGAGTCACCACATCGCTGCGCTTCACCGAGAGAATATTATGCACCTCGCCCGCGATGGGACCGGCGATTTCCCTGGGCCAGGCCTCCAGGATGATGTCCGCCACTTCATCGGCCAGCGTCCCGGTGCCGAACAGGCTCGCCAACGCCGTGACCAGGATGAGGAACGGGAACATCGAGGTCAGCACCGAGAGGGCGATATGGCTCGCGATCGCCCAGGCATCGTGCAGCACGAAGCGGGTGGACGCGATGGCGACGAGTTCGAGCCAGAGGCGAAGGCGGTTCAACAGCGGGGTCTCCAGGAGGCTGGAGATGGTGCGGCAGGGGTCAAGGGCAAGGAAACAGGGCCTGATAGAGCGGCCGGATGAGGCCGGAAATCAACATGACGCTTCTCCCTCTCCCGCCCGGGAGAGGGGATGCCGCGGCGAAGATAAGGTTTCGCGCATCGACAAACGCTGACGCTAGGGCCTACAAGGCCATTCCTTCTCGTTTCCATCCTGTCCCGCCATGAGCCCGACCCTCTTCGCCCGCCTCGCGCCGCCGCTCTTCGTGCTCATCTGGGCCACGGGCTTCGTCGTGGCGCGACTCGTGGCGCCCTATGCCGAGCCGCTGACATTCCTGTTCGTGCGCTACGTGCTCGCGACCCTGGTGCTGGCCGGCATCGTCGTGATGGCGCGGGTGTCATGGCCGCGCCGTTGGAGCGACTGGCGCAACAGCATGATCGCCGGCGTTCTCCTGCACGGGTTCTATCTCGGAGGCGTGTTCTGGGCCGTCAAGCACGGGCTGCCGGCCGGCATCTCCGCCCTGGTGGCCGGTCTGCAGCCGCTCGCCACAGGCCTGCTCGCCGGCCCCCTGCTGGGCGAGCGGGTGTCGCCGCGTCGCTGGGCCGGGATCGGCATCGGCTTCATGGGCGCAGCCCTCGTGGTGGCCCCGAAGCTCGGTGATGGCGGCGTGCCGCCCCTGGCGCTCTTCATCTGCGTGCTCGGCATGCTGTCCATCACCTTCGGGACGATCTGGCAGAAGCGCACCGGCAGCACCCTCGACCTGCGGGTCAATGCTACCATCCAGTATATCGGGGCAGCCATCGTCACCCTGCCGCTGATCCTGCTGCTGGAAAAAGGCCACATGGAGCTTGCGCTGCCGCTCCTCGGCGCGCTCGCCTGGGCGGTGTTCGGCCTATCCATCGGGGCCATCGGGCTGCTGCTCTTCCTGATTCGGCAGGGCGCTGTGGTGGGCGTGGCGACGCTGCTCTATCTCGTGCCGCCGGTTGCAGCGCTGATGGCGTTTGCTCTCTTCGGCGAAACCCTGAGCCCGATCCAGCTCGCCGGCATGGCCCTCGCGGCCGCAGGCGTAGCGGTGGCAAGCCGCAGCTGAGCACAAGCAAAACACCCCAGGCGAGTGGGCCTGGGGCGCTGCGGATGCGCGAGACCTACTTCGTGATCTTCACGGAAACTGGATCGCTGGCGGGAAAGGTCTCTTCCACGCCCTCATCGAGCAGCTCTTCCTGGTGCTTCTTGTTCTCCGTCTGCTTGTCGTCGTCGCGCTTGGTGTTGTCCTGCTCGGATGTCTCACTGCGTTTCTGATCCGTCATGGCTATCTCCCTTGTCGGATTGCTCGTTTCTGTCATGGAGACAACGCTTGACGCCAAGCTCCGATCCTCCATTCGCTCAAATGAAAACGGCGCCTTGCGGCGCCGTTTTTTGACATTTGCGATGGTCAGCGCGGCTGGCCCTGCTGCTGGTTGACGAAGTAGTCGAAGGGCAGCTCGGCGATGCGGAACCAGGTGAGCTCCTTGTCGCGGAAGGCGTTCCAGGAATCGAATACCTTCTTGAACTTGGCGTTGGAGGCCGCGAGCTCGCCATAGAGCTTGTAGGCTTCCTTGTAGCTCTGCTCCATTATGTCACGCGGGAAGGGGCGCAGCTGCACGCCCTGGCCCACGAGGCGGCGGATCGCGTCGGCGTTCTGCGCGTCGTACTTCGCCACGCACATGGCGTTGGCCTCGGCGCAGGCCGCCTCCAGGATCGCCTTGTAGTTGGCGGGCAGCTCGTTCCACTTGTTCATGTTCACGTAGAGCGAAGGCTGCGCGCCGCCTTCCCAGAAGCCCGGATAATAGTAGTACTGGGCCACCTTCACGAAGCCGAGCTTCTCGTCGTCGTGCGGTCCGGAGAACTCCACCGCGTCGAGGGTGCCGCGCTCCAGGGCCGGGTAGATGTCGCCGGCGGCAAGCACCTGGGGCACGACGCCGAGCTTCTGCATGATCTGGCCGCCCATGCCGGCGATGCGCATCTTGAGACCGTTCAGGTCCGCGATCGACTTGATCTCCTTGCGGAACCATCCGCCCATCTGCGCGCCGGTCTGGCCGGCCGGGATCGGGTAGACGTTGTAGTCCTTCATGAACTCGCGCACGAGGTCGAGACCGCCGCCGTAATACATCCAGGCATTGTGCTGGCGCACGTTCATGCCCCACGGCACGGACGTTTCGAACATGAAGGTCGGGTCCTTGCCGATGAAGAAGCTCGACAGGGTATAGGAGCACTCGACCGTGCCGTTCTGCGTCGCATCGAGCGTCTGGAGCGCGCCGACGATCTCGCCTGCGGCGAAGGGCTGGATCTGGAACTTGTTGTCGGTGGCGGCGGCCACGCGCTTGGAGATCATCTCGCCCGCGCCAAAGAGCGTATCGAGGCTCTTGGGATAGGCGGACGCCATGCGCCAGCGGACGTCCGGCTGGGACTGCGCGATGGCCGGCGACGCGACCGCGACCGCGCCCGCTGCTGCTGCCAAGCCTGCGCCTTTGAGAACTTTTCTTCTGTCCATGAGCGTTTCCTCAACCGTTTTATGTCGTCACTGCCGGTTCGGCTGAACAATCCATAAAGCGGGAGGCCGGGGGCTGTCACGTCATCTTCCGTAGCGACAGCTATGCAGTGGGGTCATTGGGTCATCCCGGATCGGCTTTCGCCGTCCGGGATGACGCGTGGGTGGAGGGGGGATTACCGCTCCTCGTTGCCGCCTTTGGAGAGCGGCCGCTGCTGCTCGCCGCTATGGGCGCGGGCCGAGCGCTTCGGCGGCTTCTCGTCGCCGGTGGAGGAGGTCGATTTTCCACCGGACTGGCTGGCCGTGGGATGGCCGCGCACCAGGGTGCCCTTGGGCACGTCCACCGCGTTGCCGGGCGCCGGCACGCGGGCCCGGGAAGCGGCACCTCCGCTCATGCTGCTGCCGGTGCCGGTCGTGGCATCCGTGCGGGCCGGGCGGGGGGCAGGGCTCTTGTTGGCGGTGGTGTTGACGCCCTCGGCGATCTCCTCGTTCGACATCTGGAAGCCGGCATCGTCGTCTTCCTCCTCCGGCACCTCCTTGAAGGAGTGGAGTCCGGCCTTGGAGCCGCTCTTCACGCGGTTGTCGTCCACATGGCCGATGTCGAGGTCGGGGTCGAGCTTCTTCGAGGCGCCCATCACGCCGGTGGCCTTGGCGGCCGCGCGTTTTGTGTTGCCGACATCGTTGCGCTGGGTGGGGCCTGCGACGAAGTCGTCGCCGGTCTCTTCCTGCGCGACTTCGTTCAGCACTTCATCGACCGGCGGCTCGGGAGGGCGGCCTCGTTTGTCTTGCGCCATGGGCTATTCCTCTTCTTGGGTTTTGAGCAGTCTGATGGCTAAAACGTCTCGCAGAGCCAACGTCCTGTTCGGGACGGGTGTTCCGGCCCTGCGACCGTGAAAAGCAGGGCCGGACGATCATTGCGACGCATCGTCTTATCGGCGAACCGGCATCCACTTCGCCGGACGATGCTCTATCGGCCAAGCTCCTTCTGGATGTCCTGCAGCATGGTCAGATGCTCCTGAATCTGGCCGCGTGCGAGCTTGGCCACGTTCGTGGTTTCGCGGTTGCCGGAGCCCTGCTTGAGATAGTCCTCCTGCAGCTTCAGCAATTCCTGGTGCCCCTGGATCTGCAGGGCGACGTAGTCCTTGTCGAAGGCGGCGCCTCCCGCTGCTTTCGACAGACGCTCCATCGCCTGTGCGTCCTTGGCCGGCAGCTCGGGCGCCGTCGAGGCCGCAGCCTGGGCGCCGCGCGTGGTGGACGCGGTGGCGTTCGGATCGGCGAAGGAATGCATGATCTCCGTGAGCAGGTTCTGCTCGCCCACCTCGAACTCCGCAAACTGCTTCACGCGCGGATTCTGCGCCTTGGTGAGCGCGAAGTTCGACTGCTGAAGCGACACGGTGCTGAGCGCCAGCGCCTGCTGAATGTACTGCCGGTCGGCCTGCGACTGTGCCTGGCCCATGGCGGCCGGTGCGCTGTTGGCCTGACCCTGGCGGGCAGGAGTCTGCGTATCCTGCGGCGCGCCACCCTGTTGGGTGCGCTGCTGTCGCTCCTGGGCATTCTGACCCAGCGCAGGATTGGTCTGCCGCTCGGTGGGCTGCGGCGTGACGGAAAACGGAATGGATTGATTCTGCTGCTGAGCGAGGGCGGGTACGGCGACGGCGGCCATGAGGCCGGCGATCACGAGACGGCGTGACATGAAGGATTCTCCTGCAATCGGACTGTGAGAGCGAACGTTTGCGGGAAAGTTTGGTTCAGGCCCCACGCAAAGCAGCCATCAATGCCAGTTCTTGTCCGAACTCATCTGCATCGTGTCGGCCGCATGCTTGATGTCGTCCAGATCGACGGGATCGCTGAACGGGTCCTCATCGAGCTCCGTCACCCGGTTCAGGCGCTTCTGCCAGCGCCGTAGCTCGTCGATATAGGGTTGATACGGTACGCGCTTCAGGCGCCCGTTCTCCTCCACCAGATCGCACAGGCCGTTGTGCAGCCATCCGCCCTTGTGCCAGTCGGGCATGTCGACGGCGGGAAACAGGCACACCCCGTGCAGGTCGATGCCCTTGCGAACAGCGGCGAGCGATTCCTGGACGATGTCGCACAACCAGTCGGGGCGGCCCTCGCGCAGGCCGCTGGTCTCGCCGACGATCATCGGCCGGCGGTAGCGCTCCCACGCGAAGGTGAGCAGGTCGCCGAGCGGCCGGATGCGCTCGTCATGCGGCTCCAGCGAGGCATGCGGGCCGTTCTCGCGGTATTCCATTTGGCCGAACGAGTAGGCGTTGACGCCGACGATATCGAGCACCTCCGGCGAGCCGCCAAGCTCCGGGTGGCGCCGCCCGGCGATCACGTCCCAGGCGTAGAACGTGTCCGTGAAAGTCTCGTGATCCGCCTCGTCCTTCAGGTCGGGCCGGTCGCGCGGCGCGACCACGAGAATGAGCGGGTCGATGTGCACCATGCGCGCTTGCGCGTCGATCTCGCGAATGGCTTTGACCGCTGCGATGTCGGCTTTGCACAGGGCAAGGCGCAAGCGGCGGCGGTCTTCGTCGGTCTTGCGGAACGGCGCTGTCCAGCCCCATTCGCCTCCCATGAATGCGAAGAAGGTGATCTCGTTGATCGGTGTGAAAAAATGCGGTCCCCGGATCCGCGGCGTCACGTATTCCGCCGCCGCTTTCGCATAAGCCGCGAAGCGCTCGGTGAAGTCGGAGGCGAACGGGTCGACATCGTCGGGATAGCCGTAATGGCACAGGTCCCAGATCGGCAGGATCTTGTGCTTGTTCATGGCCGCGATGAATGGATCGAGCCCCGAGAAGTCGTAAGTGCCGCCCCTGTCTACGAAGGGCCAGGGAATGCCCTGGCGCGCCACCGCGATGCCGAGCGAGCGCAGGAAGGCGTAATCCTCATCCACATGCTCCCGGTGCTGGGTCTCGGCCACGAGGTCGCGCCGGCCCTGATCCTTCCAGATGAAGGTGGAGCACTCGAAGCCCGACAGGAAGAAGGTTGGGAAGATGCCCGCGTGGGCAACGGGACGGGTCGCGCTTCTCGACGATGACGGATCATGCAAGGCAGCATCCTCCTGGATCAAGCGGATGAACCAAGACTTGCCTTTCGCCGGGCAAGCTCAACCATCCATCCACAGGGACAAGCAGGTGGCGGTCACGGGGTTCCTCGAACGGCTTGGATCGCTTCCGGTTGAACTTCGTTCAAGCGTGTCCGTTGTGAGAGGGTTGATCAGGAGCAGGAGGCACAATGCAGGACCGGACGACGCGGATCATCATGCTGGTCGTGGCGGTGCTGCTCGCGATCCTGGTGCTGCAGCCTTACGTGAACACCTACTTCACGTCCGCCCGTGAGCCGCGGCCCGTTGCGGCCCGTGGCGATCTGGCGGAGTTCGAGCGCACCACGATCCAGGTGTTCGAGACCGTGGCGCCCTCTGTCGTGCAGGTGGTGAGCCTGTCAGGGCGCGGGTCAGGGCGCGGACGCACGACCGAGGCTGAGCCGTCAGGCTCAGGAACCGGCTTCGTCTGGGATGCAGCCGGCCATGTGGTGACGAACCATCACGTGGTGGAAAACGGTGCTACCTTCGCTGTGCGTCTGGCTTCGGGAGAGGTGCGACCGGCCGAGGTGGTGGGACGCGCGCCGAACTACGACCTCGCCGTCCTGCGGCTTCAGCGGCAGGGCGCGCTGCCGGCACCCCTGAATGTGGGAAGCTCGGCCGATCTGAAGGTGGGGCAGACCGCCTATGCCATCGGCAATCCGTTCGGGCTCGACCAGTCGCTCACCACAGGCGTCGTCAGCGCCCTCAAGCGCCGCCTGCCCACCAGCGGCGGGCGCGAAGTCGCCGACGTGATCCAGACGGATGCAGCGATCAACCCGGGCAATTCCGGTGGCCCGCTGCTCGATTCCGCCGGCCGCCTGATCGGCGTCAACACGGCGATCTATTCGCCCTCCGGCACCAGCGCAGGCATCGGCTTTGCGATTCCCGTCGACGTGGTGAACAGGGTGGTGCCGGAGCTCATTCGCACCGGCCGCGTGCCGACGCCGGGGATCGGCATTCTCGCCGGCGACGAGACGCTCGCCGCGCAGCTCGGCGTGACCGGCGTGGTCGTGGCCGACGTGGTGCCGGGCTCGCCGGCCGAACGGGCCGGCCTGCGCGGCGTGGATCCCCGGGCCGGCATCGTCGGCGATGTCATCATCGGCGTCGAGGATGAACCCGTGCGCCGCCTATCGGACCTGACCGACAGGCTCGAGAGAACCGGCGTCGGCAACACGGTCAGGCTTCAGATCGTGCGCAACAACCGCTCCGAGACCGTCGAGGTCGCCGTGGTCGATGTAGAGCAGCAGGGGTCACGCCCCCGCAGACCCTGAACAACATACAACCTTGGCAGGACAGGTTTTGTTTCATGGGCGGCGAAACCTTCCTGCAGCCGCGCCGTTAGCCATCGAACCTTCACCCAAGGAGGAGCGAATGGATCTCGAAGGCGCCGATAACAACATCCTGGTGCAAAGCTCGACTGTCGATCTGGGCGATAACTTCCCTGAATATGCCAAAACGAACATCCGTCAGGTCGCCGGAAAATATTTCGGGCGGTTGAGCACGGCCTCCGTGCACGTCACCCGAGAGGGCATCACCTATCGGTGCACGGTCAACATGCAGATGGGCGCGCTCAAGATGATGAGCGGCGAGGCCAAGGACAAGGATCTCTACACCGCCTTCCGGTCCGCCCTGCAGAAGACCGCCAAGCAGCTTCGCCGCATGAAGCGCGAACTGCGCGAGGACAAGGGTGAGCGCACCGACAAGGACAGGCTCCTGCGCGAAGGTTCGCGCAACGCCGGACGCGACATCGACGATGCCGGTCTCCCCATGAGTGACGAGGACGATTTCCGCGTCGCCGCGGAGTGATTTGAAACAGAATCATCCTCAACGTCATGGCCGGCCCTGCGCCGGCCATCTCCGTATCTGAGCCTCTCCCTGGCCTGAAGTCCCAAGCCTTGCGTCCATCAAGAGACATCAAAAGTATCATGACTCTTCCCGCGCCCTAAATCATGTGGCATATCATGTCGCGTGAACGAGGAAGGAGTGAGCCATGAGCTATGACGTCATCATCATCGGGGGCAGCTATGCCGGATTGGCTGCCGGGCTTCAGCTCGCCCGTGCTCGCAGGCGTGTTCTGGTGGTCGACGCCGGAATGCGTCGCAATCGCTTTGCCGGAGCCTCTCACGGGTTCCTGACGCAGGACGGCGCCTCGGCCGCCGATATTGCCGCCAAGGGCCGTTCGCAGCTCATGGCCTACGACACCGTCGAGTGGGTTTCTGACGCGGCGACTTATGCGCAGGCAACGGAGCAGGGCTTTCGCGTTACCATCGGGGCCGCCGAGCGGCGCGAGGATGCGCGCCGCCTCATCCTGGCACTGGGCGTCAAGGACGAGCTGCCCGCTGTTCCGGGGCTGGAGGAGCGCTGGGGAAAAAGCGTCTTCCATTGCCCGTACTGCCACGGCTATGAACTCGATCAGGGGCGCATCGGCGTCCTCGCCACATCGCCCAAATCCATCCACCACGCGCTGATGCTGCCGGATTGGGGGTCGACCACCTTCTTCCTCAACGATGCGTTCAGTCCCGATGAGGAGCAGATGGAGCAGCTTCGGCAGCGTGGGGTTTCGGTGGATGACGGCATCGTCGAACGCATCGACGGGAAGGGAGCTACAATCGTCATGCGCGACGGGCGCGTCGTTCCTCTCGACGGTCTGTTCACCATGCCGCGGACGCGTATTGCAAGCCCCGTCGCCGAGCAGCTCGGCTGCGCCTTCGACGAAGGGCCGACGGGTGCCGTCATTCGCACCGATGCGATGAAGGCCACAACCGTTCCAGGCGTCTTTGCCTGCGGCGATGCCGCCCGGATGGCCGGATCGGTGACGCTCGCCGTCGGGGACGGTGCCATGGCCGGAATGGCAGCCCATCAATCCCTGATCTTCGGTGGTTGACACGCCTGTACCGATCCCTTGGACGATGATCCAGGAGATGTGGTAGCAACAGGCGGTTTGAAGGAAAGCGTTCCCTTTGCGACAGAACGGAAGCCTCTCCCGGATCCTCCACGTGCTGCTGCACATGGACCAGCACCGGGATCCCATGACCTCGGAGCAGATCGGCCAGATGCTCGGCACCAACCCGACCGTGGTGCGCCGGACTATGGCAGGCATGCGCGAGGCGGGATATGTCAGCTCGGTGAAGGGACACGGCGGCGGCTGGACCCTGGCACGGCCGCTCTCCGAGATGACGCTGCTCGACGTTTACAAGGCGCTGGGCGCACCGGAGCTGTTCGCCCTCGGCCTTGCAACGGATGTGCCGGCCTGTCTCGTAGAGCAGGCCGTCAACGCGGCACTCGGGCGGAGCCTGGAGGAAGCCGAGCGCCAGCTCTTGTCGGGGTTCGGTGAGGTGAAGCTGTCAGACATTGCTGCCGATTTCGAACATCGCGCCGTGCATTCGAAGCGTGGGACCTGCAAGGTGAAGCACGTGGCCTGACGGTCGCGTCTCCATCGCAGGATAACAAAATGGCCGGGTGGGAAGCCCGGCCATTATTCTCTCGTGCTTATCCGACGCTTAATTCAACCGCACACCCTGCGGGGGACGCTCCGTGCCGCTCACCGTGACATCGCCGATCATCAGGCCCATGGGGCCCGCATGCACCGGCACGGTCTCGCCATCCTTGATCTCGCCCGAGAGAATCAGCTCTGCCAGCGGATCCTGCACGTGCTTCTGGATCACGCGCTTCAAGGGCCGCGCACCATAGGCCGGGTCGTAGCCCTTGTCGGCGAGCCAGGCCCGCGCGTCCGCGTCGAGCTCCAGGGTGATCTTGCGATCGACGAGCAGCTTCTGCAGGCGGCCGAGCTGGATGTCCACGATGGCGCCCATCTCCGAGCGCTGCAGCCGGTGGAACAGGATGATCTCGTCCACGCGGTTGAGGAACTCGGGCCGGAAGTGCGAGCGCACCACGCCCATCACCTCGTCGCGCACCTCGTCGGTGTCATGCCCTTCCGCCTGGTTCACCAGATACTCGGCGCCCAGGTTCGACGTCATGATGATGAGCGTGTTGCGGAAGTCCACCGTGCGGCCCTGGCCGTCCGTGAGGCGTCCGTCGTCGAGCACCTGCAGCAGCACGTTGAACACGTCCGGATGCGCCTTCTCGATCTCGTCGAACAGCACCACCTGGTAGGGCCTGCGGCGCACGGCTTCGGTGAGCGCGCCGCCCTCCTCGTAGCCCACATAGCCGGGAGGCGCGCCGATGAGACGGGCGACCGAGTGCTTCTCCATGTATTCCGACATGTCGAGGCGCACGAGCGCAGTCTCGTCGTCGAACAGGAAACCTGCCAGCGCCTTGGTCAGCTCCGTCTTGCCGACGCCCGTGGGGCCGAGGAACATGAACGAGCCCATGGGCCGGTTCGGGTCCTGCAATCCTGCACGCGAGCGCCGCACGGCGGTGGAAACGGCCGTCACGGCCTCGGCCTGACCGACGACGCGCTTGGCGATCGCCTGCTCCATCTGCAGCAGCTTCTCGCGCTCCCCTTCGAGCATCTTGTCGACGGGCACGCCGGTCCAGCGCGAGACGACGCCCGCCACATGGTCGGGCGTCACCGCCTCTTCCATCAGCCCGCCGCCATCGGCGTGGGCCTCGACATCGGTGAGCTGCTTCTCCAGGCCCGGAATGACCCCGTAGGAGAGTTCGCCCGCCTTGGCCCAATCGCCTGCGCGCTGCGCGGTGGCCAGCTGGTTGCGGGCTTCCTCGAGCTTCTTCTTGAGGTCTGCCGCGGTGCCGAGCTTGTCCTTCTCGGCCTTCCAGCGCGCCGTGATGGCGGCCGACTGCTCCTCCAGCTCCGCCAACTCCTTCGTGAGGCGCTCGAGGCGGTCGCGGGACGCCGCATCCGTCTCCTTCTTGAGAGCCTCCTGCTCGATCTTGAGGCGCACGATCTCGCGGTCGATGTTGTCGAGCTCCTCGGGCTTCGAGTCGACCTGCATGCGCAGGCGCGACGAAGCCTCGTCCACGAGGTCGATGGCCTTGTCGGGCAGGAAGCGGTCGGTGATGTAGCGGTTCGAGAGCGTCGCAGCAGCCACGAGCGCGGAGTCGGTGATGCGCACGCCGTGATGCTGCTCGTACTTCTCCTTGAGGCCGCGCAGGATCGACACGGTGTCCTCCACCGTGGGCTCGCTCACGAAGACCGGCTGGAAACGACGGGCCAAGGCCGCGTCCTTCTCCACGTGCTTGCGGTACTCGTCGAGGGTGGTGGCGCCGACGCAGTGCAGCTCGCCGCGGGCGAGCGCGGGCTTCAACAGGTTCGAGGCATCCATGGCGCCGTCGGCCTTGCCGGCGCCCACCAGCGTGTGCATCTCGTCGATGAACAGGATGATGCCGCCCTCGGCCGAGGTGACTTCGCTGAGCACGCTTTTAAGGCGCTCCTCGAACTCGCCGCGGTATTTCGCACCCGCAATCAGCGCGCCCATGTCGAGGGCGAGCAGCTGCTTGTCCTTCAAGCTTTCCGGCACGTCGCCGTTGACGATGCGCAAAGCCAGGCCTTCGACGATGGCGGTCTTGCCGACGCCGGGCTCGCCGATGAGCACCGGGTTGTTCTTGGTGCGCCGGGACAGCACCTGGATCGTGCGGCGGATCTCCTCGTCGCGGCCGATCACCGGATCCAGCTTGCCGTCGCGGGCGGCCTCGGTGAGGTCGCGGGCATATTTCTTCAGCGCATCATAGGCGTTCTCCGCCGTCGCGTTGTCGGCGGTGCGGCCCTTGCGCAGCGTGTTGATGGCGGTGTTGAGCCCCTGCGCGGTGACGCCCGCCTGGGCGAGAATGCGGCCAGCCTCCGAGTCCTTCTCGACGGCCAGCGCCAGCAGCATCCGCTCGACGGTGACGAAAGAGTCGCCCGCCTTCTCGGCGGCCTTCTCGGCGGTATCGAAAAAGCGCATCAGGTCGCGAGTCGCTTGCGGCTGCGCGGCGGAACCCGAAACCTTCGGCTGTTTGGCAAGCCATTGCTCGACCGCCGCATGGGCATCGCGGGAGCGCCCGCCGGCCCGGTCGATGAGACCGGCACAGAGGCCTTCCGGATCGTCCAGCAGAACTTTCAAGACATGGCCCGGCGACAGCTGCGGATGGCCTTCCCGCATGGCGAGATTCTGCGCCGCCTGAACGAAGCCCCGGGCACGCTCGGTGTATTTTTCAAAATTCATCAATCATCCCTCCTCGGATCCGCCCGCCCTCTTGGAGGCACAAGCAGATCCTGCGATGTCGGACCCTCATCGGGAGGCGTCCGCCTGAGCTCCAAGATGGTGTGTCTAATTGGACACAACAAGAGGGGGAACCCGCTCGCCGCGCTGGCATTGACCCAGCAACAGTTTGAGGAGGTTCCCATGACACGCGATCCGCGTTCGGAAGCCGAAAAAGCCCGTGCCGCCCTCGCCTGCAATGCGGAGATGGGTTTGGGCGTGCCGCAGAGCCCGGCCGAGCAGCAGCCCTCCGTGACGCCGGAGACCTTCGGCGACACCACCGAGAACGGTCGGGTGATCCGGGACGATCAGGGTGGGCCGGCCACCAAGGCGGATCGCGACATCGGCGATTCCACCGGCACCATCGCGACCTCCCGCGACATTCCTGTTTCGCGTCAGAACGTCAAAGCCCCGCCGACCCATCGCAGCGATGAAGAGGACGGCGTCCTCTCCCGCGCCAAGGAGTAAAACAACATGGCTCTTTCCGATATCTTTTCCATGTTCAGCCCCAAGAAGCGCAAGGCCGAAAAGGCCCGCGAGGAGCTGATGAGCAATGCCGAGAAGGCGTTGCGCATGAAGAAGGAAGCTGGTCCTCAGACCAACATTCCGGAGCACCAGACAGCCAACGAGGGCATGAACCCGAAGACCACGAACGAGGATCACATCCCGGCCCGCGAGGGTTACTTCGAGCCCGAGCTCAAGCGCACGAAGGTTGCCCGCTCGGGGGATGCCTCGTAAGTTTTTCGCGACGGTCCTTGAGACAAAAGCCCCGCCGCTTTGGCGGGGTTTCTTTATGAGCATTGCCGCCGAATGGCCTCAAGGCTCCGTCCGTGGCTGCAGGCATTTCCGACTCAGCTTCGCCGATAGGTGTGCGGCAGAAGCTGCTCGAACTTCTGCCTGATGATCTCATAGCATTCGCAGGCAGCTGCCTCGAGACCCGGGCGATCCGTGACGGTGATCATGCCTCTGCCCTGGCGGATCAGGCCCTTGTCCTGGATGCTCCGGGCCACGTCACTGACCGTCGAGCGCTGGACCCCGAGCATCTCCGCCAGGAACTCCTGTGTGAGCGGCAGGTCGGGCTGGCCTGCTCGATCCTGGGTCATGAGAATCCAGCGGCAGCAGCGGGCTTCCACGCTGTGAACGGCGTTGCAGGCCACAGTCTGGAGCGTTTGTGCCATGAGTGCTTCGGTAAAGCGCATGACGAGGTGCTGGATGGCCGGTCGAGCCCCCATGGCCTCGTGCATGGTGTTGAGTTCGGCACGCGAAGCCGTGCCGCTCAGCTGGACGATGTAGCGGCCGAACGATTGGCGGGTCACGAAGGCGCTCACCAGGCCGAACAATCCCTCGCAGCCGAAGGTCGCCATCTCGACGGACTTGCCGTCATGCATGACGGTGACGAGCGACACCATCGCATCGTGAGGAAAGTAGGTATGCACGATGGTCTCGCCGACCTCGTAGAGGGTCTGACCTCGCTGCAGGTCGACGATGGCGAGGTTCGGCTCCAAAAACGCGAAATCCTCCGGCGCCAGGGCCGCCAAGAGGCGGTTGTCCTGATGCTGCGGAGTTCTCTGAACCTGTGCCATGGCAGAGGCCCCGAACTAGCCGGAATGAGCCCCGTGGATTAACGCGCCACAGAGGTGGTTCGGTCCACAGACCGCTGAATTCGCAAGGCCGGATCTCAGCACAAGGGCATAGCGCTCGCGCCCACCTTGCCTGTCTCAGGGGGAGACCGTATCCATGGCTCCATGACCATCCGCATCGCCTCCCTCCAGCGCTATCCGGTGAAGGGCCTCTCGCCCGAGACCCTGTCCTCCGTCACCCTCACGAAGGGCGACTACTTTCCCGGCGACCGGCTGTTCGCCGTCGAGAACGGCCCGGCCGGGTTCGCGCCGGAGAACCCGCAGCATCAGCCCAAGATCAAGTTCCTGATGCTGATGAGGAACGAGGGCCTGGCGCGGCTGAAAACCCGCTACGTCGATTCCATCACGACCCTGTTCATCGAGCAAGGCGGGCGTGAGGTGGCCCGCGGCGATCTCTCGACGGCCCAGGGGAGGCTTGCCATCGAGGCGTTCTTCCGCCGCTTCATGCCCAAGGAACTGCGCGGTCCGCCGAAGGTCCTGACAGCCCCTGACGGCTTCCGCTTCACCGATTCCCGGCGCGGCTACGTCTCGCTCATCAACCTGGCGAGCGTGCGAGAGCTGGAGAATGTGGTTGGTTCAGCCATTGATCCGCTGCGGTTTCGCGGCAACCTCCATGTGGAGGGGCTTGAGCCGTGGGCGGAGTTCGACCTCGTCGGCCAGGTGCTGACCACGGCTTCAGGCGCGCGCCTGAAGGTCACGAAGCGCATCGAGCGCTGCGCCGCCACCAACGTGGACCCGGACACCGGCATCCGCGACCTGGAGATCCCGAAAAGCCTGATGAAGGCCTACGGGCATTTCGATTGCGGCATCTATGCCGAAGTGGTTGGTGACGGTTCGCTCGAAGCGGGCGGGAGCCTGGAGCGGGAGCAGGCGGAACTGGCGCTCTAATCCCGGCGGCAGGCAACAAAAAAGGGAGAGCCTGGGCTCTCCCTTTTCGTATCGTGTTGTGTGCTGCCTTACTCGGCAGCCGGGGTCTCGACCGGATCCGGGATGAAGCCGGGGTTCTCGGCGTTGGCCGCGTCGATCATTTCCTGGCGGGTGCGGCGGCGGCGGCGCGGACGGGCTGCCGCCTCGTCGTTGGCCGCTTCCTGCATCACCGGAGCGGAGACCGGAGCCTCCGTCTCGCCGGCAACGGGCGCGGGCGTGCGGACCGGGTTCGTCAGGAAGGCCGGCAGGGTGCCCTGGTCGGACCCTTCGTCATCCCGGCGGCGATCGCGCTGGAAGCGCTCGCGGCGCTCCGGACGGTCGCCACGCTCGAAGCGGTCATTGCGCTCCGGGCGATCGGCGCGTTCGGGACGATCACCGCGATCCTGGCGGTCGTTGCGCTCGGGGCGGTCCCCGCGGTCGAAGCGGGCAGGGCGCTGGTCATTGCGCTCGGTGCGCTCGCCGTTCTCGGAGCGGGCCTCGAAGGGCTGCTCGTCGCGGGGCTGAAAGTCCTGGCGCGGGCCGCGGTCGCGCGGCTGGAAGCGCTCGCGACGGTCGCCGCGATCCTGACGGTCCCCGCGATCGGGACGATCGCCGCGGTCCTGACGGTCGTTGCGATCCCCGCGGTCGAAGCGCGGCTGGCGCTCGGCCCGGTTCTCGTAAGGCTGCGGCTGGGAGCCGAAATCGCCCTCGTCGCCGTTGCCGAAGTCCTGGCCGCCGGCACGCTCGAAGCTCGGGCGCTCACCCTGGGTGAAGCCTTCTTCCTCGTTGCCGTCCTCATCGAAGGACCGCTGCTGCTGGTAGCCGTACTGCTCGCGCAGCTGCTCCTGGGCGGCCGCGATGATGCGGAAATAATGCTCGGCGTGCTGGAAGTAGTTCTCGGCCGCCACCGGGTCGCCGCTGGATTGCGCATCGCGGGCGAGTTGGCTGTATTTCTCGGCGATATGCTGAGCCGTACCGCGGATCTTCACGTCCGGGCCGTTCGACTCGTAGCTCTTCGTCAGGGGATTGGGCCCCTTGCTGTTGTTGTTGCGGTTGTTGTTGCTACGACCGCGCATACGCCTGTTTTGTCCTGGTCTCATTTTCGCTCTACGAGCCTCGCTGGTTCTTCAAAGCCCACGCGATATGCAAGCCAATGGTCTACGAACGGGCTCAACGCCCACCGTTCGCGTGGCAAACCGTCTGTCGTTCAGCCACAGCCTTCGAGAGGCTTGGCCATCCTTCAGTGTCGGGTTCAGGTGATCGCGCTAGGCCGTTCCGTTCAAAAGCCCCTGCCTGCGCGATTGATATCGTTTGGTCTTCCGGCATTCCCCTTAAGGGCTGCCGATTTATTTAGACCGAGGACGATCTCTACCCTGAATCTAGCGGGTTCCTCTCGGTCCAACAAGGGCTATTTCCGACTTTATCCCATCCTGGGACAAGAAAGCCTCACCCGGGCCATCGCAATCGCCTCATGGCGACGCAGCGCGGGTTGCCTGATAGATCGTGTGCGATCCGCAGGATTTCAAGGCCGTGGAGTACGGCCAAGCTTCTTAGGTCTTCGGCCTGATCGTAGCCGATCTCGACCGCCAGCAGCCCGCCGGGCGCCAGCAGCCGCTCCGCCTCAGCGAGGAGGGTCCGGTAGGGCTCCAGCCCATCCGGGCCGCCGTCGAGCGCCAGCCTCGGATCGTGCTTCCGCACCTCCTCGTCCAGACCTGGGATCACCCCGGTGGCGATGTAGGGCGGGTTCGAGACGATCAGGTCGAACGGTCCCGACACCGCATCGGCCCAGCGGGAGAGGGCGAAATGGCAGCGCTTGCCGACCCGGTTGTCATTCGCATTGGCACGCGCTGTCACAAGGGCGCCAAAGGCCAAATCCACCCCCAGGCCGGTGGCCTGCGGCAGTTCGTGCAGGAGCGCCACCAGGATGCAGCCGGACCCGGTCCCGAAATCCACGATCCTCAAGGGCGCCTGACGGTCGGGAAGCAGGTCGAGGGCGGTCTCGACCAGGGTCTCGGTGTCCGGGCGCGGAACCAGGGTCTCCGGGGAAAGGCGGAAGGACAGGCCCCAGAACTCCCGCTCGCCAATAATCCGAGCCACCGGCTCATGGTTCAGGCGACGCTGGAGGAAGGTGGAGAGGGTCGTCGCCTGCTCCGGTGTCAGGGGGATGTCAGGCCAGGTGATAAGATCTGTCGCTGAAATGCCAAGCGCTGTCAGAAGGAGCAGCCGGGCATCCAGGGCCGCCGTCTCGAACCCGGCCTCGGCGAGGCTCCGGCGCAGCTCTCTCAGGGCCTCGGCGCGGGTTTTCAAGGATCTCGACCCTGCCGGTAGCGCTCCAGCCGCTCCTCCAGGGTGCCGGTATGCAGCTCGAACAGGTGGTTGTCGTCATCGTAGAAATAGAGGGAGTGCCCTTCGCCCGCGACCCGGGGCCGGGATTCGCGGATCTCCAGCCCCAGCGCCTCGATCCTTGCCCGGCATTCGTCGATGGCGGAGGCCGGGATCTTGAAGGCAATGTGGTTGTACGTCCGGCTGGGCAGGCTCTCGCCCTCCATCACGGCAATCCAGAGCCCGCCCACATCGAAGAATTTTTCGCCGGACAGGGAGAAGGTATCGTCGCCGGACGAGTAGATTTCCCGGCCGCCGAGCGCGCCTTCGACGATGGCGGTCATGCGGTCGAGATTGCGGGTGATGAGCGTGATATGGCTCAGGCCCTCGATCATGCCGCCTGATCCTGGGCGGCGAGCTGGGCTGCCTGGTGCTCGGTCACGAGAGCGTCGATCAATTCGTCGAGGGCGTTGCCCACCATCACTTCCTCCAGCTTGTAGAGGGTCAGGTTGATGCGGTGGTCGGTCACGCGCCCCTGCGGGAAGTTATAGGTGCGGATGCGCTCCGAGCGGTCGCCGGAGCCAACTTGCGCCTTGCGGTCGGCGGCGCGGGCGGCGTCTTTGGCGGTGCGTTCGGCATCGTAGAGGCGGGCGCGCAGCAGGGCCATGGCGCGGGCGCGGTTCTTGTGCTGGGACCTCTCATCCTGGACGAACACCACCATTCCCGTGGGGATATGGGTGATGCGGATCGCCGATTCCGTCTTGTTCACGTGCTGGCCGCCCGCGCCTTGCGCCCGCATGGTGTCGATCTTCAGGTCCGCATCGTTGATCACGATGTCCACGTCCTCGGCTTCCGGCAGAACGGCCACGGTGGCCGCGGAGGTGTGGATGCGGCCTTGCGTTTCCGTGTCCGGCACGCGCTGGACCCGGTGGACGCCGCTTTCGAACTTGAGCCGGGCGAACACGCTCCGGCCCTTGATCTCGGCCACCACTTCCTTGTAGCCGCCGGCCGTTCCCTCGCTCTCGGACACGATCTCGACCTTCCAGCCCTTGAGGTCCGCATAGCGGGTGTACATGCGCAGCAGGTCGCCCGCGAAGAGGGCAGCCTCGTCGCCGCCGGTGCCGGCGCGGATTTCGAGGATGGCGCTCTTCTCGTCCGCCTCGTCCTTGGGCAGCAGCATCAGGCGCAGGTCCTGGGCGGCTTTCTCCAGATCCTCCCGGGCCTGGGGCAGCTCGTCTTCGGCGAGCGAGCGCATCTCGGAATCCATCGCGGGATCGTCGAGCATGGCCTGCAGGCCATGCAGGTTGTCCTCCATCGCCCGATAGGCGCGGATGGCCTCCACCACCCCGTCGAGCTCGGCAAGCTCGCGGGAGAGGGCCACGAAGGTTTCCGGGTCAGGCCCGGCATTGAGCGTCGCCGTGATGATGTCATGGCGGGCGAGAATAGCGTTCAGGCGATCAGAGGGAGGGGCAATCGACATCAGACCGGAATACCACGGGTTTCCGCAAAATGGGCAAGCTTCGGGCGCAGCGTTTGGCCGCCCCCGGCATGTTTCAGTTCCTCGCGGATCAGGGCGCTGACCTCCGCGACGTTCATCTCCAGCAGCATGGCCTTCACCGGGCCGATCGAGGCCGGGGACATGGACAGGGACCGGAAGCCGAGGCCGATCAGGGCCATGGCCTCAAGGGGGCGCCCGCCGACCTCGCCGCAGACCGTCGCCGGGCAGCCGGAAGCCTCGGCGTGGTCCGCCACCATGTTCAGCGCCCGCAGCATGGGAGCGCTTAAAGGATCGAAACGGTCTGCTACGCGCCGGTTCTCGCGGTCGCTGGCGAAGAGGAACTGCATCAGGTCGTTGGTGCCGAGCGAGATGAAATCCGCGCTTTCGCAGATCTCCTTGAGTTGGAACAGGAGCGAGGGCACCTCCAGCATCACGCCGAGCTTCAGATCCGACGGCAGCGGATGGCCGTGGTTGGCGAGGTGGATCTTCTCCCGCTCCACATATTCCTTGGCGCGCTCGAACTCGTCGCAGGTCGCCACCATCGGGAACATGATCTTCAGGGGACGTCCGGCGGCCGCCTTGAGCAGGGCGCGGATTTGGGCGCGCAGCAGGCCGGGACGATCAAGCCCGATGCGGATGGCACGCCACCCCAAGGCCGGGTTCTCCTCCTCGACGGACTGCATGTAGGGCAGGATCTTGTCGCCTCCGATATCGAGGGTGCGGAAGGTGACGGGCCGGTCGCCGGCCTCCGCAAAGACGGTGCTGTAGAGGGCCTGCTGCTCGGAGGCCGAGGGCATGCGCTCGGCGATCATGAACTGCAGTTCGGTGCGGAACAGGCCCACGCCCGCAGCGCCGGTCTCGGCCAGGTGCGGCAGGTCGACCACGAGGCCGGCATTGAGCTGCAGGGTGACCTCGACTCCATCCTTGGTGACGGAGGGCACGTCCCGCAGCTTGAGATACTGCTCCTGCCGGCGGGCACGCAGCCGCGCCTTCTCGGCATAGGCCGCCTCCACGTCCGGGTTGGGCCGGATCTGCACCTCGCCGGCGGCGCCGTCGACGATGATGGCGTCGCCCGGTTCCGTGAGCGAGGTGGCATTCGACACCTCGCCGACCGCCGGGATGCCGAGGGCCCGGGCAACGATGGCGATGTGGCTCGTGGGCCCGCCTTCCTCGAGAACGAGCCCGCGCAGGCGCGAGCGGTCGTAGTCCAGGAGGGCGGCCGGGCCCATGGAGCGGGCCACGAGGATGGCGTTCTCGGGAAGGTTCTCGCGCTCGGTGACGAAGTCGCGCCCGACCAGCCGGTGAAGCAGGCGGTTGGCCAGATCGTCGAGGTCGTGCAGGCGCTCGCGCAGGTAGGGATCCGTCTGGCGCAGCATGCGGGCGCGGTTGTCGGACTGCACCCGCTCCACGGCCGCTTCCGCGGTCAGGCCCGAGGTCACGGCCTCGCGCATGCGCCTCAGCCAGCCCTGATCGTGGGCGAACATGCGGAAGGTCTCCAGAACCTCCCGGTGCTCGCCGTGATGGGCGACGTCCCCGCGCTCGATGAGTTCGTCGATGGACACCCGTACCTCGCCGATGGCGGCATCGAGCCGCTTCAGCTCCGCCTCGATGTTCTCGGCGATGAGGTTCTTGACCACCACCCTGGGCTCGTGGAGCACCACGTGGCCGAGGCCCACACCATCGGCCAGAGCGACACCCTTCTGGTAGACGGGACGGCGCAGGGCAATGCCGGTCTCCACCGGAGCCAAAGCCTGCAGTTCGCCCGTTGCGAGCATCTCGGCCACTACCATGGCGGTGGTCTGGAGCGCCTCGACCTCCTCCTCGGTGTAGACCCGGTAGGTGCGGTTCTGGACGACCAGGACGCCCAGCGTGTTGCCGGCACGCAGCAGGGGCACGCCCAGGAAGGCGTGGTAGATCTCTTCGCCCGTCTCGGGCTTGTAGGAGAAGGCCGGGTGGCTCTGGGCGTCGGACAGGGCCAGGGGCTCCGCCGTCGAGGCGATGAGACCGACGAGGCCCTCGCCCGACCGCATGACGGTGAGGTGGACGGCCTCCCGGTTCAGGCCTTCGGTAGCGAAGAGCTCGAGCACGCCGTCGCCGCGCATCACATAGACGGAGCACACCTCCGCCACCATGTTGGCGGCGATCTGGGTGACGATCTTGTCGAGACGGTCCTGCGCCCCGACCGGCTCCGCCATGATCTCGCGGAGGCGGCGCAGCAGTAGGCGCGGACCGCCGGGAGCGCTTGGCATGAGCTTCTCTGTTCCCGTCCTATCAGGGCCGGCAGGGCGGACCGGCGGCCGGCATGTTCACTGTCGCAGCCCGACCAATCCCTCGTCAATCAGGCTTGATCAAGGCCGTATAGCGAGTGGAGCGTGCGAACCGCAAGCTCCGTATAGGCCGATTCGATCAGCACCGAGAATTTAATCTCAGACGTGGTGATCGCCCGGATGTTGATGCCCTTGTCGGCCAAGGCCTTGAAGGCGCGGGCCGCTACGCCCGCATGGCTGCGCATGCCGACCCCGATGGCGGAGACTTTCACAACATCGGTCGCCCCTTGGAGTTCCTTGAAGGCAATCTCGTCCCGGTGGGCGTTCAGGAGCGCGCAGGCCCGTTCGTAGTCGGCCGTTGGCACCGTGAAGGTGAGGTCCGTGGTGGCGGCGTTGTCGGACACGACCTGGATGATCATGTCCACGTTGATGTTGGCCTCGGCCAGGGGCACGAAGATCGAAGCGGCGATGCCCGGCTTGTCGGCAATGTCCCGCAGCGTGATCTGGGCTTCGTCGCGTGAATAGGCGATACCCGTGACGACCTGCTGTTCCATGATGTCTTCCTCGTCGCAGATGAGGGTGCCGAGCTTGGGATCGGCGGGATCGTCGAAGCTGGAGCGAACATAGGTGGGAACGCGATGCATCATGGCGAGCTCGACCGAGCGCACCTGGAGCACCTTGGCCCCCAGCGAGGCCATTTCCAGCATTTCCTCGTAAGAAACCCTATCCAGGCGCCGGGCCTTGGGCACGATGCGCGGATCGGTGGTGTAGACGCCGTCCACATCCGTATAGATGTCGCAGCGCTCGGCCTGGATGGCACCGGCAAGCGCCACGGCGCTGGTGTCGGAGCCGCCGCGGCCGAGGGTCGTGACGCGGCCGGTGGGCTGGTGCATCCCCTGGAAGCCCGACACGACGGCAACTTCCTTATTGTCGGTGAAGCCCTTTAGGATCCCCGTTCCGTCGATGGCCGCGATACGGGCCGAGCCATGGGCGTCCGAAGTCATGATCGGAATCTGCCAGCCCTGCCAGGAGCGGGCCTTGAGGCCCATTTCCTGCAAGGCAAGCGCCAGGAGGCCCGAGGTCACCTGCTCGCCGGAGGCGACGACCGCGTCGTATTCGCGTGGATCGTAGAGGGCGGAGGCCTCCTTGACCCAGCCGACGAGCTCGTTGGTCTTGCCCGCCATCGCGGATACCACCACGGCCACGTCGTAGCCGGCCTCGACCTCGCGTTTCACATGCCGGGCCACGTTGCGGATGCGCTCTACGGTGGCGACGGATGTTCCGCCGAACTTCATGACGAGACGGGGCATGGAAGCCTTTTGCAGGAACCGGAACGGGAGGGTGGCACGGGCGGAGCCGCTCCGGTGGCGGATAACCGGGGACGGGGAGGCTGTCAACGCGACGTTTGTACGGAGAGTCGGTCCCGCCATGCTCCCAGCCAGCCCCCTGACATCGCGGAGAAGCTCTGGATCCTCTTCTGGGTCTGTTTTGACTAACCGGCAACACCAGCAACAAATTGATCGGGAGAACGGCACGCGGATGACCATGGTGTCCGGCCGGACGACCGCGTCGACGGAGAGGGTGTTCGCAGCCGCCCGAGGGGCCGGTCTGGTGAGCGAGCCTGTCCAATGGCGCGCCTGATGATCGAAGGCAAGTTCGATGCGGAGAAGGTTCTACCGGTCATCCTTAAACGGCTGGCAACAGGCTGGGCTGCCGAACGCGAAGGTTTTGCAGGAGCATCTGGAGGAGGTGCGTGGGAGGATAGCGGTGATCTACGGAAGAGCACTCGCGTCTTAGCTCTCAACTCAAAGGTTGGTCATTACGCAACGGGATAAACGCCTACAGTTGAGATTAAGTGTAATCGTCTGCGAAAAGCTCTCCAAACAAGTAGTTTTATTTCGAATCCTTTCTCTCCACAGTGCGGAGAATGAGGGGATACCGACAATGATGCATCCTATTCTTTTGGCGGAACTGAACCGCATCATGGGCGGAGCGTTGCCGAATGGGCAGTATGGCGGGACCCAAGTGGTCGGCGGCGCCATCACGGGTGGAGGGAGTTCTGGATCCGGCGGAAGCGGTACAGGGTCAGCTGGCGGGTCGGGGGGAACGAACGGCTCCGACGAGGCGGATGAGACGATCACTAAAAATGCTGACGGTACAGTGACGACGGTCAGTCGACATTCTGATGGGGTTGTCCAAACAACCATCGAGTTTCCGAACGGCGTTAAGGTTCAATCGTTCCAGTTTCCAGATGATAGGATAGCGATCAATGTCATACAGCCGGATGGAACGAGCAGCACAAGGCTGTTGAACCCTGATGGATCTCTTAAATCAACATCAACGACTGACATTGACGGGAACCGTACACTCAAGGGCGATGGATATACGCTCACGTTCCGTGCGGATGGAGGTGCGTCGCGTGAAATTCACCGTAGCGACGGAAATGTACTGACTCACAACAGCAACGCTGATGGCTCCTACACGATGGAAACACGTGGATCCGACGGAACGCTTCTGTGGCGTCGATCGGTGGATGCAGAGGGCTACGGCGAGATTTATCAAGCTCGAGCCGACGGCTTGAACTTAACTCTGCAGGTCCACGTACGCGAAGATGAAAATTACCAAGAGCACGACGAAATTTTATCTGGATCTGTTGACGGTAAGACCCCTTCATCCTGGGAGCGTGCAACGGGAACGGTGCGAGGCTTGGTCGATTGGATCGTCGACGAGGCTATCAATGTATGGGATCGTCCCGCAAAGGAAGAAGATCCGGAACCGGGCACAGAGCTCCCCAAGGATTCGATTGTTCGATTCAGTGTTGGCGACGACGTTTACGCTTTGACGGCTACACGTGGAACCGCTGGGGATGATCAACTATCCGGCAGCCGCCTGATCGCAGGGTTGGAGGGAGCAGATACTCTGATCGGCAGTGGCGCTGATGACATTCTCGACGGTGGGGCCGGTAACGACATTCTGCGCGGCGAAGCGGGGGATGACCATCTGCGCGGCGGTTACGATCATGACAGCCTCTTTGGCGGTGCTGACGATGATGCATTGGACGGCGGCGCGGGCGATGACATTCTCGAGGGCGGGTTGGGCGGCGACCGCCTGGTGGGCGGGGCGGGCTACGATTTCGCCAGCTATGCCACGGCCGGCATCGGCGTGGTGGCCAACCTGTCGGATCGCGCGCAGAACCTGGGCCAGGCCAACGGCGACGCCTTTGAGGGCATCGAGGGGCTGATCGGGTCGGCGTTCGGGGACGAGCTTGCCGGCGACGGCAGGAGCAACAGCCTGTACGGGCGTGAGGGCAACGACTGGCTCTATGGCCAGGCCGGGCAGGACTTCCTCTCCGGTGCGGGCGGCGACGACGTGCTCGACGGCGGCTCCGGGGCCGACGGGCTCGACGGCGGGGCGGGCTACGACTACGCCAGCTACGCCACGGCGTCATCCGGCGTGACGGTGCGCCTGTGGGATCCCTGGGCCAACACGGGGGATGCGGCGGGCGACACCTTCAGCAGCATCGAGGGCGTGCACGGCTCGCTCCATGCCGACACGCTCGGCGGCAACGCGGTGGACAACTACCTGTTCGGACGCGGCGGCAACGACGTGGTGGCGGGCCATGGCGGCAACGACTTCCTGTTCGGCGAGGCAGGCCATGACATGCTGGCCGGCGGCGGCGCGGACTACCTGGACGGGGGCGAGGGCTGGGACTTTGCCCTGTACTCCAGCGCCACGGCGGGCGTGCGGGCGAGCCTGCTCAACCGGGCGCTCAACGCGGGCGATGCGGCGGGCGACAC